>Ga0182748_1002946_pt1 | contig 14794 bp, 9 predicted proteins | sample eDN3rd37CKraftOP_FD_128877 | JGI IMG/M metagenome (GOLD analysis project Ga0182748, IMG submission 128877) | Enriched Organic Plus compost microbial communities from Emeryville, California, USA - eDNA 3rd pass 37_C Kraft OP (version 2) (version 2) ...
GGCCCGCTCGACCATACGATGGCGGGGCAGCCGGCGAGCATGGTCGATCTGGCCCGCCCCGATTTCGAGGCGTATCCGCGCTTTCGCGACGCGCTCGCCGCCGCCTCCGTCGCCGAGCTCGAGCCGGGCGACGCGATCTACATCCCCGCCAACTGGTGGCACCAGGTCGAGGCGCTCTCGTCGTTCAACGTGCTGGTGAACTACTGGTGGGAGGAGGCGCCGCCCGATGCCGGCTCGCCGTTCGAGGCGATGGTCCACGCCATCCTCGCCATCTCCCGCCTGCCGCCGGCGCGGCGGCGGATCTGGCGGCGGATGTTCGACCATTATGTCTTTCGCCCGGACGATGCCGATCCGGCCGCGCACCTGCCGCCCGAACATCGCGGCATCCTCGCCGAGCCCACGCCGGCGCTGCGCGCGCGCATCCGCCAGTTCCTGCTGCGCGCGCTGTCGCGCTACTGAACGCGCCGTCGCGCAATACACTTGGCAGCGCGCGCGGTTCGGGCCACAGTCCGTTAGCGCTAACGGCCCGAAGAGGAGGCGCGGAAGGAGGGGTATGGCGGACTTCGCCACGCACGAGCTTCGCGGCGACGGCATCGTGCTGCGCTTCCTCGATCTCGGCGGCATCGTCACCGCGATCGAGGTGCCGGATCGGGCCGGGCGGATCGACAATGTGGCGGTCGGCCTGCCGGACCATGTGTGGCGCGCGCGCAACGCGCATTACCGTTTCGGCGCGATCATGGGCCGCTATGCCGGCCGCATCGCCGGCGCGCGCTTCCTGCTGGAGGGGCGCGAAGTGCGCCTTGCCGCCAACGAGGGGCCGAACGCGCTGCATGGCGGCGCCGGCGAAGGATTCGACGCGCGCCCCTGGGAGGTGGAGCGGCTCGGCGAGGGGGCGGCGAGGTTGCGCCTCGTCAGCCCCGACGGCGATCAGGGCTTTCCGGGGCGGTTAGAGGTCACCGCGACCTACCGGATCGACGAAGGCCCGGCGCTGCGCATCGACTTCGAGGTGCGCTGCGACGCGCCGACGGTGCTCAACCTCACCAACCACAGCTATTTCAACCTTGCCGGCGCCGCCGCGCCGAGCGTGCGCGACCATCGGCTCCGGCTGTTCGCCAGCCGCATCGCCGAGGTGGACGAGGCGGGCATCCCGACCGGCGCGATGGCGCCGGTCGCCGGCACGCCCTTCGACTTTCTCGAGGAGCGCGCGATCGGTGAACGGATCGACGCGGCGCGGCCGCACGTCACCGGCTGTCCCGGCTACAATCATAGCTGGCTGATCGACGGGGCGGACGGGCGCGCGCTCCGCCTCGCCGCGCGGCTTTCGGAGCCTGGGTCGGGGCGGACGCTCGAGGTGCTCACCACCGAGCCGACGATCCACGTCTATACCGCCAACCATTTCGACGGCTCGGACCTCGGGGCAGCCGGCGCGCCGCTCGCGCGCCACAGCTGCGTCGCATTCGAGACGCAGCACCTGCCGGACAGCCCGAACCGGCCGCAATTCCCCTCAACGGTGCTTCGGCCCGGCGAGGTCTTCCGATCGACCACCATCTTCCGCTTCGGGGTGACGCCATGAACGAGCTTCGTCTCACCCGCCGCGCCGCGCTCGCCGCCGGGGCGGCGCTCGCCGGCGCCGCCGCGCTGCCGGCCGTGCCGCTTGCCGCGCAGCCGCCACGTGGCTTCGTCCGCCGCGCGGGGCTGGCCTTCACCCTCGACGACGGGCGCCACCGCTATGTCGGCACCAACATGTGGTACGCCGCCTGGCTCGGCGCCGACGCGCCCTTCGGCGACCGCGACCGGCTGCGGCGCGAGCTGGACCGGCTCGCCGCGCTCGGCGTCACCAACGTGCGCGCCAGCGCCTCGGCCGAACTGTCGCCGCTACGCAACTCGGTCCGCCCCGCCTTTCGCGACCGCGCCGGCGACTATAACGAGACGCTGCTCGCCGGGCTCGACTTCTTCCTCGCCGAGCTCGGCCGGCGGGACATGCGCGCCGTGCTCTACCTCGCCAACTTCTGGGAATGGTCCGGGGGCATGGCGACCTATCTCTACTGGACCAATGGCGGCCGCTATATCGACATGAATGATCCGGCCCATCCCTGGCCGGAATTTCCCGACTTCGCTTCCGGCTTCTACGAGAGCGCGCCGGCGCTCGCGCTGTTCCGCGCCTATGTTCGCGCCGTCGTCGGGCGGATGAACACGGTCACGGGCCGGCCCTATCGCGAGGATCCCGCGATCATGGCCTGGCAGCTCGCCAACGAGCCGCGGCCGGGCGGCAGCGAGGCGGTGGGGCGGCGGCGCCTGCCCGCCTTCTTCCGCTGGGTCGCGGAGACGGCGCGGCTGATCAAGGCGATCGATCCCAACCATCTCGTCTCGACCGGCAACGAGGGGTTGAAGGGCTGCCTCGAAAGCGGCGAAATCGTCGCCGCGCTCAGCGCCATTCCCGAGATCGACTATATGACGATCCACATCTGGCCGCAGAACTGGGACTGGATCGACCCGGCCGACATGGCCGGAAGCTGGCCGCGCTGCGAAGCCTTGGTGCGCGATTATGTAGCGCAGCATATCGCGCTGGCGCGCGCCGCCGGAAAGCCGCTGGTGATCGAGGAATTCGGCTTCCCGCGCGACGGCGTCGCCTACGATCCCCGCGCCACGACGGTCTGGCGCGATCGCTACTACCGGCTGATCTACGAGAGCGCGCTCGCCGACATGCGCGCGGGCGGCCCCACCGCCGGCACCCATTTCTGGGCGTGGAGCGGCGAGGGCCGCGCCGCCCATGCCGACCATCGCTTCCGCGCCGGCGATGTCGCCTGGCTCGGCGATCCGCCGCACGAGCCGCAGGGCTGGTACGGCCTGTTCGACAGCGACGAGAGCACGCAGGCGATCGTGCGCCAACATGCCGGGGCCGTCGCCGCGCTCGGGGCGTAGCGGCGAAGCGAACGCTCCAAATCCCTCCCCTGGAAGGGAGGTGGCAACGCGCCGCGCCGCCCCCTACGGCATCGTCATCGTCGTCTCGATCCCGTCGAGAATCTCGCGGATCCACCCTGTCCCGTCGCGCCAGAGGTGGAAGGTATTGGTATAGCCCCAGGCGCAGCTCTGAATGCCGATCGAGGCGAAAACCGAGGTGACGGTGTGGTAGTAGGCGGCGCGCTGCGCCACCGGAATCCCCTCATAGGCGCCATATTCGCCGACGAACGGGACGCGGTCCGTCCGGTTCATGAAGTTCGTCACCTTCACCAGCACGGCGTCGAGCTGGGCATTGTCGGCGGCGGTGCCGAACTGGCGGCCGGTGGGAAGCACCGGGTTGACGAACGGCGCGCCCTGATGGGTGAAGTCGAACGGGTCGTAATAGTGGAAGGTGACGACGATGTGCGGATCGTCCGGGATCGGCACCGTCGCGAGCGAATCGATGCCGGACCAGTTCTGGCCGCCAACGATGACGATCCGGTCTGGGTTGGAGGCGCGCACGGCCGCGAGCGCGGCTTCGAACACGGCCGGCAGTGCGGCATCGTTGAGGTTGCCGTTGGGCTCGTTGATCAGCTCGAACCAGAGATTGTCCGGCGCGTCCCGGAACTCCTCCGCGATCTGCCGCCAGAGCGCGGCGAAGCGGTCGCGCTGGCCGGCCGGATCGGCCATCAGCTCGTCGTAATTGTGCAAGTCCAGGATGACGTTGAGCCCGGCGGCGAGGTTGGTTTCGACGACGTGCCGCACGCGCGCCATGAAGGCCGGGTCGATCGTATAGGGCGGGCTGGCGCCGGCATGGCCGGCGAAGCGCACCGGCAGGCGCACCGTCGTAAAGCCGGCGGCGCGGATGTTGGCGGCATCATCGTCGCGGAAGGCGCGGCCCCAGTCGCCCTCGTTCGGGGGCTCGAGCATGTTGGAGAGATTGACGCATTTGCCGAGCGGCAGCGTCGGTCCGACGCTGGCGACCGCCGCCGGGCCGGGCGTGTAGCTGGCGGGTGTCGGTGGCGGGGGAGGCGGCGGCGGGGGCGTCGTGCCGCCGGTGGGCGGCGGCGTGCTTCCGGTGGCGCTGCCGCCGCCACCGCAGGCGGCGAGCACGGCGAAAGCGAAGGCGAGCGCGCTTGCGGCTTTCCTTACGGCCATCCTTTCCTCCCCAGCGCGGCGGGCGATCGAACGCCTCTTGTGATCAGTTAGCGCTATCAATAGGCTCGCCCCGCGCGAGGTTCCCGTCAAGAGGAATCGGTGCGACAAGGAGGAGAGGGGAGACGATGCTGCGACGCACGATCCTGGCCGCGGGGCTCAGCCTGTTCGCCGTCGCTTCGGCGGCCGAGACCGCGCCCGCCGACGACGGCCGCTGGCCCCGGGTGGAAAGCCGCGTGCCGCGCGATCCGGCGATCGAGGCGCGGATCGACGAACTGCTCGCCCAAATGAGCGTCCAGCAGAAGGTCGCGCAGGTGGTCCAGCCGGACATCGCCAGCATCACGCCGGAGCAATATGCGCGCTACCGCTTCGGCTCGATCCTCGCCGGCGGCAACAGCGATCCGGGCGGCGTGCCGACCGCGCCCGCCGCCGAATGGCTCGCGCTCGCCGATCGCTTCTGGGACGCGTCGATGACCGGTGACGGGCCGCATATCCCGGTGATGTGGGGGATCGACGCGGTCCACGGCCACGCCAACGTCGTCGGCGCCACCATCTTTCCGCAGAATATCGGGCTGGGCGCGACGCGCGATCCGGACCTCATCCGCCGCATCGGCGAAGTCACCGCCATCGAGATGCGCGTGACCGGGATCGACTGGGATTTCTCGCCGACCCTCGCCGTGGCGCGCGACGATCGCTGGGGCCGCAGCTTCGAGAGCTTTTCCGAGAATCCGGAGCTGGTGCGCGCCTATGCCGGCGCGATGATCGAGGGGCTGCAAGGGCGGCCCGGCACGCCCGACTTCCTCGGCCCGGCGCACGTCATCGCCACCGCCAAGCATTTCGTCGGAGACGGCGGCACCGACGGCGGGCGCGACCAGGGCGACAATCTCTCCAGCCCCGCCGAGCTGCGCGACATTCACGGCGCCGGCTACCCGCCCGCGATCGAGGCAGGCGTGCAGGCGATCATGGCAAGCTTTTCCAGCGTGCGCGGTCGCAAAGTCCACGGCGACCGCGACCTGCTGACCGGCGTGCTGCGCGAGCAGGTGGGCTTCGACGGCCTCGTCGTCGGCGACTGGAACGCGCACGGCCAGGTCGAGGGCTGCACCAACACCTCCTGCCCGCAGAGCTTCAACGCCGGGCTGGACATGTTCATGGCGCCGGACAGCTGGCAGGGGCTGTACGACAACACGCTGGCGCAGGTGCGCTCGGGCGAGATCCCGATGGCGCGGCTCGACGAGGCGGTGCGGCGGATCCTGCGCGTGAAGCTGCGCGCGCGCCTGTTCGATCAGCCCCGCCCGTCCGAGCGGCCCTACGCCGGCCGCTTCGACCTGCTCGGCGCGCCGGAGCATCGCGCGGTCGCGCGCCAGGCGGTGCGCGAGTCGCTGGTGCTGCTCAAGAACCAGGGCCACATCCTGCCGCTGCGGCCGAACCTGCGCGTGCTCGTCGCCGGCGACGGCGCCGACAATATCCCCAAGCAGGCCGGCGGCTGGACGATCACCTGGCAGGGCACCGGCGTCACCAATGCCGATTTCCCCAACGCCCAGTCGATCTGGAGCGGGATCGAGGAGACGGTGCGCGCCGCCGGGGGCCAGGCGACGCTGAGCGTCGATGGCAGTTTCACCGAGCGGCCCGACGTCGCCATCGTCGTGTTCGGCGAGAATCCCTATGCCGAGTTCGTCGGCGACCGCCGCACGCTCGAATATAACCCGGCGGACGACAGCGACCTGCGCCTGCTGCGGCGACTGAAGGAGCAGGGCATTCCGGTCGTCTCGATCTTCCTTTCGGGCCGCCCGCTCTGGGTGAACCCGCACCTCAACGGGTCGGACGCCTTCGTCGCCGCCTTCCTGCCGGGGAGCGAGGGCGGCGGCATCGCCGACGTGATCTTCGCCAATCCCGACGGCAGCGTCCGCCACGATTTTCGCGGGCGCCTGTCCTTCTCATGGCCGCGCCGGCCGGACCAGACGGCGCTCAATATCGGCGATCCCGATTACGACCCGCTCTTCGCCTTCGGCTACGGCCTGGGCTATGCCGACAATGGCGATCTGCCCCGGCTGCCCGAGGAGCGCCCGGTCGAGGCGGGCCTGCCCGAGGGCGTGTTCTTCGGCCGCGGCGCGCTGCCGGCGGGCTGGCGGCTGGCGACCGAGGGCGCGGTCATGCTGCGCAACATCGACCGGCGCGCGCAGGAGGATTCGCGGCTCGCCACCTGGCGCGGCGCCGGCACGCTGGCGATCCGGACGGACCGGCCGGTCGACATTTCGCGCGAGGCGACCGGCGAGCTCAGCCTTGTCTTCGAATATCGCGTCGATGCGGTGCCGTCCGCGCCGGTGAGCCTGCGGCTCGGCGCCGCCGCCATCCCGATCGCGGGCGAGCTGCGCGCCGCGCCGGCGGGCGAGTGGCGGACGCTGGTCATGCCGCTGCGCTGCTTCGCGCGCGCGGGCGCGGCGATGGACGCGGCCACGCCGCCCTTCGTGATCGAGAGCGCGGGGGCGTTGACGCTGGCGCTCTCCGACGTCCGCATCGCCAGCGCCGCCGTCGATCAGAACCATTGCGCCCGGCCATGAGGGGAGGGGACCAGCGATGACCGACCTGCGCGCGCGCCGAAGCGCCCTCGGCGCCTTCGCGGTGGTGACGAGCCTGTTCTTCGCCTGGGGCTTCATCACCTCGATGATCGACCCGCTGATCGCGGCGGTGAAGGGCATCTACAGCCTCGGCGACCGCGAGGCGCTGCTCACCCAGTTCGCCTTCTTCATCAGCTATGGCGTCATCTCGCTTCCCGCCGCCGCCTTGCTCACCCGCGCCGGGCACGTGCGCACGATCCTGATCGCGCTGGCGGCGATGCTCGCCGCCTGCCTCGTCATCCTGCTCGCGACCTTCGCCGAGACCTATGCCCTGGTGCTGTTCGGCCTGTTCGTGCTGGGCAGCGGCATCACCGCGCTCCAGGTCGCCGCCAATCCGCTTTCGGCCGCGCTCGGCGATCCCAGGCGCAGCCATTTCCGCCTCGTCTTCTCGCAGGCGTTCAACTCGCTCGGCACGGTGATCGGGCCCTATCTCGGCGCGCGGATCATGCTGCAGGGCGCGACGCACGAGGGCGGGCCGGTCGACGCTGCCGCGCGCAGCGAGGCGCTCGGCCACATTCACACCGCCTTTCTCGTCGTCGCGGTGCTGATGGCGCTGCTGATCGCCTTCATCTGGATCACGCGCCGGCGGATCGCCTGGGCCGCGCCGCCGCCGGTTGCCGCCTCGCCCTGGGGCGCGCTGCGTTCGCCCTGGGCGCTGTTCGGCGCGCTCGCCATCTTCCTCTATGTCGGCGCCGAGGTGTCGATCGGCAGCCTGCTCGCCCTGTTCCTCGCCGAGCCTCGGGTGTTCGACGTCCCGCTCCAGCGCGCGGGCGAGCTGGTCTCGCTCTACTGGGGCGGGGCGATGGTCGGCCGCTTCGTCGGCAGCCTGCTGCTCACGCGCGTCCAGGCGTCGCACCTGCTCGCCGCCGCCGCGCTCGTCGCGGCGGGCCTGTGCGCGCTCGCCTTCGTCGCGGTCGGGCCGACCGCCGGCTGGGCGGCGATCGCGGTCGGGCTGTTCAACTCGATCATGTTCCCTACCATCTTCACGCTGACGCTGGAGCGCTCGACCGCGAGCCATGCCTCGACCTCCGGCCTGCTCTGCGTCGCGATCGTGGGCGGCGCGATCCTGCCGCAGATCTACGGTCATGTGGCCGACCTGTTCGGCCGCAGCGCGGCCCATATCGTGCCGGCGCTCGCCTATGTCGTGATCCTTCTCTTCGCCCTCGCCGCGCGGCGGGCGCGAGTCACGGAAGGGGAGGTCGGCGCGCCGGTCGCCGCGCACTGATGCCGATCCGGGTCGGCCTGATCGGCTATGGCCTGGGCGGGCGCGTTTTCCACGCGCCGCTGATCCGCGCCGCGGCGGGGCTGGACCTCGTCGCGATCGCGACCTCGCGGAGCGTTCCCGCCGGCATCCGCCCGGTGGCCGATCCGGCGGCGCTGATCGCCGACGACAGCCTCGACCTCGTTGTTATCTCGACACCGAACGTCAGCCATTTCCCGCTCGCCAGAGCGGCGCTCGAGGCGGGAAAGCATGTCGTGATCGACAAGCCCTTCACGGTGACGGTCGAGGAGGCCGACGACCTGATCGCGCTGGCGAAAGCGCGCGGGCGGCTGCTCGTGCCCTTCCACAACCGCCGTTGGGACGGCGATTTCCGGACCGTGCGCGCGTTGGCGGACTCGGGCCGGCTCGGCGAGATCGTTCTTGCCGAGATGTATTGGGACCGCTTCCGCCCGGCGTTGCGCGACAACTGGAAGGACGCGGGCGGGGAGGGGACCGGCCTCCTCTACGATCTCGGCCCCCACCTCATCGACCAGGCGCTGCTGCTCTTCGGCCCGCCCGAGGCGATCGCCGCCGACCTTGCGGTGCAGCGGCCGCGGGCGCGCGCGGAGGACTATTTCGCGCTGACGCTGCACTATGGTGCGCGCCGCGTGATCCTGGGCTGCGCGACGCTGGTGCGGGCGCCGCGGCCGCGCTTCGCGTTGCACGGCAGAAGCGGCAGCTTCGTCAAATACGGGCTTGATCCACAGGAGGCGGCGATGGACGCCGGCGCGACGCCGGACCTGCCCGGCTTCGGCGTCGAGGACGCGCGGTGGCACGGCACGTTGACCAGCGCCGACGGCTCGGCCGAGACGGTCGAGACGCTGCCGGGCCGCTATCTCGCCTTCTACGAAGGGGTGGCGCGCGCCATCGACGGGGGCGCGCCGCCGGTCGATCCCGCCGATGCGCGCGAGGGGCTGCGGCTGATCAGGCTCGCCCGCCAGAGCGCGACGGAGGGCCGGACGCTGCCCTGCTAGCGCGCCGGCTCCGGCCGCCAGTCGGCCGGGAGCGTGCGCGCCGGCAGATCGACCGCCACCGTCTCCGAAAAGTCGCGCGACGAGGCGCCAAGCGAAACGTGGTAGCGCCCCGCCGCGATCCGCCAGGCGCCGTCCCGGAACAGGGCGAGCAGGCGCGGATCGACGGTCAGCGACACTTCCCGGGATTCGCCGGGCGCGAGCCGCAGCCTGGCGAAGGCGCCGAGCCGTCGCGGCGCCTCCCAGCCGCCCTCGGCCGGGCCGACATAGACTTGCGGCACCGCGCTGCCCTCGCGCGCGCCGGTGTTGCGCACCGTGAAGCGGACGCTGATCGTCCCGTTTTCGGCCTCCGCGCGCAGCCCCTCATAGGCGAAGCTGGTGTACGAAAGCCCGTGCCCGAAGGGAAAGAGCGGCTCCAGCCCGCGTGCGTCGTACCAACGGTAGCCGACGGCCGCGCCCTCGAAATAGGTGACGGTGAAGGGCTGGTCCGGCGTCAGCCCCACGCCGTCCAGCGTCGGGCGGGGAAGCTGCTCCTCGCCGCGCGGGAAGGTGACGGGCAAGCGCCCGGACGGGTTCGCGCGCCCGAACAAGAGGTTCGCGATCGCCTCGCCGCCGGCGGAGCCGGGGAACCAGGCTTCGAGCACGGCGGGCACGCTCTCCAGCCACGGCATCAGCACCGGCCCGCCCGTCTCCAGCACGACGACGGTGCGCGGGTTGGCAGCGGCGACGACGGCGATCAGCGCGTCCTGATTATCCGGGAGCGTGAGCGACACGTCGAAGGCCTCGCCGCTCCACTGCGTCGCGAACACGATTGCGACATCGCTGTCGCGCGCGAGCCGCGCCGCCTCGGCGGGATCGTCGCCGCTGGCGAAGCGCACCTCGGCGTTCGGCGCCTGCGCGCGGATCGCGGCGAGCGGCGAGGAAGGGAAATAGACGACCGGCCCCGGCCAGGTGGCAGGCTCAAGCCCCGGCACCGCATTGCCGCCGACCGGATAGACCTGGCTCGATCCGCCGCCGGAGAGCACGCCCGCGTCGGCATGGCCGCCGATCACCGCGATCCGCCGCGTCTCGGGCGAGAGCGGCAGGCCGCCCTCGTTGCGCAACAGCACCGCGCCCGCCTCCGCCGCCGCGCGCGTCACCTCGGCGTGGGCGGCGAGGTCGATCGGCGCTTCCTCCACCCAGCGATCAACCAGCCCGTGCGCGAACATCGCGCGGAGGATTCGTCCCGCCATCTCGTCCAGCCGCGCCCGCGAGACATCGCCGCGCGCCAGCGCCGCGCGCAGCGGCGCGCCAAAATATGGCTCGCGGTCGAACGGGAAGCCCGAATCCTGGTCCAGCCCGGCATTGGCCGCCGCCGCGCTGCTGTGGGTCGCGCCCCAGTCCGACATCACATAGCCGCGAAAGCCCCAGCCGCGGCGCAGCACGTCGGTGAGCAGCCACTCATTCTCGCAGGCATAGGTGCCGCCGACGCGGTTGTAGGAGCACATTATCGAGCCCGGATCGCCCCGCTCGATGCCAAACTGGAAGGCGAGCAGGTCGGACATGCGGGCGGCGTCATGGTCGATCGAAACGTTGAGCCAGTCGCGCCCCGTCTCCTGGTCGTTGAGCGCGTAATGCTTGATCGTCGAGATGATATGGTTGGACTGGATACCGGAAATCGCCGCGCCGATCATCGTGCCGGCGAGCAGCGGGTCCTCGCCCATATATTCGAAATTGCGGCCGTTGCGCGGGTCGCGGACCAGGTTGACGCCGCCGGCGAGCATGACGTTGAAGCCCGAAGCGCGCGCCTCCGCGCCGATCATCGCGCCGCCGCGCCGCGCGACCTCCGGGTCCCAGGAGGCGGCGATCGCCATGCCCGAGGGAAGGGCGGTGCGCTCGCGCTTGTTGCGCGCGCCGCCCTGGCTCGCGACGCCGATGCCGGCGTCGGTCTGCCACTGCGGCGGGATGCCGAGCCGGGGAATGCCCGGCACATAGCCCGCCGAGCCTTCGCGCGCCTCGGCCGGCGCCGTGTAGTTCTTCGGCGGGAAATCGGTCGCGAACCAGCCGAAGACGAGGCTGAGCTTCTCTTCCTCGGTCATCTGCGCGAGCGCCAGCTCGGCGCGCCGGTCGGGCGAGAGCGCGGCGTCCAGCCAGGGCCGCGCATCCGTTTCCCCGGCGGGCCGGGAGGCGAGCGGCGCGGCGCTGGCGAGCAGGGCGGCGGCCAAAAGAGCGAAGCGGCGTGCCTGCATGATTTCCTCCCCGTTTTGGCGGCATTTGGCCGCTCTTTGCTTTGCCGCGCGACGAATTGGGCGCCGCGGTCACGGCCGCGCTTGACTTGGCGCGTGCGGGCTGCTTGTTAGCGCTAACGGAAAAACGAAGAGGAGCCAAGGCTTGGACGTCGCGGAACCGCGGGCGGCCGCCCCCACGGGGGCAGCGTCCCCTGTCTATCCTTTTCCGGCCGAGGCCCGGGCGCGCTATCCCAGCCTTCGCGGGCGGCGCGTGCTGATCACCGGCGGCGGCTCCGGCATCGGCGCCGGCGTGGTCGCCGAGTTCGTCCGCCAGGGCGCGGACGTCACCTTCTTCGACATTCAGGACGAGCCGTCGCGCGCGCTGGTCGATTCCATCCGGGACTCGGGCGCGAAGGCGCCGCTGTTCCGCCATATCGATCTCAAGGACATTCCGACTCTCCAGGCGGAGATCGCCCGGCTGATCGCCGAGCAGGGCGCGTTCGACGTGCTGGTCAACAACGCCGCGAACGACGACCGCCACGCCTTCGCCGAGGTCACCGAGGCCTATTGGAACGAGCGCATGGAGACCAACCTGCGCCACATGTTCTTCTGCGCGCAGGCGGTGGCTCCGGCGATGCGCGCGAAGGGCGGCGGCGCGATCGTCAACATGGGCTCGATCTCCTGGCACCTGGGGCTGGAGGACCTCGCGCTTTACCAGATCGCCAAGGCGGGCATCGAGGGGCTGACGCGCGCGCTCGCCCGCGAGCTCGGGGGCGACAATATTCGGGTCAATTGCGTCGTGCCCGGCAATGTCCGCACGCCGCGCCAGCTCAAATGGTACACGCCGGAGGGCGAGGCGGAGATCATCGCCGCGCAGGCGATGAACGGGCGGCTGCTACCGGAGGACATCGCCGCGATGATCCTCTTCCTCGCCTCGGACGACGCGCGGCTGATCACCGGCCACAACTATTTCGTGGATGCCGGATGGCGGTAAGGCGGCTCGCGGCGCTGCTTCTCCTTTCGGCCGCGAGCGCCGCCACCGCCCAGCCTCGGCTCGGCGCGCTTTTCTCCGGCCATGCCGTGCTCCAGCGCGACCGGCCCATCGCCGTGTGGGGCGAGGCGGCGCCGGGCGAGCAAGTCGCGGTGACGCTAGGCGAGGCGCGCGCAAGCGCGACCGCGGGCCGCGACGGGCGCTGGCGCGTCGAGCTGCCCGCCCTGGCGGCGGGCGGGCCTTATGCGCTGACGGCGACGAGTGCCTCGGGCGCGGCGCGCGCCGAGGACGTGATGGTCGGCGACGTGTGGCTCTGCTCCGGCCAGTCCAACATGGAGCTGCAGGTCCGCCACGCGCTCGACAGCTACAACCAGATCCAGTCCGCGAACGACCCGCGGCTGCGGCTGCTCAACGTGCCGCGTCTCGCCGTGCCGGCCCCGACCGAGCATTTCACCCAGCCCGTCGCCTGGGCGCCGACGACGCCGGAGACGGTCGGGGACTTCTCCGCTGCCTGTTATTATATGGTGCGCGAACTGCGCGCCCAGCATCCGGACGTGCCGATCGGCGCGATCAACGCGAGCTGGGGCGGCTCGCCGATACGCGCCTGGCTGGACGAGGAGGGCGCCCGCGCGGCGCTTCCCGACCAGTATCGCGCGCTCGAAACCTTCCGCCGGGATCCCGCCGCCGCCGGCGCCGTCTTCGGCGAGGAATGGGCCGCCTGGTGGCGCCGCGTGCGCGGCGACGCGCCGGGCGCCGAGCCCTGGCGCGCCAGCGATCGCCTCCACTGGTCGCCCGTCCCCGCCATGTCCTACTGGGAGCAGTGGGGCGATCCGCGCTTCGCCAGCTTCAACGGCATGGTGTGGATGCGCAAGCGGTTCACCCTGACCGAGGCCGAGGCGGCGCAGACGGCGACGCTCTCGCTCGGCGTGATCGACGAGGTGGACGAGACCTTCGTCAACGGCGTCGCCGTCGGCGGGCTCTATTCGTGGGAGATCGCCCGCGAATACCGGCTTCCCGCCGGGCTGCTGCGCGCCGGCGAGAACGAGATCCTGGTTAACGTCTTCGACGGCTCCGGCTCGGGCGGCCTCGGCGGCCCGGCGGAGAGGCTGCGCCTCGCCTTCGCGGACGGCAGCGCGAAGCCGCTCGGCGAGGGCTGGGAATATAGCGTCGTCGATCCCGATCCCGGCATGCCGCCGCGCCCCGCCTGGGACGCGCCGATGGGCCTCACCTTCATCCGTAACGGCATGATCGCGCCGCTGCGCGACTACGGCATCGCCGGTGTCGCCTGGTACCAGGGCGAAAGCGACGTCGGGCAGGCCGGCTATGCCGACCGGCTCGCCGCGATGATGGCCGGCTGGCGCCGCCAGTTCCGGCGCGACGACCTGCCGTTCCTGATCGTCAGCCTCGCCAATTACGGCCCGTTCGCGACCGCGCCGGTGGCAAGCGGCTGGGCCGAACTGCGCGAGCAGCAGCGCCTCGCTGTGGCGCGTGATCCCCATGCCGCGCTGGTGATCGCGATGGACCTCGGCGAACGGCTCGACATTCACCCGGCGAACAAGATCGAGCTGGGCCGCCGCCTCGCGCGGGCGGCGGAGCATCTCGCCTATGGCGCCGCCGCGCCGGCCGGCCCCGAGGTCGCCGAGGCGCGGCGCGAGGGCGAAGACATCGTCGTGCGCTTCACCGGCGTCACCGGCGCGCTCCGTACGTGGAGCAGCACGCGCGCCACCGCCTTCGAGCTGTGCGGACAGACCCAGGAGAGCTGCCGCTTCGCCGATGCCGTGGCCGAGGGGAGCAACGTCCGCATTCGCGGCGACGCCCGGCCCGCGACGCGCGTGCGCTACGCCTGGGCGGACAGCCCGGTCGTCAATCTCTACGACGAGGCGCCGCTGCCGCCCGGCCCGTTCGAGGTGCCGATCCGGCCCTAGGGCGCGAGGCGAAGCATCACGACATCGTGCGCAGGCACGCGCGCGGAGACGCGTCCGCGCGCCGGCGGCAGGTCGCGGTGTCGCCACAGGTCGCGCACGCGAAGCCGCAGCGACTCCGGCAGGCCCAGCATCTCCCACGTCGCCTCGATCTCCGCCGGCTCCTCGCCGCGATTGAACAGCAGCACCGCCCGTTCCCCGCCGGCGAGCGGCTTCACCCAGACCTCGCGGCCACCGTCGCGCCAGACGCGGCGGCCCTGTACGCCGAGCCTGTCCTGATCGACCGCGATCACCTCGCGATTGGTGAGAATCTCTCGCGTCGACTCGTCCATATTGGCGATGTCGTTGCCCGCGATCAGCGGCGCCGCCATCATCGCCCACAGGCTGAAATGGGCGCGATATTCGCTCACCGTCATCCCGCCATTGCCGACCTCGAGCATGTCGGGATCGTTCCAGTGGCCCGGCCCGGCATAGGGCCAGAGCGGCTCGTTGCGATCGACGATGACGAGCACGCCGTGCATCCAGCGATCGATGCCGTCCCAGCGGTCGGCGATGTCGCCGGTGGTGCGCCAGAGGTTGCCGATCTTCTCCGCCCACAGCCAGGGACGGTTCTGCCCCCACTCACAGATGGAAAAGACGATGTCGCGCCCGGTGGCGCGCAGCGCGTCCGCCATCAGCGCATAGGCCTCCTCGGCGTCGCGCGTCCCCGTCGCGCACCAGTCGTACTTGAGA
>Ga0182748_1002950_pt1 | contig 14784 bp, 11 predicted proteins | sample eDN3rd37CKraftOP_FD_128877 | JGI IMG/M metagenome (GOLD analysis project Ga0182748, IMG submission 128877) | Enriched Organic Plus compost microbial communities from Emeryville, California, USA - eDNA 3rd pass 37_C Kraft OP (version 2) (version 2) ...
CCGCGCCCATCAGAAGGAGCGTGTTGGGCAAGCGCTCCAGAATGACGTCGAGAATGGGCCGGTTGAAACTGACCGACCAGCCGAGATTACCCTGCGTGAGTGCCGCGAGGTAAGCTCCAAGCCGATGCCAGACGGACCGGTCCAGCCCCCAGCGCGCCCGCATTTCGGCAATCGTTGCCGCATCGCCGCCAAAAGTCACGGCATAGGCGTCCACGGCATCACCCGGCGCGCTTTCTGCCAGAAAAAAACAGCCGACGATGACAATCAGCAGCACGAGAACGCTGCCGACCAGTCGCTTGCGGAAAAGGGACAGAATCTGTTTCACAATGGCAGGATACAATCAATCTGACTGCTTCGTCACTGCTCCAGCCATGTATCCGCCCAGTTGGAAACAGCCCAGCGCGGATTGTTGGAAACATTCTGCACACGGTCGCTCGCAACGGTGATGAAACCCCATTCCGCGACATTGATGAGCGGCAAATCCGCCTCCACCATCTGCTGGAACTGATGGTAAAGCGCCGTGCGCGTTTTCTCATCGATCTCGCGCGCGGCTTTGGCGATCAGCGCGTCCAGTTCGGCATTGGCATAGCCGCCCTGATTGGAAAAAGGTACGCCCGCCGGAATACCGCTTTCGACCAGAATTGTGGTCGATATGGCCGGATCGCCACGATAAACAGTCGGCGCGATGGCCAGATCGAAATCATGATCGGTATAAACCGCCTTCTGGTGCGCGGCGGAATCATTATTGACGATGCGCGCATCGATACCGACAGCAGCAAGCGCCTGCCGCAGATAGTCGCCAAACTGCTTGGTTTCGTTGAAATAGGGGGCGGGAAGAAGCCTGAGCGTGAAGCGCGTGCCGTCCTTGCCCCGCTTGTATCCGGCCTCGTCCAGAAGCGCATTCGCCTTCGCAACGTCGAACGGATAGGATGGCACGTCACCAGTATAAAACTGGCTGTCATAGCGCGGCACGGGACCGGTCGAGGTCTTGGCGTAACCGAGGAAGATCGTCTTCACCACGAAATCGCGGTCGATGGCGTGGGCGATTGCCTGCCGAACCTTCAGGTCCGCCAGCTCCTTGCGGCGATGGTTGATCTCCACTACGAGCTGATAGGTCAGCGCCTCATAGCCCTTGGAAATAACCGTCAGCCCCGGAACTTTCGAGATGCGGTCCAGATCGGCGAGCGGCACGGCAGAAAAGGCGGCAAGGTCAATTTCCTGAGCTTCGAGCGCGCCTGCGGCTGCGGCGCGATCCGGCAGCACGCGATAGATTATCTCATCGAGATATGGTTCACCCTCGCCCCAATAATCGTCGTTTCGTGTCAGCCGGTAATATTCGCCGGTCTTGTGTTCGGCATATTTGAACGGGCCGGTGCCGATAAGCTTTTCATTGGCCGGATTGGCCATGATGTCGCTGCCTGCAAAGACATGCTTCGGCAGAACGGCGGTCAAGGCTGGCAATGCATTGCGGATAAGCTGGAAAGGCGTCGGTTCGGAGAAATGGAAGACAGCGGTAAGCTCGTCTGGCGTTTCAACCTTTTCCAGAGCCTTGAACACAACCCGGCCAAGGTTTTGCAGCGGTTTCCAGACTTCCATCGCCGAAAAGGCCACATCCGCCGATGTAAACGGCTTGCCGTCATGCCATTTGACGCCATCGCGTAAGCGGAACGTCGCGGTCAGCCCGTCGGCGGAGCCTTCCCAAGCTGAGGCAAGCCGCGGCGCGAGACCGTTTTCGCCCTCGAAGGAGGCTTCCGCAAGAGGCTCAATGACCTTGCTTGCAACGAAGAAAACGCCGTTGGATGCCACAATGGCCGGGATCAGATTGCGCGGCTCTGAATCTGCGGCCACGACCAGCCGCCCGCCTTTCTGCGCCGTACCTGCCGCTTTCGACCCTCGCGGCCAGACGGCGACGGCGGTCAAGGCGGTCGATCCCGCCAGAAAAGCCCTACGCGACAGAACCAGTTGAACCATATTCATTGCCCCGCAATCACATTTCAGTCGTCCGCATTTTTATACCAGCCATCCGCAAATGACAGGATTAAAACCTGTTACGGTGACAATAAATATCGAAAAACACTCTGTTTTCCGGTATTTATGACCGCCAAGTAAAGATAATATTTCAGTGATTTGCTAGCTTATTATTGCAGTAATTCAACCTGAACGTTTAAATTATTTTTTCTCCAAGAGCTAAATTAAAGAAATTCCCCTCTTGTCAAACAGGGTCTCCTCCGTAGATCATGGTTAATTATGTGTTGTCGTATTTCGTGAGCTTCCATTTCGACACGGCACACATAGACAGTGGAGAGCCATTCATAGCTCTTGTTTGAAATGCATTTGTGCGCCCATTCACTCATCTGGCGGCAAATGCCCCCTGATTACTTGTTTTGCTGCGCATCTTGTTCCGAAAGCGTTTCACTTTTCGGGATGCGCTTTGAAGCTAAACCACATTGGAAGAGAGGAAACAGAAATGTCCAGTTTGCTGCCCCCGCTTCATGACGGTCACGCACCGATCTATCTGCATCACGCATTTCAGGATGCTGTCGATGCCTATGAGGATTGGACCTCGGAGACGGGGGAACCATCCGTGCAGGTCAACGGCAAGGTGACCCGCATCAGCGTCGTCTTCCGCCGCCTGTGGAACTGCACCGACATGGTGCCCCGCCACACGCTGGAAGCGCTGAAAGACATTGTCCCGACCGGCATTATTCATGCTGAACACTGGAAGGAAACGCCCACATTCGCAGAAGCTGCCCGCATCATGCGCGTTGCTCTGGAAAGGCGTAAGGCGCGACTGCTCCCGGTCGTGTGCTGATCGTCCCGAAACAGAAAAGGAAACGGGCGGATTTTCCGCCCGTTTTGCATTCATCCAGAACCACATTATCCCCGCTCATCGAGCCTTCGACAAGCTCAGGATGAGGCAAGCGGCCTTAGTTGGCCAGCTTGCGGAAGCGTACGCGGGCGCTGCGCTCGATGGCGGCGACGGTCAGTTCGTCCAGCGTCCAGCGGTCGCGCAGCATCTGGAGAAATTCAAGCTCTTCCTGCTCCACATGCAGATCGGCGGCGGCCACTTCGACGGCCAGCGCATAGGCCGTATCGTAGAGGCGTTCGGGCAACGCGTCATGCGCGAGATCGAGGATTTTTTCCAGGCCATCCTCGTCAGCCAAGAGCGCGTAGCAATCGCTGGCGAGCTTCGGCAGGCGCTCCTTGTCGAAGCCCTGAAACACCGGCAGGCGGGATACGACATTGCCAATGGACGACAGTTCAGCATCGGTCATCGTCGTGTCTGCCGCAGACGTCGTGATCATGATGTAGACAAGCGCATCCTGCGGCGTGATCTTTTTCATCGGGCTACTCCTGTACAACATGATCGGAATCAACATTTCCATTGGAATTGACCGGAAAATTAGGAAGCCCCACGCAGTTACGCAAGGAAATTCGGCGCTGACCGTTGACGGCACGGGGTTGCCGCGCCATAGAGCAGGAGCGCGCATTTCGCGCATCGTTTTCAAAGAATAAAGCCCTTCACAGGATATCAGGAAAAAATCATGACTTCGCACCGCCTTCCCGAAATCACGCTGACCCCGGAACTGACCGCGGCGGCTGCGGAGGCGAAAGCATGGCCCTTTGAAGAAGCGAAGAAAATCCTCAAGCGCTATGAGAAGACCGGCTTGCCGGACACGGTGATCTTCGAGACCGGCTACGGTCCGTCGGGCCTGCCGCATATCGGCACCTTCGGCGAAGTGGCGCGCACCTCGATGGTGCGCCATGCCTTCCGCATCCTGACCGGCGACAAGGTCAAGACGCGCCTCATCTGCTTCTCCGACGATCTCGACGGCATGCGCAAGATCCCCGACAATGTGCCGGACAAGGCCGCCCTTGAGCCTTATCTGCAAATGCCGCTTTCTTCCGTCCCGAACCCGTTCGGCGGCGACTACAAGAGCTTTGCCGACCACAACAACGCCATGTTGTGCCGCTTCCTCGACACTTTCGGCTTCGACTACGAATTTGCGAGCGCCACCGATTATTACACGTCCGGCAAGTTCGATGCCGTGTTGCTCAAGGCCGTCGAACGCTATGACGACATCATGAAGGTGATGCTGCCGACGCTGGGCGAAGAGCGCCAGGCGACCTACAGCCCGTTCCTGCCGATTTCCCCCAAGAGCGGTCGCGTGCTCTACGTGCCGATGAAGAAGGTCGACGCCAAGGCTGGCACAATCACCTTCGATGATGAGGACGGCGTAGAAACAACCCTGCCTGTCACCGGCGGCAATGTGAAGCTGCAATGGAAGCCGGATTTCGGCATGCGCTGGGCGGCGCTCGGCGTTGATTTCGAAATGTTCGGCAAGGATCACCAGACCAATGCCGGCATCTATGACCGCATCTGCGAAATCCTCGGCGGGCGCGCGCCGGAACATTTCGTCTACGAGCTGTTCCTCGACCAGCTTGGCCAGAAGATTTCCAAGTCGAAGGGCAATGGCATTTCCATCGACGAATGGCTGGCCTATGCGCCGACGGAAAGCCTTGCGCTTTACAATTTCCAGAAGCCGAAGACCGCCAAGCGGCTCTACTTTGACGTCATCCCGAAGGCGGTTGACGAATATTTCAGCTATCTCTCGGCTTATGAGCGCCAGGAATGGAAGGATCGGCTGAACAATCCGGTCTGGCACATCCATTACGGCAACCCGCCGAAGGTGGACCTGCCGGTCACTTTCGCGCTGATGCTCAATCTGGTGAGTGCATCGAATGCGGAAAACCCGTCGGTTCTGTGGGGTTTCATCTCGCGCCACGTGCCGGGCGTCACGCCGGAAAACAATCCGGAACTCGATGCTCTCGTCGGCTATGCGATCCGTTACTTCAACGATTTCGTAAAGCCGACCAAGCAGTTCCGCGCCCCGGACGATGTGGAACGCGGCGCACTGGAGGCGCTGGACGCGAAGCTCGCAACGCTGCCTGCGGGAACCGATGGCAACGAAATCCAGAACGCCATTCTCGATGTCGCCCGCGCCATCGAACGCTATCAGGATCACAGCAAGAAGAGCCCCGAAGGTGGCCCCGGCGTTTCGGTTTCCTTCTTCCAGATGCTCTATGAAGTGCTGATCGGTCAGGAGCGCGGCCCGCGCTTTGGCTCATTCGTCGCGCTTTACGGCATCGACGAAACCCGCGCACTGATCAAAAAAGCGCTGGCTGGCGAACTGGCGTAAACCATCAAGACATGCTTTAACCCAGACCAATAAATGCAAACAATAAGGGCGGCTTCGAGCCGCCCTTATTGTTTATACCGATGCCCTGAGTGTGGAGCGAAGCGTAGCCTCATCCTGAGCCTGTCGAAGGATCGAAGGACGAGAGTTCAGAAAGCTCGAGCCCGACCCTTCGACACGGTGCTTCGCACCGGCTCAGGATAGGGCTTGTCGCTGGAAACCCGTTCCAAATTCATCTCGCTCTATTGAGCGGACGGCGCAGGCGGAAAATTATCCAGCGGCTGCGGGGATGGCGAAGAGGGCTGCGGCTCCGGTTCTGGGGCCAGCGGCGAAGGATTGTCCGGCATATTGCCGCTGCCGGATTCCGGATTGGGCAAAGACGTATCGGGCTTGTCGCCGAAAATGCCGAGGCGCGCTTCCACGGCCTTGTGCCCCGCTTCGTCATAGGCACCGCCGGGCGTGGCCTTCGCCCAGCCATTGGCGACGAGCCACGCGGCGGCATCTTCATTGCCGAGCGTGCATTCGGTTGCGACCGCGCTGCCGCTGTCGTTCTGCGGCAAGCGGCACATGACGGCGCGTGAGCGCAGCCACTGCCGGAAGGCTGTGCGCGCCTGCATGCCGCATGGCCAGCTTTCGCCGGATGCGGTTTGGCACGTCTGATCGACAGGAACGATTTCAATACCCTGCAATTCAATAATGCGGCCCTGGCTTTCCAGCCGTCCCGCAGCCACGGCGACGGGACGCTGCAAAAGCTGCATCTGCTCGCCTGCGTCAACGGGCGTAGCCGGTGCCGGTGGCTCGGGCGGCTTGGGCGTGGATGCAAGGCCGAGATCGCTCAGCGGAGGGCGCGGTGCTTCGCGTTCCATTCCGCCTTCATTGGCCGGATCGCGTGCGCTGCCATTTTCCTGCGCCCCAGACGGATGGCCTCCGCCCGCCGAAGCGTCCGGTTCATCATAATCGAACTGTTCGACGACGATGCCGTTGCCTGTATCGGTCTTCTTCTGTGCATCACCGGAATCGATGACCACAACCGGACGGTCCAGCGCGCCATAGAACGGCGCCGCGAAGGCGGCGACCAAAATTGCTCCGGTTATGCCAGCTAACCCACCGAAAACGGCGCGCGCATGGCTCCTGTCCTGCGACTGCGCCATTTACTGGCTCGCCCACAAAATGCGAGCGACCCATTCGATATCCTTGGATTCGAAAATACGGTTCGGATGTTCGGGATTGAGCGAATGCAGCTCAATGGTCCGCGGTGTCTGGCGATGCAGGATTTTGGCCATCACTTCTCCGTCTTTCGTTCGCACCACCACGCGATCGCCCCTGCGCACGGCGGTATTGGGCGCAACGATCAGCGTATCGCCATCACGGTAAAGGGGCAACATCGAGTCGCCCGAAACCTCCAGCGCATACACGCCTTCCCCCGTGCTGGCGGGAAATTCCACGATATCCCAGCCCTGCCCTGCCGGAAAACCGGCATCGTCGAAGTAACCGCCGGCACCCGCTTCGGCCATACCGAGCAGCGGGATCGACTGCATGTCCTGCGTATATTCGCCAAATTGCGGCGTGCGGTTTTCACCCCCTATGAGCCGCGTGAACTCATCGAAGGTAGAGCCGGTTGCTTCCATCACCTTGGCGAGCGATTCCGTCGAAGGCCAGCGCGCGCGCCCATCGGCGGCATAACGTTTGGATTTGTTAAAGGTCGTTGGGTCCAGTCCCGCGCGGCGTGCAAGCCCGGACGCACTCAGGGAATGACGTTCAGCCAGGGCATCTATAGCTGCCCAGACGCTCTCATGAGAAAACATTTTATGACCCACGCAAGAGGATTTTAAACCTAATATCCTATCCTATATTGTGGCAAACCTACCGGAAAACCCGATTTTACGCAAGATGTGCGAAATTACAGGGAAAATTTTCTTATCCAAACAAAGCGCGGCGTGAAACACGCCGCGCCCTATGATCCAGGGAAGGATGGAGCTTACGCCGCCTTCTTCGTTTCAGCCTTATAGGGATTGAAACGCTGGTAGAAGCTTTCGCCATTCTCGGCCATATCGAGCAGAAGCTTCGGCGCCTTGAACTGCTGGCCGTATTTCTTCTGCAAATCCTTGGCGAGCTTGACGAATTTCTTCGCGCCCATGCCATCGATATAGGAGAGCGTACCGCCCGTATAAGGCGCGAAACCGAAGGCGAGGATGGAGCCGACATCGGCTTCACGCGGATCGGTAACAATGCCTTCTTCCATCACGCGGGCAGCTTCCAGAGCGATGGTGACGAGGAATCGTTGCTTCAGTTCGTTCACGTCGATCTTGTCGGGATTCTGCTGCGGATAGAGGTCTTTCAGGCCCGGCCACAGATGCTTCTTGGCGGGCTTGGCCGGGTAGTCGTAGAATCCCTTGCCATTCTTGCGGCCCTTGCGGTCGAACTCGTTGACGAGACGGTCCACCAGTTCCACATGGCGTGGATCAACGGCTTTGTCGCCCAGATCGGCAAGCGTAGCTTTCAGGATCTTCTGCGACAGGTCGATGGCCGTTTCGTCGTTGAGCGCCAGCGGACCAACCGGCATGCCAGCCATGCGGGCGGCATTTTCGATCATGGCAGCCGGAACGCCTTCAACGAGCATGTTGTAGGCTTCCGACATATAGCGCAGCACACAACGGTTCACGTAGAAACCGCGTGTATCATTGACGACGATCGGCGTCTTCTTGATCGCACGGACATAATCGAGCGCGACAGCCAGAGCCTTGTCCGAGGTCTTCTTGCCGAGGATCACTTCCACCAGCATCATCTTGTCGACAGGCGAGAAGAAGTGAATGCCGATGAAGTTCTTCGGACGCTTCGAGACTTTTGCAAGGCCGGTGATCGGCAGGGTCGAGGTGTTCGACGCGAAGACCGCCGAAGACTTCAGCACTTCCTCGGCCTTCTCGGTCGCAATGCGCTTGACTTCGCGGTCCTCGAACACGGCTTCGATCACCAGATCGGCGCCATCAAGCTCGGCATAATCCGGCGTCGCCGTGATGAGCGACAGGAGCTTTTCCTTGTCGGCCTCGGTGGCGCGGCCTTTCTGGATTTCCTTGGTGACGAGATCGGCGGTGTGCGCCTTGCCCTTGTCGGCTGATTCCTGATCGCGGTCGATCAGCACCACCGGAATGCCCGCCTTCGCCGTCACATAGGCAATGCCTGCGCCCATGAAGCCAGCGCCGATGACGCCGATTTTCTTGAGCTTGGTCGGCTTTTCATCTGCCGGGCGGCGCGCGCCCTTGTTCAGTTCCTGCAAGGACACGAAGAGCGAGCGGATCATCATGCCCGCTTCGGTCGTCTGGAGGATTTCAGTGAAATAGCGCTGTTCGATCTTGAGGCCGGTATCGAACGGCACCAGAAGCCCTTCATAGACCGACTTCAAAATAGCAAGTGCGGCCGGGTAATTGCCCGAGGTTTCACGGCGCAGAATGGCCGTTGCAGCTGGCCAAAGGTTCGCACCGGCAGCCGAATAGATCGCGCCACCCGGCAGCTTGAAGCCCTTTTCATCCCATGGCTGAACGGGCTTGAGTCCGCCCTTGATGAGCTTCTTTGCGGTTTCGACCAGCTTCTTGGCCGGAGCGATTTCCGTGACGAGACCCATTGCCTTGGCGCGCTGCGCCGTCAGGCTGGAGCCCGTCGTCATCATCTGGAGCGCGTCCTGCTGGTTGGCAAGGCGCGGAACGCGTTGCGTGCCGCCAGCGCCCGGGAACAGTCCGACCTTGACTTCCGGCAGAGCCATTTTCACGCCCGGAGCATCCGACACGACACGGGCATGACAGGCGAGCGACATTTCAAACGCGCCGCCCATGCAGGTGCCGTTGATGGCCGAAACCCAAGGCTTGCCGCAGGTTTCGAGCTTGCGGAAAAGACCGCTCATCTTGCCGACATTCTCAAACAGCGACTGTACAGCGGCCTGATGGTCCTTGGCCTTCTGCTTCTGGAAGGTCTTGAACATGCCTTCCAGCATGGTCAGGTCCGCGCCGCCGGAAAAGCTCTCCTTGCCGGATGTTATAACAACACCCTTGACCTTGTCGTCGGCAGTCGTTGCGTCGATGATGGCGTTCAGTTCCTGCATCGCCTCGACGGTGAAGACGTTCATCGACTTTTCAGGCATGTCCCAGGTGACGAGAGCAATGCCGTCGGCGTCGGTTTCAACTTTGAAATTCGTGTAAGCCATTCGTAAAACCTCCCTCGCCTCAAACGCGCTCGATGATCGTTGCCGTGCCCATGCCGGCACCGATGCACAAGGTCACCAGCGCGGTATTGAGATCGCGGCGTTCCAGTTCATCCAGCACCGTGCCGAGGATCATGGCGCCGGTTGCGCCGAGCGGATGGCCCATGGCAATAGCGCCGCCATTGACGTTGATCTTGTCATGCGGAATATCGAAGGCCTGCATGTAACGCAGGACGACTGCGGCGAAGGCTTCGTTCAGTTCGAACAGGTCGATATCCGAAATCTTCAGCTTGGCCTGCTTGAGAAGCTTTTCCGTCACATCGACCGGGCCGGTCAGCATGAGCGCCGGTTCCGATCCGATATTGGCAAAAGCGCGGATGCGGGCGCGCGGCTTGATGTCGAATGCCTTGCCTGCCTTCTTGGAGCCAACCAGAACGCCCGCCGCGCCGTCGACGATACCCGACGAGTTACCGGCATGGTGGACGTGATTGACGGTCTCGATTTCCGGATGCGCCTGAATGCCGACAGCATTGAAGCCGCCCATTTCGCCCGGCATAACGAAAGACGGATTCAACTGGCCCAGCGCCTGCATGTCGGTTGACGGGCGCATGTGCTCGTCATGATCGAGAATGGTGAGGCCGTTCTGGTCCTTGATCGGGATGACCGAGTTCTTGAAGTAGCCCTTTTCCCACGACTTGGCGGCGCGCTTCTGGCTTTCGACAGCATAAGCGTCAACGTCATCGCGGCTGAAACCGTATTTGGTGGCGATCAGGTCGGCGGAAACGCCCTGCGGCATGAAATAGCCGGGGAAGCCGACCGATGGGTCCATGTACCAGGCACCGCCCGACATGCCCATGCCGACGCGCGACATGCTTTCGACGCCGCCTGCGATCACCAGATCGTCGGAACCGAAAGCGACCTTTGCAGCCGCCAGATTGATCGCATCCAGACCCGAAGCGCAGAAGCGCGAAATCTGCATGCCCGGCGCCTTGAAGTCGTAACCGGCTTCGAAAGCGGCAGAGCGCGGAATGACCGCGCCTGCTTCGCCAACCGGATCGACGCAGCCGAAAATAATGTCATCGACCTTGGCCGTGTCGATGCCGTTGCGGTCGCGCAGGGATTCCAGAACCTTCGCGCCCAGACGAACGGCAGGCACTTCATGCAAGGACCCGTCCTTCTTGCCACGCCCGCGCGGTGTGCGCACGTGATCGTAAATATAAGCCTCAGCCATTTTTGCTCCTTCCCGCCAAATTTTGGCCCGCCAAGCCTGAAAGCCCGGCGCGATCTTTCACTCAGAATTTGTCCGCGTCGAGCGCCATCATCGAATCCGCACCCGACTGGATACGTGCGAGATGTGCAGCGCTTTCCGGCATGATCCGCTCGAAATAATAGCGTGCCGTGACAAGCTTGGCTTCGAGGAATGCCTTGTTGCCTTCACCCGCGGCCAGCTTTTCTTCCGCGATCTTGGCCATGCGCGCCCACATGAAGCCGAGCGCGACCAGGCCGAACAGATGCATATAGTCATTGGAGGCAGCACCGGCATTATCGGGCTTGGCCATCGCATTCTGCATCAGCCACATGGTGGCGGCCTGAAGATCGTTGAGACCCTTCTTCAGATATTTGGTGAAGAAGGAGAGCTTTTCGTTTTCACGATTGCTTTCGCAGAATTCGCCGACTTCCTTGAAGAAGGCGGTGATGGCGCGTCCGCCATTCAGCGCCAGCTTGCGTCCGACCAGATCAAGCGCCTGAATGCCGTTGGCGCCCTCATAAATCATGGCGATGCGCGCATCGCGCACATACTGGCTCATGCCATGTTCTTCGATATAGCCGTGACCGCCGAAGACCTGCTGCGCCATGACGGCGTGTTCAAAACCCTTGTCGGTCAGAACGCCTTTCAGCACAGGCGTCAGCAGCCCGACGAGATCGTCGGCAGCCTGACGCTCGGCCTCATCGCCGGAGCGGTGCGCAATATCGGAATTGAGTGCCGTCCAGAGGATAAGCGCACGGCCAGCCTCGTTAAAAGCGCGGATATTTATTAGGTTGCGGCGGATATCCGGGTGGACGATGATGGGATCGGCCTTCTTGTCCGGTGCCGCAGCACCCGAAAGCGCACGCCCCTGAATGCGCTCACGCGCATAGATCACGGCGTTCTGATAGGCGGTTTCAGCAATGGAAAGACCCTGCAAGGCCACGCCGAGACGCGCTTCGTTCATCATGGTGAACATGGCGCGCAGGCCCTTGTTGGCCTCCCCGATAAGATAGCCGGTTGCCTCGTCATAATTCATGACGCAGGTGGCATTGCCATGGATGCCCATCTTTTCTTCGATGGAACCGCATGAAACGCCGTTGCGCTCGCCCGGATTGCCGTTTTCGTCCAGAATGAACTTCGGCACAATGAACAGCGAAATGCCCTTCACGCCTTCCGGCGCGCCGTCGATACGGGCCAGCACCAGATGGATGATATTTTCGGACATGTCGTGTTCGCCAGCCGAGATGAAAATCTTCTGGCCGGAAATCTTGTAGCTGCCATCGCCTTGCGGCGTGGCGCTGGTTCGCAGCAGACCAAGGTCCGTGCCGCAATGCGGCTCGGTCAGGTTCATGGTGCCGGTCCAGGTGCCTTCCACCATCTTTGGCAGATAGGTGTCCTTTTGCTCGTCGGTGCCGTGGGTCAGGATCGCGGCAATCGCGCCCTGCGTCAGGCCCGGATACATGGTGAGCGCCATATTGGCCGAAGACATATATTCGCCGACAGCAGTGTGCAGCAGATAGGGAAGCCCCTGTCCGCCATATTGCTCCGGCACGGCAAGGCCGAGCCAGCCGCCTTCACGATAGAGATTATAGGCTTCCTTGAAACCCTTCGGCGTGGTGACCGAGCCGTCCGGCGAACGCTTGCAGCCTTCGCGGTCGGCCGTGTGGTTGACCGGGAACAGGGTGCCTTCAGCAAGCTTCGCGCCTTCCGACAGGATCGCCTCGACGACATCGGGCGACGCGTCGGCAAAGCCCGGCAGGTTGTTGTAGCGCTGATAGTTCAGAACGTCGTTGAGAACGAAATTCGTATCCTCAACTGGCGCGCGATAGCTCGGCATAGAAATCCTCCAAATTCACCACCTGAGCCGTTCCGCGATGACCGGAACGAGCCCTTGACCGCGTTTCATGCCTGCATGCCACATTATAGCGAAATGTTGTGACAGCGCGCATGTTGCAGCAAAACCGGATGAATTTCTTCGAAAAACAGTCCTTTTTGCCGCTTTTTTGACCGAGCACATCACGGAATCCGCACCCACCCCGTCAATTTCGGGACCGAAGCTAACCTACTTTGACGTTTCCGTAAACGTCAAAAATTACACAAGTTCGTGCGGGATAAGGAAATTGTATGTAACGGCTTGTTCAGTGCTGATAGTGGACCGAGGGAAAGTATGATAAGCGCCTGCCAATCAACAACAGGAGTACAGCGGTGAGCGAACTAACCGTAGCGGAAGCGACAGACCAGATTTATGAATCGCTTCGGGCCGATAACCTCGATCTGGACTTGCATATCGCCGCCCTGAAGGCCGCTCTGGAGCGCGCGGGGCTGAAAGAGGCGGTATTCGATCCGGCCAAACTGGTTCAGAACAACCGTTCTGGCAGAAAGCTCATGCAGGCTTATTTTCGCCAGCGCGGCGTTGCGGTCAAATTTGCCGGTTTGTAAAGGCTCGCTCCGGCAAAGCGGCCACAAATGGCGACACCGCGGCAACTCGCTTCTCGCCACGTGAAAGGCGGCAGATTTGCCGCCTTCCTTTTATGCCTGGGCCTTATCCAGTGCTTATTTGACCCACACGACGCGGCGCGTCTGCGTATCGATCAGGGCCGGCCGATCTTCCACATAGACATAGGAATAGGCCGGCTGGTCGGGCACGGCCACCAGAGGCACGTCTTCAGGAATTATCGTGCCTTCAGCGATCTCCCCCTGGATGACGACCGGATCGACCGGGTTGGTCTCGATATAGGTCACGACTTCATTGGGCACCGGCGGCCCGGCACTCGGGCCCTCGGTATAATAGACGACCTGGCGGTTTTGCATGGATACGATTACCGGCTCGCCGTTGACATAGACGTAGCCGAAATCCGGATTATCCGGGATCGGGTGCACGGCGATTGCGTCGGGCAGAACATAACCATCGCGGATTTCGCCATCAATGACGACAGGGTCCGAAGGGTTTGCGATGACATAGTCACGTGCTGCCTGAGGCACTTCGATAAGCACCCGGTCCTCCGCCAGCGCAAAACCGGAACTGGCGAGAAATACCGCTGCGGTCAGAACAAGAGCCTTTTTCATTTTCAGCCTCACTTTCGCATCAGAGCAAATCTGTTCGAGCTGGATCAGATCGGCGCTCTGTCGGTTCGTTGACGCGCGTCCTGAAAGTCGCTTCGGGATACGCTATGGGTCGCAAGGCTGAAATAACTGGCCTGGGGCGCCTAAGTTCCTGCTGGACGGCACACTTCATGCGACAGGCTGAAACATTAAGACCAGTGTAAGGGCCGCCCCGCCGGGTTCGCTGCCTCCGGGGTCGAGATCAGATCGGCGCCTGTGCCATTCGCGCCAGAATAGCCCGAAGCTCATCGACCGACCGGTCTATCTCGCTCTTCTTCTTCTCAAGTTCGTGGAGCTTTTCCTTGAAGCGCTTGCGCAGCCTCTCGATCTCGGCGGGATCGGCGATGCCGTTTTCCCACACGCTGATCAACTGCCCCATCTCGCCCAGCGTGAAGCCGATGCGACGCCCGAACAAGATCAGACGCAATCTTGTATGGTCCTTGTAATCGTAAAGCCGCGTCACGCCCGCGCGGCGCGGATTGAGCAATCCCTTGTCTTCATAAAAGCGCAAGGCCCGCAACGTCAGATCGAATTCCTCGGCAAGATCACCGATCCGGTAAAGTTGGCCGCCTGTCTGGTTTTCCTTCCGCGCATTACCACCTGCACCGGTCAGCAGATCCGCAATCGCTATATCTGCCGCCTGCTCCGGCGCCTTTGACCGTTCACTCATCTTCTACCCTGTTTCCGCCCCCGGAAACGCCCGGTCACCGCACGCTTGCGCGATGGAACCACCGTTGATGACAGCTCACATTGACATTGCCGTCAGTGCCACAGCTTCGATTTACATTCGCCGCCGCAATTCACCCGCCTATGATGCTTGATTGATCCGCCTTCATGCAGCCTCGTGTCGGGCATGCCAAATTCGGTCCGCTCAACCGTGGGATGTCGTTCAGCCCCACGAAAGCATTCACTTAGCCGCATATATTAACGAGTTGTTTACCACGTTTGTACAAATGTAGGCAGAGCAAATTCTTGCCAGTTGCGTTGGCGAAATTTGCCCCGGCGGTCTCTATCATTGGAAAAAGTGAATTTCTCATGGCAAA
>Ga0182748_1002960_pt1 | contig 14762 bp, 12 predicted proteins | sample eDN3rd37CKraftOP_FD_128877 | JGI IMG/M metagenome (GOLD analysis project Ga0182748, IMG submission 128877) | Enriched Organic Plus compost microbial communities from Emeryville, California, USA - eDNA 3rd pass 37_C Kraft OP (version 2) (version 2) ...
AGCGTCGAGCAGAACTGGCGCAGCATCGGAACCCTGCTCCCGCGCTTCTCGCCGAGCGAGTGCGCAAACTATTTCCGGAACGCCGGATACGCTTCTACCTAAGTTGAACGTGCTCTAGGCTCGTGAAGCCGACCATCTCCAGATATCCCTGATGGCACGGCGTGGGTGAGGATTTCGAGCGCTGGAGCGGGGCCGGCGTGCGGGGCGTTAGGAAAGATCCAACATCGGCGACCGTCGTGGCCGTTGTCGATGTTGCAGACACGGCACTCGCTACCGGCGACAGAAGTGACGGCTATCGAGGATTTTCTACTGCCTCATGGAGAAAGTCTAAAAGGCGTGTCAGCAGCATTTCTCGGTCGAAATGCGCGATGTAGTACGCCTTTCCGCGGTCTCCCATCAGCTTGCGCTCTTCCGGCGACAAATCGGCCATAGCGCGGACGGCCTGCGCCAGGGAGGAAGGATCGCCAGCCCGGGCAGCGAAACCCGCACCGCTGTCGGCGATTACCTCAGCTACCTCTCCGTCAATGGCACTAACAATTGGCCTGCCGCTGGCGAGATACGCCTGGATCTTCGTCGGAATAGTGCGCGTGAAGGCGTCTTCAGCGCGCAGCGTGGCGAGCAGAACGTCCGCCTCTTGGTAAAACGCGCTCATCGCTTCAGCGGGATGGCGTCCCCAAAAATGAACCCGTGCGTCGAGACCTGATGCCTGGATCTGCTTTCGGACCGATTGAAGGGCGTGGCCGTCGCCGACTATGTGCCAGTGAATTCGCGTATCATCGCGGAGTAGGTCGGCGGCTGCGATGATCGTTTCGAAATCTTGAGAAAAACCGATGTTCCCTGTGAACATGACTTTAAATCCCGGCGGCATCGCGGGAATGGCAATTGGCGCGACGGCTGCTTCGGTGGCCTCCCACTGCGGCATGTAGCCGATGCTTTGAGGCGATAAGTCACCTACTCGCGCTATGTGTTCGGAAAATCGCTTCGACTGACCCAGTATTAGGTCGCACCGCCGATAAATCCAACGCGTCAGCCGATGGGCAACAGTGATGATCCAAGGGTGTTTGACCTGCCCGGAGGCAGACAAACTGTCTGGCCAAAGATCCATGACCCATAGAACCAATGGCCGGCGAGTGTATTTTTTAGCGACGATGGCAGGCAGGACCTGCGTAATCGGCGAAACCATCCAGCACAACACGACATCGTGGTCTGACCGGCCCACCCGGAAGGGGATCAGGACACTGCCGAGGGCAGCAAACGACAAGTAATTGAACGCGAGCTTGAATCGGCTCCCATGGCCCCGGGGGAACATGGGTAGCCTCAGCACGCGCAGGCCATGCCAGCGGTCCGTGTACGGACCACGGGCAAAGGTATAACCATCGAAAAATTTGCCCGTAGGATAATTCGGTAGGCCGGTTATCACCGTAACGTCACAGCCGCGCTCCTCCAGCCCCCTAACGATATCGTTGGCGCGGAAGTTTTCGGGCCAGAAGTATTGTGAAACGAACAGGACGCGCAGCGGCCTCGACGAGGTGTCTGGCTCAGCTTTGCTCTCTTCGGAGTCCCGCACGACTCACCGTCTGAAGTATACGTTCATCATGTCGGATCAAAGCCGTTCCGTGACTCGCCTCAGCGACGCCAGACGGTACGGTTCACATAGTCGGTATAGCTGAGGATAATCCGAATAACCTTTTCAGACACGAGACCGCAATCGTAATCGGGTACGAGACGTCGAGCGGGGTTTTTCGCTGCTTGAGCGACGACCACGTCCACTGCTTCAATAATGCGCTTTGGGCTGGGATCGCACATAATCAGCACGCCAGAGTCCATACCCTCGGGCCGCTCATGGGCCTCGCGTATCGTTATGGCAGGAAAGCCCAGGATCGAACTCTCCTCCGTCACCGTTCCGCTATCGGAGATTACGCAGTGCGCTTCCCGCTGCAGCTTTACATAATCGAAGAAACCCAAGGGCTTCACGAAGCGTACGTGCTCACCAACGTCGCCGATTCCGCTTTCATCGAGGCGCTTTCGTGTGCGCGGGTGTGTCGAAACGAGAACCGGAAGCTTGTAATGGGCCGCCAGCCCGTCGATGGCTGCCATGAGGTTTTGGAGCGATTGCGGGTTGTCGACATTCTCCTCTCGATGAGCGCTGACGACAAAAAATTCGTTGGCCACGAAGCCGAAGCGCTCTAGCACATTCGACCGCTCAATGGCTGCGGCATGGCATTCGAGTACTTCCTGCATGGGAGAGCCGGTCTTGATCACGGTTTCTGGTTTGATACCCTCGGCGAGGAGGTATCGCCGAGCATGCTCCGTGTACGTGAGGTTAATGTCGCTGACGTGATCGACTAGCTTACGGTTGATCTCCTCCGGGACTCGTTGATCGAAGCAGCGATTGCCCGCTTCCATGTGGAATATGGGGATCTTTCGGCGTTTGGCGGCGATCGCTCCGAGGCTGCTATTCGTATCTCCAAGCACCAAGAATGCGTCGGGTTGCTCCTTCTCGAGGACCCTGTCGATCCGCTGAATGACGCGGCCAATAGTTTCAGCCGCGGTCGATCCAGCCGCATCGAGAAAGTAGTCTGGCTTCCGGATGCCTAGCTCGGAAAAAAAGATCTCGTTGAGCTCGAAATCAAAATTCTGGCCAGTGTGCGCCAGCACATGCTCGACGTGGTGGTCAAGCTCGGCGATCACACGGCTCAGCTTGATGATCTCTGGACGCGTCCCGACAAGCGTGAGAACCTTTAATGGCATTGAGGCCCGTTCTATTTTTCAGTAGCCCATTTTTGATCGGCGAGTTCCTTTACCATAGCCTCCCACGTTGGCGGCTGGTATCCAAACTCATTACGGAACCGAGTAGAATCCAAACTTCTGTCTATGACGATACGTGCGTCTGGAACCACCTGAGTATCGGGCGATAAGTATTTTTGAAACAGCAGCAGCAAGCTGTATTTGTCGATGGGAGCGCTCGACACCTGAAAAATGCCGCTCGCATTCTGATGGTCGACGAGCATCCCTTCGATGACGCGAGATAGCTCATTTGTCGTCAAGCCTGAGAATATGGCGTTGGAAAATCCGGAAACAGTTCCTTTCTGCGCTAGGAACCATTCGAGGAGACCGGTTTTGCGCGCTAGCTCTCGACCGACGATGGACGTACGCAGCGTGAGACAATGATTCTCAGCCACCTCGCCCAGGTATTTTGTGCGCCCGTAGATGTCTTCCGCATCCGAAGGATCGGTCTCGAGATAACCACCCTTGCGTCCGGAAAAAACGCAATCGGTACTGATATGGATGAGCCGGGCTCCGGCTATCCTACAGAGTCTCGCCAGCCGGTGCGGCAGCAACGCATTGATTTCAAGACTCGCAATGGCATCGTTCGCCGACGGACGCTGCTTGACTATGCCAACGCAGTTCACAACAGCTTCGGGGCGTGTCGCTGCGAGCACCTCGGCGAGGCTGTCCGTCAAGCGGGCATCCACGCCCGCTATCGCTGACGTTGAGTCAAATAGCCTATGGTCGTGGTAGGCCTCGAGCGGCTGCCGGAGTGTGGCGCGGACATCGTGTCGGTGGCGGAGATCAGCGAACAGCCGATGACCCAACATACCATCGCCACCCAAGATCAAGATGCGCACGTGAAAGCCCTTGAGAACATCGGAATGTCAACGCAGCAGCTCCCCTCCTTCGGCGAGCTGCAGTCGGTTTCCGAGAAGATTGTGCATTTCAAGCAGCTCACGTGTCCCAGCCAAATCTAGAACGGTATCGCGAGAGCTGAATTCCTTCGACAATGCGGGCTCACCGAGTGGTCCCGCCAGTTCCGGCAGCATCGGTCGAATGGCGAAGAACTCACCGCGCCGCAGCGTATGAATACACTCCTCGTCGGAGACCATGATCTCGTGGAGCTTCTCTCCCGGGCGGATGCCAATGATCTTGATCTCGATCGGCCGGTCTCCCACCATGGTCTGAGCAACATTCAACATAGTGGCAGCCGGCGCGTTGGGCACGAGGATTTCTCCCCGTTCGGCATCGCGAAGTGCGGCGAAAACGGTGTCGACCGCCTGGTCAAGGCTGAGGAGGAAGCGCGTCATCTCAGGAAGAGTGACGGTAACTGGACCGCCACCACGGATTTGCTCAAAGAAAAGCGGGATGACCGAACCGCGAGAGGCCATGACGTTGCCGTAGCGTACGCAGACGAAACGCGTATCAGGGTTGAGAATGTTGGCGGATATGAAGATGCGCTCCTGCAGGGCTTTCGTCATGCCCATAACGTTGATGGGCTTGCACGCCTTGTCGGTGCTTACGCCGACAACGGTATCAACGGCATAGCGATGCTCGCGGATCGCACGTACAATATTGACGGCTCCCTCGCAATTGGTGAGGAGAGCCTGATCTGGAAAGTACTCACAGTTGGGCACCTGCTTCAGTGCGGCTGCATTTATGACGACATCCACGTCCCGCAAAGCCGAGCAGATGTCCGCGTAGCGGCGCACGTCGCCGACGATGAACTGCAGCGACCGACGAAAATTTTCGTAGATCACCTCATCGGTCGTGACGTGTCTATGCTGGTAGGACACCCGCATGTCATGCTGCTTCCCCTCATCGCGGGACATTACGATGACGCGTTTGGGGGTGCCCATCTCACCGGAAAGTAGGCGGCGGATGAGGAACTTGCCAAGCGAGCCGGTGCCGCCGGTGACTAGGACGGATTTTTCTTGGAGCAGCATCCGGGTCGGTCTCTTGCGATGGAAAGTTGAAGGAGCGCTCGGTCTCTTAACCGGGGGTGGTGCTCTTGACAATGGTAGGTGCGCGGTCCTGCGCCGCCGCGCGAATGAAAAGTGCGCGATTGGCGGCCTTGTGACTCGGATCTTCGCTGAAGCGCGCGGCATGGAGGCGGGCAGCGGCCCGTAACCGTGCCTGCTCCTGGGAGCTTGCCATCATGCGTTGGCGGATGATGCGTCGAAACTCGTCTGGCTCATCGAGAGAGACCGTCAGGCAGGCCCCATCGGGAGTCGTGCGCCAAGGAGTCCGGTCGCTAATCAATACCGGAGTGCCCGCTTGCAGGGATTCCAAAATGACATGGCCGAAGTTTTCTCCGCGCGTCGGAAGTAGCATTAGATCGTAGCGTGTCAGTGTTGTCCGTACCTGCTCTGGTTTGACCTCTCCGGCGAATTTCACGCGTATCTGGCTCGGCATTTGCTCCGCTCGGCGTTGCAGCATTCGCAGATAGCCAGGATCGGAACAGGGACCGACGACATCCAGCGTTAGGGGTAGGTCGCCCATTCCGCTGAGTAAGTCGAGCGCATATTCGAGATTCTTCATCGGGCTGATGCGCGCGAGGAAGATGATGCGCAACGGAGCGCCGGGCGCTCGTTCGGGAGGACCGGACTGCACAGCCATGTTGGCGTCTGCAAGATCCGACGCGACGGCGATGCTTTCGGGATCGATGCCGAGCGCGGCATGTATATCTTCCGCTTCGCGTGCGCTCGACGCCATCCACAGCGCATTTTCAAAGAGACCCAATCTCTGTGCAGCACCCAGATAGAGGGTTTTGCGCGCCCCCTTGAGCGCTAGCGCCCCCGATCCGAACTCGCCTCGGGGCGCGATGATCGTAGGGCGCGCGGGCACCATGCCCATTCGACGTGCGATAAGCGGCTGAAGCGTGTAGGCGGCATCGAAGACGCTGTTGAGAAAAAGGACGTCGTGCGGCGTTTCGCGTATGAGGCGCGCCATGAGCATCAGCCGCCGGCGGGTAGGAGAAAGATACATTACACGCCCACTCTCACCATCCACCCAAACGTCCCGCGGGAAATGCGGGTAGGGTTCTAAGTCTCCGAGATCGCGGTCGCGGGTTACGATGAGGAAGTCGAAGTCGGACGACAGTGCATGTACTAGATTACTGATCGATCGAGGCGGGCCTCCAGCCTTGAAGGCGGGGAGGTAGTGAGACGCGAACGTTAGAACCCGCAGCGTGACTGTGTCGCCAGTGGAAAGGACACTACTCATAGTCTCTACGCGCGTCATATTCTGGATCCTACTGTGCCTGTGTTGCTGCTCTGCCCTCACGGCAACGTCGCAGTCACGATCCTCGCAAGGCAAAATGAGGCCAACGGCAAGGCATATGTCCCGTCGGAATTGAGCGCAAGGTTGGATAAGTGAAGCGCCGTCGCGGCGGTGTCACGATGCTTAGCAGCTTTCGCGTGCTGCGTGATCTCGGAGCCAGCCAAGACGTCGGCGCGGTAATTGCATTCTGGTCATGCGCTTATCGTCGTCGGCTATTGGCGAGAAGTTCCACGTCAAAGGGCTCTCTATTCCCGGCGTCCAACCATTCCACAACGATTGGATGCACGACATATCCAAGCATAACGGCCAGAATCGGCCATACAGGAAAAGCCCAGTAAACCTGACCCACAGCTCCTGCGCATGCCACAAACACGGCCACCGCCACGCGCAACGCATCGTCGAAGCATTGCGTGCGGATAAACTGGCGTGTAGCGAGGACGACCACGCCAGCCATGAGAAAGATAGCCCATATGCCCGCGAGCGTGTTTTCCTCCAGCCAATAGACGTAAGCATTGTCTACGATGGCCGCCGCCTCGGGGTTGGAACTGATCCGTCCGAATACGGAGAGCAAAGTCTCTGGATCGCCGGATAGGAAATAGATCGGCCAGCCAAAGACCCGTTCTAGAAGCTTGACATAGTAAGCTGGCGCTGGACCGCCGACGGCGATTGCCGCCAAGAAGCCAGACAAAAGGCCGGTGCATATGCCTAGGAGCGCCGGACGCATAATATCTCGCCACACGATGGATATCGCGACTCCGTACCGACAGAGGGCGAGCGCGAGAACCAGCATGGCCACGGCGATCAGCGCGATCGTCGAGCGTGATCCGGAAAGGAGAAGTGCTAAGGTGCAAAGCCAGAACAGGCTAGCTGCCGCGTAAGGCTTGCCGATTTGGGAGATCTTACAGGCTATGAATATGCATGGCGCGACGGCGAACGCGAACCAGTTAGGATTGTGAAAAATGGAGGACGCGCGGAGCTCAATGCCACCGTGTACAAAATTAGCAACTGGAGCCAAGCCGTAGGCAACCTCGATGAACGCAACGGTTGTTGCCACGCTCAGCAGCGCGGCTATCACGACGCAAAAGCTCTTTGCGCTTTGTTCGGCCCGACGCCGATCGGGGGTAATGAGCGCCACCGATAAAGTAACAAAACAAAAACACGAAAACAGAAAGGCAAGCTTGATCTGCAAGATGCTTTCCGGCGTGAGTTCTCTTTCGAGCGCAATCTGGGCATAGATAGTCATCAACAGCGGTGTCACGACGAGCATCGCTAAAGGCCATGCCTTGCTACCTGTCATCGAATGCCGCCGAAGCATCGACGTGCAAATGCAAAATAGCGCAAGGAGCGTAATCTTGGACACGCTTGTGGGGGGTGGTGCGCTAAACCAATGCGCACTTTCCGCACCAAAGCCGAGAATCGGCAAAATGGCGTAAGTAAACATACCGTACGAAATCAGTAGAATACCGGCCACCGGCGCTAGGTCGTCGGTCGACGAAAAAGCATACGCCATGGCGGAAAATGCTAATATTAAGAGAAATAGCGAGACGAAAACGTCGGTAGCAATGAAATCCGTCACGACTTCTAACCTTCTAACGTAATGCTTTATCCCAGAGTTCGCTTACCACCTCGATGTTCAGTTTTGGTCGCCAGTACGAGGAAATAGAAGACGGCGTACGATTTCCCTGATCCCACTCACGAATCTCGTTCAAGAGCGCGGCGGTAATGGCAGCGACCGAAAATTTGCGTGCAATGGATCCATAAGCGCCCCCGCCAGCGAGATATACCAACGATTCGATCGGGGTGACGACTAAACTTGTTCCCGATGACAGTGCTTCTGCAGCCACAAATGAAAAGCTCTCAAGAAGTGACGTCACCAGCAAAATACGAGATTTGGATATAGCTTCCTGCGTCGCATCAAAATCAAGCGGGCCCGGACATTCGACAAAACGCCGACAGTCACTCCTGAGCTTGCCGTATATCTCTTTTCCCCCATTACCAATAATTAAAAATGTGTATTGGCTTCCGCTGTCCACAGCTCGCTCTATAGTCGCCCGGAGCAAATCTCCTCCCTTTACGTTGTCATCCCAGCGGCCTGCTGAAACGATGGTTCGGGTCTTGTCGGTCTTTAGGGGGCGCGTCGTAACCGCGGGCGACACTGGATTTGGGATAAAGCGAAGCTTCGGAATGCTTCCGACATGTCCCCAGTGCTGTAGCACCTCCGCCAGGTTCACGATGGCGCCGGGGCTCTCGGCGACTACTAGGTCAGCCAACATGATTTGTTCCAGCCGCGGTCGCAGAATAGCTCTTAACGGCAGCCGCCATTTCAGGTGCCGCAGCACGTTGATCGGATTGGCGCCTAGGGGACGGGCGCGAAGGTAGTTCGGTGTGACGGGGAACCCAAGAGTACCGTCCGTATCACCTTTGACGATCACCCGAATGTCGTGGCGCTTCAGAACGCGCAAGGTTGGCGTGAGTGACGAGTCAAATCGTGTAATGGCCACAACGGCATCCGCACGACGGGGGCCGGAGAGATCCGCCTGCCAATGCGAAAGGCGCTCGGTCCGAAGTCCGGCTAGAGAGCCCTGCCATTCATTGACGCTGGCTAAGGAGACATCGTGGCCGCGCGCGGCCAATGCGGCGGGGATGGTGATGGGCTCCTTATGAAGGCTCGACGCACCGCTGTAGTGGTCGATGAAAACAACCCTCATCCTAGGTGGTGTCCTGCTGCGTGTAGCGCCGATTGGAATCGCCTGCCACCGCGCAGACGAGCCAGGAGCGGCCGCAATTGCGTCGCGCGAGAACCGAGGAGGCGCTTAGCCGTACGGCGGAGGTGAGTTCTGATGTTCAATCGACGACGCGCGGCTTTGACACCAGCCTGTACGTCTTGCGTAGCACTCGCAAGTGCGATGTCCACAGCCCGCGCGAGGTGTTGGATTCGGGCTGCCGGTAACGCGCCGGCGCCGCGCTTCTCGTCGAGTTCGGCGAGACATCGCAGGTAGAAGTCCACCCAATAGAACTTATCGAGCAGGTCGAGGCGCTGGAGCTGGTGACACGCTGCCAAGAAATCCTCAGCGATGACGTTCTCCACCAGCAATGCCTTAACCGGAGAGTATGGCAGCGGATCCTTCAGTCCTAGGGTGTCGACATAATCGCTAGCATCGGTGCGATAGGCATTGCCGCCGTTGCTAACGTTTAGCCCCTGCGAGATCATGAGTGGCACGCTGACATGCGTAATCCGCGGGCGCGACAGGAGGCAGGCATAGGCGAAGGAAAAATCGGGGTTGATCGGCATGAATGCCGCACCGAGTCGGGAGCGTATGTCGGTGATGAGCGCTTGCGACACACTGGAGTTGAGGCCGCGCGGCAGGGCGGTGGGGTAGAGCGCGTCGACGCGCAGCGAGCTGAGGGCCACAGTCTCAGAATCTAGCACGGTGGGGCTCTGCGTGGGGCCGGCGAATGCCTGCAGATGCCCTGGTTCGGAATGGTAGAGTTCCCAAGACCACGTCACAATATCGGCGTCGGGGCCGCCGCGGGCGTGCAGATCGGCGATGGTGGCAAGCGCTCCCTGCTTGAGAACCGACCGGTCAGGCAACACCGTCAAATGCTTTCCGCGGGCGAGCAGGGAAATCTGCTCCCAGTGTTGGGGCATCGGCAGGACCACCGGCTGCTCGACATAGCGTACCCGTTGATCCTGCAGCATGTCGCCGACGGCGCTACGTATCGCCGCTTCCGCTCCATTGTTTGAAAGGATCACCTCAAAGTCGCCGAAGGATTGTCCGAGCACGCTAGCCAGCGCATCGCGGACGAGCTGCGGGCGCCCCTTAGCCGGCAGGAGCACGGTAAAGACTGGAGCATTCTTCATGACATCGCTCCGTTGTTCCTAGCCCGCACGCCTGTTAACAGTGCCAGACGAGCTACGTTCTTGATCCACAGCCGCCCGATGTCGAGCGTGAGACCGGCGCCGACCATAGCGCAAAGGCCAGCGGACACGACGATGATGAGGCTGGCAATCCGTTCGTGCTGCGCGCTTTCTGTCGTGACGACGACCATATTGGCGGCGAGGCAGCTCGCTGCGAGAGGAATGGCGATACCCTTGGTTGCAAAGAAAGATAGTTGCTCCGGAAGCAGGCGCCGGTGCATCACGATGGTCGCAAGTATAAGGACAAGCACATTGGTGAAGGCCCAGGCAGTCGCAGCGCCGACGAGGCCGTCGACTTGCGTTCCAATGTAGACCGCTGGCCCCAAGAGCGCGGCTCCGAGCAGATTGATGCGTACCGACAGCGTGGTCCAACCATGTGCGAGTTGCAGCATGAAAGGGACCTGCAGCGCAGCGTTGCAGAAGGCACCGACGGCTACAAACCCAAGGATCGGCGTCATAGCGCTCGCGAGGGCCGCATTGCCGGTCCAGGCCATAACGATCTGATGACCAGCGAGCATGCACACAGCTACGGCCGGCGCGGCGAGCAGAGCAACAATCTGCACACCAGTGCGGAATAGGTCGCGCTCGGCTGCCACATCATCCGCTGCGACGGCTGCCGTCAAGCGCGGAAAGAAGGCGCTGGCCACCGGTCCCGCCAACATTGGGAAAATCCCTGCCAACGCCACCGCGAGCATGTAGAGACCAAAGCTTTCCAGATCGACGAGGCGGGAGAGCAATACCTTGTCAACCTGAGAGAACAAGAGCGCAAAAACCGCCGTGAGTGACATACCACCCGCAAATACACCAACTTTTCGCAATGCCTCTGCCGAAAAATGCGGGCGGCGCAATGCCTGCGGCAAGGTCGTGTGCGTCGCTCGCGCGAGCAAAACGACGGTGATCAGGGAGAATCCGGCCTGCCACCAGAAGAACGCTTCGATCGAGGGTACGAAGATGACGAGTACGGCGGCGCCTGCATAGCGGAACGTCGATATGAGAGCGTAGATACTATTGTAGAGCACCTGCCGCTCGAAGCCGAAAAGTGCGCCCCGATAAATTCCCTCGCAGAAGCGCGTGGCGATGACGAATGCGATTACGGCGACGGCGCCAGCAACGGTTTCGTGCGACAGCGCAAGCGGCGTCAACCAATGCGAGGCGATGGCCTCCGACGCGCACCATATGCCGAGCACCATCATACCAGCTAGTACGAATACGATGATCTCCAGGCTGCGTACGAGGTCACCGATGGACTCCGCCGTGTGCGACCCGGCGGACAGACGGGCGGCTTCACGTGTGAGTGTAGGCGTCATGCCGAGGTCGAGTAGCGAGAGCCACGTTTGCAGCACGACGTAAAGACCGATCAGGCCATAAGCCTCGACGCCGAGCCGGTCTATGTAGACCGGCACGAAAGCGATACCGACAAGCGCAACCCAGCCCTGGCCGACAAAGTTCGCGAGCAGGTTGCGCTTCAGCGCCATGCCTTGTTTCCTTTAACGGGTGTCACTCAAGCTACGCGTTTGAGGTATCCCCGCGGTGCAACGCTGATCAGAAGCTTGGCATCGATCGTCGTGTCGATGGCGAACTCCGGGTGCCCGGCGAGATAGTCGTCCACAGCAGTCATGGCGTTGTCACCCGGTCCCCAAGGTCGATCCGGGAACATCTCCTTCGGCATGTGCTCAATGACGGTGTCGAAGACTACACAGTAGCTACCCTTCGGGACCAGAGGTGCGTAGGCCTCCAGCTCGGCGAGGACGTGCGCATGCGTGTGGTTGCTGTCTAGGAGCACGAGCGGACGCTCGGCGTCACGCGCCGCCGCGTGGACTTGCCCAATAACAGCAGGGTCGATGCTGGAGCCTTGGAGCATAGTGATGCGATGCATCATCGGATGCGCCTCGATAGCGGCTCGGTTATGGGCGCGGATGTCGATGTCGACGCCCAATACTCGGCGTTTGGGTGTGCGCGGGTCAACTGTGGTCCCCGACTGCGCAGCCTCGCAGAGATCAAGTAGAGCCAACATCGAGGCGGAAAGTATTAATGACCCACCATGGGCAATACCGGTTTCGATAATGAGGTCCGGCTTTACGTCCCAGATGATCTCTTGAATGGCAATTATATCTTGCGGGTATTGAATGATGGGCCGCCCAAGCCAATCGAAATTATATGAGTATCGCTTGGCATTTACCTTTTGCATCCATGTTCGCGATGCTTCAGCGATGTCTTCATCGGTGCCGAGACGTTCGCGGTTCTCTGCGCGCTCGCGCTCGAGTTCGAGATTCTTGGACATATTAGGCCTCGACGATGGTTCGGACGATGCGGGCGGGGTTTCCCAATACGACGGTTCCGGCGGGCACATCTCGCGTCACCACGGCCCCGGCCCCAACGATGCTTCTTTCACCAATGTGAACTCGCGGCAATACGACTGCGCCAGCTGCTACGAATGCGCATCGCTCCACGACCACGCAGCCGCAGAGCGTGGCACCTGGCGCAACATGCACACCGTCGCCAACAACGCATTCGTGGTCCACGGAAGCTTTGTGATTGATTATACAGTCAGTGCCTACTTCGGCATCCGCAGCCACGCATGCATGTGCAAGAATTTGGCTGCCTAAGCCGACTCGTGCTGTGGAACAGAGAAAGGCATGCGGATGCACGAGAGATGGCATCGCTAATCCCGCGGCGCGCAGCATTTCGCCGATTTCGAGGCGATCCTCTCCGCGGCTCCCCCCGATAGCGACCAATCCCCTATAAGTGCCTGGATTCTTGATTTCAGCGAGCCAAGCCGAAAAGCCTCCAATACCTCTTTCCAGAGGTACTCCCGAGAGTGCCGAAATGGAACCAGGATCATTGTCGAAAAGCACCGACACGGTTCCCCCAAGTTGCGAGACCGCCGCGGCCAACACCTTTGCATGGCCGGAACTGCCCCATATTACATAAGGAAATCTGTCAGCCATATGCCAGGCTTCTTACGACCGTCGCAACCCGGTCGATCTCAGCATCCGTGAGATCGTGATAGCTTGGCAGGTTGATCGCGCGCGCGGCGATGTCATAGGCGGTCTTATTCTCCGGCCGCCTCTCGAAGAAATCGAGGCTGGAGAGGGGATGAAAGAACACGCGCGCATCGATATTAGCGGCGCCAAACGCTTCCAGCGCCAGCTGTTGATCGACTCCCGTCGAGGGTGCGAATACCACTGTCGGCATCCAGGCGCCGTTCGTGACGTGCGGCGGTTCCGGGTTCATGGAGATAGCGTTTCCCAGGCTCTCCAGCTGCTCCTTGTAGCGGGCGAGGATGGCGCGCTTGCGGGCAATCAAGATGTCGATGCGCTCCATCTGCGCGACACCGATCGCGGCCTGCACGTTCGACATTTTGTATTTAAACCCTACCATGTCTGGCCAGAATTGCTTGGTCTGGATACGAGCCCGCCCGTGATTGGAAAGTGTGGAAACTTTCTCGTAGAGCCCGACGTCGTTGGTGACAAAGATCCCGCCTTCGCCAGTGGTGATGGTTTTCGTGCCATGGAACGAGAAGGCAGCAAAGGTTCCCATTGCTCCGGCGCGCCGGCCGCGCCACGACGAGCCGATGGCCTCGGCGGCGTCCTCTATGATCGGAACGCCGTGCCTTTCGCCGAGCGCGAGTATGGCGTCCATGTCGCAAAGATTGCCGTAGATGTGCGTGGCGATGATTGCCTTGGTGCGCGGGCTGATGGCGCGCTCGGCGGCGGCGGGATCAATGCACCAGCTATCCGCAAGAACGTCGACAAAGATGGGCGTAGCGCCGAGGTGCACGATTGGGGCGGCGGTGGCGATCCAATTAATATCCGCAAGAATCACCTCGTCGCCGGGACCGACGTCGAGCGCGGCGAGACCCATGTGCAGGGCACCGGTAGCGCTCGATGTCGCAATGGCGAAATCAACGCCGAGATGATTGCGGAAAGCCGTCTCGAAGCGGTCGATGTAGGCGTAGCATTCGCTGCCCCAGCCGTTGCGTGTTGCATCCGTTGCGAGAGCAACCTCCGCCTCGGTGATCGAGGGCTTTGTGTAGAGAATACGGCCGTGACTCATCAGAGCACCTCCAGCCGCGGCACGGCCACGACGAACTGACCGCCCCAATCTCGAATGTAGCTGAGTTGGGCCATGATTTCCTCGCGCAGATTCCACGGTAGGATAAGCACGTAGTCCGGCCGTTCGGCGGCTATTTGTTCGGCTGCACCAATTGGTATGCGGCTTCCGGGCAGAAACTTGCCCTGCTTGCCGGGGCTACGGTCGACCACGAAGGGCAAAAGATCCCGCCGCACGCCCGCAAAATTTAAGAGCGTGTTGCCCTTGGCCGCCGCCCCGTATGCAGCGACGCGGCGCCCCGAACTCTTGGCATCGAGGAGAAAGCGCAACGTATCGTTCTTCACCGCCTCGGCTTCGGCTTGGAAGCCGGTATAGAAGGCGCGACTGGTGACGCCGGCCACAGCCTCGCATTCACGCATCGCATGCAGGCGCTCGCCTGCCGGACGCGAGGCACAGTCGGCGCGCTCGGCGTAGACGCGCAGGCTGCCTCCATGAGTAGGCAGCGACTCCACATCGAATACCGCGAGGCCGTTCGCCTTGAAAATGCGCTCGACCACGGTCAGGGAGAGATAGGAGAAGTGCTCGTGATAGATTGTGTCGAATTGCCGATCTTCTACGAGGCGCAAAAGCGAAGGGAACTCGAAAGTTGCGACGCCCTGTTCGGCAAGCAGGAGCGCGAAACCGCCGACAAAATCGTTAATGTCGGGCACGTGCGCTAGAACATTGTTGGCGGCGG
>Ga0182748_1002962_pt1 | contig 14755 bp, 14 predicted proteins | sample eDN3rd37CKraftOP_FD_128877 | JGI IMG/M metagenome (GOLD analysis project Ga0182748, IMG submission 128877) | Enriched Organic Plus compost microbial communities from Emeryville, California, USA - eDNA 3rd pass 37_C Kraft OP (version 2) (version 2) ...
CGTGCTCGACGCGCGAGCGGATTTTCGATTTGGCGGCGTTCGCGCGCCGTACCGTCTCCGGCATCGGCCTGCCTTTCGGCTTCTTGCGGTGGATGCGGCTGACAAAACCGTCCCAGTGCATGTAGGCCTCGTTCGCCGCTGACCTGTAGGCGGTGTCCGCCCATACGCCATCCGCCGTATTGGTATTGTCGAGTGGCCCCTCGCGCAGGCGAGCGCCTTCATAGGCCGCCGCATCGGTCGCCGCCCAGTTGCGGATGAAGCCGAAGCCGCAGTCGATCGAGACGTGGTTCTGATAGCCGAAGGTCGGGATGGCGATGTCGACCGGCGGCTTGGTCCCGTCGGCTCGCTCTTTCGCCTTGCTGAACTTGACCGTCCACCGGGCATCGCGATCCTTCTGGCGCAGATTCGGCGGCTTGTCCTTCCAGTAATCCGGGATGCGGCCTTCCTTGATCGCCTTCTTCTCTTCATCCGTGTTGCGCTGCTTCGGCGCGGCGATCAGGCTGGCGTCGACAGTTTGGCCACTCATCGCGATATAGCCATATAGCCCTTCGCTCGCAAAACTGCGACGAAGCGGTCGAACAGCGCCCGGATGGCGCCCGCCTTCGTGAGTTTTTCCCGAAACAGCCATATCGTGCGGGCATCTGGAACGTGGTCGAACAGGCGCAGCCCCAAAAACCGCGTGAAAGATAGCCTGTCGTTGATCAGGAACTCCGTGCGCTCGTCGCACAGACTATTGGCGGCCTGATTGACCAGATCTTAAACATCATGACGGGATCGAACGGCGGCGCGCTGAGGCCGAACTTTGGACCGCCGGCGGCTAGAGTTTCCCGGCTTCGTCACGATGGCGGCCCGGCTGCGCCATCGCAGTTCAGCAGCATTATCGGCGGTTTTTGGCCGATCGCCCCATGGGGGCGTTCCTCATTGTAGTATTTGCGCCAATCCTCCATCTTTTCCTGCGCGTCTGCAAGGCTCATGAACCAGTGAGTGTTCAAGCATTCAGCTCGGAAGCGCCCGTTGAACGCTTCAATGAATGCGTTGTCCGTCGGCTTCCCCGGCCGAGAGAAGTCAAGTGTCACGCCGCGTTGATACGCCCACAGGTCGAGATCGCGCGACACAAACTCGGTGCCCTGATCAACCCGGATCGCGACCGGGAATCCGACTTCTCGCCCGACTCTTTCCAGCACCTCCACGACGTCGGCACCGCGGAAGTTGAAGCGCGGCTCCAGCGCCGGCGAGAACTGCGAGAAAGTATCGACACTCGTCAACACGCGCAGCTTCCCGCCGGTCGCCAATTGATCATGCACGAAGTCCATCGCCCATGTCTCGTTCGGTCGGCTGGCGGTCCTGCGGTCCTCGCGCAACTTGGCCTTCACGCGGCGCTTGGGCGTTTTATTGCGTAATTGCAGGCCTAATTCGCGATAGATCCGTCGCGTCTTGTTCTGTCCGAGCGACCAGCCTTCCCTCCGCAGCAGGACATGAACGCGTCGATAGCCATAACGCACACGTGTTTGGCAGATCTCTCGGATCCGAGCTTCGAGGGGAGCCTGTCCGGGACGGCGAGATTTGTAGTGGTAGGTCGATGTATCGAGCAGGAACACGTGACAGGCTCGCCGAATCGATACACCCCACTCGCTACGCATCTCGTCAACCAGTCTCCGCCTCCGGACAGGCTTCATATCTTTCGGCGCAAAGCGTCCTGGAGCATCTCCTTGTCGAGCGACAGATCGGCGACGACCTTGCGCAGCTTGGCGTTCTCGTCTTCCAGCTGCTTCAGCCGTCGCATCTCCGTCGGCAACAGGCCGTCGTATTTCTTTTTCCAATTGAAATAGGTCGCCTGGCTGATGCCGGCCTTGCGGCAGATGTCCGCTACCGGCATCCCGTCGGCACCCTGCTTGAGAATGAACGCCTTCTGCGCGTCCGAAAACTTCGAGGCCTTCATCGCTGTCCGCTCCTCCCAGCCCGGGGTCAGGTCGCGGAAAACTCTACCCAAAAACGATCCAATTTGGCGGCCTCAGATCAGGCAACGTCACTCCCGGCTGGCCACGCATCGATTCAGCTCCAATACCGTCAAATCGATAGAATCAGAAATGCTCGGAAATTGCGATGTTTTTAGAAGTGTCCAACTAACCAAAAAAGCCGCCTGACGTAGCTCGCCCCTCGCGACACTGTTACCGATTACCCCCTGCATAACCCGGTTTAAATGGCGCGGTCCCCGTCACAAAGTATATCGAATCCATATAAGATCATGCGCAAACATTCTATTACGACCTTGCTCACTACGTGCTACGTCGTTTGAGCAAGAGCGCTTTAGCCACATTAAGCACTCGATCTCTTAATGCCCAGATGAGGCCCATTGTGGCGTTCTCAAACGTAATACCAGCATCACTCTCGTCCATCGGAAAAGAAAAAAGGTTCGGAATTGCTTCAAATCCCGTCAAAGCGAGTGTCCTATGCACTCTAATGCCACGTGGTTTGTTCGATAGGTTAGTTCCGTGGACGACCTGAAGAAAACTCGGCCACGCCTCTAGCTGTCGAATAGGCGCCCAATAGCAAAGTTGTTCGTGCGGCGCACAGAAAACCGTCAGCGCCCCCTCGACGGGCTCGAAAAATGAAATAAATGCATTGCTCCTATGTCTGTAAAGATAAATCCGCTCGCCGCACGCTATAAGGCCGACCGGAAAATTTAGAAACTCTCGGCCGCCAGGCCGAATTGCATCATGCAAACGTTTTATAAACTCTCGATGCAAACCGTCATCATTATCAAGACGCGTAGTCAAAAGATACTCGAACCCGTGCGTGAAATTGGCAAGATCATCACGAATGACGGACGATTTAAACGCGCTTAAGGTCCGCACATGAAAGTGCGGATACGCTGAGAGAAGCTCCTTGACTTGCTTTACACTCTCATAAGGCGCACTTTCATCAAAGTAAACGATCCAAATAAATTCTTGCTCAGATTGACCGAGGACCGAAGGCAAACAATATGTTTTGAAGAGCTCGTAGCGTCTTTCAAACCATTCCGCGTCCGAACAAGACCCATCGTCTTTCCGGGTTGCGGCTATCGGAAACCAATATCGCGTAATAACGATGTGTTTGAATGACACTTCTTCTTTTGCAATATTTTCGCTGTAGTGATTTATAAATATGCTAGGTGTCATAGGTCAGTCTCATTCTCGCCGTGCGGCCTGATCATGTTTGCTTTTGTTGTACGCTTATCATGCACTTTCAATGCCACCTTCAATTATCCATCACCTGTAGCACACTACCGATATAGCAGCCTACGCCTGAAGTGCCTATTGACTCAGCGGAGCAACCTTTCTCCATCCAGCCGTTGTCTGACCTCCGGCAAAGGAATATCCACGTAACCAGCACTAACGTAACGAAGTCCGCACTCTCCTTTCGCAGGATCACAAAAGTACTGTTCTGGAGGTTGCGCATTCAGAACCAGACCCGAAGGGTATTCGTGACGCTGGTGTCGCTCGTCAACAAGGTTATGAAAATACGTATCGCGACGAGCATCAATAACCTGACTCTTTTTGTTCGACCAAGACAACTTATTTGCATAGCAATTCGTCATAATCCATTTCCAACCTGCGTGGTTATCAAAAACCCTCGGCCACCCCGTTTCCTGCCACACCGCCGACCCATTATTTCTTATCGCTTCTTTCGGAATATGTGGGTCATCATCGCGACGATATGCCGTGAATTGCACGTTTCGAAACCACCAGTCGAATAGCGCTTCCAACGAGCCGGCCGGCCCGCCGTTAACACGGCGTGGTTGGCCGATAAACGCATTTCCTCCTTTCGATATGAAATCGCAATTCTCCGCATAAAATCGGGCCGGCCCAAGATAGAACTGAGCTCCGTCCGGGTGAACCCAATCATTATTAAACTGATTAAAATTCGCGACGAAGTGACAGTTGGCAAATTGGGCAATGGCCGTCGCCGATCTAGTTTGAATATTGACTGCATCACCACCCCAAGGAGAACTCGCTCCAGCAAGCAGACCTTCGACATGAAGCGTCCCTGTCCATTGCTTAAAATCCACGCAATGGGGGCTGACATTGTACCTATAGGTGGGCGGAATAATTGAGGGTGTACCCGCTAGAAAATTGTCAATGATCGAACAACGCCCCAAAGCGGCGTTATTACCCGGCACGACTTTCCAGGGCCCGCCGGGCCTATTAGGACCATCTACAACGAAACATGCATCAGATGTACCGCACGCTGCGTTAATGGCATCCCGAATGCTATCCGGTGAAGCGTCATAAGGGATCGGCGCTGTAACCGGAATAACGTGATCACCGTCCCGTGGATACCACTGTACTGACATTGTCTTAATCTGAAACGTCCCGCCAGTCGCACCCGAAAACCCTATTTCTGAATAGAGCGCATAATCGCTCCCATTAAGCAGCCTCATGCTTGTCGGATCGTATGGCTGCTCCGGCGCGAGCTCTCCGCCGATCAGAACAATATTCCGCGCTCGATAACGTCCATCGATCTTCAACCATTTCGTGAACGGAACCTTCGGCATAATGATGACGTGGTCTCCAGCTCCGAGATTACTAAGGCTTTCGTAGTTGCTCTCGTTGAGCTGGTGGACCGTAGGACTAAAAAGTGCTGGTGGCCGAAGTGAGAGCCAACGCATCTTTTGCTGACTGAGGGGCACCATCGTCCCTTCGCCTGTCGCATTTCGTGCCGCAATCGCGAGCGCGCCTGCTGAGGCGGTTGTCTTTAAAACGTCCCGGCGGGAAATACGACGCATGATTGCAGTGTCCTCCAAGAGCCCCTCAGCAGCAGGAGCGCACTCGCAAACCTTGCGCGTCTCGCGCGCATTGAAAACACTCATACATGTGCCACCCTAAGCACAACCTATCTGCTGCCTCGATCCTCCGCTCTATCGCTTCCCCTCGGCTTGACTTTTGCTGGCACGCCAACAGCAATAGAATTTGCCGGAACATCTGTGATTACGACTGCGTTCGCTCCGATAACGACATCATCCTCGATGACAACACGACCGAGAACTTTCGCGCCAGCCCCAATAAATACCCGATTGCCAATTATCGGGACATCGAGAGGTCTGTCGGGCGACTTGTTACCGATTGTGACGCCTTGCAGGATCATCACGTCATCGCCTATTACCGCATCTGAATTGATAATGATGCCGCCAAAATGCTGGATAACGAGCCGTCGACCAATTTTAGCATTTGGTCCGATGCATATGCCGAAAGCGATTTCAGACAGCTTCAAAAGAACAATATGGATACTCTTAAGCGGAATCCGTATTATTGCTTTCCGCTGCGCGCGAGCAAACGTGCCAAAACGATGAAATTGAAGCGCCCAAAACCCCTGTTGCAAATACGGGTTTTTGTAGCAGCGCCAATCCTCTCGGGAGTACGAGAACATGCTTGTTACCGCGACTTTAGGGGAATTTCTGCGCCGCTTTCGCGGAATTGAGCGATAGCACTTGTTGTCCGTACGAGACGTTGAAGCAGAAATCCATAAGGTACGATCCAGCCGAGGATTGAGGCTATCACCGCGCCACTTGCGCCAAGATGTAGTGAAAGGGGCAAGGCACAGACAGCACCGATACATCCACCCATGATTTGAGATATGGCGTACGATCTATAAGACCGTTGCTGATAGACAATCGTCTCAAGTGGCGCAGATGTTGCTGTAAGCACGAGCAGGAATGCCGTCCATCTTAATGTCCAAGCAAATTCTTCATATTGAGCAGTCAAAAGCGCTTCAACTATCGCGTCTGCAGAAAAACTGATAGCGACGCAGAAGGTAACGCACATTGCAAGATATATCAGATACGCGCGCCAATAATGCTTGCGGAGCAGCCGCGGATCTCCATCATTGAGGCTCCCAGATGTTATCTTGTCTATGATGTCCATACTTCTAATTATTACCATCAGTGGCTGCATTGGTGTTCGCACAGCTGTAAACCCTGCAACTTGGCTAGGTGTTGTAAAGAGTCCAAGTATCCATTGCGGTACGATGAGAAACGAGGAACATGCGAGACTTCCAACTGTATTCCAGCCGACCGCTGTCCGTAGGAGGCGCTTCATTAAGCGCGATCCATGGCTCCAATCGGGATACCCAGAGAGAGTACCGACAAAAACAGTCTTGACTAATCCAAGCATTGTAAGCGCACCCATTGCCCAAATGAATGGCGGATGAAAAAGGAAGAAGCACACTCCACTGAACATAATCGCAGATGAATAAAGGGTAGAAATAGATAAGGCCTCTCTTGGTGTTCGCGCACGAAATAATAATACACGATCTATATCAAGTGAAAGATAGACGCTCGCGGCGGCGGCCAAACTCGCGGTGACGCGTATCGCTAATTCGGTCGCGTGCAAAAGCCCAAGGGTGAGAGTGATCACCGCAAGTGACAAGAGTACACTCGCGATTACAATAAAGTGAAGAGCCGGGATTGCCTTGCGCCTAAGCCGAAATTCGCGAGGAAGCCATAGCGCCACCGGAATAGCGAAACTCACGCGGTATACGCCAGCGAGCACTAAGGCGGCAAACAATCCAATTCCATACGCAGCAAACTCATCTTTAGGATAAGCGCGGATCAAAACGAGCGTCAGAATAAAGCTGGCTAAAGAAAACATCGACTGATCAACAAAAGATGCCAATCGCCTTTCATGGCGGAAAAAGACGGCGCTTATCGTTCTAAGGGGCATCGATTTCAAGGTCCATCTAATCCGCTAGCGCCAACATTACCGAGCGACGAGCGAATTGGTCCCCATAGATGGGACCGTTCCGGCTCTCTTCTTAGTGTATGGAGCGGGCAATCGCCTTAAGTACCGGGATGAGCCGGCGTCGTCGGGCGGCTTGTTTGGCTGATTTCTTTTTCGCTCGTTTGCGCTCATTCTGGTGTTGCGTGAGCGGCAACATAGTTCGGGGTAAACACAACCCGTGCACTATACATGCGGAGTTCTCTCATGCTAAACGTGCAGATGACATAAACGCATAATTAAATGAATCAACTCATGAATATCGTCCTTATTTCGACATGCAATATGCGCGGCCGGACTGATCTAGTCGAACGCATGCTCGCGTCTGTTGATCGTGCAAACGCCGCCCTCGGCGGCGAACGGATCCGGCTCTATCTCCTTGTTCAAGAATGCAGTGCGGAAGAGTTCGCTAATTTTCGAAACAATACTTCACAATTCGTTCACTTAGATCAAAGTCCCAAACGCTTGTCATTGTCGGCCGCACGGAATCGCCTGATGAAACATGTACTAAACCACCCTCTTCAATGGGAACGGACAGTCATCGGATTTCCAGACGATGATGCTTGGTATCCTGCGGGAACCCTCGAAGCTGTTGTAAGCACTTTTAAAGCAAACAAACATCTCCAGTTCTGGTTTTGTCGTTACGCTTCCTCGCCGGTGCGTTGGGAGCAGCAGACTATTCCAAAGTGCCGCCGCCCCTCTCTTACTGAAGCAATCCGCCGCGCCTCTTCCAATACAATATTTCTGCGCGGCGATCTCGCCAAAACAATAAACGTTTTCGATGAAACATTAGGGGTTGGCACGCCGAACGGGAGCGGTGAAGATACCGACGTTGCTATCAGAGCATTCGCATTGGCTAGTGACGTGGCCTATTGTGATGCCCCCCTCATAGGGCATCGCGATTTCGTACCCGCCCTTCGCGGCAAATACTATCGTGGCGGCCTCATCACATTGGCGCGCTATGTTGGTGTCGTCGACGGCATATATTTCGAATTTCTGCGTAAGCTCGCAGTCGGCGCATACTTAACTCTTCGCAGAGAGATCACAGCTAAGAATTATCTCTCCGCGGCACATAGCGCCTTTACCGAGATTGGAAGAGGAACGCTATAATTCAGCGTAAACGTTAGCAATGCTTTTCCGGGCCACATTTTCAGTTGCACTGCTTGCATTGGTTTTGAATATCGGAGAGATATTCAATCTTGAGCGCGCAAATGCAATTGAAAAGTCGCTTCTGTTACTTGCCGCATTTACACTCCTGCTGCGTGGGCGCATAGCATGGTCAGTAGTAACGTGTGTTGTCTTCGTATTGCTTTCCACCCTGATAAGCGCCGTTTTTACTGTTTACAGCGGGTTCGCCTGGGATATCTACTTTAGATCTTTGGCGAGTCTCGCGGCCGCTCTTCTATTCTTGGTCGTGATTCCCAGCCGCAGTGATAGCGAATTTATCTTACTGACGTTTGTCTTTCTTCCTGTTTTCGAGATTGCCGTTTCGGCACTGTACCAAATTAGATTCGGAATATCCATGTTCAGAGTCGATGGCCTGCTGGGAGACATGCGTCTGGCCGGAACAACCCACCCTGCGTTTCTAGCTCCACTTGCTGTAGCGGGAGCCTTTGCTGCGGTCTTTCTGGCCGATCTTAAGAATAAACTTTATTTGGTCATGACCGTGGTTAACGGCATCATTCTCCTACTTACCGCCGCACGAATGCCCGCTCTTGTATTCACACTATGCTGCGGAAGCGCTCTCATCTTCTGCTTTCAGGGCCAACACTCAATGCGACTTTTTATCCTGCTGACCGGCCCAATCGCCGCAAGTATTGTTGGACTGATATTCTCTGAGCGAATTATGGCGCGCTTAGAGTATGGCTCGCTATCAGGTCGCGAGGTTCTGTGGAACTATCTACGAAACGTTTCCGACCATTATCCAGCATTTGGGATCGGTCTTGGCCATCAATCAACCATTATGGGCCACGAAACGATGGTTCTAAACCCCACAATCGCCGCACACAACGAATATATTCGCCTTCTTGTTGAGGTTGGATGGATTGGGAGCGCATTGATGATTTTCGCAGGAGTGGCGTTGTTTACAGCCATTTGGTCATCTCGCTGGATATCCTATAATCCAATATTTCTCGTTTCGGTCATCGCGTTCGCAATTTATTCATATACCGACAACACTCTTTCCCGATTTGAGGCCAATGCGATACTAATCGTCGCCCTAATCGGCTGTGCAACGGTGCATCAATTTCGAAAAATAGGTATCGCACATCAAACGCCCTCACGTCTTCAAGGAGTCGGTCGGCTGGCAAAACGCTAGCTTCGCGGCTCATTCTGAGATGCTGGCGAAGTGCGACAGGTTTGGTCTCAGCCTTTTACTCGATCGGATTCATCTTTGCGCGTCGATGAGTATCGCTCCAGCAAACTGGCATAGGCTTCAAGCAGTTTTGGTTCTTCGTGCTTCCAAGACAACTCTTCACTTACACGCGCCCGCCCAAATTGTCCCATCGATGCCCGCAGCACTGGGTCGGCAAGAAGAACAAGTATTTTATCCCCGAAATCAGCCGTATCATTATTGCATGCATAAAGAGAGGCCTTCTGCGCTGAGAAACGCCCTTCTTTCAGGTCAAATTGAACAATCGGTTTTCCGAGCGCCATATACTCCATGATCTTGTTCATGGTCGATTTATCGTTCATGGAATTTGGCCTGTCGGGATTGACGCAGACATCTGCAGTTGAGAGAATTGTAAAAAGTGTCGCGTCGTCAACTCGGCCCGTGAATGTAACCACATCATCTAAGCCCATTTTCTTGGCGAGGTCTTTCGTCGACTCCAACTCCGGACCACTTCCAACAATGACAAATTGCACGTCATCGCGCTTACGGACCACATGAATGTGCTTTATTGAATTAAGCAACAGGTCCAATCCCTCCTGCTTGCCAATCACCCCTACGTAGGCAACCAAAAACTCACGGCCTTTCTTCCAGCTGGCGTCCATGGACACAGGCTTAACGCGTGCGAGATTTGGACCAGAGCGAACGACGAATACGCGATCTCGGGCCATCCTCCCGCGCTCAATGGCAATTTTTCGATAAGACTCGTTTGTCGCGATGGATATATCCGCTAACGCAAATGTCCACCGCTCAAGCCAAACCATCATACGCCACAAGAAGTCCCGCTTACCAAACTTCGCTTCGTACAACTCCGGGTTTATGTCGTGATGGTCAAAGACAAACCGTTTCCCCAACAGCTTATAAAATGCGCCTATCACGAAAATGAGATCCGGCGGGTTACACGCATGGATAACGTCGAAACCGCGCTGATAAAGAACCTTCAAGCTCAAAATGAACTCCCAGAACAGGGCCGACGAATATTCGGCGAGGTAGCCAAAAGCGCCTCTCGCATCCATGGGCAAAGGGTGCCGGTAGATGTGAATTCCATCGATTACTTCGAATGACGCTGTCGCATCCTTCCCTTTCGGGCAAATAATGGAGACCTCATACCCATTTCGGGCAAGTGTGGTCGCCTCCGACCAAACGCGCCGATCGAAAGGAACTGGCAGATTTTCGACAATGATTAAAATGCGTCCTCTCGGCACAGCCTCTGCCTGCGGCTTTCCTCGTTCCCCCACATCGTCAAAATCAACCGTCTCTACTTTTGTCGCGACCGTTTCGGACAATTGATTTTGACAATCCATTTCTGGAACTATTTCCATTGATGTCATGACCCGTTCCGCACAGGGCTCAATTTAACGTGTTGATGTCGATGACACGGTCCGCGTTTAGCGGCAATTCTTTTGCAAGCCCCCTAGCATCCACAACGAGATCGAATTTCTTGGACTCTAATTCCGTTTTTGAAATCAGGAGCCTTCGCAAGGTCGGCAAATTCGAGAATGCATAACCCAGATTTTGTCCGAGCAACCTCGTTGGATCGATGTGCGGATCGTGTATTGAAAGATCGAACTTTGCCTGCAAAAATTTTCGTGCCAAATCGATGTTTGGGCTCTCCCGCAAGTCGTCACTGTTGGCCTTAAAGGCAAGCCCCAACATGAGAACTTGCGCGCCCTGTTTCAGCCCTTTTATGCACGATTCAAATAAAAAATGTTTGTGAGCTTCGTTCGAGCGCAAAAGGGCATCAACAAGGTGCGTGTGGGCTCCGACATCGGCCGCGATATGCTGAAGGGCACGTACATCCTTTGGCAGGCATGAGCCGCCGAATGCTCCGCCCGGACGCAGATAATACGGCGATATATTGAGCTTCGTGTCGGATACAAAAATCTGGTGAACGGTACGCGCACTGATCCCCAGCTGGCCGCAAACGCGGCCGATCTCGTTTGCAAACGCAATTTTTAGAGCATGGAATGAGTTATCGACGAACTTGGTCAGCTCCGCTTCGCGATACGTCGTGTAAAACGTCGGCGCTTTAATGTTGGCGTTTAGTATTTCAAGTTTCTTGCACGGACCAGCGTCGTAAGTACCGACAACGACCTTTGGTGGAGCGAAATAATCATCAATGGCCACAGACTCACGCAAAAACTCCGGATTGTACACAAGCTCAACATTGGCGCGTTTCGCTTTGAGAACCTGGTCAAAAATCGGTGCTATCAATTCCTCGGTTGTGCCAGGCCGCATCGTTGAACGATACACAACGGTTAGAGGTTCTCGTCGCTCGCGGTCAAGCATCAACGCAATTTGCCGGGTCACCTCCGCAATGTAGCTCATATTGTGAGAGCCATCCGGCGCACTTGGCGTCCCAACGCAAACAATCGCGATCTCGCACTGGTCAAGATATGTGCTTGCGTCTTTAGTCGCCTTGAGCGATCCGCTCCTAACGGCTGCGCTGATGAGACTGTCTATCCCCGGCTCGGTAATCGGGGATTTGCCCGAATTAACCATTGCGATTTTTTCGTCGCTAACATCAACGCCGATTACTACATGCCCTTCACGAGCAAGGCATGCCGCCGCGGTCATTCCCACATAGCCGAGACCAAACACTGCAATTTTCAAAGCAACACCTAGCTTATTTCCCAGAGCTTTTATGTTCGAAGCGATTCGATTTGTGACAGCGCCAATCGTGTAAAGCGGCGTTTCACCCGGCGTGCATCGTTTTTATTCACACGCGTCAACGCTTGTGCACTATGCCGCGGCCAAAACGCTTTCGGGCCCCCGCAATGTCACGAGATCGATCATCCAAGGATTTCAGCCAACACACGCAAGCCCTCTGCGACAAATACAATCGGGCGTTCCGCGCAATTCGGCGAACAGTCTGTCGAGAAATGACCGGCGTGCCGCTGGCTAACGTAAGCGTCGAACCGAGCTTTCATTGGCCCGGGCCCGCACCAACAGGCTTTTCAGCAAGCTCGTCATCGGCGACGTTAGCCAGCCCATTCAGAACCGACACGCGATAATGCCGCCTATCGCCCGCGGTGGTGCCCAGCCAGGCAGTCCGACGGCCTTCTCCTCGCCTGAGTGTCCTCTATGTATGCTATCGTTCCACGAACCATGGAGGTCTGTGCACATGGCGACATCGGTTCTGAGTGTCCGCGTGAATGACGAAGAGCCCGCGCTCTTGGAGGCCGCGTGCAAACAAGCGCAGACCAATTTGAGCGATTTCATTCGACGCAAGGCGCTGGAAGCCGCCGCGATCGATATTCTAGAGCGGCGCGTGGTGACGATTCCGGCCAAGGATTGGGAGGCCTTCGAGGCCTGGGCGCATCGGCCGGCCGAGAAACTCCCTGCATTGACGAAACTTCTTCGTAAGCCGCCAAAGTCGCGGAAATAACGCCGCCGCGTCCGCCTGCCGAAACCGACGAGCGCGCGCTCTTCGATTGCGGCCGGGATTCCATGAACCATTGGTTTCGGCGCCGCGGCTGGCCCCATCACGCCGCCGGCGTTTCGCGCGTCAAAGTCATCTGCGATATGGCGATGAACGGGATTGTCGGCTGCGGCAGCTTGAGCGCTGCGGAGATCAAGCGCTCCAGCCTAGCTAAGTCGCACAGGCGCAACATGCCGGATCCCTTGCCGGCCACGCTTCTCGGCCAGCTCGCCTCAGCGACCCTTGTGTCAGACATAGAGCTTCGATAAAATAAGCTAGCTTAAGCTAGAATTTCGAGGTTCGGGACATGACTGAAGTAGGAGCATTTGAAGCCAAAAACACGCTGGGTGCCTTGCTTGATCGCGTGGCGCAAGGCGAAGAAATCGTCATCACACGGCACGGAAAGCCCGTTGCCCGGCTCATACCAAACGTCGGGCGGATCGACAGAGCGCAGGCGAAAGCCGCCGTCGCACGCATCCGCACACGAGCCCGAAACATCAAAGCCGGTTTCGATTGGGATACCGTGAAGGCTGACAGAGATGCGGGCCGGCCATGAGCCTAGTGCTCGACAGTTCGGCCGCCCTGGCTTGGATCTACGCTGACGAAACCACCGAAGCCATTCGCCATGTCTTCGATCTGCTCACCGAGAATGGAGCATGGGTTCCGGGCCTGTGGAGACTCGAGGTTGCCAATATTCTGGAGATAGGTGTCCGCCGCGGTCGCCATGATACTGCTTTTCGGGATGCGACGTTGGCTGATCTTGCCCTGCTGCCTATCAGTCTCGACCCGGAAACGGATCGTCAGGCGTGGGGCGCCACCGCGCAGTTGGCGTCTCGCCATCGACTCACGCTGTACGATGCGGCCTATCTCGAACTGGCTCAGCGGCGCGACCTGCCCTTGGCCACGCTCGACCGTGAATTGCGTTCTGCCGCAAACGATGAAGGAGTGATCCTTCTGGGAGAATAACACGTGCCGATTATTGACATCGCTATCGTCAAAACTCACCTGGCCGACTTTGTCGAGAAAGCTGCCACCGGTGAGGAATTCATCATCGCCATGGCCGGCACCCCGCTTGCCAAGCTGGGGCCGCTTGTCCCGATCGGACGCAAGAAGCGCCGCCTTGGTCTCCTGGCCGAGCAGATGAAGGTCCCGGCGGATTTCGACACGCCTCTGCCGGATCACGCCCTTGACACCTTCGAAGGCCACTGAGGCGAAGAGGTGCGGAATGCGCACGCCAGCCGTTCGCTGAGAATTGACGCTCGTCATATTTCCGGAAATGTAGGCACGGTGTCGATGCTTCGATCGAAGTCGAGCCACACTGGGCTCAGCGTCATGCGATAATTTCACCTATCTCGCTGCGCCAACGACGGATCTTCCTTTGTAAGACGATGCAATCAAATCTGGCCATTGCTCGTAGCCGTTTTTAGTTTTTCCATGCTACCGCCATTTGGGTGAAACGGCGTTTCACCCAGCCACCGATCAGCGATCGCCGGCGCAACGACGAGCGCTACGCCGCCGCCATCAGCGCTCCGCTGCGCAAGGCGACGGAGACCGATCGCCCAAGCAGATCGAGCAGCACGCGAACGCGTCCCGCTGCGTCGAGATGTTCGAGCGTCCCCACGAATTCCGCGAACGGCCCATCCACGATGCGAACGGCTTGGCCGATCTTAAAACTCGGGGTCCAATCCAACGCACCATCGGCCCGCGTCCGCACCAACAGCTCTTCAACGATGCCCTGCGGCAACGGCTGCGGCGTCTCGCCTTGCATGACCAGGCGCGCCACACCATGCGTGCTGTTTACGGCACGCCACGGATCGCATCCGAGGTTCAAGTAGAGGAAAAGGTAATTCGGGAACAAAGGCGCAAGAACGCTTTTCGCCCGCCGGGCATGGCGCACGGTTCTCCGATAGCGTGGGCAAAACGAGTGGTAGCCCTGCCGTTGAAGATGCATAGCGGCGCGGCTTTCGGCGTGCGGACGCGTGTGCACCACATACCAACGGTCACAGCGCGGCTTGTCGAAATCTGCCGTGTGGCCATTGGTCGGTGGCCAGATCTCTAGGGGAGACACTTGGGTCTTAGCAGCGACATGGGCCGACTGCATCGCCATGCGCGTAGCATCGATATGAACGGACATGGTAGCGATTCGTCCCCCGGACCCGTCCCCGATTCCATCAAAACCTTGGCGCGGCCGCC
>Ga0182748_1002965_pt1 | contig 14742 bp, 13 predicted proteins | sample eDN3rd37CKraftOP_FD_128877 | JGI IMG/M metagenome (GOLD analysis project Ga0182748, IMG submission 128877) | Enriched Organic Plus compost microbial communities from Emeryville, California, USA - eDNA 3rd pass 37_C Kraft OP (version 2) (version 2) ...
CGATTTGCGTAATGATGTGGCAGAAGTCCGCCGCACTCAAGAGATTGCTGCGGTAGCTCAGTGGTAGAGCACTCCCTTGGTAAGGGAGAGGTCGAGAGTTCAATCCTCTCTCGCAGCACCATTCCCCCGTCGAAAACGAAGGCAGATTGGCCTCATCCTGTTGAGGGATGGAGAGCAAATATGCATCGCCGCATCCTTGCGGGCGCTCCGCATTTGCGGCAGTTAACGACTTGGTTGCGGTTCAGGCCGGCTCGCTTCAGCGCCGCGCCTTATTCGGGCGCTTACGTGCCGCCTTCCTTGTTTTTCTTCTTCTTGCCCTCATCATAATGAAATTTGATGGCAAAGAACATGGCCACGCCCAACACGATAACCTTGAATGCCATCAAGCCTACAGGAATCCATTCCATCTAACCACATTCCCAAGCTGCTATTTTCCGCGACTGCCACTAGCACATCGCGGTTCGATGAACAGATCATATTTGGTTGATCTCGCAGACGTTTGGAAAGCGCTGTGTCGTGCGAATGCGATATTCGTTCAGGCGGGCTCAATCCTGTCAGGCCGCCTTTCTTTCGCAGCCGCTCTTTTCGATGTATACTGCCTGTCTGATCGTCAGGCTTCACGCGGATTATCCGCGGATCATGTGAAAGCCGGAAATTGCGTGCAGGCCTGTCCTGACCGCCGCCCTTGCCGTCAGGACTGCCTAACCCGCAGGAGGAGCGTCATGGCACAGTTTCATGTAATTGCAGGTCGGGATCAAACAGCCTTTTATCCGGAAGTTAAGCGCATCCAGATGGCGGATGTATTCGATGCCTTGCGTTTGGGTTTCGACGACTTCTGGGCAAAGCCATCGCATTACGTTTTTCTTTGTCTCATATATCCGCTGGCCGGGTTGTTCATCACCTATTGGAGCACGAACGCAAATGCGCTGCCGCTTCTGTTCCCGTTGATGTCGGGCTTCGCGTTGATCGGGCCGGTTGCCGCCTTGCCGCTTTATGAAATGAGCAGGCGCCGCGAGGAAAAACTGGATACGGCCTGGAGGCGCGCTTTCGATGTCAGCCGCTCCCCGGCATTGCCGTCGATCGTGGCCGTGGGCTCGTTCCTTTTTGCTATCTTCATTGCGTGGCTATTGGTGGCTCAAAATCTCTATGTTCACTATTTCGGACCGATGCCGCCCGAGAGCTTTTCGATGTTGATCAATCAGGTGTCATCGACGGAAGAGGGACGCAGTCTGATTTTCGCCGGTTGTGGCATTGGTTTGCTTTTTGCAATCGTTGTCCTGTGCTTGACGATCGTCACTTTTCCGATGCTGCTCGATCAGGATTGTGGTGCGGCGGCAGCAATCGCGACGTCCCTGCGCGTCGTCTGGCGCAATCCCCTGGAATCGCTGCTTTGGGCGGCAATCGTAACCGCTATGCTGGTCGTGGGCTTCGCCACCATGTTTGCCGGGCTGGCGGTGGTGCTGCCCATCCTTGGACATGCGACGTGGCATCTTTATCGAAAGACTGTGACGCAGCCGACGTCAGTGCGCGTCTGACGATCGTGAAATTCCGAAAGAAGATTAGGCTAGACAAACTGATATTTGCAGTGGCCAATATAAGAGACGGCTTTGATAACACTTCATAGTTCCCAACAGTGTTGTGCCGTGTTGACGTCGCGCCAGTGGCGCGACGTTACTTCTTGTTTTGAGCTTGAAAGGCAAACAAATGTTTCGTGCCACTGCCATTATTCGTGCGGATAAGGTGATCGATGCTGTGCCTGCTGGCCACGCCGTGCTGGAACGCGATGAACGTCATTTGCGGCGTAAAGCCATTGCTCTGGAAGGCGGCGAGAAGGTGCTTGTCGATTTTGCGGAGCCGGTTGTGCTGGGCCACGGAGACAGGCTCGTGCTGGATGACGGACGCGAAATCGAAATCCGCGCGGCCAGCGAGGAACTATACGAAATCCGCGGGCGTGATCCGCTCCACATAGCCCAGCTCGCCTGGCATATCGGGAACCGGCATCTCGCGGCGCAGATCGAGGTCGATCGAATCTTCATCCTTCGCGATCACGTCATCAAGGCGATGCTTGAGGGGCTTGGTGCCAGGGTTGCGGATGTTACGGCAATTTTCAGCCCGCTGCGTGGCGCATATGCTGGCGGGCATTCGCACCATGGCCATCACGAGCACGATCATGAACACCACCATCACGACTGATACCTGGCAACATCAGCGCCATCATGGCCATGAATCATGAACCCAAACATTCGGGGCTTTCGTACATGACACAGAAAAACGGACCTTTGCGCATCGGCATTGGCGGGCCGGTGGGATCGGGGAAGACGACGCTGACCGAAAAACTGTGCAAGTCGATGCGCGATAAATATTCGGTCGCCGTGATTACCAACGATATCTACACGCAGGAAGATGCCCTTATCCTTGCGCGTTGCCAGGCTTTGTCCGAAGACCGGATAATGGGGGTTGAAACGGGCGGATGCCCGCACACGGCGATCCGCGAGGACGCCTCCATCAATCTGCAGGCAATTGCCGAAATGAACCGGCGGTTCCCGGATCTGGATATCGTCTTTATCGAATCCGGAGGCGACAACCTTGCGGCTACATTCTCGCCTGATCTGGCGGACCTGACGCTTTATGTGATCTCGGTTTGCCAGGGGGAAGAAATTCCGCGCAAAGGCGGACCAGGTATCACGCGATCGGATTTTCTCGTGATCAACAAGAGCGACCTTGCCCCTCACGTACATGTTGATCTCAACGTTATGCAGAAGGATGCGGCGCGCATGCGTGGCCAGCGCCCGTTCGGTTTCACCGATCTCCATCGCGGGAAAGGCGTGCCGGAGATTATCGACTTCATCGTCGAGAATGGCGGGCTGGAGATGCGCTGACCGCAGCTCACTATGCGCACGCATTTTTGCTGCCACGAGCCAAAACAAGCCGGACAAACTCTGACAGCGCCCATGCTGAATTGTGCGGAAAATCAACTAGGAAGGGAATGGCGCACCCGAAAGGATTCGAACCTCTGACCCCCAGATTCGTAGTCTGGTGCTCTATCCAGCTGAGCTACGGGTGCTTGCCTTATGTGCCGCTCGCTGCGGCGATGGGCGGTTGATAATCGGACAAATCGCTAAATGCAAGCGTCTTCTTAGAAAAAAATGTGGTTCTGTGAAGATTTCTTGTCAGGCCTTTGCATTTCCGGGCTTTTCGGTCCGAGCCGCTGCAACGGCAGATTGTCTACGCATTCTCTTCGCTGCGCTGGTTGCTGCGATCCTCCCGTCGCATCGGCAGATCGGGGATGCGAATCTCGAAATGCGCTCCAACAGGCCGGTCTTCTCGAAGCTCGATTGTTCCGCCATGGGCCCGGACCAGTTCCTGCGCAATGGCAAGTCCGAGGCCAGTGCCGTCGCTGCGCGTCGATCCACGGAAAGCAGTGAAAAGATTCTCGCGCGCCTTTTGCGGCAGGCCGGGACCGGTATCCTCGACGCCGATGATTGCCGTTGTCCCAATTCTTCCGGCAGAAATTGTGAGACGCTTGACCGTTGCGCCATCATCGGTCTGGTCGCGCTCCATTGCCTGGACGGAATTCCGGCAGAGATTGCTCAGCACCCGGAACAGCTGTTCCGAATCGACATTCAGCTCGAAATCTTCGGCGACAAGGTTTTCGAACTCTATGTTGCTTTCCGAACTGAGGCTCAGCGTTTCCTGCACGTCTGCGATAATTGCATGAAGCAGGACAAGGCGCGGGCGCGGCGGCGCTTCCTGCGAGCGGCCATAGGCCATCACGCTTTCGGAATAGCTGATCGCACGGCTGAGCGTGCGAATGAGCTTGGGTGCGAAACGCTGCACCATCGGGTCTTCGGTATCGGCAAGCCTGTCCGACATCAGTTGCGCCGAAGCCAGAATGTTGCGCATGTCGTGGTTGATCTTGGAAACGGCCAGGCCGAGATCGGCCAGATGTTTCTGCTCCTTCAGCGTTCGTTGAAGATCGCTCTGGATATGGGATATTTGGCGCTGGGCGACGCCGAATTCATCCTTGCGATTTTCTGGAACGAGAATGAGTGAAGGGTTGTCTGGAGATGAGGCGAAATCGATCATGTTACGATGCATGATGCGCACCGGTCGCAACAGCATTTCATGAATGATCAGATAGATCAGGCTCGCCGCGATCACGGAAATGATGAGGGATATGAAAGTCACGTTGCGCGCATAGACGAGCATGGCATGACGAAGCGGCGCATCCGAGGTTACAATCTCGATGACACGTTCCGGAGAACCGGACGATGAAACCGAACCAAAGATTCGCAGCGTTCTCTCTCCGCCGTTGAACAATGTGCCGAAGGCGTCCCATATGGCCGCCGCCTCGCTGATATTGTTAAGATCGATAACCTGATCGATCTTGCCGGGAACTTCCGACATGGCCAGCAGGCGCGACGCGCCGGCTTCGCGCACGGCGATAGCCTTGGTGCCGGTAGCCAGAAGCACCTTGTCCTGAATGTCGCGCGGTACGTCCATGCCGCCTGCGGCCAGGACCTCGCTGACGGCGCCCACGGTATCGAGCCGGGAACTCATCCACCGCACGCGCATATTGGCGACGGACGGAACGAAGATCAGAACTTCGGTGATCAGCACCGCGAGGGCGGTCAAGAGCAGCAGCTTGTTGGAAAGCCGGTTGCGCCAGGGGAGCCTTCTAAACTGTGTTGGAGAGAGCCGCTCGACGGTCGCAGTCTGAGAGGCCGCTTCAGGGGAAGGCGCGCCCATATCCGTGGTCTTTTCAACAACCGCCATAGCCTGCTTCCAATTCAAGGCGAACCGGCCCAATTGCCGCGGTGCCTGAACCGGCCCGCCGTCGAAACGCAATTCATAAAGGTAGCCTCCTATATATGGAGCCGGTCGATAAATCCAACAGCCTTTGTTCAATCGGTTAAAAGCGCGCCCCTTTCTGTGGTCTTTCATGCGTTGCATTACCGAAATTTAACTCGACGGGTCGGGGCCTCTGTGCGAAATCTTATCCGGAAAAATCTATGTATCCTTATGGGATGCGTGATTTGCGCAATGTGAAGGCAATCATCATTCTGATACTATTTGCTGGCATTTTCCGCGCCCGACATAATGGTTTTGAATACGAGGTCCGTCGAGGTGACGGTAAACCTTGCCGGAGAGCTGAATGAAATCCTGGAAGCAGATTGCCTTGTGCCTGCTGATCGCTGCAGTCGCCATCGGTAGCTGGTACGCATATAAGAGCAGGACCGACGAGGTGAAAGCCGCCGCCACTGGGGGCGAGGCGCCCCGAAACGGGGGCGGGCGGTCTGCGCCGCTGGTTGTCGTTGAAGCGGCAAGTGAGGAAACCATCAACAACCGTCTGACTGCTATTGGTTCAGCCCGGGCCCTCAGCACCGTATCGATAACCCCTTATTCCAGCGGTTACATGACTAAACTTTACGTCAAGGCTGGCGACAAGGTGAAGGAAGGCGACCCGATCGCGGAGCTTGATGCAGAGACGGAAAAGATCGTCGTCGCCAAAGCCGAAACTGCACTGAAGGATGCGCAGACGACCCGCCAGCGTATCGCAAAGTTGCGGGCGACGAACACTGCCACAGAAGTTCAGGTGGTCGAAACGGAACTGGCCGTTGCCAATGCGCAGCTTGCCTTGCAGGACGCGCAGCTTGCTTTGAGCCGCCGCACGGTCCGTGCGCCGATTTCCGGTATTGTCGGCATCCTTCCTGTCAATGTGGGTAACTACATTACCGCACAGACGTCCATCGGCCGCATCGATGACCGGTCGAAAGTGTTGATCGATATCTGGGTGCCGGAACGGTTTGCGCCGCAGATCAAGGTCGGCCAGCCTCTGACTGCGGAATCGACCGCTTTCCCCGGCGAGACCTACAGCGGCGAGATCAATGCAGTCGACAACATGCTGGATGAAGCCAGCCGGACACTGCATGTTCGTGCGGAAGTGCCCAATGCGCAGGATCGTCTGCGCGCCGGCATGTCTTTTTCCGTCACTGTTCTCTTCCCGGGCGACCGCTATCCCTCGGTTGACCCGCTGGCCATTCAGTGGGGCGCCGACGGTTCCTATGTCTGGCGCGTTGAAGACGGCGTTGCCAAGAAGATCGGTGCCCGTATCGTTCAACGCAACTCGACCAATATCCTCATCGACGGTCCGGTGAAGCAGGGCGACATGATCGTCACACAGGGCGTTCAGACCGTGCGGGACGACGCGCCCGTTCGCGTGAAGGACGAGCAGGGTACGGCACTGGCTGACCCCGCCTCGGTAAAGCGGACCGCAGGATGAGGATGACAACGTGACCGGTCACAATTCCTCATCCGGCAAAGGCGGATCGACGGCGCTATTCATCCGCCGCCCGGTCTTTGCATTCGTTATCAATGTTCTGATCGTCGTCGCCGGTCTGGCGGCATTCACAGGCGTCGATATCCGCGAGCTGCCGGATGTTGACCGGCCCGTCGTGACAATCAGCACGGATTTCAAGGGCGCGTCCGCTGAAACCATCGACCGCCAGTTGACACAGGTTCTTGAAAACGCGGTGGCACGCGTTTCCGGCGTGAAATCCATTTCCTCTACCTCATCGTTTGAGCGCAGCCGCGTCACGGTTGAGTTCAATGACGGCGTTGACCTCAACGTTGCAGCCGCCGATATGCGGGATGCGATCTCCCGCGTTGCCAATGACGTGCCGGAAGAGGCCGACCCTTCGCGCATCATCAAGGCAGACTCCAATGCCGATGCGGTGATGCGTCTGGCGGTTACATCCGACACTATGTCCGTCGACGACATGACTGTGCTGGTCGAAGACCAGATACAGGATATCCTGTCGGCCGTTCCGGGCGTGGCGGACGTCCAGATCAACGGCGACCGCGACAAGATTTTTCGCATTGATATCAACCAGGCGCGCCTTGCAAGCTATGGCCTGACCATCGCCGATATAACCAGTGCGCTTTCTTCCATGGGACTGGATGCCCCGGCCGGTTCGCTGCGCAGCGCCGATCAATCCATCGTGGTCCGCGCTACGGCCAATCTGGAAAAGCCTGAGGATTTTGAGAACGTCTACATCAACGGGCGCACGCAGATCCGCGATGTCGCGACCGTTACGCTTGGACCGGATATCGAAAGCTCCGCAGTTCGTTCCAACGGCAAGACGGCGATCGGTCTGGGTATCGTCCGACAGGCACAGTCGAATACGCTGGATATTTCGGAAGGCATTCGTGCGGCGGTTGCCAATCTGCAGAAGACCTTGCCTGCGGGCGTCAATATTGCGGTCACCAGTGACGACGCGAACTTCATCAACGGCGCAATCCATGAGGTGGAAATCGCGCTGATCGCTTCGGTTGTCATCGTTGTTGCGATCATTTTCATGTTCCTGTGGGATTTCCGCGCGACGCTCATTCCCGCCTTGTCCATGCCCGTCGCCCTCATCGGCACAATAGCCGCCATCTATCTGGCGGGATTCTCGGTCAATATCCTGACCCTTCTGGCGCTGGTGCTTGCGACAGGTCTCGTGGTGGATGACGCCATTGTGGTGCTGGAAAATGTTGTCCGGCGGCGCAATCAGGGCATGGGGCCACGCGCTGCTGCCGTGCTCGGCACGCAGGAAGTCTTTTTTGCCGTCATCGCCACCACGCTCACATTGGCCGCGGTCTTTGTGCCGATTTCATTTTTGCCGGGGCAGGCGGGCGGTCTGTTTCGTGAATTCGGGTTCGTCCTGGCGATTGCCGTTCTTCTGTCGTCGGTGGTTGCGCTGACGCTTTGCCCGATGCTCGCCTCCCGCTTTCTCAAGGAAGGCAATGGCGACGAGAGCGGCCATGGCCCGCTCTTCCTGCGCCGGATCGGCGGCGGGCTCGCGAGCTTTTATCGAAAGACACTGCATATCTGTCTGTCCGCGCCGTTTGTTGTTGTGCTCGTGGCCGTGCTTTTCGCAGGAGCATCCTATGTCGGTTATGGCCTGATCCGTCAGGAATTGACGCCGTCGGAAGATCGTGCCGTTGCACTGCTGCGTGTCAATGGACCGCAGGGTATCAGTGTTGAGTTCCTTCAATCACAGCTCGACCGGATTGAGGAGGCGATTCAGCCGCTGCGCGATAGCGGTGAAATCACCACCACCTATGCCATCGCAGGCTCCGGCGGATCGTCAAATAACGGTTTTGTCGTCCTGACACTGGCGCCGTGGAAAGAACGCGCGCGCAGTCAGCAGGAAATCATGGCTGACATTACCCAGCGTATCAAAGGCATAACGGCGGTGCGCATTTTCACGACACAGCCGAACAGCCTAGGCATTCGCGGCGCGGGTAATGGTTTGCAATTTGCCATAGTCGGCAGTGACTATGCCAAGCTGCAGCCTGCTGCCCAGGCAGTCGTTACCGCGCTGGAAAAGGATCCGCGCTTTGTCCAGCCACGGCTTTCTGTGGAGCCGACCCAGCCGCAGCTTTCCGTCGAGATCAACCGCGAACGGGCCTCCGATCTTGGGATCGACATCACCGGACTCGCCAATGCCGTGCAATCCGTTCTCGATGGCCGCAAGATCGGGTCGGTCTATGTCGGGGATCGCAGTTTCGATGTGAAACTTGTTTCGACCACAAACCCGATCAACGATCCGACTGATCTTGAGAATGTATTCATGAAGACGGCAGACGGTCGCTACGTACCGATGTCGTCCATTGCGACAGTCGTCGAGAAAGCCGTCCCGCCACAGCTCAATCGCGAGACCCGCCAGCGTTCGGTCTCGATAACGACAAATCTGCGTGACGATTTTGCCTTGGGCGATGCCTATAAGGCTGCGCAGGAGATCGCAGCGCCTTTGTTGCCCCCGGGCAGCCACATCATTCCGTTGGCCGAAGCATCCACTCTCAGCGAAACCTCAAGCGGTCTTGCAATGGTGTTCGGCTTTGCCATCATCATCATTCTTCTGGTGCTGGCGGCGCAGTTTGAAAGCTTTGTCAGTGCGCTTATCGTGATGGCGACGGTTCCTCTTGGGCTTGGTTGTGCCGTTTTCGCTATGCTGCTCACAGGCACGAGCCTGAATGTCTATAGCCAGATTGGCCTTGTGCTTTTGGTTGGCATCATGGCCAAGAACGGTATCCTGATCGTCGAGTTCGCGGATCAACTGCGTGACAAAGGCTTGAGCGTTCGCGAAGCAATTGAGGAGGCGTCCAATATTCGTCTCCGCCCTGTCTGCATGACGATGATCTGCGCTGTTCTTGGCGGCGTGCCGCTGGTTTTGGCGAGCGGTGCCGGTGCTGAAGCCCGTGTGGCTTTGGGCTGGGTCATTGTTGGTGGGCTTGGCCTTGCAACGATTGCTACACTCTATGTAACGCCGGTCGCCTATCTTCTGCTGGGGCGTTTTACCAAGCCGAAGGCGGAAGAAGAAGCAAGGCTTCAACGCGAACTGGTCAGCGCTGTGGCGCTGGAGAAAAAGACCGATTAGAGCATTTCCTGCAAAAGTGTGAAACGGTTTTGCGTCCGGAAAAGCGGACAATGAAAAACCCGGAAGCAGGCTTCCGGGTTTTTCTTTTCACAGAGACTGCGCAGTTATTTTTTCATGGCATCGGTGATTTTCGCCGTCCACGCACCTTCAGGCTTCTTGGTGATCACGGGATCGGAACCGCCGCCGAGAAGCGTTTCGACAGTGCGGTCGGCGGCGGCCACATCGAGCGTGCCGTCAGAGCCATCGATGAGCTTGCCGATCTCCTTGATCATGCGTTCCTGAACTTCCTGTTTCTGCGCGCCGGAGGAGTCGTTCTCCAGAATGATCTCGGCGGCTTCGTCCGGATGCTCGGAAGCATATTGCCAGCCTTTCATCGAAGCGCGAACGAAGCGCGCCAGCTTGTCGACCATGGCCGGGTCGTCAAGGCTCTTTTCCAGCACGTAAAGCCCGTCTTCCAGCGTCGCCACGCCCTGTTCCTCATAGGGGAACACGACGAGCTGGTCTGCCGGAATCCCCGCATCGATGACCTGCCAGTATTCATTATAGGTCATGGTGGAAATGCAGTCGGCCTGCTTCTGGATCAGGGGATCAACGTTGAAACCCTGCTTCAGCACGGTCACGCCATCCTTGCCGCCCTCAGTGGGAATTTTCAGGTGGTTCATCCAGGACAGGAAAGGATATTCGTTGCCACCGAACCATACGCCGAGCGTGCGGCCCTTGAAGTCTTCCGGCTTGGTGATGTTGGTGTCCTTGCGGCAGGTCAGCATCATGCCGGATTTCTTGAACGGCTGGGCGATGTTCACCAGCGGCACGCCTTTTTCGCGGGTCGCAAGCGCCGACGGCATCCAGTCGACCACGACATCTGCACCGCCGCCGGCTATCACTTGCGGCGGGGCCACGTCAGGTCCACCCGGCTTGATATCGACGTCGAGGTTCTCTTCCTCGTAATAGCCCTTGTCCTTCGCCACATAGTAACCGGCGAATTGACCCTGCGTTACCCATTTGAGCTGCAAGGTCAACTTGTCGGCAGCCATTGCCGAACTGCTCATAAGAGCGAGCGCCAGCCCCGCAGTCCCAAGGCATAAAGAAATTGCCTTTTTCATTTCCGTTCTCCTCTGGTTCTTTTTATCAGGCGTATTCCGAAAACCGGTTTCCACTTTTCTGAATGCGCTTTGGTCTGCCTTATTTTTGCAGATGCCAAATATTCGGGCTTAGGTCCTCCTGTATGAAGGGTGCCAGAATGTCATGCGTCGCTCGATCAGCGCGATCAGCCCGTAGGAGAGCGATCCGGCAAGCGCGGCGACGAAGATTTCGGCCCAGACCATATCCACATTCATGCGTCCGATCTCGGCCGAGATGCGGAAGCCCATGCCGACGATGGGCGTGCCGAAGAATTCGGCCACGATGGCGCCGATCAGCGCAAGGGTGGAATTGATCTTGAGCGCGTTGAAGATGAAGGGCATGGCGGCTGGCAGGCGCAGCTTCACCAGCGTCTGCCAATAGCCGGAGCCATAGGTTTCCATCAGGTCGCGTTCCATCGATCCGGTGCTGGCAAGACCGGCGACCGTGTTCACGAGCATCGGGAAGAACGTCATGACGATGACGACGGCTGCCTTGGACTGCCAGTCGAAACCGAACCACATCACCATGATGGGCGCGACGCCTACGATGGGAAGCGCTGCCGCCAGGTTGCCAAGCGGCAGCAGGCCCTTGCGCAGAAACGGAACCCGGTCGGCGATGATCGCCGTCACGAAGCCCAGCCCGCAGCCCGCCACGTAACCGATGATGACGGCCTTGAGAAACGTCTGCCTGAAATCCGCCCATAGGATCGGCACTGAATCGGCGATGCGCGCCCATATGGCCGATGGCGCGGGCAGGAGAACCTGAGGGATGGCGAAGAGCCGAACCGTCGCCTCCCAGAGCAGCAGCATCGCGACGCCGAACAGCGCCGGTACCGCTATGTCCAGGAGCCTCTGCCCCGCTGGATTTCGGCTTTTCAGGCTTGCCACCCAGCCGACGAGCAACCACGAAGCGGCGATAAGCGCCAAGACGGAAAGAATGCCTGTCATCATGCTGCGGCCCTTTCCGGTTTCGCGCCCATGCGCCGGTTCACAATCTGCGCAGCGATGCCAATCAAGGCCACGAGAACAGCCGCCATCAATGCGGCTGCGACGAGCGCGGCCCATATCTGCACTGTCTGTCCATAGTAGGAGCCTGCCAGAAGCCTCGCTCCGAGGCCTGCAACCGCGCCGGTTGGCAACTCACCGACAATCGCGCCGACAAGGCTGATCGCGACCGCGATCTGCATGGAGGTGAACAGAAACGGCATGGCCGCAGGCCAGCGCAGTTTCCAGAACACCTGCGAGCGCGAGGCATTGTAGGTGCGCATGAGGTCGAGATGCATCACATCGGGCGAACGCAATCCCTTCACCATGCCGACGGCGACGGGGAAGAAGGACAGATAGGTCGATATGATCGCCTTCGGCAGCAGGCCCGCTATGCCGATGGCATTCAGGACCACGATGACCATCGGCGCTATGGCGAGTATGGGGATCGTCTGCGAGGTGATGATCCACGGCATAAGGCTTTTGTCGAGCGTGCGCGAATGGACGATGCCGACTGCCAGCAGGACGCCGAGTGCCGACCCCATGACGAAGCCGAGCAGGGTGGAGGAGAGCGTCACCCAGCCATGATAGACGAGGCTGCGCTTGGAACTGGGCTTGACGCCAAACACGCTTTTCCAGATTTCCTCGGCCACCTGATGCGGTGCGGGCAGGACCGGACGATCCTGATGCATCGTGTTGGCAGCGAGTGTCGAGAAGGAAATTTCCGTTCCCGCGCGCGCCGCCTGATCGCGTTCGAACGGCGCGTTGAGAAACACCGCAAGCGCGTACCAGAGCGCGATGATGACGATAAGGATCGTCGTCACCGGGATCAGTTTGTCGCGCAGAAAGGAAGCCTCAGTCATGGATATGCCCCAGCCGAAGCCCTTCGCGAACGCGATGGGCGATCTTGAGAAAGGCTTCCGATTCCCGGATTTCCAGCGGACGGTTGGGCCCCAGATCGCAATCGATGATTTCGTGTATCCTGCCGGGGCGCGGGCTCATGACCACAATCCTGGTGGAGAGGAAGACCGCCTCGGGGATTGAATGGGTGACGAAGATCACCGTCTTGCGCGTTGCGGCCCATAGTTTCAGAAGCTGTTCGTTGAGATGGTCGCGCACGATTTCGTCCAGCGCGCCGAAAGGTTCGTCCATCAACAGCATGTCGGGGTCAAAGGACAGCGCGCGGGCAATGGATGCACGTTGCTGCATCCCGCCGGAAAGCTGCCACGGATATTTCTTGCCGAAGCCCGAGAGATTGACGAGCGCGAGGTTCTTTTCGATCCGCTCGCGCCGTTCCGCCCTCGAAAAGCCCATGATTTCGAGCGGCAGGCTTATATTGTCCTCGATGGTGCGCCATGGAAACAGTGCCGCCGCCTGAAACACATAGCCGTAGGAGCGGTCGAGACGTGCCTGTTCCGGCGTCTTTCCATTGACCGTGACGGAACCGGATGTCGGCTGTTCGAGATCGGCAACCACGCGCATCAGCGTGGTCTTGCCGCAGCCCGAAGGTCCGATGAAGGAAACGAACTCGCCGCGCTCCACTGCGAGGTTGATATTCGAAAGCGCATGAACCGGACCGTCATTGGTCTCGAACACCAGCGAAAGATCGTTGATGTCGATAACGGTCCCGTCTGCTTTCGGGCCCCGCTCCGGGGCCATGCTGTTGACATTCATCATATGCACTTCCCGAAGCTGAGCCATGGTCATCGTATCAGACCCCTATCGGCATGTGTTCGGCGCTGCGCTCCACCTTGCGGGGGGCGACGATTTCCTTCCATTGCGACAGCGCGCGGTTGACCGCGCCGTTCGGCTCGCGCTCGATGAAGCGCCCGTCGCCAGGCTCCGCCGTGACATGCCCCTCCTTGAACGCAATGCGCCCTCTTGAGAGCGTCATTACGGGCAGGCCCTTGAGTTCGAAACCCTCGAATACGTTGTAATCGATGGAGGATTTCTGGGTTTTGGCCGACACCTTCCTGGTCGCTTCCGGGTCCCATATGACCAGATCGGCATCGGCGCCCGGCAGCACCGCGCCCTTCTGCGGATAGATGTTGAGGATTTTTGCAATGTTGGTGGAGGTCACGGCCACGAATTCGTTTGGCGTGAGCCGCCCTGTGCGCACGCCGCGCGACCACAATACCGGCATGCGTTCTTCAAGACCGCCCGTTCCATTCGGAATCTTGGTGAAATTGCCGATGCCGTAGCGCTTCTGTTCGGTGGTGAATGCGCAATGGTCGGTCGCAACGCATTGCAGGCTTCCCGCCGCAAGGCCTGCCCAAAGGCTGTCCTGATTGGCCTTGTCGCGGAAGGGGGGCGACATCACGCGCCGTGCCGCATAGTCCCAGTCCCGGTTGTGATATTCACTTTCATCCAGCGTCAGATGCTGGATTAGCGGCTCGCCGAAAACCCGCATTCCCTTCTGGCGCGCGCGGCGGATCGCCTCGTGGCTCTGCTCGCAGGACACATGCACCACATAAAGCGGCACGCCTGCCTGATCGGCGATCATGATGGCGCGGTTGGTGGCTTCGCCTTCCACTTCCGGCGGGCGCGAATAGGCATGCGCTTCCGGTCCGTCATTGCCTTCGGCCAGCAGCTTGGCCTGCAATTGTGCGACTATGTCGCCGTTTTCGGCATGGACGAGCGGCATGGCGCCCAGCTCCGCGCAACGCTGGAACGAGGCGAACATTTCGTCGTCATTCACCATCAGCGCGCCCTTATAGGCCATGAAATGCTTGAAAGTGTTGATGCCGCGCTTCACCACCTCGGCCATTTCATTGAAGGTGCGCTCGTTCCAGCCGGTGATTGCCATGTGGAACGAATAGTCGGTGCGAGCCTTGCCCGCTTTCTGGAACCATTCCTGCAGCGCCTCCAGAAGATTGCCTTCGGAGCCGGGAAGGACGAAATCGACCACCATCGTCGTGCCGCCTGCAAGCGCGGCCGAAGTGCCGGTATCGAAATCGTCGGAGGAATAGGTGCCCATGAAGGGCATCTGCAAATGGGTGTGCGGATCGATGCCGCCGGGCATGATGTAGCAGCCGGATGCATCAATCACTTCATCGCCGGAGAGATCATCGCCGACAGCAACGATCTTTTCGCCTTCGATGAGAACATCGGCTTTAAAGGTGCGGTCAGCCGTGATGACGGTTCCGCCTTTGATGACCTTTGCCATTGTTCGTCGTTCCCCTTTTGGTTTTGTTGCGAACAGTAGCAGTATC
>Ga0182748_1002981_pt1 | contig 14685 bp, 13 predicted proteins | sample eDN3rd37CKraftOP_FD_128877 | JGI IMG/M metagenome (GOLD analysis project Ga0182748, IMG submission 128877) | Enriched Organic Plus compost microbial communities from Emeryville, California, USA - eDNA 3rd pass 37_C Kraft OP (version 2) (version 2) ...
ACCGTGCGCGACGAAAGCCAGTTCCGCGAGCGCCTGGACCGCGTCTACCGCCTGTTCCCGCGCCTGGAAGAAAGGCGCGAGCAGCTGGCCGGCACCATGTCCGGGGGCGAACGCCAGATGCTGGCCATCGGCCGCGCGCTGATGAGCGGGCCGCGCCTGCTGCTGATCGACGAACCCAGCCTGGGCCTGTCGCCGCTGCTGGTCGAGCAGGTGTTCGACGCCCTGGTCGCGCTCAACCGCGACGATGGCCTGACCGTGCTGCTGGTCGAGCAGAACATGGCGCAGGCGCTCGAAGTGGCCGCGCATGCCTATGTCATGCAGAGCGGCCGGGTGGCGCTGTCGGGCGCGGCAACGGAACTGGCCGCATCGGACGAGGTGCGGCGGGCGTATCTGGGTATGTAGGGCAAGACGCCTGGGCAGGCGGACGCGCGCAGGGGCGCGTCCACCCCGCCAGGCTCAGTGGTCGAATTGCAGCGCCGGCGCGCCCGTGCCGAATACCGATGTATAGCTCGGATAAAAGCTGCAATACAGGATGCTGCCGGCGGCGATATTGAACGGCACCTGCAGCACCCCCACCAGCTGGGGCGACAGGCCTGCCGCGACCAGCATGTTCGAACAGAAATCGATGGCCAGGAACACGGCCGCCCATACCAGGCCGTACATGGCGAACGCCCACTTGTTGCGCCAGCAGGCCACGCCCGAAAAAAACAGGGCCTGCGACCAGCGGGTGCCGTGCCAGGCCACCAGCGCCGGCGCATACCAGAAGAGGGCGGCGACGATCACGTACAGCACGCCGAAGATCAGCAGCGGCATGCGCAGGGCGAGCAGGATGGGCGTCAGGTCGTCGGCCCCGGCTTGCTGGAAGGCGTCGGCCAGCGCATCCATGAAGGGCACGAAGGCGACCAGCCCCGCCAGCAGGCTCAGGCCGGCATAGATCGCTCCCAGTCCGAACAGCCGCTTGGCCATGCCGGCTTTCTTGACCGGCTGCAGCCACATTGACGGCAGCATGACGCGGCCAGCCTCGATGTGCCGGCAGGCCGACAGGGTCATGACCGTGATGACCGGCATGGCCGTGACGAACAGCAACGGGCCGATCGGCGGCGTCAGGCTGGCCAGCATGAGCGTCATGCTGATCGCCATGGCCCAGGTGAACATCGCTAGCGGCTGGCGCAGGAAAAGCTCCAGGCCGTTGCGCGCCCATTGCCAGCCGGCGGTTGCGGGGAGGGAGGCTGCTTGCATGGCGTCGTGTCGGCGTGGTGGAGTCAGGGCAGTTGCGGCGGATTGCCGTTGCTGCGTGCCGCCAGGATCCGCTCGAAGTGGCGCGGATCGTGCGGAGTCAGCGATTGTGCCGGCCGCGGCAGGTAGTAATCGTACAGCCTGGACAGCCAGAAGCGCAGCGCGGCGCCGCGCAGCATGACCGGCCAGGCCTGCCGCTCTTCGTCCGTGAAAGGCCGCACCTGCGCATAGGCGCCGAGCCAGGCCTGCAGCAGGTCGGGCTCGAAAGCGCCGGTGCCGTGCTCGATGCACCAGTCGTTGACCGCCACCGCGACGTCGAACAGCCAGGTATCCCAGCCTGCGAAATAGAAATCGATGAATCCGCCCATGCGCGGCTCGTCCGACGTGCCGGCAAACAGCACGTTGTCGCGGAACAGGTCGCAATGCGCGGGACCCGAGGGCAGCCGCTGCCAGGCAAGGGCGGCGGCGGCCTGCTGCTGTTCCTGCAGCGCCCGCGCCAGCAGCTCGGATTGGGTGGGCGACAGGAAGGGCTGCACGGACGGCGCGGTGGCCAGCCACCATTGCAGGCCGCGCAGGTTGGGCTGGCGGATGCCGAAGTCGCGCCCGGCCAGGTGGGCCCGCGCCAGCGTCGCGCCGGCCAGCGCGCAATGGGCGGGCCCGGGCGCCGGCTCGTAGCCTCCGGGCAGCAGGGTGACGATGGTGCAGGGCTTGCCGTGCAGGGTGGCCAGCCGGCCGCCGGTGCGCAGGCTTTGCGGCTCGGGCACGGGGATCCCGCGCTGCGCCAGATGGTGCATCAGCTCGATATAGAAGGGCAGCTGTTCGCGGGTCAGGACTTCGAACAGCGTCAGCACGAATTCGCCGCGGTCGGTGGTCAGGAAGTAGTTGGTGTTTTCGATGCCGGCGGTGATCCCGCGCAGCGTAACCAATTCGCCCAGGTCGTACTCGGCAAGCAATGCGCGGGCGTCCTGGTCGGATACGGGGGTAAAAACGGCCATGGGGGCGTAGCAGTCCTGGTTGGGGCCGGCCGTCGAGCGCATGCGAGGCCGCGGCGCAATTTTAGACCAGCCCCGCGTACAGGGCCGGCGCGCGGCGCAAGCGCGCCGCGGCCGTTAAACTTGCTTTTATTTGCCCGGATTTCCCAGTGATCTCGCAAGACTGGCAATTGTGCGTGGCCCCCATGATCGACGTGACCGATCGCCATTGCCGCTACTTTCATCGCCTGCTGGCGCCTCATGCCAGGCTCTACACCGAAATGATCACCACGGGTGCGCTGCTGCATGGCAACGTGGAGCGGCACCTGGATTTCGACCCCGCCGAGCACCCCGTGGCCTTGCAGCTCGGCGGCAGCGAGCCCGCCGACCTGGCGCGCGCGGCCAGGCTGGGCCGGCAATGGGGGTACGACGAAATCAACCTGAATTGCGGGTGCCCGTCCGAGCGCGTGCAGCGCGGCGCGTTCGGCGCCTGCCTGATGGCCGAGCCGCGCCTGGTGGCCGACTGCGTGAAGGCCATGCAGGACGCCGTGGATGTCCCGGTCACCGTCAAGCACCGGCTGGGACTCGATTACGACGCGTCGTACGGCTTCGTGCGCGATTTCGTCGGCACGCTGTTCGACGCCGGTTGCCGGGTGTTCCACGTGCATGCCCGCAACGCCGTGCTCAAGGGCTTGTCGCCCAAGGACAACCGCGAGATCCCGCCCCTGCGCTACGACGACGCCCGGCGCCTGCAGGCCGATTTTCCGCAGGCCCTGTTCGTGCTCAACGGCGGGCTGGACACTGCCGAAGCCGCGCTCCGGGCCATGCGGGAGTTCGGCGGCGCCATGCTCGGACGCGCCGCCTGGCATGACCCCCGGATCCTGTCCTCGATATCGCTGCAGCGCTGGCCGCAGACCGCGCTGCCGTCGGACGCCCAGGTCGTCGATGCCATGACCGAGTATGCGCAGCGCATGGTGGCGCGCGGCGTGCCATTGAGAGTGATCGTGCGCCCCGTGTTGGGCCTGGTCAATGGCCGCAACGGCGCACGGCGCTGGCGGCGCATGTTGTCGGACGCCACTCGCCTGAACGCCGGGGATCCGGGCTTGATTTTCCAGGCCTGGCAGGCCCTGGCGGTCGCGCCGGCGGCTCACGCCTGAGGAACGCGGCCGAGGAACGCCAGGGGAATGCGCCTGAAGAGCCCGGCTGAACCCGGCCGGGGACGTGCCTGAGAAACCTGCCTGAGAACTGCTCCCGAAGATCCGCCTGGGCTTCGCGCACGGATTCCCCGAGGGTTCCGGCCGGGGAACCGGGCAGATCCTGCCGGTCTACGCGATTGCGCCGGCCGGGTCGGGTCCGGATCATGCCTGCCGTGCGTGCCGCCCGCGCTATGACGCGTTTGCGGCCCGCCTCTCCCGCCCGTCAGGCCTTGGGCGCGGGGTCGCTGTCCATGGGCCAGTCGCGGATATACGCCTTGAGCATGTTGTTCTCGAACTGCTGGGCGGCCACGATGGCCTGGGCCATGTCGTAGAACGAGATCACCCCCATGAGCGTGGGGCCGTCCATGACGGGAATGTAGCGGGCGTGCTTGTCCAGCATCAGGCGCTGGACTTCTTCGGCGCTGGTGTTGGGCGAAACGCTGACCGGCGCGTCGTCCATGACCGAACGGATGGTGTGGTCGCCCACGCTGCCGCCGTTGGCATGCACGTGCCGGATGATTTCCCGGAAGGTCAGCATGCCGGCGAGCATGCCGTGCTCCATGATGACCAGCGAGCCGATGTCCTGCTCGCTCATGGTCTGGACGGCGACCGAAATCGGCATGTCGGGGGAGGCGGTATAGAGCGTGTCTCCCTTGACGCGGAGAATTTCACTGACTTTCAGCATGATGGGTCTCCTTAGAACCCGGGATTTTCCTCAGTAGCGTGGCCGGCCGCGGGGGCGGGCCCGAAGGCGCCGGTTCGCGCAGCAGCGCCTCCAGCGTTCGCGGTTCGGATCGATTCAAGATTTCGGCGATCGACTGCTGCAGGGCCGGATCGGCCTGCAGTCGGGGCTGGCCGCGATCCAGCAGCAGGCGGTCGACCACGGGGGCGAGCGTGGCCGTGAGCGGGTCGCAGGCCATGACCCAGCGTTCCTTGCCCTTTTCCTGGGTGCGCACGACATAGCCCAGGTCGAGCAGGGTCTGGAGCGTCTCGGCCAGTTCATCGTAGTGCAGGCTCAGGCGCGAGGCCAGCGCCCGGGTGCTGCGCCCGGCCGGCCGGTTGCCCCGGGCCGCGTACAGGACGCGCAGGACTTCCACCGCGTCGATGAAGGCGGCTCCCGGCCGCCGGTCGATCTCCCAGCGCCCGAGACGGATCAGCGGCAGGCTGGCAGCGATGGTCGCGCCGAACAGCACCGCGACCCAGGACAGGTAAATCCAGAGCAGGAACACCGGCAGGGTGGCGAACGCGCCGTATATGACCGCATACGCCGGAAACCGGGTCACGTAATAGGCGAAGCCCGCTTTCATGATCTCGAGCACGATGGCCGCGCTGAAGCCTCCGGCCAGCGCATCGTGCCATTCGACATGCCGGTTGGGCACGATGACGAACAGGGCGCTGAACCAAAGGCCGAACAGCACCAGGGGCAAGAAGGACAGGGCCACGCCGACCGGGGTCGAGACGTCGCCCACCATGCCCATGGACTCGCGCGCGAGGTAGGACGTCGTCCACAGGCTGGCGCCGGCCAGCACCGGTCCCAGCGTGATGACCGCCCAGTACACCAGCACGCGTTGCGGCAGCGGGCGCTGGCGGTTCACGTGCCAGATGTCGTTGAAGGCCTTGTCGATGGTCATGATCAGCATGACCGAGATCACCACCAGCACCAGGCCCCCGATCGCCGTCAGGCGCGAAGCCTGCTTGGCGAACCGGTTCAGGTAGTTCATGATGTTGTCGGCGACTGCCGGCGGCATCAGGTTGTTGGTCAGGAAGTTCTCCAGCGCCTGCTGGAAATCGCGGAATAGCGGGAACGCCGTGAACAGGGCCAGGGCGACGGCCAGCAGCGGCACGATGGCCAGCACCGTGGTGAAGGTCAGGCTGGATGCGACCTGCAACAGTTTTTCTTCGCCGGCCCGCCAGGCGGCGAACCGTAACAGCTTTGCCATGCGCGACATCCGGGAATGACGCGTTCTGGCGGGCTTGAACTCGGCGGCAAGCGCCGCCGGTGCGGCAGGGTGATCCATGCAGGCGATAATAGCAGTATGAATGTCGAACTCAACCCCGCGCTGCGCCGGCTGGCGGCGGTTTCGCTGCTGGCCCTGATCGTCCTGTGCGTGGCATGGGAAACCGTGCTGGCGCCGGTGCGCCCCGGGGGGTCCTGGCTGTTTCTCAAGGCGCTGCCGCTGGCGTTCCCGCTGCGCGGGATTCTGCGCGGCAATCTCTATACGTTCCAGTGGGCGTCCATGCTCAGCCTGCTCTATCTCATGGAAGGGCTGGTGCGCGCCACCTCCGATCCCTCGGGCCTGTCGGCGGCCCTGGCCTGGGCGGAAGTGGCGCTGTCGACCACGTTCTTCCTGTCGGCCATCTTCTACGTCCGCCCCGCCAAGCGGGCGGCCCGCGCCAAAGCCAGGAGCGCGTCATGAACGCTCCTGCGCGGTCCCTGGAAGCTTTGCCGGTCGGCAATTCGTTTGCCGGGCTGCCGCCGGTTTTCTATACCCGGCTGGCGCCGCAGCCTCCCGGCGAGCCGCGGCTGCTGCACGCCAATCCCGATGCCGCCGCCCTCATCGGCCTGGATCCCGCCGTGCTGGACACGCCGCAGTTCCTGCGCGTGTTCTCCGGCCTGGAGCCCTTGCCCGGCGGCGTGACGCTGGCGGCGGTCTACAGCGGCCACCAGTTCGGCGTCTGGGCCGGGCAGCTGGGCGACGGCCGGGCGCACCTGCTGGGCGAGGTCGCCGGCCCGCAAGGGGTCTGGGAACTGCAGCTCAAGGGCGCCGGCCGCACCCCGTATTCGCGCATGGGCGACGGCCGGGCGGTATTGCGCTCGTCGGTGCGCGAGTATCTGGCCGCCGAAGCCATGCACGGCCTTGGCATTCCGACCACCCGCTCGCTGGCGCTGGTCGTGTCCGACGAGCCGGTGGTGCGCGAAACCATCGAGACGGCGGCGGTGGTCACCCGCATGGCGCCCACTTTCGTGCGCTTCGGGTCGTTCGAGCACTGGGCGGCCCGCGGCGAAACCGAACCCTTGCGCACGCTGGCCGACTACGTGATCGACCGCCACTACCAGGAATGCCGCCCGGCGCCGCCCGGCGAACCGGACACGGCGCACGGCGCGGTGCTGCGCTGGCTGCGCGCGGTGGTGGCGCGCACCGCCGAACTCATGGCCGCGTGGGAAACCGTCGGGTTCTGCCACGGCGTCATGAACACGGACAATATGTCCATTCTGGGCCTGACCCTGGACTACGGGCCCTACGGCTTCATGGACGCCTTCCAGGCCGGCCACGTCTGCAATCATTCGGACACCGAAGGCCGCTATGCCTGGAATGCGCAGCCTTCGGTGGCGCACTGGAACCTGTACCGGCTGGCCAGCAGCCTGCACGCCCTGGTGCCGGACGCCGACGGCCTGCGAGCGGCCCTGGACACCTTCGAGCCGGTATTCCTGGACGCCTTCCATCGCCGCCTTGCCGCCAAGCTGGGCCTGGCCAACTGGGAGCCGGGCGACGACGACCTCATGGAAGGGCTGTGGCGGCTGATGCACGCCAACCGCGCCGATTTCACGCTCAGTTTCCGTTTCCTGTCGGAAGCCGCGCAGGGCCGGCCTGCCCGGTTCGAAAACCTGTACGCCGACCGCGAAGCCGCCCGGGCATGGCTTGCGCGCTACGGCGAGCGCCTGGCGCGCGACGGACGGGATCCCGCCGAGCGCGCCCGTGCCATGGACCGCGTCAATCCGCTGTATGTTTTGCGCAACCATCTGGCCGAGCTGGCCATCCGCGCCGCCGCCCAGGGAGACCCCTCCGAAATCGACGCCTTGCTGGACCTGCTGCGCGACCCGTATCGCGAGCGCGAGGGCGCCGGGCGTTATGCGGAATTGCCCCCGGACTGGGCGGGCGGGCTGCAAGTGAGCTGCTCGTCCTGAACCGGTAAAGCGCCGCAGCAGTCGTGCCCTGGGCGGACCCCCTACGATATGGCAGATGGCGTTGCCGCAGGCGTCGAAACCTCCGGCCAGCGCCAGATCCCGGAAAAACCGGCTGCCGGGCCGTGCAAGGGCATCTGCCGGGTAAATCCATGATGGCCGACAGGATCGCCGCATTGGCCGTCGAGGCGGCTACGATGCAATAATCCGGTTTCGCTTTTTCTCCACCGGCGGCCGGCAGCGGCCGGCCGGATCTTCCGGATGATTTTCCCGCTATGTCTGGCAATACCTTAGGCAAGCTGTTTTGCGTGACCAACTTCGGCGAGTCGCATGGCCCGGCCATCGGCTGCGTCGTCGACGGCTGCCCCCCCGGCATGGCGCTGGCGGCCTCCGATATCCAGGCCGAGCTGGACCGGCGGCGCCCCGGCACCTCGCGCCACGTCACCCAGCGCCAGGAGCCCGATACCGTGGAAATCCTGTCCGGCGTCCACGAAGGGGTGACGACCGGCACGCCGATCGGGCTGCTGATCCGCAACGCCGACGCGCGCAGCAAGGACTACAGCGCCATCGCCGACACCTTCCGGCCCGGGCATGCCGACTATAGCTACTGGAGCAAGTACGGCGTGCGCGACCCCCGCGGAGGCGGGCGCTCGTCGGCGCGCCTGACCGCGCCCACGGTGGCCGCCGGCGCCATCGCCCGGAAATGGCTGCAGGAAACCTGCGGGATACGGGTGCGCGGCTACATGAGCCAGCTCGGACCGATCGCCATTCCCTTCGAGAGCTGGGACCACGTCTCCGGCAACCCGTTTTTCGCGCCCAATGCCGGAATCGTGGCCGAACTCGAAGCCTATATGGATACGCTGCGGCGCGACGGCGATTCGGTCGGCGCGCGTATCGAAGTGGTGGCCGAAGGGGTGCCTGCGGGCTGGGGCGAGCCCGTCTACGACCGTCTCGATGCCGACATCGCCCACGCCATGATGGGGCTGAACGCGGTCAAGGGCGTATCGATCGGCGCCGGCTTCGATTGCATCGCGCAGCGCGGCTCCGAGCATGGCGACGAACTCACGCCCGACGGTTTCCTGAGCAATCACGCCGGCGGCGTGCTGGGCGGCATTTCCACCGGCCAGCACGTGACGGTATCGCTGGCGATCAAGCCGACCTCCAGCATCCGCATCGAACGCCGCTCGATCGACCGCCGCGGGCAGCCGGTCATGGTGCAGACGCTGGGCCGCCACGATCCGTGCGTCGGCATCCGCGCCACACCCATCGCCGAGGCGTTGCTGGCCTTGGTGCTCATCGACCACGCGCTGCGGCATCGCGGCCAATGCGGGTCGCTTTCCCCGCTGGCCGCGCCCGGCGCTTCCTGAGGAGCCGGCCATGCGCCCGATCCGCCTTTCGGCCCGCTGGGCTGCGTCCGCCACCCTGGCCCTGCTGGCCGTCGGCTGTTCGGGCGTCAGTACCACCCAGCCGGGCGCCATCGGCCTGGACCGCACCCAATACATGTCCGGCCTGGTGTCCGAGTCCGCCCTGGAGCAGGAGGCCGGCCAGCAGTATTCCCAGCTGATCGCGCAAGCCAAGGCCAAGGGGGCGCTGGACCGCAACGCCGCCCAGGTGCAGCGGGTCAGCGCCATTTCCCAGAAGCTCATCGCGCAGGTCGGCGCGTTCCGGCCCGACGCGCTCAAGTGGAAATGGGAAGTCCACGTGCTCACGGTCGACGAAATCAATGCCTGGTGCATGCCCGGCGGCAAGATCGCCGTCTATACCGGGCTGCTGAACCGGATCAAGCCGACCGACGGCGAGCTGGCCGCCGTCATCGGCCACGAGATCTCGCACGCCTTGCGCGAGCATGCGCGCGAGCGGGTATCGCAACAGATGGCGGCCAACCTGGGGCTGTCGGTGCTGGCCATCGCGACCGGCTCGGATGCCGCGGCCGACCTGGGCGGCCAGCTGACCAATGTCATGTTCGTGCTGCCCAACAGCCGCACCCACGAGGCCGAGGCCGACCGCATGGGCGTGGAGCTGGCGGCCCGGGCGGGCTATGACCCGCGGGCCGCGATCACGCTATGGCAGAAAATGGCCAAGGCTTCCAGCGGCAGCGCGCCGCCGGAATTCCTGTCGACCCACCCCTCCGCGGCCAGCCGCAGCGCAAACCTGGAGAAAGCCGCCGAGCAGGTCATGCCCCTGTACCGGAAAGCGGCCAAGCCATAAACTGCCGGTCCCGCAAAACCGGCCTCCGGCGATGCGATCGGGCGGTTCCCGGGGCAAATCCGGCCCGCTGCCCGGCCCGGGGCGCCGATGCCTGCGGCTCAAGCACCGCGTTGTTGCAATATGGCATAATTAAAAGCTTACCCTGAAGGCGGGGGTCGGCTCGCGGCACGGCTGGCTGTTTTCGCGCGCGACGCTCGTCTGGCGGTTTCTTTGCAGCGAGTGTCAACATGCCTCAAACTCTGTACGACAAGCTCTGGGACGCACACGTCGTCCACCAGGAATCCGACGGCACCTGTCTGCTGTACATAGACCGTCATCTCCTGCACGAAGTCACCAGCCCGCAGGCCTTCGAAGGCCTGGACATCGCCGGGCGCAAGCCCTGGCGCATCAGCGCCAATCTGGCGGTCGCCGACCACAACGTTCCCACGCTGGGCCGCGCGCAGGGCATCGCCGATCCGGTCTCGCGCCTGCAGGTCGACACGCTCGACGCCAACTGCTCCCGCCACGGCATCACCGAGTTCCGCATGAACGACCTGCGGCAAGGCATCGTGCATGTCATCGGGCCCGAGCAGGGCGCGACGCTGCCGGGCATGACGGTGGTCTGCGGCGATTCGCACACCAGCACGCACGGCGCCATGGGCGCGCTGGCCTTCGGCATCGGCACCTCCGAGGTCGAGCATGTGCTGGCCACGCAGACCCTGCTCATGAAAAAGAGCAAGAGCATGCTGGTCAAGGTCGAGGGCGACCTGCCCTTCGGCTGCACCGCCAAGGACCTGGTGCTGCACGTCATCGGCGTGATCGGCACGGCCGGCGGCACGGGCCACGCCATCGAATTCGCCGGCAGCGCCGTGCGCGCGCTCTCCATGGAAGGCCGCATGACGGTCTGCAACATGGCGATCGAGGCCGGCGCGCGCTCGGGCATGGTGGCGGTCGACGACAAGACCATCGAATATTTCCGCAACCGGCCGTTCGCGCCCACCGGCGCCCTGTGGGATCAGGCCGTGGCGTACTGGCGCACGCTGCATTCCGACCCGGACGCCAAGTTCGACCGGGTGGTCGAAATCGACGCCCGCGCCATCCAGCCGCAGGTGACCTGGGGCACCTCCCCCGAAATGGTCCTGCCGGTCGACGCCCGCGTGCCGGACCCGGACCGCGAAAAGGACGACGTGCGCCGCAACGGCATGGAACGCGCGCTGCAGTACATGGGCCTGAAGCCGAATACGCCGCTGACCGACATCCGCATCGACCGCGTGTTCATCGGTTCGTGCACCAACTCGCGTATCGAGGACCTGCGCGCGGCCGCCGCGGTGGCGCGCGGCAAGCGCGTGGCCTCCAACGTGCGCCAGGCGCTGGTGGTGCCCGGATCGGGCCTGGTCAAGCAGCAGGCCGAGCGCGAGGGCCTGGACAAGATCTTCATCGAGTCCGGATTCGAATGGCGCGAGCCGGGTTGCTCCATGTGCCTGGCCATGAATGCCGACCGGCTGGAGCCGGGCGAGCGCTGCGCCTCGACCTCGAACCGCAACTTCGAAGGCCGGCAGGGGCAGGGCGGGCGCACCCATCTGGTCAGCCCCGCCATGGCCGCGGCGGCCGCCATCGCCGGCCATTTCGTCGACGTCAGACAATTTAGGTGAACACCATGCAAGCCTTTACCCAGCACGAGGGCCTGGTCGCCCCGCTCGACCGTGAAAACGTCGATACCGACCTGATCATTCCCAAGCAGTTCCTGAAGTCGATCGCCCGCACCGGCTTCGGCCCCAACCTGTTCGACGAGCTGCGCTACCTGGATCACGGCGAGCCCGGCATGGACAACAGCAAGCGTCCGCTGAATCCGGATTTCGTGCTCAACCAGCCGCGCTACCAGGGCGCTTCGATCCTGCTGGCGCGCAAGAACTTCGGCTGCGGCTCCAGCCGCGAGCATGCGCCGTGGGCCTTGTCGCAGTACGGGTTTCGCGCGCTGATCGCGCCGTCCTATGCCGACATCTTCTTCAACAACAGCTTCAAGAACGGCTTGTTGCCCATCGTGCTGTCCGAATTCGAAGTCGCCCGCCTTTTCGACGAGGTCCGCGCCTTCGTCGGCTACAAGCTGCGCATCGATCTCGACCGCCAGGTGGTGATCACCCCCGAGGGCAGGGAACTGGGCTTCGATATCGAGCCGTTCCGCAAATATTGCCTGCTCAACGGCCTGGACGACATCGGCCTGACCCTGCGCCATGCCGACAAGATCCGCGCCTTCGAGGCCGAGCGGCTGGCCCGCCATCCGTGGCTGGACGTACAGCCCGTGGCGCGCTGACGCGCCTGCCCCGTCAAGAACTTCTGGAACGAGTCCTACATGAGCCATAACATCGCGGTGCTGCCCGGCGACGGCATCGGTCCCGAGATCGTCGAACAGGCGGTGCGCGTGCTGCGCGCGCTGGATCTGCCCCTGGAAATCCGCGAAGCGCCGGTCGGCGGCGCCGCCTACGAAGCCTTCCAGCATCCGCTGCCGCCGGCCACGCTGGACCTTGCCAAGCAGTCTGATGCCATTCTGTTTGGCGCGGTGGGCGACTGGAAGTACGACAGCCTGCCGCGCGAACTGCGCCCGGAGCAGGCGATCCTGGGCCTGCGCAAGGCGCTGGGCCTGTTCGCCAACCTGCGCCCGGCCATTCTCTATCCCGAGCTGGCCAACGCTTCGTCGCTCAAGCCGGAAGTGGTGTCGGGGCTGGATATTCTCATCGTGCGCGAACTGACCGGCGACATCTATTTCGGTTCGCCGCGCGGCGTGCGCAACGCGCCGGACGGCGCTTTCGCCGGCGAGCGCGAAGGCTACGACACCATGCGCTATGCCGTGCCCGAGATCCGCCGCATCGCCCGCATCGGCTTCGAGGCCGCCCGCAAGCGCGGCAAGAAGCTGTGCAGCGTGGACAAGGCCAACGTGCTGGAAACCTCCCAGCTGTGGCGCGACATCGTGACCGAAACCGCGAGCGAGTATCCGGACGTGGAACTCTCGCACATGTACGTGGACAACGCCGCCATGCAATTGGTGCGCGCCCCGCGGGCGTTCGACGTGGTAGTCACCGGCAACCTGTTCGGCGACATCCTCTCCGACGAGGCCGCCATGCTGACCGGCTCCATCGGCATGCTGCCCTCGGCTTCGCTCAACGAGTCGGGGCAGGGCCTGTACGAGCCCAGCCACGGGTCGGCGCCGGATATCGCCGGCCAGGGCGTGGCCAACCCGCTCGCCACGATCCTGTCGGCGGCCATGATGCTGCGCTATTCGCTGGACCAGGCCGCCGCGGCCGAGCGCATCGAGCGCGCGGTGCGCAAGGTCCTGGCCGACGGCCTGCGTACGGCGGACATCCACGAGGCCGGCACCACCAAGGTCGGCACGGCCGCCATGGGCGACGCCGTGCTGAAGGCGTTAAACTGAACTAAATCCCTGATTCTGAAGCAAATCTGATCCTCTAGAGCGAACGTTGATATGAAGCAAGCGGTTGGTCTCGTCGGCTGGCGTGGCATGGTGGGCTCGGTCCTCATGCAGCGCATGCGGGACGAAAACGATTTTTCCCTGATCGAGCCCGTGTTTTTCTCGACCAGCAATGCCGGCGGCAACGCCCCTGCGTGGGCGCAGGCCGGCAAGCTGCAGAACGCCTTCGATATCGAGTCGCTCAAGAAACTGCCCATCATCCTGACCGCCCAGGGCGGCGATTACACGACCGAAATCTATCCCAAGCTGCGAGCCGCGGGCTGGGACGGCATCTGGATCGACGCCGCCAGCACGCTGCGCATGGCCGACGATTCCATCATCGTGCTCGATCCGGTCAACCGCCCGGTGATCGACGCCGCGCTCAAGCGCGGGGTGCGCAACTTCATCGGGGGCAATTGCACCGTCAGCTGCATGCTCATGGGCCTGGCCGGGCTGTTCAATAACGACCTGGTCGAATGGATGACCAGCATGACCTACCAGGCTGCCTCCGGCGGCGGGGCGCAGCACATGCGCGAACTGCTGACCCAGTTCGGCCTGCTTAATGCCGAGGTCAAGGCGCTGCTGGACGATCCGGCCTCCGCCATTCTGGAAATCGACCGCGGCGTGCTCGCGCGCCAGCAGGACGGCAGCCTGCCGGTCGAGCATTTCGGCGTGCCGCTGGCCGGCAACCTGATTCCCTGGATCGACAAGGACCTGGGCAACGGCATGTCGCGCGAGGAATGGAAGGCCGAAGTCGAAACCAACAAGATCCTGGGCCGCGGCCAGGCCTTCGGCACCGCGCCGGTGCCGGTCGACGGCCTGTGCGTGCGGATCGGCGCCATGCGCTGCCATAGCCAGGCGCTCACGATCAAGCTCCGGCGCGACGTGCCGGTCGACGAAATCGAGGACATCCTGCGCCAGGGCACGCAGTGGGCCAAGGTGGTTCCCAACACCAAGGAAGCCTCCATGCGCGACCTGACGCCGGTAGCTGTCACCGGCACGCTGGACATTCCCGTCGGCCGCCTGCGCAAGCTGTCCATGGGCCCGCAGTACCTCGGCGCCTTCACGGTGGGCGACCAGCTGCTGTGGGGGGCCGCCGAGCCCCTGCGCCGCATGCTGCGCATCGTGCTGGGCGAGCTGTAGGGTTAGAATTCGCCGGAACCGTCCGCCGCGCCTTGTTTGGCGCGGCTTCCTGCCGTTGTCGTTGCGCTGTTTGCCCGTTGACTCGAATCCTGCACGGAATCTGGCCATGATCCTACGTACCCGCAGCAACCCGTCCGCAACTCGCAGCCGCACCGGCGCGCTGGTATTGGCGCTGCTCGCGGCACTGGCTGGCGCTTCCGCCCATGCGGCGCGAATCGGGCATTCGCGCGTGGTATCGGCTCCCGGCCAGCCCTTGCAGATCTTGGTCCCGGTCTTGGAACTCAGTCCGGAAGACGTCCGCACGCTGCAGGCCCGCCCTGCGGCCGCCGCGGCCTGGCAGCAGGCCGGGCTGACGCCTCCGGTGCCGCTGGCCTCTATGCGCGCCGAGATCGAACCGGGAACCGATGCCGGGCGCCGCGTCATTCGCGTGCGGGCCGACCGGCCGGCGGCAGGCTCCGTGGTCGATTTGCTGCTCGAGGTCAACCTGGCCAGCGGCCGCCGCCAGGTGCAGGTCAGCTTCCTGGTGCCCTCTGGCGGCGCTCCGGCCCCCGTGTCGGCTGCGGTGCCCGGCGGCGGGGCAGGGGC
>Ga0182748_1002983_pt1 | contig 14683 bp, 13 predicted proteins | sample eDN3rd37CKraftOP_FD_128877 | JGI IMG/M metagenome (GOLD analysis project Ga0182748, IMG submission 128877) | Enriched Organic Plus compost microbial communities from Emeryville, California, USA - eDNA 3rd pass 37_C Kraft OP (version 2) (version 2) ...
ATTGTCGGGATAATCGGCAAGGTCGGTATCGGCGTCGCCCTGAATGACGGCAAGGCCCTTGGCGACGCACAGATTGACGCCCTCACGCGAAATCTCGATGCCGCGGCCGTCGACATTCTTGGTTTCGGTCAGGATCTTGAGGAGTTCGCCGTCACCGCAGCCGACGTCCAGCACCTTCGCGCCCGGCTTCACCATCTGCGCCACGACCAGAAGGTCAACGCGGGCGCCGGCCCCATTGCGCGCGGCATGCGCGGTCGCGAGTTCGCGTTGCGGACGGGTGTGCATATTCATGACTCTACACCGAACACGATGTCGGCCGAAAACCGCGGATGCAGCTGCGGCCTCACGCGCTCACCAGCCCGCGCGCCCGCCCGGCGCCGTCGAGGAAGCCGCGGATGATGGCGAACAATTCCGGCTCCTCAAGCAGGAAAGCGTCGTGCCCTTTGTCGGTGACGATCTCGGCAAAGGACACATGCGCGCCGGCGGCATTGAGCGCATGCACGATGGCGCGCGATTCGGAGGTCGGGAACAGCCAGTCGCTGGTGAAGGACACCACGCAGAAGCGGGTCGGAGAACTCCGGAACGCTTCGGCCAGCACACCGTCATGCTCGGCGGCGAGATCGAAATAGTCCATCGCCCGCGTCAGGTAGAGATAGGAATTGGCGTCGAAGCGCTCGACGAAGGACGAGCCCTGATAGCGGAGATAGCTCTCCACCTCGAAATCCGCGTCGAAGGAAAAGGTCGGATTGCTGCGATCCTGGAAGCGCCGGCCGAATTTCCGGTGCAGGGCCGCGTCCGACATGTACGTGATATGCGCGCCCATCCGCGCGACCGCGAGCCCGCGATGAGGACTCGTGCCCTCGATCTGATAGCGGCCGTGACGCCATTCGGGGTCGGCCATCACCGCCTGACGGCCGACTTCGTGGAAGGCGATATTCTGGGCCGAATGCCGGGTCGCGCAGGCAATCGGCACCGCGCAGAACACGCGCTCCGGAAAGCTCTGCGCCCATTGCAGCACCTGCATGCCGCCCATCGAGCCGCCGACGACCGCAAACAAGGTATCGATGCCGAGATGATCGACCAGCATTGCCTGCGCGCGCACCATGTCGCGGATGGTGATGACCGGGAATTCGAGCCCGTAGGGATTGCCGGTCCGCGGATCGATCGATGACGGCCCGGTGGAGCCCATGCAGCCAGCAACGACATTCGAGCAGATGACGAAATAGCGCTCGGTGTCGATCGGCTTGCCGGGACCGACCATGGTCTCCCACCAGCCGTTCTTGCCGGTCACGGGGTGGACGCTGGCGACATGCTGGTCGCCGGTCAGCGCGTGGCAGATCAGGATCGCGTTGCTGCGCTGCGCATTGAGCTGGCCGTAGGTCTTGTAGGCAATCTGGAACGGCGACAGCTCGATGCCGGAATCGAGCTTCAGCGGCCGGTCCGGACCGAAACGCACCACGAGCGATTCCCGCGGGCTATCCGCCTCGCCGCGCACCCGTGCGTGTTGTCCTGTCTTGAGATCGGCCTCGGCCATACGCTGTCACCCGGCACACCATACCCGGCCCGCAACGCGACCTCGGCGGACCCGATGGCCCGGCCACAAGGCCGGTCGTTCTAGGTAGGCCTAACGGCCATTAAGTCAATGTTTTCTTTGATTTCGCGGGCCTGCCCACCTAATCATGCGGGCCAACGTTAACGAGCCAGCCATGTCCGATCAGGCCCAAAAACCCGCCCCATCGCTTGCTGCATTGCGCGCCGAAATCGACCGGATCGACGAGGCCATGCACGCGCTGCTGATCGAGCGCAGCGAAATCATCGCAAATCTCATCAAGGTCAAAGGCACCCAGGAATCCGGCTCGGCCTTTCGCCCGGCTCGCGAAGTTTCGATGATGCGCAAGCTCGTCGAACGCCATCGCGGCATCCTGCCCCTCGATACCGTCGAGAGCATCTGGCGGGTCATCATTGCGACCTTCACGCATGTCCAGGCGCCCTATTCGGTGCATGCGGACCTGACGGTCGGCGAAGCGGCGATGCGGGATTCTGCCCGCTTCCATTTTGGATTCACGGTGCCCTTCGTCCCGCATATGGGCGCGGGCCCCGCGATCGCGGCGGTCGCCGCCTCGAAGGGCGATCTTGCGCTCGTTCCCGCGGTCTCTGTGGCCGGCGCCGGCGCCTGGTGGCAATCCCTCGAGGGCGAGACCGCGCCGAAGATCATCGCCCGCCTGCCGTTCGTGGAGCGGCCGGATCACCCGGCCTCGCTGCCGGTCTTCGCGATATCCCATCCGGCGGCCGACGCGGTGATGGCGGAAGTCGAGGTCCATAGCCTGCGCGTCTCGGGCTGGGGCGCAGTGGCCGCCCGGACCATCGCGCCGCTGGCCGAGGTCATCGCCGAGCCGGACGGCGCGTTCGATGGCGCGGCCTTGCTGATCTCGGTGCCGAAAGGTCAGACGCTCGCCGCGATCACCGACGCGCTGGTCAAGGCCGGGGCGACGATCCGCTCGACAGCCCTCGTCGGCAGCCACGCGACCCGCTATACGCTGTCGGGCGCGCATCCGGTCGCTGCCGCGCGCTAACACCGCCCGTACACTTGTTGAGGTTCACTGAAATGACTGCAGCCACGCGTCCGCAGCCGCGCCCCGGCGTCATGGATATCGCCGCCTATGTGCCCGGCAAATCCTCGGCACCGGGCGTCGACAAGATTCACAAGCTGTCGTCGAACGAGAGCCCGCTCGGCGCAAGCCCGAAGGCGATCGAAGCCTATCTGTCGGTCGCGCATCAGCTGCAGGATTATCCCGACGGCTCGGCAGCCGATCTGCGTCAAGCCATCGGCCATGCCATGGGCCTCGACCCCGATCGCATCATCTGCGGCGCGGGGTCCGACGACCTGATCAATCTCCTGGCGCGCGGCTATCTCGCCGATGGCGACGAGGCGATCCACACCACGCACGGCTTCCTGATGTATCCGATCGCGACGCTCGGCGCCGGTGCAAAGCCGGTGGTGGCCGCGGAAAAGAACCACACCGCCGATGTGGACGCGATCCTGAACGCGGTGACGCCGAAGACCAGGATGGTGTTCCTGGCGAACCCGAACAATCCGACCGGCACCTATATCCCGTTCGACGAGGTGAAGCGGCTGCAGGCCGGATTGCCTCCGCATGTGCTGCTGGTGCTGGATGCGGCCTATTGCGAATATGTCAAACGCAACGATTACGAGGCCGGGATCGAGCTGGTCGCAACCACCGAGAATGTGGTGATGCTGCGCACCTTCTCGAAGATCCACGGGCTCGCGGCGCTCCGCCTCGGATGGATCTACGGGCCGGCGCATATCATCGACGCGCTCAATCGCATCCGCGGTCCGTTCAACGTCAACGCGCCGGCGATCGCAGCGGGCATCGCCTCGATCAACGATTCAGCTCACATCGAGAAGGCGCGCGCGCATAACGACAAGTGGCTGCCCTGGCTCACCACGGAGATCGAGAAGCTCGGCATCAAGGTGACGCCGAGCGTCGGCAACTTCATCCTGCTGCATTTCCCGGAAACGCCGGGCAAGACCGCGGCGGAGGCCGACGCGCTTCTCACCTCGCGGGGCGTCATCATGCGCGCGGTGCGGGCCTACAAACTGCCGAATTGCCTGCGCATGTCGATCGGCACCGAGGAAGCCAACCGGCTGACCGTGAAGACGCTGGCCGAATTCATGGGGAAGTGATGCTGGCATGGCACTCTCGCCCAGTTCCTGCGACAGCTCGCTGCTTCTTCCCTCCCCCCGCGAAGCGGTGGGGAGGGTCGGCGAACATCGCGCTAGCGATGTGAGCCGGGGTGGGGGGTGTGCTTCGCCCCAAACTTTGCCGATCGCCTTCGCGTCCTCTCCCCCCACCCCCGCCCCCTCCCCACCGCTTCACGGGGGGAGGGGAGAAAACCGGTGCGCGCTTCGATGACCACCGCCCCCATCGTCTCCCGCCTTGCGGTGATCGGTGCCGGCCTGATCGGCGGTTCGGTCGCGCGCGCGGCGAAGGCTGCGGGCGCGGCAAAGACCGTGGTCGTCACTGACCGCTCGCCCGAGGCGCGCAAGCGCGTGCGCGAGATCGGCGGCGATTTCGCGGACGTCGTCGCGGAAACGAGTGCCGAAGCGGTGAAGGATGCGGACCTCGTGGTGGTCGCGGTGCCGGTCGGGGCCTGCGGCGACGTCGCCAAAGAGATCGCGGACCATCTCAAGCCGGGCGCGATCCTGTCCGATGTCGGTTCGGTGAAAACCTCGGTCGCCCGCGACATGGCGCCGTTCGTGCCCAAGGGCGTGCATTTCATTCCCGCGCATCCCGTTGCCGGCACCGAAAATTCCGGGCCGGATGCGGGCTTCCCGGAATTGTTCGTCAACCGCTGGTGCATCCTGACGCCGGTCGAAGGCACCGACCCCGCCGCGACCGAAAAGCTGAAGGCGTTCTGGGAACGGATCGGCGCCAAGGTCGAGGCGATGACGCCGGAGCACCATGACCTCGTGCTCGCAATCACCAGCCATCTGCCGCACCTGATCGCCTACACCATCGTCGGCACCGCAGATGAACTCGGCGAGGTGACCGAGTCCGAAGTACTGAAATTCTCCGCCGGCGGCTTCCGCGATTTCACCCGCATCGCAGCCTCAGACCCAACCATGTGGCGCGACGTGTTCCTGCACAACAAGGACGCGGTGCTGGAGATGCTCGGCACCTTCATGGAGGACCTCACGCGGCTGACCCGCGCGATGCGGCGCGGCGATGGCGACGCGCTGTTCGAACATTTCAGCCGCACGCGCGCGATAAGGCGCGGCATCGTGAGCATGGGGCAGGATTCGGCTGCGCCCGACTTCGGCCGCAAACATGGCCCGCTGCCGATCGCGCCGATCGCGCGGCCCTATGCGTCCGACGACGATTGAGACTGATACCGGTCGGGCGAATTAATGCCGTTCGTCCCCGCGAAAGCGGGGGACCAGTCCTTCCGGATTCCTGCTTTCGCGGGAATGAACGGAGGATGTTGCGCGACGCGCAAATCAGAACAGCGGCGGCAATTGCCCGAGTTTCACTGGCCCGAGCGTTGCAAATCCGTTCTTGAAGCGTAGCGGCATCCGCGTCGCTTTACGGCCTTCCAGCTCGACCGGCTCGCCCAGAAGCGACACCGCGCTCGAGATCGCGCCCGGCGCCATCTGATCGATCAGGCTCAGGGCCGCGCCGAGGCGCTGGTTCCGGTTGCCGCCCTGCCGCGCCAGCGCTTCGATCCCGAGCGCCGGCAGCAATTTCTCGATCCCGGTCGCGGTGACGGTCAATTCGCCATCCAGAAAGCCCTGCCGCGTCAGGCTGAGGTTGCCCGACGCGACCGCGAGGAGATCGCCCTGCTTGAGGCGCATGTTGCGAACCTCGATGCGCCCGTTCGCCTGCTGGATTTCCTTGAAGCGCTCGGCCCAGGACTTCGGCTGGAAATTGCGCAGGCCGATCAGCCGGGTATCGCCGTCGAAGTCGAACGGCGTCGCCGCCAGCGGATGGATTCGCGCGGTCGCCGCCTTCAGCGATGCCGCAATGTCGATCACCGGGTTTTCGCGCACCGTGCCTGAAGCCAGCCGGCCATGGAGCTGGGCATTCTCGGCTGCAAACACGCGATCCGGCTTGTCGCCGCCGACGCTGTCCAGCGTGAGCTTGTTCGTGGACATCGACACCCGCTGCGGATTGCGCGGCGTGCCGCGCAGGCTGAGCTGCGCCAGCGCCCAGTTCGCGCTCAGTTTCGCCGACTGGCCCGGATCGGCCACCGTGAGCGGCCCGTCGATCTCGGCCAGCACGAGGGTCGGCTGATAGACCTGGACCGCGGCCAGGATACTGCGCGCGGCGAGCGTCACCGGGGGCCGGGCTTTCTCGAATGACGCGGTGGCGCCGTCGCAGCGAATTTCGATCCGGAACGGAAACCCGCCGAGCGATTGCTGTCCGCATGCATAGACGCGCCCGGCATGCGCTTCGCGCTCGATCCAGCCGGCCATGGTGTCGCGCGCCCGCTCGGCGGCGTAGAACCAGAAGGCGGACCATCCGGCCACGACGATCACGACGATCAGCGCGGGAATGAGCCAGCCGATCGAGCGGCGCCGCCGCGCTCCGGTGTCATGGGTCATGGGCGTTGTCCCTGTCTGCCCTTCCAAGCCGTCATCAGATAGGCGAATACGGCGTTTCGATGTTTGCGCGGGGGCATGCTAGGCCCTATCTCGCCTGTGCAATGAAGCTCGCAATCGACCAAATCCCCGAGGATCTTTGGGTTTTCGGCTACGGATCGCTGCTATGGCGGCCGGGCTTCGCCTTTCTGGAAAAGCATCCCGCCCGCGTCACCGGATTGCACCGCTCCCTGTGCGTCTATTCCTTCGTTCATCGCGGCACGCCCGAAAAGCCGGGATTGGTGCTCGGGCTCGATCGGGGCGGCGCCTGCCGGGGCATCGCCTTCCGGGTGGCCGCCGCCGATCGTGCAGCCACCATCGCCTATCTGCGCGAACGCGAACAGGCAACCTCCGTCTATCTGGAAGTCCTGCGCAACGTGACGCTGCTCGGCAATCCGGAGCGCCGCATTGAAGCCCTGACCTACGTGGTTGATCGCGGCCACCCGCAATATGCCGGCAAGCTGTCCATCGAACAGCGCCTGCACCTGATCCGGCAGGGGCATGGCCGCTCGGGACCCAATCCGGACTATGTGCTGTCGACGGTCGCCGAACTGGAGCGGCTTGGATGCCGGGACGCGGAGCTGCACGCGCTCGCGGAGCGGCTCAAGAGCGCCGCCTAGAGCACATTCATTTTCCACCGAAGCAGCCGCTCTTTGGCTGTCATCGCCCGCGAAAGCGGGCAATCCAGTAAACGCAACGCCTTCAGGAGTTTACTGGATGCACCGCTTTCGCGGGGCATGACAAGAACCAGGGGATGCGATTCCACCTCGAACGAAATCGCTCTAGCGGCGCGGCTGCTGACCCATTGCGACGAGTTCCGCGGTGCGTGACTCGATCGCGTGCTGCAGCCGATCGTAGAAGGTCTGGCGGTCGAGCCCCGGCTCGATCGGCTCGAGGAAATCGACGCGCACCACGCCCGGATAGCGCATGAACGAGCGGCGCGGCCAGAACAGCCCGGAATTCAGCGCGACGGGTACGCACGGGATGCCGAGCTCCGTATAGAGGAAGGCGACGCCGAACTTGTATTTCGGTTCGGCGCCGGGCGCGCGCCGCGTGCCTTCGGGGAAGATGATGATCTCGCGGCCCCTCGCCGTTTCCTTTTTCGCGCGCTCGGTCATCGACGCCAGCGCCTGCGTCCGCCGGCCCCGGTCCACCGGAATCATCTCCGCCTTCGCCGCGCACCAGCCGAAGAACGGGATCCACAACAGCTCGCGCTTCAGGATAAAGGCCGGGTCCCTCAGCACGGTGATGAGCGCGAAGGTCTCCCACATCGATTGATGCTTAGAGGCGATCAACGCGGTGCTTGCTGGAAGATTTTCCAGTCCACGGAATTCGCAATCGATGTCGCAGATCACCTTGAGCAGCCAGAGATTCACGCGGCTCCAGTTCTTCACCATGGCGAGCAGCGCATGACGCGGCATGAGCAGCGTCGGCATCGCCGCGATCAGATAGACGAACAGCACGAGATAGAAGACGACGTTGAAGACGATGGAGCGGAAAACGATCACGGCAGGCGGTCCGAATTGATCAGGCGAGGATCCGGTCGATCACCGGGACATGGATGCGGGTGACCGCGACCACGTATTTCACATATTCGGTGAACAACAGTCGCAAGGTCGGGCCATGCGCCCAACCGGCCTTGAGCTGCTCGCTCACCACCGGAAATTCGATCAGCGTGGTGTGCGGAAGCTGATGCGACAATTCCGCCATCGCGCGCGGCATGTGATAGCTCGAGGTCACGACGATCAGCGACTGGAAGCCGCGTTCGGTAACCCAGCGCCTTGTCTCGGTCGCATTGGTGATGGTGTTGACCGCGGTGCGGTCGAGATCGACGCAGCAGGCGATGATGCGCTCGTGCTCGGGTTTGAGCCGCGCGATTTCGCGCTCGCTGGTCATGCGATTGACGCCGGAAATCAGGAGGCGCTGGCCCTTGCCATGCGCCAGGAGATCGATCGCGTCCTCGATCCGCGATGCGCCCCCGGTCAGCACCACGATTCCATCGGCCCTTTCGGTGAACGTTAATTCCGCTTCCGGCAGCCGGTGCACGAACCACAGAAAGCCCAGGCCGAATGCAGCGGCCGCCAGCACCCCGAGGCCGAACGCCCAGAACACCGCGCGCAGCAGCCGGCCGGACCCGTCCCGCGATCCGGTGCGCAATGGTGAATGTGATTCGGCGGACGGCATTCTCTTCAACCCCATACCAGAATATCGGAAAATGGGGCCTCGCGATGTTGGCTCACGGTTATCAGATCGAGGCGATGGTCTGGTTGACGGTGCGCCGGGAGGCTTCCGACGCGACCGCGGCGATCACCACGATCTGCGCGAGGATCATCAGGTAGCCGTTGAAGCCGAGCGAGATCGAGCCGAACAGGGCGGCGAATTGCTCGGGCCCGGCATTGCCGCGGATCATCGCTTCCACCGGCCGGATCAGTGCGAACAGCAGGATAGCCGCCGCCCCGCCGATCAGGCCGCCCTTCAGCCCGAGCCACAGGAAATGCCGCTGAAATTGTCCGGCAATGTAGCGGTCCTGCGCGCCGATGAAATGCAGCACCTCGATCACCGGCCGGTTCGCCGCCATCGCGCCGCGGGTCGCGAAATTGACGCTCAGGATCGTTGCCGCGATCACGAGGCCCAGGACGACGATGCCGCCGATCATGACGAAATCGGCGATGGCCCGCATCCGGTCGATCCAGCCGCGGTGATCGTCGACCGAAATGCCGGGCACTTTCTCGCTGAGCGCCTTGCGCAAAGCCGGCACGTCGAGCGCCGAGCCGGTGTCGAGCTTGACGACAATGACGCGCGGCACCGGCAGTTCGTCGAGGGACAGTCCGCTGCCAAGCCAGGGCTCCAGCAGCTGTCCGGATTCGGCCTGCGAATAGGGACGGACCTCGGAAATGCCTTCGAAGCCGCGCACGATGCCGACCGCCTCGGCGACCGTCTTGTCGGTCACCTTGCCGTCGACCGGCCGGATCTGGATCGTCACCTCGCGCAGCACCTCGGCCTGCCAGTCGGCGGCATTCATGCGCACAAGCATCACCGCGCCGGTGGTCAGCGCGGCGAGGAAGGTCATGATCGCCACCACCGCCACGAGCGCCCGCCCGCCGATCGACTGGTGCGGCACGATCGGCGATTCCATCTTCGGCAGCGGCGCCTCGACCGCGCGGTGCTGCGTGTCTTGCGCGATCGGTGCCGCTGTTTTCCGCGCCGGAGCCATGCCGCCTCAATCGTAGAGGTGCAAGCGGCCGCCATGCAGCACAAGGCGGCGCGCATCAAACTGATCCATCAGGGCGATGTCGTGGGTCGCAATGACGATCGAGGTGCCGGACTTGTTCAGCTCCTGGAACAGGTGCAGGAGGCGCTGACCAAGGCTCGGATCGACATTGCCCGTTGGCTCGTCGGCAAGCAGAAGCTGCGGCCGCGCGACCACCGCGCGGGCGATTGCGGCGCGCTGCTTCTCGCCGCCGGAGAGCACGGGCGGCAAGGCCCACATCCGGTCGCCGAGCCCGACCCAGCGGAGCAGCTCGACCACCTCGTTGCGATAGCTTCGCTCGTCGCGGCCCATGATGCGGAACGGCAGCGCCACGTTCTCGTAGGTGGTCATGTGATCGAGCAGCCGGAAATCCTGGAACACGATGCCGATGCGGCGGCGCAACGCCGACAGACCGTCACCGTTCAGCGTGGAGGTATCGCGTCCGAACAGGGTGATCAGGCCGCGGGTCGGTTTCAGTGACAGGAACAGGAGCTTGAGCAGCGAGGTCTTGCCGGCGCCCGAGGGTCCGGTCAGGAACTGGAACGAATTCGGCTCGATCCGGAACGTCAGGTCGCGCAGGATTTCCTGACCCATGCCGTATCGCAAGCCGACATTTTCGAAACGGACCACGCTGCGCTCCGGTTGACCCTGCCGCTCGGTTGGACTCGCTCTTTCTGGTCATTCCGAGGCATGCGCCGCCCGACGGCGGAATGATCCACTATGGGAAGCACAGCCCGGTATGGTTTCCAATCCGTTAACGATCCGCTGCTAGCGTCGCGGCCGAAATCCGGCTCCCTCCGAATCAGCGATGCTCATCGTCTGCCCCAATTGCGCAACGTCCTACCAGGTGACCCCGGAAAGTCTGGGGGAAACCGGCCGCACCGTCCGCTGCGTCTCGTGCCACAATCTGTGGTTCGAGCAGCCCTCGCCGGCTCTGCCAGAGGAACCCGCCATCGCGGGCACGCCGGCGCTCGATCCGATGCTGATCCGGCCGCCACTGAACGATGTGGTGGATATCGGCGCCGCGCAGACCGGGTTGCCCGAGTTTCCCAACGACCGGCAGGCCGCCATCGAGCCGGCCCGGACCCTGCCGAACGACCTTGCGCCGCCCATCGTCCCCGAAATCCCCCAACGCGAAACGCCCAAGGCTATCGAACGCTTCGCCGCAAAGGTCGCGACCAAGCGCCCGGCACCGCACCGGCGTCCGCTGTCGCATCATGCCTTGCCGGCTCTGATCTGCGTCCTTGGCATGATCCTGGTCTGCCTTCTCGCCGCGCGCCAGCAGGTGGTGCGCTGGCTGCCGCAGACCGCCTCGCTTTATGCCTCGATCGGGCTGCCGGTGAATCTCCGGGGCCTCGCTTTCGAAGACATCAAGACCTCGCGCGAGGTGCAGGACGGGGTCCCGACGCTGATCGTCGAAGGCCGCATCGTCGGCACCACCAGGCGACACACCGAGGTGCCGCGCCTTCGCCTTGCGGTCACCGATCAGGCTGGCCGCGAGATCTATGCCTGGATCGCGCAGCCCCCGCGCGACCTGTTGCCGCCGGGCGAAACGCTGCCGTTCCGTTCGAGGCTGGCTTCCCCGCCCCCCGATGCGAGCGGAGTCACTGTCCGCTTCTTCAACCGCCGCGATCGACAAGCCGGCTTGATGTGAGGATCCGATGGCGAGAATCCTTCTTGCAGAAGACGAAGATTCATTGCGCGAACTGGTCGCGCGCGCGCTCGCGCAGGACGGCCATGAAGTCCTCGCCAACAGCGACGGCGCGGCGGCGCTCGACGCCCTGGTGCGGGACGAGGGGCGTTACGATCTTCTGCTGACCGATATCAAGATGCCGATCATGGACGGCATTGCGCTCGCGCTTGCGGCAAGCCGCGATTATCCGGCGCTGCCGATCCTGCTCATGACCGGCTACGCCGACCAGCGCGAACGCGCCTCGGGACTCGAATTGCTGATCCGAGACGTGATCCAGAAACCGTTCACGCTGATGACGATCTGCGGCGCCGTGCGCGAAGCGCTTGTCGCTCCGCAGATGCACTGAGGATTTCACGGAGCGACCAGTCTTCCTTCCTTGGCCGCCGATTGATCAGCACCAATCCGACATGTCGCGGGTTTGCGGCATTGGCTGGTCGCGACCTTCGGGCATGAACGGGTTCTGATAGCGATCAAGCAACACGAACCATTCGCCGGTGCTCAAGTCGCGAGGAAGCCGGTCCGCTTGGCCGCGCCCATTCTGAAAGGGCTTTGCGGTTGTCATAACAACCGCCAGCAAGCCGCCTTCAAAAATCCTTCAGCAGCCGCTCGATGTAATCGAGCTCGATCTGCGGCCGCGCCGGGTCGGCGAAGCGGCGGCGCAATTCATCGAGGATGCGCCGCGCCCGCTGCACATCGATCTCGCCGGGCACCTTGACGGTCTGGTCGTCGGAATAATCGCGGCCTTGCCGCATCGGACGGCCGAGCGGATCGGTCTCCTGCTGCGCGCGAGCCGGCCCGTTGCGGCCGGGCTGACCGGGTCCCGGCCCCATGCCCGGCTGCTGCATGGCCTGCGCCATGCCCTGCGCCCCACGGCGCAACGCTTCGAGCGCGCGCCCTTGAGAGCCCACGGCGCCCTCCGCATCGCCATCGCCGAGCTCGCCTTCCGCCTCTCCCATCGCCTCACCGGCCTTGCCGAGCTGGTCCATGCCGTTCTGGCCCTGCTCGCCCTGCTGGCCCATGCCCTTCTGGCGCAATTGTTCGAGAAGCTTCTGCAATTGCTCGCGCAAGGCCTGCTGGTTCTGACGCAGTTCGCCCATGCCCTGCTGATTCTGCTGGCCCTGCTGTCCGCGCTGCCGCTCGCGCCGCTGATCCTGTCCCTGCCGGAAGGTGCGGTCGCGCAATTGCTGCTGCTCGCGGATCATGTTGCCGAGTTCGTCCAGCGCCGACATCATGTCGTCGGAATCCTGATCGCCTTGCTGGCCGGGACGCGCCATCTGCAGATTCTCGAGCATCTGCTGCAATTCCTGCAGCAGCCGCTGTGCGGCGTCCTTGGCACCCGAGCGCGCGAGCTGCTCGAGGCGGTCGATCATGTTTTTCAGATCCTGCGAGCGCAGGTTGCGCGCATTCGGATCCATCGGACGCGCCATCTGCTGCGGATTCTTGCGCATCTCCTCGGCGAGCGCCTGCAGGAATTTGTCGAGCGCGGCGCGCAGGTCGTCGGTGAGCTTCTTGATCTCCTCGTCGCTTGCCCCCCGCTCCAGCGCTTCACGCAGCGCTTCCTGCGCAGCGCGCAATGCGGCTTCGACATCCGAGATGTTGCCGTCCTCGATCCGGGTCGCCATGTCCCACAGACGCGCAACCACATCGCGCAAGGAATCGTCGGTCTTGGCCCGCGTCAATTGCCAGTAGATCGACCGCAATCCGAGATAGACCGACGCCTCGATCTGGAAGACTTCCGGAGCCATTGCGAGCGCATCGAGCGCGGTCAGCACGCGCGGCTTGGTCTCCGCATCCAGAGCCAGAATGCGGCGCTGCTCGATCAGCGCGCGCGCCATCGGTTTGGTGAAAAGCCGCTCCGGCAGGCGCATCTCCACCGGATCCGAAAGACCCTCATTGCCGCCATCGTCGAGTGCGCGAAGCGTCAGCACGACTTCGGCGCCGGCCCAGGGGTGTCCGGACAGATCGCGCAAGGTCTGGCCTGCGCCATTGCGCGTGCGCGCCTGTGGCAAGGTCAGTGGCATGTCGGGCGCTTCGAACAGCGGACGCGGCGACCGGAAGCCACCGGACGCGCCGCCGAATGCATCGAATTTCTCGGTCTTCAGCGCGAACAGCGCACGCGCTTCGGAGACGCCGTAATCGTCCTCGACGCGATAGTTCAGCATCAGCGAACCGCGCGCCTGCGGTTCGGGATCCTTGGTCAGCGCGATGGTCGGCGGTTGATCGGGCACCGCGACGAAGGTCCAGGTCACCGGATCGCCGAAGCCGCGCAACGTCACCTCGCCCTTGTCGGCGATGACGTAACGGTGCTCCTCGGTGCCGGCGGCGGCCGGTTGAGGCGTGTCGGCGTCGGCCTTGTCATCGACCTTGATCCCGCCGCGCAAGGCGACATCGAGACCCGTGGTGCCGCTGGCGCGGATCACCAGCACCGAATTTGCGGGCACCGTCACAGGCCCGCTCGCGCGCTGAACTTCGCCCGGCCGCAATCCCGGCAGAATGACCGGCGGGCGCTGGGTGTATGGCGGGGGCGCGACCCAGGCATCGACGCGATAATTCGCGGGCGTGACCACGCCCTGCCAGTTGAAGGCTGCGGCGACCCGGCGTTCGCGATCGCCGCCGGCGGCAAAGAAGGTCGCGACGCACAGCACAAGCACCAGCGCGCGGATCGCGACCGGGTCGCGCCTGGAAAGCTGCGGCATCGGCCAGCCGGCGCGCAGCTTGCGTGCGGCCGTCAGCGCCCGCTCCATATGGACACGCCACAGGGCCTGGGTGGTCGCATCGCCGTCATGGGCCGCGAGGCGATCGGTCAGCGTGACAGCGGGACGGTGCGGCAGGCCGCTGCGCTGGTCGATGCGCCGCAGGCCTTCCGCGACGCTCGGACGGCGCACGAGGACCAGCGGCGACAGCGCAGCGAGGGCCAGGAGGCCGAAGATGACGACGCCCGCAGCCCGCCCCAGCGGCGGCAGCCACAGCCACAGGCCAAGCCAGGACAGCGCGAAAAACAGGCCGCAGACGGTGAGAAAGGCGGCGAGCGGGGGCCAGACCCGCTCCCACAGAATGGACCAGCGGGCTCTGGAAACGCCTCGGGCCAGCAACCGGTCGACCTGGCTTTGCGGCGAATCTGCCGTGCTTTCAGAGCCCTGCGTCGGCTTATCGATCAACGGCCTGATCCCTTCGGGATTCTCTCAAAACGAAGCTTAACACGCCTTCCCGGCTCAGATAGTCACGAAACCCGGAACTGCGAAGCAAGGCGCGGGCCATCACGCCTGCCGTGCCGGCCGGCGGACGCCGTCACAGCCAGGGCGCCATCCGATCGAGCGCGATCAATGCGTCGGCTTCGAGGCGGGGCCGCACCAGCGACCATGCGTCGCCCTTCACCAGCACTTCGGGAACCAGCGCGCGGGTGTTGTAGGTTCCCGCCTGCACCGCGCCGTAGGCGCCCGCCGTCATCACGGCAAGGAGGTCGCCAGGCTTCGGTTCCGGCAGATCGCGGTTCAAGGCAAGATAATCGCCGGTTTCGCAGACGGGACCGACGATATCGGCGCGGATCCAGGCGCCGCCGGAGGGCGGACGCACGGGAATG
>Ga0182748_1002986_pt1 | contig 14675 bp, 11 predicted proteins | sample eDN3rd37CKraftOP_FD_128877 | JGI IMG/M metagenome (GOLD analysis project Ga0182748, IMG submission 128877) | Enriched Organic Plus compost microbial communities from Emeryville, California, USA - eDNA 3rd pass 37_C Kraft OP (version 2) (version 2) ...
CCGTCTTCGAGGACCAGCCGCTGGCGCTGGAGCCGCTGCCCATGATCGTCGTCGTCATCGACGAGATGGCGGATCTGATGATCGTGGCCGGCAAGGAGATCGAGGCCGCGGTGCAACGCCTGGCGCAGATGGCGCGAGCGGCAGGCATCCACGTGATCATGGCGACGCAACGGCCCTCGGTGGATGTCATCACCGGCACGATCAAGGCGAATTTCCCGACGCGGATCTCCTTCCAGGTCACATCGAAGATCGACAGCCGCACCATCCTGGGCGAGCAGGGCGCGGAGCAGCTGCTGGGTCAGGGCGACATGCTCCACATGGCCGGCGGCGGGCGGATCTCCCGCGTGCACGGCCCCTTCGTCTCGGACGAGGAGGTGGAGCGGGTGGTGCAGTTCCTGCGCGAGCAGGGCGAGCCCTCCTATGTCGAGGAGGTGACCGAGGCCGAGGAGGAGGATGTCGGCGGCGCGGGCGGGATCCCGGGACTGCTCGGCGGCAACACCGATGCCGAGGCCTCGCTCTACGACCAGGCGGTGGCGCTCGTGACGCGCGAGGGCAAGGCGAGCACCAGCTTCGTGCAGCGGCATCTGGCGATCGGCTACAACCGCGCCGCCAAGCTGATCGAGCAGATGGAGAAGGAAGGCGTGGTCGGCCCCGCGAACCATGTCGGCAAGCGGGAAGTGCTGGCGCCGCGGCGCGACGACGGCTGACGCGTTGCCGGCGCGGCGGCCCGCCGCGGATTGCGCAGATTCCGGTTTCGGGTCTTCGATCGCAGCCGCCGTGCCATGGCTGCCGATGGCCCGCACCATGGGCCTGGCCTTGCCGCGCCGGTGAAAGAGGCGAGGTCCGCCTGACGCGCCGGCGACGGTCGCTACGCGGATCGTGGCCCGTCCCACTCAGGCGGAGGCACCTGAACGGGTGACGGTGCTCGTGCGGACAAGAGCAGGAGCACTTGCCGTGAAGCCCGGGCGAACGGGAAGTGCTCTAGCCCTCCGGCCGCAATGCGCTCTCGTGCCAGCGGCGCAGTGCCAGGTGCTGCACCAGGCCGAGCACGGCGAAGATGGCGATGCCGCAGGCGCTGATCAGCGCGAGGGCGGCGAACATGCGCGGGATCTTCAGCTGATAGCCTGCCTCCAGGATGCGGAAGGCCAGGCCCGAGCCGGTGCCGCCGGCGCCGGCGACGAACTCCGCCACCACCGCGCCGATCAGCGCCAGGCCGCCTGCCACGCGCAGCCCCGCCAGGAAGAAGGGCAGCGCGGAAGGGAGGCGCAGCAGCCACAGCGCCTGCCAGCGCGTCGCGCCGTAGAGGCGGAACAGCTCCACCAGGTTGCGGTCGGCGCTGTTCAGCCCCAGCACGGTGTTGGAGAGGATCGGGAAGAAGGCGACGATCCAGGCGCAGATCAGCAGCGACAGCGTGACGTCGTCCACCCAGATCAGGATCAGCGGCGCGATGGCGACGATGGGGGTGACCTGCAGCACCACCGCATAAGGGAACAGCGCCCGCTCCACCCAGCGCGACTGCGCGAAGAGCACCGCCAGCAGCCCGCCCACGCTCACTGCGGCCAGCAGCGCCAGCAGCGCGATCCGCAGCGTGACCAGCAGCGAAGACCATAGCAGGCCCCAGTCCTCCGCCAGTGCCGCGGCGATCGCCACCGGCCCGGGCAGCACATAGGGCGGCACGTCGAGGTAGCGCACCAGCCCCTCCCAGCCGCCCAGCACGACGAGGCCGGTGACCGCCGGCAGGGCCAGGGCCAGCAGGCGCTGCGCCGCGGTCACGCCGCCATCGCCCGCTCGAGCGCCTCGCTGGTGTCGCGGCAGAGCGCGGCATAGGCGGCGGAGGTGCGGAAGCCCGGCGGGCGCGGTGCCGGCGCTTCCACCCGCAGCTCGGCCGCGATGCGCCCGGGCCGCGCCGCCATGACCAGGATGCGGGAGGAGAGATAGACGCTTTCGAACACCGAATGTGTCACGAACACCACGTTCACGCCGCTCTCGGCCCAGAGCGCCAGCAGATCATCGTTCAGCCGGTGGCGCGTGAGCTCATCCAGCGCTGCGAAGGGCTCGTCCATCAGCAGCAGCGAGGGGCGGGTCACCAGGGCGCGGGCGATGGAGACGCGCATGCGCATGCCCCCGGACAGCTCGCGCGGAAAGGCACGCTCGAAGCCTTTCAGGCCGACGGCGGCCAGCGCGGCCTCGGCGCGTGCTTCCTGCTCGGCGCGGGCGACCCTGGCGAGCCGAAGCGGCAGGCGGACATTGGCCAGCGCGCTGGCCCAGGGCATCAGGGTCGCGTCCTGGAAGACGAAGCCGATGCCACGACGGCCCGGATGGCCGGCCGGCCAGTCCACCCGGCCCGCCGAGGGATCCAGAAGCCCTGCGATCAGCCGGAGCAGTGTGGACTTGCCGCAGCCCGAGGGGCCGAGGATGGAAAGGAACTCACCCGCGCCGATCGCGAGATCCACGCCGGAAAGCGCCAGCGTGCCGCTGGCGAAGCGCCGTGCGACACCTTGCAGCAGGACGAGCGGCGGCACCTCCATGCGTGCCGCCGCAAGCATCTCCGGCAGGTCCGGGCTCACGCCCGGCCGATGCCCTTGTTGACGAGCGAGAGATCGAAGGCCTTGCGCCAGTCGAGATCCTTCGGCAGCACGCCGACCGCGGCGACCGATTCGTAGAACCGCTTCCAGCGTGCCTCCGTCATCGCGCCGATGCCGAGCGTCGCGGCGTCGCCGGAGCGGACGATGCCGTTCTCGTTCATCATGCGCGTGCCGAAGGCGATCAGCGCGTCGCTCATCTCCGGGTTCTGGTGCTTGATCATGTGGTTCGCCGCGGTGGTGTCGAAGCCGCCGGCGGACCCCTTCAGATACTGGTCCCACCCCTTCATGGTGGCGTCCACGAAGCGCTGGACCACCTCGCGTCGGTCGGCCAGGGTCTTCGCGCCGATATTGATGGTGGTGCCGTAATTCTCGAAGCCGGCATCGTGCACCAGCAGCAGCACCGGCTCGATCCCGTGCTGGCGGATGGAGTAGGGCTCGCTGCCGAGATAGCCCTGCTGCACCAGCAGCTTGTCCGCCAGGAAGGGCTGCAGGTTGAAGGTGTAGGGGCGCACCTGGTCGTCGGAAAGACCGAATTTCTCCCGCACGAAGGGCCACCAGGTCACCCGCGGCTCAGCGCTGATCAGGATCGTGCGGCCCTTCAGCGCCTCGAAGCCCGTGAGGCCGGTGTTCGGATGGCCGATCAGCACCACCGGGTCCTTCTGGAAGATCGCGCCGATGCAGAGGAAGGGGATGTTCTCCCGCACGAAGTTCAGCGCGGTGAGGGCATTGCCCATGGACATGTCCACCCGCCCGCCGATCAGCAGCTGCGCCGGGTTGATCTGCGGCCCGCCGGAGCGGAGCTCGACCTCCAGACCCGCCTCGCGGTAGAGGCCGGCGGCCTGCGCCTGGTAGAAGCCGCCGTGCTCGGCCTGGGGGCGCCAGTTGGTGACGAAGCTGACGCTGTCGAGTCGCGGCTGCGCACGCACCGGGCCCGGGGCCGCCAGCAGCAGTGGCGCGCCGGCGCCGAGCAGCCCGAGCGCCGCACGGCGCGAGACCACGAAGCGTTGGACCGTCATGCGCGAAACCCCCTTGCCTGGCCGGAGCGGCGTCTCGCCTGCCCCATGGCGCACCAAGGTGGCACGGTGGGCGAGCGGTGCAAGCGGCCTTGCAGGATGTTCGCGCGGTCCGTTCGGGACGATGACCGCAGCGCCGCGCCCCGGCCGCCTGCGGCACGTCCGCATGCTTCCCGCGATGCCATCCGGCCGGCTGCCGCCGCGCCGGATGTGACGCCGGCATCTTGCGGCCCCGCGCGGAGCCGCGCACCCTGCGCCCATGAACCCGGCCCGCCGGCCCGGTCCGCGACGGCCGCGGACATCCGGCGCGGGCCGGCTGTGCCGGAAAGGAAAAGAGACGCCGTGAACGGAGCCGAGAGCCTGGTCCACACCTTGCTGGGAAGCGGCGTGGAGGTCTGCTTCACGAACCCCGGCACCAGCGAGATGCATTTCGTCGCGGCGCTCGACCGAATCCCGGGCATGCGCTGCATCCTGGGGCTGCAGGAGAACATCGTCACCGGCGCGGCCGACGGCTACTGGCGCATGGCAGAGAAGCCGGCCTGCACCCTGCTGCATTGCGGCCCGGGCCTGGCGAACGGGCTGGCCAACCTGCACAACGCCCGGCGCGCGCGCAGCGGCATCGTGAACATCACCGGTGACCAGGCGGTGTATCACCGGCCCTTCGATGCGCCGCTGACCGCGGACACGGAGGGCTGGGCGCGTGGCGTCTCCGCCTTCGTGCGCACCTCCACCCGTGCGGAGGATGTGGGCGTCGATGCCGCGGTGGCGGTGCAGGCGGCGCGCACCTCGCCGGGGCAGATCGCCACGCTGATCCTGCCCTCCGACTCCTCCTGGAACGAGGGGGGCGTCGTGGGTCAGGCGCTGCCCGTGCCGGCGGTGCCGCAGGCCGACCCGCACGCGGTGCGCCAGGCGGCGCGGGTACTGCGGGAGAAGCGCAACGTGCTGATCCTGCTCGGCGGCCTCGGCCTGCGCGAGGGCGCGCAGCGCGAGGCGCATCGCATCGCCGCCGCCACCGGCGCGAAGCTGATGTGCGAGGGATCGAACGCCCGCATCCAGCGCGGCCGCGGCCGCCTTCCGCTCGAGCGGGTGCCCTATGTGGTGGACCAGGCGACCGAGGTGCTGAAATCGGTGGAGCACCTGATCCTGGTGAACGCCAAGGCGCCCGTGGGCTTCTTCGGCTATCCCGGCAAGCCGAGCCAGCTCTATCCCCCGGCCGCCGAGGTACATGTGCTGACCCGCTACGAGCAGGACGCCGAGCAGGCGCTGGCGGCTCTGGCCGAGGAACTCGGCGCGCCGAAGGCCGCCATCCCCGACCCCGGCCCGCGGCCGGAGGCGGCGCGTGGCGCGCTCTCGCCGGAGGGCCTGGCGCAGACCGTGGCGGCGCTGATGCCGGAAGGCGCGGTGGTGGTGGACGAGACGGTCACCTATGGCCGCGGCTTCTTTCCCTATACCCATGCCGCGCCGCCGCATGACTGGCTGCAGAATTGCGGCGGTGCCATCGGCTACGGCCCGTCGGCCGCAACCGGCGCGGCGGTTGCCATCGGGCCCGCGCGCCGGGTGATCGGCCTGCAGGCGGATGGCAGCGCCATGTACACGGTGCAGGCGCTGTGGACCCAGGCGCGGGAGAAGCTGCCGGTGACCACGGTTCTGCTCTCCAACCGCAAGTACCAGATCCTGATCGGGGAGTACCGCAATGTCGGCGCCAATCCCGGGCGCACGGCGATGGACATGCTGGATCTCGGCAACCCCGACATCGGCTGGGTGCAGCTGGCCAACAGCATGGGGGTGGAGGCGGCGCGGGCCGAGACGCTGGAGCGCTGCGCCGACCTGATGGCGCAGTCCTTCGCCCGGCCCGGGCCCTTCCTCATCGAGCTGATGATCTGACGGGCAGGCTGGGCGCCGGACGCCTCCGGAGGGCCGGCCCCGGAGGCCGCGGCGCCCTCCCCTGACGGCATCGCGGCCGGCCGCTAGGATACGGCCGGTGCAATCGGGGAGGGACGGCCATGGAGATGGAGATCGCCGGCAAGCGGGTGCTGGTGACCGGCAGCTCGAAAGGCATCGGACTGGCCTGCGCCATGGCCTTCGCGCGCGAGGGCTGCGATGTGATCCTCGCCTCGCGCAATGCCGCGGCGCTGGAGCAGGCGGCGGCCTCGATCCGCGTGCGGCACAATGTCGCGGTCGGCGTGCATGCCGGCGACCTGGGCGACCCCGCCGCCCGGCAGGCGCTGCATGCGGCGCATCCGGAGATCGATGTTCTGGTGAACAATGCCGGCGCCATCCCGGGCGGCACGATCCATGACATCGACCTCGCCCGCTGGCAGCATGCCTGGGCGCTGAAGGTCTTCGGCTACATCCACCTGACCCAGCTCTACCTGCCGATGATGGAGAAGCGCGGGGACGGGGTGATCGTGAACGTCATCGGCATGGCGGGCCGTGCGCCGCGCGCCGACTACATCTGCGGCGCGGCCGGCAATGCGGCGCTGATCGCCTTCACGGCCGCCCTGGGCGGACGCAGCACGGACAAGGGCGTGCGCGTGGTGGGCATCGCGCCCGGCGCGACCATGACCGACCGCATCATCGAGCTGTCCAGGAGCCGGGCGAAGACGCGCTTCGGCGACGAGAGCCGCTGGCAGGAGATGCTGTCGGGCCTGTCGCTCGGCCGGGCAGCCAAGCCGGAGGAGATCGCCGACCTCGCGGTGTTCTGCGCCAGCCCACGCGGCGGCTACCTGTCCGGCACGACGCTGGAGGTGGATGCGGGGGCGCAGTTCAGGAGTTGACGGCGGCGCCATGCCCGGCCCCTGCAATGGGGGACGGGCCGCGGGCGCAGCGGCGCAGGACCAGGATCGAGACACATGGAATTCAGGCTCACCGATCAGCAGCGTGCCCTCATCGCTCCGGTGCGGGAAATGGCGCAGACCCGCTTCCGCGAGCGCGCCCTGCGCTGGATGGACGGCACCTTTCCCTGGGAGAACATCCGCGACCTGGCCGGCCTCGGCGTGCTGGGCATGACGGTGCCGGAGGAGTATGGCGGCCTCGGCCTGCCGGTGTTCGAGACGGCGCTGATCCTCGAGGAGATCGCCAAGGTCTGCTACCCGACCGCCATGGCGGTGCTGGGCGAGGCCGGCGTGCAGACCCGCGTGATCGCAAGATATGCGCCGGAGAGCATCCGCAGCCGCATCCTGCCCGCCGTGGTCAGCGGCGACTGCATCCTCTCCATCTGCATGACCGAGCCGCATGCCGGCACGGATGTCGCGAACTACCGCACCAACGCCGTCATCCGTGGCGACCGCGTGGTGGTGAACGGCACCAAGACCCTGATCAGCCGCGCCGCCGAGGCCGGCATGTTCGTCGTCTTCACCCGCATCGAGGGCAGGCCGGGGCGCGAGGGCATCGGCTGCGTGCTGATCGAGCGCGGCACGCCGGGGCTCGCCGTGACCGGCAGCTTCCACACCATGGGCGGGGAGAACCTGCACGAGGTGCAGTTCAACGACGTGGAGGTGCCGCTCGAGAACCTGGCCATCCGTGAGGACGGCTTCCGCAGGCTGTTGTCGGCCTTCAATACCCAGCGCTGCCTGAACCCCGCGATCAGCCTCGGACTCGCCGAGGGTGCCTTCGACGAGGCGCTGCGCTACACCCGCGACCGCCCCATCTTTGGCAAGCCGATCGCCGATTTCCAGGGCGTGCGCTGGAAGCTGGCGGACATGTACAAGGACATCGAGGCCGCCCGCGGGCTGCTCTATCGTGCCTGCTGGACCGCCGACCCTTTCCCGGATCCCTTCCTCTCCGCCACGGCCAAGGTGTTCTGCAACGAGATGGCGATCCGCGTGACCGGTGAGGCGGTGCAGCTGCATGGCGGCTTCGGCTTCACCGACGAGTACCCCGTCTCGCGCCTCTATCGCGGGGCGCGCTACGGCTCGCTCGGCGGCGGCGCCTCGGAGACGCTCAGGGACCTGATCGGGCGCAAGCTGGTGGCCGAGGATCCCGGACCGGACGGGATCCTCGGCCTCGGCTACTTCTGAGGCGCCGCCTCAAGCGCCTCGACCAGCATCTCGAGCAGGGTGGCGGCGAAGATGCGCATGTTGCCCTGCCGGTCCGGGCTGGCGGTCTCGAGCGTGCGCGTCCGCTCCACCGGCCCCGCCACCGCCAGGCAGGCATGGCCGGCCGCATGGCCGTAGCGGCTGCCGGTCGGGCCCGTCGCGCCGGTCTCCCCGAGGCCCCAATGGGTGCCCAGGCGCTCGCGCACGCTCCGCGCCAGCAGCGCCGCGTAGGGTTCGGAGGAGGGCGGCACGCCGTCCAGCGCGGCGGCCGGGATGGCCAGCAGAGTCTCCCGCGCCGCGCGCGTGTACACCACCACGCCGCCCAGGAAGTAGGCGGAGGCGCCCGGCAGGGCGAGCAACGCCGCCGAGACCAGTCCGCCGGCTGAGGATTCGGCGACCGAGATCGTCTCCTTGCGGGCTTTCAGCAGCGCCGCGGCGCGCTCCGCGATCGGCAGCAACGTTTCCATCAGGCGAGTCCTCCCTGGGGTTCATTGACCAGAGGCAGCGTGCGGAGGGATGCAAGGGTGTCCTCCAGGCCGCGCACCTCGGCCCAGCCCACCGCCATCATCTCCAGCGCCGGCTCATGCAGGTGCGGCAGGGTGGTGCCCGTTGCCTCGCGCACCACGATCGGCTGGAAGTCCCGGAAGCTAGCGTCCTTCGAGGTGGCGGCGACGCACTGGTTGGTTAGCACGCCGCAGAACAGCACCGTCTCGGCCTGCAGGGACCGCAGCACAAGCTCGAGATTGGTGGCGAAGAAGGCGGAGAGGCGCTGCTTCTCCACGAACCAGTCCGCGGGTTGCGGCCCGCATTCCTCCAGCACCTCGTAGCCCCAACTGCCCTGCCGCAGCCCGCCCTTCTCGAAGAAGGGCCGGTGCCGGATCAGCACGCCCGCATCGCGCGCGTCGCGGAAACCGTGGCGGGTCCAGATCACGGGCAGGCCACGCGCCCGCGCCTCGGCCACCAGCCTGGCGGTCGGGCCGATGGCCTCGCGCATATGGCCGATATCGATGCCCTGCGCCGCGTACCAGCCCTTCTCGTGCAGGAAATCGTTCTGCATGTCGATGACGACGAGGGCGGAGCGGCCCGCCGTCAGCGCGAAGCGGGTCAGGGCGAAGGGATCCGTTCCCGCATGGGACTTCTGCACGCGGCTCTCCTTGCGGCTGTGTCCGGGGATCACACTGCCCCTGGGCGGGCACGGCAAGGGGCTTGATTCGCCGTCCCGGCCCGGCAGACTGGCCCGGCCATCCCGGGAAGCCCATGTCCGACGCCGCGCCGCCCCCGCGCCTCATCATCGGCATCAGCGGCGCCTCCGGCGCGATCTACGGGGTGCGCCTGCTGGAACTGCTGCGGCCCACGCCGGTGGAGACCCACCTGATCCTGTCCCAGACCGCGCGCGTGACCCTGGCGCAGGAGACGGAATTGAAGGTGGCCGAAGTCGAGGCGCTGGCCGATGTGGTGCATGCCAATACCGATCTCGGCGCCGCCTGCTCCTCCGGCTCCTTCCGCACGCTCGGCATGGTCGTCGCGCCCTGCTCGATCAAGACGATGTCGGAGATCGCCACGGGCGTCACGCCCAGCCTGCTGTCGCGCGCGGCGGATGTGGTGCTGAAGGAGCGCCGCCGCCTGGTGCTGATGCTGCGCGAGACGCCGCTGCATCTCGGCCATATCCGCAGCATGGCCGCGGTGACCGAGGCCGGCGCCATCGTCTATCCGCCCGTGCCCGCCTTCTATGCGCGCCCGACGAGCATCGCGGAGATGGTCGACCATACTCTCGGGCGGGTGCTGGACCTTTTCGATCTCGAGATCGGCACGGTGCGGCGCTGGGCGGGCATGCGCGGCCGCCCGCGGCGCGCCAGGCCCGGAGAGGACGCGGAATAGCGCCCACCGATGCCGCGATGGATCGGCGGCTCCAGCCCTTTGGTCCGCCCGGTCGCACCCGCCCCTGGTGTGCCGCGCCGTCAGATCGGGCAGACACCCGAGGCGCATTCGAGATGCGCCATGTCGATCGCCTCATGCAGCGCCGGGTCGCGGATCGCGCCGGCAATGGCGGCGAAGCGGCCCGCCGGGATCTCCTCCTCCGGCAGGTACTCGTAGCCGAGCGCATGGTCCGGGCGGCTGGGCAGCAGGGCGCAGCAGCGTACCCGCGGCTGGTGTTCCAGCACGATGGCGCGGAAGGCGTCGAGGTCGTGACGGTCGGTATAGACCTTGAGCGTGTAGGAGACCTGGTTGCCGCGCGCCGTGCCGATCCAGTGGCGCTCGAGCAGGGCGAGCCAGCGGTACTGCGCCGCGGGAGCGGCCTCCGGCGCGGTCACCAGGCGCTCCCCGATGCCGAGACGCTGGATCAGCGGCAGGGTCGGGAAGCCGACGATGGACATGCCCGGGAAGGAACGCAGCGTGCGGACCGGGTAGCCACGCGCTTCGTAGTCGGCCAGCAGCGGATCGCTGTCGGCGGTCCAGGCGCCCCGGTCGTCGCGCGTGCCCTTGAACTGCACCCAGCGCAGATACTGCCGCCGCGCCGGCAGATGCGCGCCCTCGGTCAGGCCGAACAGCTTGCTGGTGGTGCCGGCGGGCTTCACCGTGGTGACGGTGAAGGGTGCCGTCAGGCCGAGCGCCGCGGCATAGGCTTCCGCCTCCTCCTTCGCCGCCTCCGACAGGCGGTCCAGCATGGCCCAGAACGGTGCGGAGCGTTCCTCGTCGAGCAGATCCTCGAACGCCAGTCCGAAGCGCATCCAGGCCCATTCGTGCAGGCCGGTGGGCCCGATGCCCATGCGGTTGGTGCGCCGCACCTCCTCGCCATAGAGCGCGTCCATGGAATTCGCGCGCATCAGGAAGCGCACACCGAGCCGCACGCTGTCTTCCACCCGTGCGTCCCAGAGGATGGCGATGTCCTCCGGCACGTCGCCCGGCCGCAGCATCGCCAGGTCCACCGGGCAGGCCAGCAGCGGCGCGAAATCGGCGATGACGCAGTAGCCGCCGGTGACGTGCAGCGTGATCTCGCCGCAGGGATTGGTCGTGACGGGAAAGCGGGCCGTGGCGGCGCGGCGCGAGAGCGCGGCCAGCAGCCCCACCGCATGATCCGTACGGTAGCGGGTGGAGCGGACATCCCGGCCATCCGCGTGCACCGGCCTGGTCCAGGCCTGGCCGGTGCGGTAGTCCTCCAGCAGGTCTCCGTTGATGAAGCCGGGCTCGCCATTGATGAAGGCGCAGCGCGTCGCCTCCTCGAACACCGCCAGCGCGTGCCGGGCGAGGGGATCCCTGGAGCCGGCCCGGGCGGCGCGCACGCCCTCCCAGAAGGCGCGGTCCACCATGACGGAGTTGTTGGCGGTCCAGAGTCCGCCCTCCGACTTTGCCCGGATGAAGCGGAAGATGCCGGGGTCGCGCCAGGACTTGGTCGCCATGCGCGCCGCGCGGCGGGCGCCGCCGACCTGCACCTCGACGGAGAGATGGTGGTCCACCAGCAGTGCCTGCTCCCAGGGCTGCAGCGCCTCGTCCTCCGGCGCACGGTGGCGGGCTGGCTCGATCACTTGGTGGCGCAGGTTCACGAAGGCACGCATGAGGGAGAGGGGCCCCGAGGCCGGCCGCCCCTGCATGCCCGCAATGGGCGCGCCGCGCGGGCGGATGGCGGAGAAGTCCAGCAGCAGCGTCCGGTCCTGCGCGCCCTGGAAGGCCAGGCTCTCCAGCAGCTCCATCGCCTTGCCCCAGCCCTCGCGGCTGTCGGCGATGGCGTGGCGGATGGCGCCTGCGGGAGCCTCGGTGGGGTCGGCCAGGAATTCGCGCGCGATCCAGTCACGGATCTCCGTCTCCTGCGCCTCGGTGAAAGCGTCCAGCGTCGTGTTCCAGGGCAGCAGGCCGAATTCCGTGCCGAAGCGATACAGCCCGGCGCGCGTGCGCGGCCAGTCCGGATGCGCCGGATCAAGATGCAGCAGCAGACACGGCGCCTGGCCCCAGTCCACGGCGATCAGCTCGTCGTCATAGGCGCGGCCGACGCCGCTGCCGTTCAGCAGCAGGTAGAACAGCGCGAAGCTGGTGATGGCGGAGGCGCAGTTGGTGAAGACCTCCATGTTCCGCCCGGGCTGCGCCGCATCGCCATGCTGCAGATGGCGGCCGGAGGTCAGCAGCGCGCCGGTGGCAATGGCGTTGCGCAGCCGCGCCTGCTCGGCGCGCTCCGCGGGGCCGAGGGGGCGGCGCAGCAGGGCCATGTTCCCCGCCGCCACGCGGTCGGCGACGCGGCCGAAATCCTCCCTGTCCTCAGCCCGGAAGACGGTGCGGCGCGCCACGGCGAGCCCCATTCCCGCATCGAGCGGGCGCGCCGGTGCCGGCACCTCGCCGAAGGCGGCGCCGGGTAGCGGGCGGTGGGTCGCGCCGGGCAGCCGGCGGGCGCCTGCCAGGGAACCATCCATGTCGGCCCTCCTGCATGCCAGCCACAAAGGGCGGGGTGGTCCTTCCAAGATCCAAGATATGGTGTCGCAGGCGCGTTGTCAGCGACAAGATGCTGCGATTATTGCGGCGCCATGGGTAGTGCGGGGCCGTCGTCGAGCGTTGTGCGGTCCAGCCGTGCCAGGAGGTCCTCCCAGATGCCGGCCAGGGCTCCGAGGGCCGCTGCGGCGGGCAGGCGCTGCAGGACACCGATGCCGTGCCCGGCCTGATCGAGAGGCGCCACCACGCCATGCACCCTTGCACGGCCCGAGCGTACCCGCAGGTCGGCCCGGCGCGATCGGCCGGACAGGACCGCGAAGCGCGGCGGCGATCGCTCCCCTGGGCCTGTGAGGCTGATCGAACCGCAACGATTGTTGGGCTTGCGTCCATGCTGCTTCCACGCCAAGGCACGCGCGGTGCTCCCTGTCGGACCCGAGGTGACCGCCTTCCATCGTGTCCGGCAATGATTGACCTCGGCTCAGAAAGTTTGGCTCGATCCACGGGCTGGTACCCATTGCGTCTCCGGTCCTGTCCGGCGGGCCGGTCCGGCGGGCCGGTCCGGCGGGTGGCCCCGAAGGAGGATCCGATGATGCGGCTGGATGTGCCGTCCGCGGAAGCGGGCGCGCCTTCGGGCTTCGAGGCACTCGCGGTCGCGGATCCGGCGGTGCTGGATGCCATCCCGGCCGGGGTCTATGTCTGCCGCGCCGATGGCGTGATCGTGCGCTTCAACCGTCGTGCCGTGGAACTCTGGGGCCGCGAGCCGCAGCTTGGGGACTCGGAGGAGCGGTTCTGCGGCGCCTGCCGCCTCTATCATCCGGACGGGCGACCCTTGCCGCATGCCGAAACCCCGATGGCGACGGCGCTGCGTACGGGCGCGCCGGCGCAGGATGTCGAGGTGATCATCGAGCGGCCGGACGGGAGCCGCGTCATAGCACTCGTCAACATCCGCGCGCTGAAGGATCAGCGCGGACGCATCCAGGGGGCGATCAACTGCTTCCAGGATATCACCGCCCGGAAGGCGCTGGAGCGCATGCTGCGGGAGGCCGAGCACCGGTCGCGCGAGCTGCTTGAGGCACTACCGGCGGCCATCTGCACGACGGATGCGGAAGGGTGGGTCACCTACTACAACGAGGCCGCCGCCTCCTTGTGGGGTTGCCGCCCGGCCCTCGCCGCCGTCCGCTGGTGCGGTTTCGAGCGTCTCTACTACCCGGACGGCACGCCGATGCCGCACGAGGAGTGCCCGATGGCGGTAGCACTCAAGGAGAACCGCCCGATCGCCGGTGCGGAGGGAGTGGCCGAGCGACTCGACGGCGCCCGCATCCCCTTCCTTGCCTATCCGACGCCGCTGCGCGACCCCGGTTCGGGCGCCGCCCTCGGTGCGGTGAACATGCTCGTGGACATCACGGAGCGCAAGCGGGCCGAGGAGGAGCTGCGCCGCAGCCGGCAGGATCTCGAGGATTTCTTCGAAGAGGCCGTCGTGGCGCTGCACTGGGTCGGGAAGGACGGGACGATCCTGCGTGCCAACCGGGCCGAACTCGGGCTGCTCGGCTACTCCGCCGATGAGTATGTCGGTCGGCACATCGCGGAATTCCATGCCGATGGCGCTGCGATCGAGGACATCCTTGCCCGCCTGAAGCGCGGCGAGCGGCTGGACAAGTACGAGGCACGCCTGCGCGCAAAGGACGGCTCGATCCGGCATGTGATGATCAGCTCGAACGCGCTGTTCCGTGATGGGCAGTTCGTGCACACGCGCTGCTTCACGATCGACATCACGGACCTGAAGCGCGCGGAGGAGCACCAGAGACTGCTGCTCGGTGAGCTCAACCACCGCGTCAAGAACACGCTCTCCGTCGTTCAGTCCGTCGCAGCGCAGACACGTCGCAGCGCGCGCAGCCCCACGGATTTCGCCGAGGCGTTCGAGGGACGCTTGCTGGCGCTCAGCAGGGCGCACGACCTGCTGACGCGCGGCGCCTGGCAGGGCGCGTCGCTCGCCGAGGTGGTGCGGTTGACGCTGGCGCCGCATCTGCTCAGCGAGCGTGCCGAGGGGCGCGTCGTGATCAGCGGGCCCGAGCTGCGGCTCGCCCCGGGCGCGGCTGTCAGCCTCAACCTGGTCTTCCACGAACTGGCGACCAACGCCGCCAAGTACGGGGCGCTGTCGGTCCCGACCGGGCGCGTGACCGTGGCATGGCGGCTGGAGCAGCCGGCACCGGCAGACGGCAGACAACTCGAGATCATCGACATCCTGTGGCGCGAGCGAGGCGGACCGCTGGTCGAGCCGCCCCGGCGACGCGGCTTCGGCTCCCGTCTCATCGAGCAGGGTGCTGCGCATGACCTCGGCGGCGAGGTCTTTCTCGACTTCGCTCCGGCCGGCGTGGAGTACCGGCTGCGCCTGCCGCTCTCGGCCAAGGTGCGGATTGCATAGCGCCGACATCGTGCAGGGGCTGGCGCGGACAGGACTTCCGCCCCGTGGCCTGCCGGCCTGAAATTCGCCGGATGCTTTGGGTCCATACCGATCGGAGGGAACGTATGGGCAAGAAACACGCTCTCTGGTAAACACCCCGGGCGGCTGGAACCTGCTGATTTTCATGGGTTTCCGTGGCGCCTTGCGCCGGGTTAGCACAGCG
>Ga0182748_1002988_pt1 | contig 14672 bp, 13 predicted proteins | sample eDN3rd37CKraftOP_FD_128877 | JGI IMG/M metagenome (GOLD analysis project Ga0182748, IMG submission 128877) | Enriched Organic Plus compost microbial communities from Emeryville, California, USA - eDNA 3rd pass 37_C Kraft OP (version 2) (version 2) ...
CGCGTCGCCGATCAGCACGACGCGCCCGCTATGCCAGGGCCGGGGCATCATCAGCACGTCGAACGGCCGGTAGCTGATCGGGGATTCGCCGTTCACGCTGCGCACGGTCTCGACCAGTTCGGGCGCGGTGAAATGCGCCACGCGCTGTTTCCAGATCTCCGCGACCTGCTGCGTGGTGAGGGTGGCGTGCCGCGCGCCGTTTTCGAGGTAGAAATAATAGCACCATTGCTCCGACAGCGGGATCGCGCCGACCGCCGCCCCCTGCTGGGCGCGGTAGAAGGTGACGCCGTCCATTTCCGGCGGGCGCGGCGCGGTGAGGCGGATGCCGCCCTGGCCGCAATATTGCGGCTCGAACGCGGTGCCGAACAGCGCCTTGCGCAGCGCCGAATAGGCACCGTCCGCGCCCACGACGATGTCGGCGCCGATCCGCTCGCCGGTCGACAGCAGCAGGTCCACCCCATCCCCATGCTGTTCGAAGGACTCGACGGTGGTTTCGAAATCGAGCCGCGCGCCGGTGTCGAGCGCCGCCTTTTCCAGCGTGTCGGCCAGCACCGGCCGCATGATGCCGAACGCCCCCGGACGGTCCGGCCGAAAGGTGCGCGGCGGACGCATTTCCTCGATCAGCTTGCCCGCCTCGTCCCGCGTCTTGACGCAGTCATAGCCATATCCGGCCTCGATGCACGTATCGGCCAGCCCGATCCGGTCGAGCGCGCGCAGCGCGTTGCCGAGCAGGGAGATGCCGGTTCCCAGGCGCGTCGCGCGGTTGCCCTTCTCGATGATCCGGGCCTCGATCCCGGCCTGCCGCAGCGCCACCGCCAGCGTCAGGCCCGCTATGCCGCCTCCCACGATCACCACATTCCGAACTGCACGCATCCGCTTCCTCTCCCATGCCACCGCGCGGCGCCCGTGGATCAATCCGCCACCTGTCACCGCATTTCATTCCCGAACGGCCATCCCTTGTATCAGGCATGGACGGCCGTTCGTCCAAAAAGCCGGAGGGCGCACCGAGCTTTCCCGTCGATGCGCCCTCTCATCCGTCACCCCCTGAGCAGGAGAGGGCGAGGGAAATCAGAACCGGTAGCCGACGCGGATGCCGTAGGTGCGCGGCGGGGCCAGAAGATCGAAGGTCACGCTCGGCGCGGACGGATGATAGGAGGTGAACACCGCCACATTCCTGTCCGTGACATTATTGACGAAGCCCGCGACATAGACCCGCGGTTCGTCAAGCTCCAGCTTCAATTGCAGGTCGGCGGTGAAGACGCCTTCCTGTATCTGCGAGAGCAGTTGCTCGTTGCCGACATAGGATTTCGACTTGTAGCGGCCGTCGGCATTGAACACCAACCGGCTGCCGTCGCCGAGCGGAACGACCTGCTCCAGCCCGCCGCTCAGCGACCATTTCGGCGCGTTGATTGCCGGCATCCCATTACAGTTCACAATGTACACGGAACCGCTCGGCGTCACGCCGCACCCGGTGACCGGCGCTCCGACCGCCGCTGGCGTGGTGTATACATAGGCCTTGCGCGTGGTGTCGAGATACTGGACGAGACCCGTCAGCGTGGTGGTCGGCGTGACCTTGGCGACGGCCTCCAACTCGAAGCCGCGAATGCGCGTCTTGCCGACATTGTCGGTGATGAACTCGATGCCACCGGTGCTGTTGTTTGCAAACCGCGATATCTGCTGGTTCTTGTAGTTCCACCAGAACAGCTCGAGGTTCAATTGCAGATGATTGTTGAGGAACCTGTTCTTCGAGCCCAGCGTCCAGGCGTCGATGGTTTCCGGCTGGAACACCGGATTGTCGATGGAATTGAAATAGCCGCCCGACTTGTATCCGGTCTCGAAGCTGCCGTAGACCATCGACTGCGGCGCGACATCATATTCGAAGCCGAGGCGATAGGTGAATTTCTTGAACTTGTTGTCCGGGGTGTTGCGGGCGGGCGTAATCGTCAGCAAGGCGCCGTTGCCATAAGGCTGCGCCGGTATCAGATTGCCGTTGGCGTCGAAGAAATGCGCAGGCGCCTGAAGCTGGATGGGCCGAATGGCGGGCGTTCCGATGCAGAAATTCGGCGGCGCCAGCGTCGTGCAGACGACGCGCGTATTATAGGCGAAGATATCCGCCCGCTTGTCGTCGATCGTGTATCGGCCCGCCGCCGTCAGGCGGAATTCCTCGGTCACCCGGTAGGTCAGGCGCGCGAACCCCGCATAGCTCTTGGTCCAGTTGCTGAAGTCGGAATAGAAGGAGCTGAAGTCCTGATTGTAATTGGCCCGCTCATGCGCCTTTTCGTTCAGGTAGAAAAGGCCGACGATATAGTCGAGGGGGCCGTCACTGTCCGAAGCCAACCGCGCCTCGAACGAATATTGGTCGTCCTTCAGCACCGACCGGAAGCATTGCGCGGTGCAGGTGACGAAATCGACCTCCGCGCGGCGATAGGCCGGAAGCAGCGTCAGCGTCCCGATCGAGGTGTCGATGTCGGCCTGCGCGAAGAAGCCGAAATAGTCGTTGTCCTGGTAGACATCCATTCCCTGACGGGAACCGAGGAAGGATCCGGCGGGGAAAGAAAGGCCGGACTGGATCAGCGGCTGGGCGCGCGGATCGAGGCTGCCGATGCGATCGTCGCGGTTCAGGCCGCGCACGGTCACGCCCGGCCCGTTGCCGCCGACATGGGCGAAATCGCCACCGATCCTGATCCTGAACGTATCGGTGAGCCGGCTCGCCATCTGCATGCGGACGGCCCACATCTTCTCGTCATTGGTATCGTCCGACATATAGCCGTCGCGTTCGGACAACAGGCCGGAGATGCGGATCGCGCCGTCGTCGCCCATCGGCGCATTGACCGCGCCTTCGACCTTGATGCTGTCGAAATTGCCATATTCGCCGGTGACGTAGCCGCCCAGCTGCCCCAGATCCGGGCTATGGGTGATGACGTTGATCTGACCGCCGGTCGCGTTGCGGCCGTAGAGCGTGCCCTGCGGCCCCTTCAGCACCTCCACGCGCTCCAGGTCGTAGAACATGCCCTGCACCGCCGAGCTGCGGGCGATGGTGACGCCGTTGACGGCGACCGACACGGCGGCGTCGCTGTTGGAATTGGTCGTGAAGTTGCCGACGCCGCGCAGATAGAATTGGGTCGCCGAGCCGCCGATGGTCGACACCTGCAACGCCGGGGCGACGCGGGACAAGCCCGTGGTGTCAGTGATCGCGGCGCGCGCCAGATTCTCGCTGTCGACCGCAGTGATCGCGATGGCCGCGCGCTGCATGCTCTCCTCGCGCCGCTGGGCGGTGACGATGATGTCGGCCAGCCCGGAACCCTCGGCCTGCGGCTCCGCCTGCTCGGCATGGGCCGCCGGAACGCCGATGGCCAGGCCGGACAGACCCAGCCCCATGATAGTCGTCACCTTGAGCCATGCCTTGTTCCGCATGATGATCGTCCTCCCCATTATATGATTGCATGTGATTGCGAATTCTGTGCGGAGATAGATACAATACGATCCGTTTCCTAGTCAACACCCCGTTTGCATATCGAATAGGGAAAGAGTCCAATCGGTCGCATGCAGCCGGTTCGGCCCTGCTCCCTCCCTTGCGGAATAGCGGATATCGGAAACCGGCGCATCTCCTGTTGAATGCTATCGGACAGCAGCGAAATAGAAGCCGATTCCAGCCTTTTGATACGCCGAATCACATCCTGTTCACTTTTCCTGCGATGCCGGATTTCCAGCCTTCCGAACTGGCCCCTTGACCGTCATCGGCATTGATGTCAGAGAACAATATCGATACGGACCGATTAGTTTTGTAAATTTGGGATTTCATCATGGCGACAGTATCAACCGGGACGGCACCCGGCTCAACAGCGGACAGGCCGATCAAGCCGGTCAGGCGAATCGTTACGGGGGAGAATGAGGCGGGCCGCTCCATGATCGTTTCGGACGGTCCAGCGCAGAACATCGCCCTGCCCGCACACTCGCCGATGGTAGCGCAGGTGGTGTGGGCGACCGGCAGCGGCGCCGCCGAGGGCGACGACCCGGCCCCCGCCGGTCATGCCTTCGGCTTTCATTCCGATGGCGGCACCGTCCTGCGCATCGTGGATTTCCCCCCGGATGCCGCGTGCGATACCGACAAGGTGCTGAGCTTCCTTGAGGAAAACCACGTCCGCGATCAGGCGCGGCCGCGCCATTTCTGGTTCCACAAGACGCCGACGCTCGATTACGCGATCGTGCTGGACGGCGAGATCTACGCGATGATGGACGAGGACGAGACGCTGATGCGCACCGGCGACGTGCTGATCCAGCGCGCCACCAATCACAGCTGGTCCAACCGCTCCGACCGCCCCTGCCGCATGGCGTTCGTCCTGATCGCCGCGCATGAGGACGAGCGGCGATGAGCAAGGTCATCATCACCTGCGCCGTCACCGGCGGCGCGCACACGCCGTCGATGTCGCCGCATCTGCCCTGCACGCCGGAGGAGATCGCCGACCAGTCGATCGAGGCCGCCGAGGCGGGCGCCTCCATCATCCATCTTCACGCGCGCGATCCCGACGATGGGCGCCCCACCGGCGACCCCGCGATCTTCCAGCGCTTCCTGCAACGGATCAAGGGGGCGACCGACGCGGTGGTCAACATCTCGACCGGCGGCGGCGGGCCGACCATGGCGATCGAGGAACGCACACAGGCCGCGCAGGTGCTGCGCCCGGAGATGTGCTCGCTCAACATGGGGTCGATCAACCTCAACCTCAGCGGCCTCGCCAAACGGGATCGCGACTGGAAATATGACTGGGAAAAACCCTTCCTCGAATCGACGAAGGACCTGGTGTTCCGCAACACCTTCGCCGACATCGAATGGATATTGGAGAATATCGGCGCGGGCGGCACCCGGTTCGAGTTCGAATGCTATGACGTCAGCCATCTCTACACGCTGAAATATTTCCTCGACCAGGGGCTGGTGAAGCCGCCGCTGTTCATCCAGACCGCCTTCGGCATGCCCGGCGCGATCGGCGCCCATCCCGAGGACCTGCTGCATCAGAAGCGCACCGCCGACCGGCTGTTCGGCAATGACTATAAATGGTCGGTGCTGGCGGCGGGCGTGCACCAGATGCGCATCGCCACCATGGCCTCGCTGATGGGCGCGAATGTCCGCGTCGGGCTGGAAGACGGGCTTTATATCGGCCGGGGTGAGCTGGCCGTATCCAATGCGCAGCAGGTCGCGAAGATCAGGCGCATCCTGGAGGAACTGGGCATGGAGATCGCGACGCCCGACGAGGCCCGGCAAATGCTCGACCTGAAGGGCGGCAGCGCGGTCGGTTTCTGAGGCGCTGTATGAGGTTGGATGGCTGTTTTCGACCACAGGGCGGACATAAGAGAATCGTTCTGGCTGAGCTTGTCGAAGCCCTGCCCTTGTTCTGTCCCAAGAGAAAAGCAGCCGTTGGGCTTCGTCCACCCTTCGGGTCGACAAGCCTGTCCTGAGTTTGTCGAAGGGCTCAGGCGAACGGAGACGGGTGCGTGGCGGATGGTCACCCCGAACCGGTCTTCAGCAAAGATTATAGTCGCCCTGTTTTAACCGATCTTGCGCTTTACGATCCAAACCCGGCCCGCTCGATGCAGGCCGGGTTTTCGCGCGCCGCGTCTTACCGCTGGCGCGACCATTGCTCGCTGAAATTGAAATGCCAGCCCCCGGTCACACCGGGATTGTCGAATTCGCCGGGCACCCAGTCATCGTCGATCTGGTCCATGTCCGCCCCCAGTTCGAACGCGCCCCCCATCGGGGTTTTCAGATACCAGAACCAGTTCGAGCCGAGTTCGAACCGTCCGGGGCCGAAAGCCGTCTCATAGCCCGCCTTGGTGAGCCGATATCCGCCCGCCATCACATCCTGCGCGTCGCCGAAGGTGAATTCGGCATGCTGGAAGCTGGGAGGAATCTGCTCGTTGCGCATCAGGAACAGGCTGTGATGGTCGGAATGCCCCTGCGACCGGGCGAAGACGCCCATATTATCCCGGAAGGAATCGGTGATCCTGAAGCCGAGCCGATCCCGGTAGAAGCGGATCGACGCCTTCGGGTCTCTCGTCCAGTAAACAACATGGCCCATTTGCCGCGCCGGGCTTTGTTCCTCGAAGCTGACGCGCCGGTTGAACCGTTCATATTTGTGACCGGCGACATTGCGCGCCACATCCGGCGCCGAATAGGCGCGCCGCTGCGACACGCGGAAAAACAGCGCGTTATTGTCGTCGTCGACCGACTGGAGAACACCATCGGACAAGGTCACATTCCTGTCGCTGGACAGTTCCGCGCCGATCGCCTCCAGATCAGCCGGAGCGCTCACGCCCCAGACCGAAGCTCGCAGCGTCGGGCCGTTGATGTTCGCGCCCGGCAGCGAGGAATCCCCCAACAGACGCAACTCGACGCCGCTTCCGTCGAGCGCCTCGAACGACGCGCCCTTCGCGCCATGCTCCAATTCCCTCAGGCCGTATATTTCGAGAAACCGCCGGCATTCGGCCAGATCCTCGACACCCATCAACAGGCTCTCCGGTCCGGTGATGTTCATTGTCCGCTCCTCTATATCCTTCTGAAATTCCACCGACACCCGCCTGCCCGGCCGCTCCATCAGACGTCGGGATGCAGAATGTATCGCAACTGACTTGCGACGCTCGCCAATATCAGATACGATACGTATCGAAAAGTGTCAATCAAGGGATCGGGAAGAAACCCGGTGCAGCGTCTCTCGCCAGGGCGGAAATTCCTGCTCCCCTTACAGCAATGATCCGGAACCGAGGAAAGTGGCATGGCCGACCTTCAAGCAGAAATTTCCGTCGCGACGCACACCAGCCAGACGCCCGTCGGCTTTGGTCATCATGTCCTTTATGCCGGGGAAAAATATGATGAGATGGTCAACTGGTACGCCACTTTCTTCCAGGGCGAGGTCATGACCGCAGACGCCCCTTCCGCCGAATTGCTGGCGCGCGACGATATCGACACCATCATGATCGTCCGGCGCCCCGATCTGGATCAGGAAGGGCGCGAGTTCCGCACCGGCATTTTCCACGTCGCCTGGAGCTATGCGAGTCTGGCCGAACTGATGACCGTCTATGAGCACGCCAAATCCTGGGGCATTCTGCCGCTGTTTACCTTGAATACGGGAATTCTGCTGCAAATCTACTATGCCGACCCGGAAGGGAACCGCATCGAGTTGGAGGTTGACGCACACGACACCAGCGAGGAGACGCAGCAGGTGCAGCGCAGCGGCCTGCGGGAAGTTCTCATGTCCGAATGGCGCTACGATCCCGACATGATCGTGAAACTGATGCGGGCCGGATGGTCCGACTACGACATCCTCAATCACAAAAAATATCACGAAGCCGTGCAATCGGGCCAATATTGAGCAGGGAGAGCCGCATGCAAGCCGCAATCATCACCCATCCGGTCGTCGCCAGCCCGATCCGTCATCCCCGGCTGGATGAGATCAGGCACTTCCCCCGCCCGCGCTATAAGGGGCATTGGGCGCTGGCGAGCCGCAACGCCGAGGAAAGCCACCGCTTCTACGATACGCTGACGATCACCGAGACCATCTGCAAGCCCGCGCCTTTTTCCATCGCGGTATCCTGGGATCTCGAACATCACCGCTTCTTCATTCTCGACCTGAACAGCGCAGGCAATGACCCTTCAACCGGCAAGCCGATCGAAAGCCATGGCGGATCACCACAGGAACGCACCGGCGTCGGTCTGGCCGCCTTGCGTTTTGCCGCGCCGGGCATACTGGTCCACGTCTATGAAAAGATGAAGCAAGCCGGATGGGAGCCGCTGCGCGTGATCGACAGGGGCATGACGATATCGCTGATCTATCGCGACCCGGACGGTCTGCTGGTCGAAGCGCTGGCGGCCAATCCAGATGCCCCCGCGCGGCCCGAGGCCGATATGGCGATGGAAGATTTTCTCGCCCGCTTTGGTTGATGGATAAAGGATTGGCTGGGGTGGCCGACCCGGCCGATCCTCAGCGCAAGAGCATCTCTTTCGCAACCGAAAGCCGTTCGGGTTGCGCGGCAAGCGCCGTGCGCGCGGCCTGCCGAAGAGCGCGCCGCTGCTCCTCATCCAGATATTCGACCGGCGACTTGCCATCCACCCGCGCCAGCGCCAGCGCACACAGCAGGCGGGCCGCCCGGCGCTCCACGTCCTCGGCCGGTTCCCAGTCCACCAGGTCGAGATAGGCCCGCGCCAGAGCGTCGAAGGATGCGGCCAGCGCGGCTTCGCCCCCCTTCACCACCCGCGCCTTGATCGCCAGATGGTTGAGGCAGAAGGCAAGGTCGAAGGCGGGGTCGCCGAACCATGCGCATTCGGCGTCCAGAAGCACCGGCCCTTCAGGCCCGATCAGGATGTTCTTGGGACTGACATCGCCATGGACGAGCGCGCGGCGGGTCGTGGCGGTGGTTTCGGCGATCTCCCCGATCAGCCCGGCAAGATCGGGATGGGCGGCCGCCGTGGTGCGCAGATAAGGGTCGATCCGCAACGCATCGAAGCTGTCGTCGGTCGCGAAACAATCGGGAATCGACGCATCCCGCGCGGTTGCGGCATAAATGCGCCCCACCAGCTCGCCGACTTTCGCCGCGAAGCCGGGATCGATCCGCCCCGCGAGCAACTCCGCCTTCCAGAGGGGATGGCTCTCCGGCGCCAGCCAGGCCATGGCGAACAGGCCCCGGCCCTCGTCATGGGCTATGGGGCGCGGGATGGCGGCGGGCACGATGGCGGAGGCGACCTCCATATAGGCCCATTCCATCGCATTGCGGCCGATGGGCGCCTTCCATTCCGCCGCGACCTTGAGCTGCGCCAGCGCCCGCTTGACGCAATAGACACCCTTGCCGGTTTCCACCCGCCAGATATCGGAGGAGACGCCGCCGCTCAGCGGCGTCCAGACGCCCGTTTCCCCCTCGTCGGCCAGCCCATGGGCATGGAGGAAATCGGCCAGAACGGCCTCCGGCGCGGTCATAGCGGCGCGACGCCCGATGTGCCCGACCAGGGCAGACCGCCCTCCTCTATGCGCAGCAGCTGGTTATATTTCGCCTGACGCTCCGAATTGCGTACCGAGCCGATCTTGATCTGCCCCCCGGCGACGCCGACCGCGAGATCGGCAAGGAAATCATCCTCCGTCTCCCCCGAACGCGCCGAGATGACCGTGGCGTAACCGGCCTGCCGCGCGGTGCGGATCGCGTCGAGCGTGCCCGATACCGTGCCGTTCTGATTGACCTTGATCAGCGCGCTGTTGGCGATGCCCGCGTCGATCGCGCGCCGGATGCGTTCCGGCTGGGTGGCGAACAGATCGTCCCCCACCAGCTGGATGCGCGAAAGGCGGCGGGTCATTTCCGGCCAGTTCGTCCAGTCGTCCTCGCCCAGCCCATCCTCTATGGAAATTATGGGATAGCGCTCCACCCAGCCGGCCTGCAGGTCGATCATCTCCGCCGCGCTATAGGTGCGGCCCTGGCGTGGGAACGGATAGGCGCCCTCGCCGTCGACCAGCGACGAGGATGCGATATCCAGCGCGATCGCGACATCCCCGCCCGGAACCAACCCCGCCGCCTCGAACGCCTCCACCATCAGGTCGAGCGCCTCTTCCGATGTACCAAAGCCGGGGGACAGGCCGCCTTCATCGGCCAGCAGCGTCGACAGCCCCCGCGCCTCGCACAGCCGCGCCGCGCTGGCGCGCACCCGGCAGATCCAGTCCAGCGCCTGCGAATAGGACTCCGCGCCGACCGGCATCACCAGAAAATCCTGCACGTCCATGCCGCGCCCGGCATGCAGCCCGCCTGACAGGATGTTCACCATGGGCAGCGGCATCGTTGGGTCGACCCCCGCCAGATCGGCGAACCGCCGCCACAAGGGCTGGCGCTGCGCGAAGGCCCCCGCGCGCGCCACCGCGAGACTGACCGAGAGCACCGCATTGCCGCCCAGCCGCGCGAAATTCGGCGTGCCGTCCAGCTCGCGCAGCGCGGCGTCGATCCCCGCCTGATCGAGCACGTCATGCCCCTTCAGTCGCGTTGCGATCTCCCCGGTGACATGGGCGACCGCGCGCAGGACGCCGCGTCCTTCCCATGCCTCGCCGCCGTCGCGAAGCTCCACCGCCTCGGCCTTGCCCGTCGACGCGCCGGACGGGGCCGAGGCGCGGGCGACGACACCGCCCGCCAGCGCGACTTCCGCCTCGACGGTCGGGCGGCCCCGGCTGTCGAGGATCTGGCGGCCGTGGATGGAAGCGATCGTCATGCTGGTCATGCGGAAATGTCCGGTTCGTTGCAGGGGTTATGGGGCCTTGCCCCACCGAGCACCCGCACCACCTCCTCGGCGGAGCGGCGGCGCAGTTCGGCGAGCGAGGAGTCGGAGGAAAAGGCGATGTGCGGCGTGACGATCACGTCCGCGCGCTCGACCAGCGCGCGGGGCGGGTTGGGCTCGCCCTCGATCACGTCAAGGCCCGCGCCGGACAGATGACCCGCCTCCAGCGCCGCCAGAAGCGCCGCCGTATCGACCAGCGGACCCCGGCTCACATTGATGAGGAACGCCCCCTTGCGCATGCGCGCCAGCCGCCCCGCATCGATCAGATGATGCGTTTCCCCGGTCAGCGGGGCATGGAGGATGACGACGTCGCTGGCTTCCAGCAGCCGGTCGAGCGGCACCATGCGGATGGCCGGGTCGTCCCCCTGCCGGTTCGTCCTGCTGCTGGCGAGGACCGTGCAGCCGAAGGCGGCGAGCCGCGACGCCGTGGCCCGGCCGATCCGCCCCAACCCGACGATGCCCACGGTCAGGTCGGCCAGCCGCCGCAACCGCGCGGCCGCCGGGTCCCAGCGCCCGGCCTTCACTTCCCGGTCGAAGCAGGGCGTGCCGCGCGCCCAGTCGAGCAGCAGCGCAATGGCATGGTCGGCGACCTCGCCGATGCAATAATCCGGCACATTGGCCACCCACGCACCGCGCGCGGTAGCAGTGGAAACCGCGATATTGTCGAGCCCGACGCCGATGCGCTGGACGATCTTCAGGCCGTCGGCCGCCTCGATCGCCCGCGCCGACACCTGCGCCCAGCAGGTCATGATCGCCTGCGGCCGGTGCCGCTCGACCAGCGCTTCTATCTCTTCCGCCGGGGCGGGCACCGCCGGTCCCGCGACGAGGCGATGACCGGCGCCTTCTATCACCTCGCGCTCGATCGAGACATCGGGCCAGGCATAATCGGTCTGGAGAACGACCGCCATCAGGCCGGCCCCGCCGCAGGCCAATAGGTCGACAGCTCGATGCCCTGCCCGATCGGCAGCAGCGTGCTTTGCAGATCCGGCCGGGCGCGCACCGCCGCGCGATAGGCCTGCGCGTCGGGACGGACGATTTCCGGGAACAGGATATTGTCGGCCGCGATGATCCCCCCTTCCTCCATGCGCGGAACGCACAGGTCGAGGCAGGGAATATACAGCTCTTTCCAGAGATCGAGCAAAACGAAATCGAACGGGCCTTCAAGGCCGGACAGCAATTCGACCGCATCCCCCTGGAGCCATTCGACATGCCCGGCCAGCCCGGCCTCTTCCAGCTGCGCGCGCGCATAGGCCTGCTTGTCGGCGGACAGCTCCAGCGTGATCAGCTTGCCGCCGGTCTTGCGCGCCGCGTGCGCCAGGAACAGCGTCGAATAGCCATAGGAGGTGCCGAGTTCGACAATGCGCTTCGCCTTGCGGGCCACAGCGAGCGCATGGAGGAAACGGCCGACCTCCTCGCCCACATGCATCAGATAATCGTCGCGGGAAGCCAGCATGGTCTGCGGCGTCAGCTGCCGCAGCCTGCCCTCCTCCTCGATCGCCCGCCCATTATAGCGGGCCAGCACGGTGTCGAAGGCTGTGTCCATAATCCCCTCCTCGGTATCGGCCTGATTAATCTATTTAGAAACGGATCGATCCGTTTTATAATAAAAAGATCACCGAGGTCAATCGGCGCTTCCATCCTGTCGGATCGCTATCGGCTCAGCGGCCGGGAGGCGATGCCACTTCCGCAAGCGCCCGGCGCACGGCATCATTGACCTTCATGCCTGTTTCGACAAGCGCCATGATCCTTGCCTCCAGCCGGGCGTTTTCCTCCGCTTTCGCGAGGACGGCCCCGACTTCCGAAGGATCGAGGACAAGCACGCCGTCATCATCGGCCACGATCCAGTCGCCGGGATTGATGGTCACGCCGCCAATGGCCAGCGGCACCATCGCCCGCCCCTCCGCCTGCCGGCGCAACGCGACAGGGGTGAGGCCGCGCGCGAAGAAGGACAGGGGCATCGTCGAAATGACCGCGCGATCGCGTATGAACCCGTCGATCACCGCGCCCGCAAGTCCGCGCCGGGCGATATCCGCCGCCAGCAGGTCGCCCAGATAGGCCGAGTTGCCGGGGGCGACCGTGCACAGCATGGCGCCCGGCCCGGCATGGTCGAGGGCGGAAAACACCGCCTGCAACGACCCTTCATCGCAATCGGCGGTCACCGCGCGGCCCGCCACCGTGCCCGTTCCGCTGAAACGGATCAAGCCGGGCGCGATCGCCCCCTTCCCCTCGGTCGCATCCGCGAGGATCGAGGTGGACAACGCCCCAAGCGCGCGGGCTATTTCCAGATCGCGTTCGGCCATGCCACTTCCCATCCTCTCGTCCCCCGTTTATTGTACACGTGTACATATAGAGTTGAGCGGCACGGGACAAGACGCAATCCGCCCTCAGTCGACAATCGTCTCCCGCTCCATCCAGCGCTCGATCGACCGCCGCGCGGCGACGCCCGCCGCATCAGCCTTCACGCTGCGCTCGCCGGTGGAACCGCGACGCGGCTTGCGGCTGATCATCTTCTGCACCTTCTCCAGAATGTCCTGATCCTCCTTGAAGCCCTTGAGAAGGATCTGCGTCAGCCCATCCATCGTCGCATCGTCATTCGCGTGGTTGCGGCCGGCAATGAAGAAATAATGCATGGTCTCATTGTCGATCGGGGTCGTCAGATGCGCGAAGCAGGTGCGCCCGGTGGAAACCGCTGGAGCATCGGGATCGAAAAACTCAACCGTGCTCACATGCGAGGCGGGGGACAGCACCGTGCCGGTGCCGACGCGGTTCCACGGCGTGCCCGGCTCCAGCCCCAGCGAAAGCGCATAGCCGGGGGCAAGCGGGCTGCGGATGAACTCCTGCCGATAGGTCACCTTGTCCCCCTCGGTGGTGACGACCGGCGGATTGACCCAGTCGGTGATCTGGAAGCTTTCCGCATGGACATAGCCCAGATGCGTCAGGTCCAGCACATTCTCCTTCAGCAGCAGATAATTGGCCGCGATCTCCATCCACCCCTTGCGGATGTTGAAGCCGGGGTCGGCCGCCCAGTCGATGACGGGCGGCGGCGGCACTTCGTCGATCTTCTCCATGTCGCCGAGATAGATCCAGATCAGCGGGCCGATCTCCCGCACCGGATAGGATTCGACCTTGATCGGGGCGGGAGCGGACATGGACGGCACGCGCACGCAACGGCCGTTGCTGCCGAACTGAAAGCCGTGATAGCCGCATTCTATCGCGTCCCCCCGGATCCTGCCGGACGACAGCGGCGCCTGCCGGTGGGGGCAGCGATCCTCCAGCGCGACGGCCTCCCCGGCCTCGGTGCGATAGAGGACGACCGGCGTGTCTAGCATCCATCGGGCCAGCGGCTCGCGCCCCACTTCATCGCCAAAGGCCGCGACCCACCAGCAGTTGAGCGGATAGTTGCGGGGCAGCGGCATCGTATCGGTGATCGACCTTGTCATGACATCTCCACTCTGTTCAGGCCCGGACCATGAAACGACCGGCCACACGCTCGACGGCAAAGACGCGGCGCGGAAAATCCTCCTTTGAAGGATGCACCCGCCTCTCCATGGCTAACATTGTTATTCTTCGTCGAATAATGTTATAGGCGCTCAACCGCAAGAGAAGAATCGATGCCCGCACCGTCCAAGCTCAACCTTGACCAGATTGTCGACGAAGCCATCGTCCTGCTGCGCGAAGAGGGGCTGGACGAGGTGACCTTGCGGAAGCTCGCGGCGCGGCTAGGCGTCGAGGCTCCCTCCCTCTACCGCCATATCGGCGGAAAGCCGCGCCTTCAGGCGCTCATCACGCTGAAGCTGTTCCGCATGCAGCTCGACCAGGTCGGCATGCGGTCGAGCTGGCAGGAATGGCTGGTCGAACTGGGGCGCATGTTCTGGACGACGCAAGGCGCGATTCCCGACTGCGCCCGTCTTGTCCTGACGACGAAATTCGAGCCGGAGCAGCTCTCGACCATGTCCGATTGGGCGGCGGCGGCGCTCGTCGCCCATGGCATAGACCGGGCGACCGCGTTCGAAATGCATCTTTCCGTGCAGGCGTTCGTGCTGGGGCTTGGGGGGCTGGCGGACGGACCGAACACGGATTTCATGCGCCGGACCATGCCTCTCGACGCGATCCTCGACCATACACTCTCCGCGCTCGTCTCCGGCTGGGAAGCCCGTCTGGCAGGAATGGCCGCAACCGCCTCCTGAGCCTCCCTTCGCCGCAAGCCAGAGGGATAATTGACCCCAGCGTTATCGATGTTATAAAACGGATCGAACCGTTTCTATAATGGCCATCGTGTCCGCCGTCAGCACCAATGGCGCAGATTTGAGGTTGTGATTTAAGGAGGATCTGGGCTTCGTCGCAGTGACGAAGGAACGAAGATGAAACCCAGATCCTC
>Ga0182748_1002992_pt1 | contig 14661 bp, 13 predicted proteins | sample eDN3rd37CKraftOP_FD_128877 | JGI IMG/M metagenome (GOLD analysis project Ga0182748, IMG submission 128877) | Enriched Organic Plus compost microbial communities from Emeryville, California, USA - eDNA 3rd pass 37_C Kraft OP (version 2) (version 2) ...
CCGTTGACTCTAAGATTGCTGGTGAGCACCATGCGCTCTGCCTCCGCATTCTGTATGGGCGTTCAAATCCGGGCCATTATATTTCTGGCCCACATTCACCCGCCAATATATGTTCCCGTGACCTGGCTCTCTGGCCACAATATTCTTGCCTTGCGGACAAAAACTTGACTAGTTGGTCAAATTGCAGGCTAGAAGAGCGTTTGAATATGGTCAAGCGCTTTTGGAGAATTCTACACTGCCGAAAGGTGTCAAATGACCACAGTCCCATCAGACTCCCGGGCCGAGCCTCTCGAAAACGAGCAGATGCCGACCGACAGATCGGAGGGCGGGACGCGGATTCAGGGCATCAACCGGCGGCTCATTCTGGATGCCGCGCTGGAGGTATTTTCCGCATACGGCTTTAGAGGCTCGACGGTCGATCAGATCGCCGCGAAGGCGGGCATGTCGAAGCCGAACCTGCTTTATTATTTCCCGCGCAAGCAGAACATTTACGTGACCGTGCTGGAAGACACGCTCGCTACCTGGCTCGAACCTTTCGAGCACATCGATCCGGATGGCGACCCGCTTGAGGAGTTGCGTCGCTACATTGCCGTGAAACTGGAAATGTCGGCGAAGAAACCAGAGGCTTCGCGCCTTTTTGCCAATGAGATATTGCATGGCGCCCCGGCGATTTCCAATTTTCTGAAGGGGCACCTCAAGCAATTGGTCGATGAAAAGGCTGCGGTCATTCACCGATGGATTGCGGAAAAGCGCCTGGCGCCGGTCGACCCGTACCATCTGATTTTCACCATATGGGCGGTAACGCAGCATTATTCGGATTTTTCCGTGCAGGTCGCAGCCGTTCTCGGTCGCCGTTCGGAAGAAGCCGGATTTTATGACGAAACGGCCAAAGCGGTGAGTGCAATCATTCTTGACGGCATTCGCCCGCGAGATGAAAGTCCGCCCTCATGAAGACGATTCGAATTTCAGCAGCCATTGTCCGCGACGAAGCGGGCCGTTTCCTTCTCGTGCGCAAGCGCGGCAGCGAGATTTTCTTCCAGCCCGGCGGCAAGATCGATGCAGGCGAGCAGCCTGAAGTGGCCCTCATTCGCGAGATCGAGGAAGAGCTTGGCATTCTCATTGATGAGAGCCAGTTGCGCTATGCTGCAAAAATGGCAGCACCGGCCGCCAACGAAGCCGATGCAACGGTTGAGGCGGAACTGTTTCACCTCACTTTGAAAGATGGTCAGGTTCCTGTCGCCTCCAGCGAAATCGAGGAGCTTCTGTGGAACCCGCCGGGTGATACGACGCGCCCGGTCGCTTTGCTTTCACAGAGCATTCAAGCGCGTTTTGCCTCGGATTACTGAACTACTCGCGGCTCCACCCGGTTTCCTTCGCCATCGAAAAGGTGGAGGTGCTGTGCGGGGAAGCTCACCTGAATTGAGCCTTGCGTGTGCAGCGCATCGCGGTCCAGTGTGAAAATCTTGAACGGCAATCCATGCAGGCTGAGATGCAGGATAATGCCGAAGCCGGTCGGCTCCACCAGATCGACATCGGCAGATAAGCCCGCGGATTTCTCGATATGGACATGTTCGGGACGAATGCCGAGCGTCGCTTTGGCGCCATTCTTGAGGTTCAAGGGCTGCGGCAAGGCGATGAGCGTGCCGTCCTTGAGTTTCAGACGCGGACCGCCATCCTGTTCGAGATAGGTCACATCCAGAAAGTTCATGGCAGGTGAACCGATGAAGCCAGCCACGAAGAGATTGGCCGGACGGTCGTAGAGCTCCAACGGAGAGCCGACCTGCTGCACCACTCCGCCATGCATGGCGACGATACGGTCGGCAAGCGTCATGGCTTCGATCTGGTCGTGGGTGACATAGATGGATGTGGCTTTCAGCTCGCCGTGCAGCTTCTTGATTTCAGCGCGCATCTGCTCGCGCAGGCGGGCGTCGAGGTTGGAGAGCGGCTCGTCGAAAAGGAAAGCCTTGGGCTGGCGTACGATGGCGCGGCCCATGGCAACGCGCTGACGCTGGCCGCCGGAAAGCGCTTTCGGGCGACGTTCCAGCAAAGGCTCAAGGCCGAGTTTGGCGGCGGTCGATTGGATGGCGCTCGCGATTTTCTCTTTCGGCGTTTTGCGCAGCCGCATGCTGTAGCTCATATTGTCGGCAACGCTCATATGCGGATAGAGCGCATAGGACTGGAACACCATCGCAATGTCGCGGTCCTTGGGGGCCAGTTCATTGACGCGCTTGCCGCTGATCTGCACTTGCCCGGACGTGATGTCTTCAAGGCCTGCAATCATGCGCAGCAAAGTGGATTTGCCGCAGCCGGACGGGCCGACCAGCACGATGAATTCGCCATCTTTGATCTCAAGATCGACACCATGCAGAACAGCATGTTCGCCGTAGCTTTTGCGGACCGACTGAATATCGATGGAAGCCATAGGGAAAAATCCTTTCAGCCTTTGACCGCGCCAGCCGTGAGGCCCTGCACGAGGTATCGTTGAATAAGGAAGAAGAAGAGGCAGGCCGGGATGAGCGCAAGCACGCCCGCTGCCATCATCTGTCCGAAATCGACCGAGAATTTTGAGACGAAGCTCAAAAGCCCGACCGGGAAGGTGGCTGCATCATTGCCGGAAATCAGCATCAGCGCGAACAGAAGTTCGCTCCACGCTGCGGTGAAGACGAAGCCGAGCGTTGCTGCAATGCCGGGCAGGGTAAGTGGCAGGATGATCTGGCGGAAGGCCATGAATTGCGTTGCGCCGTCGATCTTGGCGGCTTCTTCGAGATCCTTCGGAATGCCGTCGAAGAACGACTGCATCAGGAAGGTGGCAAAAGGCACATTGAAGGCCGAATAGACGATGACGAGGCCAAGCAGGCTGTTGGTCAGACCGAGCGGCGCCATGATCTTGTAGATCGGCGCAATCAGCATCACCAGCGGAAACATCTGCGTCAGCAGCATCAGCGCCACGATCCAGTATTTGGCGCGGAAGTTGAACCGCGACAGCGCATAGCCGGAAAGCGATGCCAGCAGCGTGACGATGATGGCGGTCGATCCGGACACGATCAGGCTGTTGCGGAAGAACAGCGGAAACGAACTGTTGTTCAATACATGGCTGAAATGATCGAACGTCATGCGCGATGGCCAAAGCCGCACGCCCTCGCTGTAAAGCAGATCATTGGGCGTGATGGAGACCTTCACCAGCCAGAAGATCGGAAACAGTGCAAACAGGACGAACAGGAGAATGGCAATGCGATGCGCGCCGGCAAGGTAGATTTTACGGTTGGTCATGGCCTCAACCCTTGTTCAGAAGCGTCTGGCGCAACAGCACGATGAGCATCGAATAGACCATCAGCAGGACAAGCAGGACCATCGCAATGGCAGAGGCGTAACCGAAATCGAGCCGCTTGAAGGCCTGCGTGAAGATATAGCTTGCTACGATCTGCGTCCGGTCGGCGGGGCCGCCGCCGGTCATCACGACAATCAGGTCGGCGCTGTTGGCAATCCAGACGGTGCGCAGCAGAATGGTGATGGCCATAGTCGGCGCAAGGTAAGGAAGCGTGATCGACAGAAAGCGCTGCACCGGGCCTGCGCCATCGATTGCCGCTGCTTCATAAAGATCGCGCGGGATGGCTTGCAAGGCGGCCAGCATGGTGATGGCGAAGAACGGTATGCCCCACCACACGCCTGCGGTGATGATACCCCACATGGCAAGGTTGGGGTCGGACAGGATGTTGTTTGGCGCGCTCAGGATGCCGATTGCATGCAGCCAGTGCGGCAGCGGGCCGATAACCGGATTGAACAGCCAAGCCCAGTTAAGGCCGGTGAGAAATGTCGGCACAGCCCATGGCAGGAAGATCAGCGCCTGTGCCAAGCCGCGACCGGCAAATGGCTTGTCGAGCAGCAGGGCCAGAATAAGTCCGAACACGAATTGCAGCAGCACGGAGCAGCCGGTCCACCAGAGCGTGTTCTTCAAGGAACGATAGAAAGCCTGATCGGTCGCAAGTTCGCGGAAATGATCGAGCCCCACATAGCCGCCCGAAAAGGGGTTCAGTAACTGAATGTCGCGAAAGGCATAGGAGACGCCGAGGATCAGCGGAACCAGCATGATGGCGCCGATGAGGATGAGTGCAGGCGCACTGTAGAGATAAGGTTCGGAAGCGTGCGCAAGCCGCTGCAGGAAGCTGCGGCGGTCCTGCCTTTCGCCCGGCACTTCGTTGCGCACCGAGGCCTTTATGGAAGCGGTGTCGTTCATCATCTTTCCCTTCGCGGGGCTGCATCACTCGCTTGCAGGCGTGACAGTTCCACGCCTGCAAGCCGTTCACGGTGCTATTGCTTTGCGAGGTGCTTCTGCTGTGCCTTGGTCAGATATTCTGCCCACTGGTCGGCCAGCTGGTCCGGCGTAATGTCGCCGAGCAGCGCTTCCTGCGAGGTCTTGATGACAAGCGAATCCTTGAAGAAGGCAAATTCTTCCAGATAGGTCGGCATGACGGTTGGAACGACGTTCTTGTCAGCCAGTTCATCGAACCAGCCCTTGAACTGCTCGCCGTTATAGAACGGATCGTTCTGGGCGGATTTGAGAACCGGCAATGCGCCGGTACGCTTGTTCCATTCGATGTTGCCTTCCGGGCCTTCGAGCATCGAGATCAGTTTCCAGGAAAGATCCTTGTTCTTGCTCGCGCTCATCATCGACCAGCCGGCAAAGCCGATGGTCGGGAAGGTCTTGCCATCCGGACCCTTTGGCATGATGGTAACGCCAAAATCTTCAGGCTTCATGCGTTCGGCAATGGCAATCAGGGCGTCGGGATCCTGATTGAGGAAGGCGCAGGTGCCGCTGTAGAAACCGGCTACGGTTTCGTTGAAGCCCCAATTGACGCTGTCCTTCGGTGCAAGGCCGTTCTTGTAGAGATCGACCACCCAGTTGATGCCCTTTTTCCAGCCTTCGCTGTTCATGGTCGAGGTGCCGTCTTCGTTGAAGAACTTGTTGTCGCCCGCCATGGAGGCTGCGAAGATCACCCAGCTATTGAGGCCGCCGGGACCGCCGCGCAGGCAATAGCCGGATTTGCCCGGCAGAGCGGCAATCTTCCTGGAGGCTTCGACGAATTCATCGAGCGTTTTCGGCGGTTCGGAAACGCCAGCCTCGCTCAGCAGCTTCTTGTTGTAAAACATGGCGTTCAGATAGAAGCCGTAAGGCAGCGTATAGGCCGTGTTGTTGACGCTGCGGCCAAGCTCAAGCGCGCGCTCTGTCAGGTCGGAAGTGGTTTCCCATTTTTCCAGATATGGCTCAAGGTTCTCCAGCATGCCGTTGTTGCCATAGAGTGAAACCCACGTGTCCGGCATTTCCATGACGTCCGGGATTTCCCCCGCCGAAACCATGGTGGCGAACTTCTGGAAGGATTCGCCCCATGGCAGCGAAATGATTTCGACCTTGGTGCCCGGATTGGCTGCCTCAAACTTGGCAACGATGGACTGAAGCGTCTTGGTGCGCTCCGGGCTGGTGATGACTTCAACAAGTTTCAAGGTGGTATCGGCAAGCGCCGTACCGCTCATAAGCATGGTTGCGAATGCTGCTGCTATTAGTTTTTTCATTGCAGTTCCCCTTATTGCTCCTCGCTATTTTATTCACACGGTCGATGCTGCGAGCGCTCCTTCAATATCCCGCCACAGCGCTTCCGTTCCTTCCAGTCCGACATGCAGGCGCACGGAGCGCGGATCGATGCCGAACGTATGCGCCGAATTTGGCTGCGCCTTCTGCTGCAGCACGACTTCACCCGGCACGATCAGGCTTTCATGTCCACCCCAGCTCACGCCAAGCTTGAACAGATTGAGATGATTGCAGAATTCGCGGATGTTCACGCCTTCGCGGAAGATGACCGAGAACAGGCCGGAAGTGCCGTGGAGTCCCGCCGGCAGGCGATTGGCGAGTGCCGGGTGGCAGACGGTTTCAACCACATCCAGCGCCTGAAGCCGCTTTGCGATTTCCAGCGCCGATGCCTCATGCGCCTTCATGCGCGTTGGCAAGGTGCGCATGCCCCGCACCAGAAGCCACGCATCAAACGGTGAAAGCTTGCCGCCCAGATATGGATAGGTCTCCGCGCGGATCGCATTGATCAGCTCTTTTGAGCCGGTCACCACACCGGCCACGACATCGCTATGGCCGCCGAGATATTTCGATGCCGAATGCACGACGAGATCGACGCCAAGCGACAGCGGACGCTGGAAGATCGGGCTGGCCCAGCTGTTATCGATGATGCTCAACACACCATGCTGCCTTGCAATCGTTGCTAAGGCCCCGATATCATGGGCTTCCATGACCCAGCTTGTCGGGCTTTCCATGTAGAAAAGTTTCGCGCCGGGCAGGGCCTTTGCAACGGCTTCCTCGTCGCGGCCATCGACATAATCGACCTGTACCTGCATGCGCTTCAGGATAGTGCCGAACAGGCGGAACGCATCGGGATAGACATGGCGCACGGCGACAATGCGATCGCCGGGCTTGACGAAGGCCAGCACGCTTGACGAGATCGCGGCCATGCCGCTGGCAAAGCCGAGCGCATCTTCGCCGCCTTCAAGTTTCGCCAGCATTTCTTCAAATGCGCGCACGGTCGGGTTGAGGCCGCGCGTGTAGATGGGCCGAACCTTTTCGCCCCGATAGGAGGCGACCATGTCGTCATAGCTTGGGAAGGTGAAAAGCGAAGTCTGCACAATGGGCGGAACCACGGCGTCGAAAGCATTGCCTTCATCATGGGCGACTGTAAGCGCTGCGAAATCCAGCGGGTCCATCCCGTCAGTCATTTGGACATTTCCTTGATGTCTTCCTCGACAATATCGAGGATTTTGAGTGTTTCCTGCCGCGCGGCTTCAGGGTCCTGAGCCACGATGGCGTTGAAGAGCGTGCGGTGGAACGGAAAGGTCCGCCGCGCGAAATCGACCCGCTCGAACGGATGATCCCAGAAACGCAAAAAGGCTTCGCGCATCTGTTCGAGCAATTGTCTGAAAAGCGGGTTGTGGGTCGCGTCGTAGATAGCAAGGTGGAACGCCAGATCTTCCGGGCCGGACGTGCCTTCCGCGATGTGAACGCGTTCCATTTCGTTGAGATTGCGTTCGATGATGACAAGGTCTTCAGCCGTGCGTTTGCGGGCGGCAACCATGCTGGCTTCCGCCTCGATACCACGGCGCACTTCAAGCGATTGCAGCAAAGCATCGCGCAATTGCGCCGGATCGAATGAAAGCGGCATGTGGATTGTTGCGGCTGAAATGGGCTTGAGCAGATAGGTGCCGCTGCCCTTGCGGGCTTCGATCACCCCCAGGGCCTGAAAGTGGCGGATCGCCTCACGAATTGTAGAGCGGCCAACAGCGAGCGCGGCCATCAGCTCGCGTTCAGCAGGAAGGCGGTCACCGGCCTGAAGATGCGCGGTCGCGATGTAATTGGCGAGCGCATCGGTTACCTGCCGGGCGCGATCCATCGGCGGTAGCGGCGCGATCTGCAGCAGCCTGCGATCTTTCATCCTGCCTCCTTTTCAGACCGCTCCAATTTGCGCAATCCGGCCAGACCACGTTCCCTTGTTGGTTTTAAAATTGGTCTGACATCATAGTAATATCGGCAGGAATTCACCGCTGTCAAGAACGGCCTATTTGCAAGTGAATAGACTGTTCGCATGCGCAAGCTTTTCCGATTGCGCTTGGACAAACTTGCTCCTATCAATCGGCGGAAGAGGCAGTGCGTCCCAGAAAGTGCAAAAGCGCTTTTTGAACAAGATGTGCTGAAGAGGAGTGCGGCGCATCAATCGCCGTTGTTGAGGAGATACCCCATGCATTTGAAGGCATCCGAAAAGCGGACGCTTGGCCGTACCGGCTTGACCGTAACCGCGCTTGGTCTGGGAACCGCGCCTCTGGGCGGGCTTTACGCGCCTGTTTCCCGCGCTGACGCGGATGCCTTGCTGGAAGCTAGCTGGAATAGCGGTATCCGTTATTACGACAGTGCGCCGATGTATGGCTATGGCCGCGGCGAACACCTTCTCGGCGATATGCTGCGTGAAAAGAGCGAGCGTGCGGTTGTTTCAACGAAGGTCGGACGCCTGATGGCCAACGAGCGTGCTGGCCGTACATTGCCGCCCCCGCTGCCGAAAAATCCGTTCGATTCCGGTTGGCACAATGGTCTCAATTTTCGTGAGGTATTCGATTACAGCTATGACGGCATCATGCGGAGCTTCGACGACAGCCAGCAGCGTCTCGGCTTTCCTGAAATCGACCTGCTTTATGTCCATGATATTGGCCGTGTGACCCATCGCGACCGGCAAGAACTCCACTGGAACGCTCTTACCAAGGGCGGCGGCTTCCGCGCGCTGACCGAGTTGCGCGACGCAGGCAATATCAAGGGGTTCGGTCTCGGCGTGAACGAATGGGAGATCATTCGCGATGCGCTTGATGAAGCTGATCTCGACTGCTCACTTCTCGCCGGTCGTTATTCGCTGCTTGACCAGGTTTCCGAAAAGGAATTCCTGCCGTTGGCGCAGAAGCGCGGCATGGCGCTGGTGATTGCCGGGGTGTTCAATTCCGGGATTCTGGCGGCACCGCGCGGCGGCGAACTGAAATTCGATTACGCCGACGCGCCTGCTGAAATCATTGCACGCACCAATCGCCTGCATGATATTTGCGATGAGTATCGTGTGCCGCTCGCTGCTGCCGCCATGCAATTCCCGATGAGGCATGAGGCCGTCAGCTCCATTTTGATCGGCGTTCGCTCGCCAGAACAGATCAGGCAGAATGTCGTCTGGTTCGAGCAGACGATCCCCGATGAGTTTTGGCAGACCTTGCGTTCCGAAGGCCTTATTTCGTAATCATGACGTCCAAAATTCTTTGCGTCGGTGCCCTGACCATGGACACCATCTTGCGCCTCGATGCGCTTCCTCATGCGGCGGGCAAATATCTGCCGCGCGAAGCTGTCGAGATCGCAGCTGGCATGGCTTCGAGCGCAGCCGCGGCGATTGCCCGGCTTGGCGGTGATGTGGCGCTCTGGGCTTCTGCTGGGATTGACCCGGTTGGGGATCGCGCCATAGCGGAGCTTCAAGCCGAGGGCATTGATTGTACCTATATCCGGCGGCTGGAGGACGCTCGCACGGCGTTCTCTTCGATCCTCGTTGATGCGAATGGCGAACGCATCATCGTGCCTTTTTATGATCGCAGGCTTGCAAGCCCGTCCGATGTGGCGCCTCCCATTGCAGCGGGAGCCTATGCCGCCGTGATGACCGATGTCCGCTGGCCATGGGCTGCCGAAACCGCGCTGCGCGCTGCACGCGAGGCGGGGATTCCTGCCATATTGGATGCCGATACCGCGCCTGTCGAATTGCTCGAAACGTTGCTGCCGTTTGCGACCCATATTGTTGCGTCGGAACCGGCCGCCATCAGCGTCGCGGGCACGGCGGATTTGAGTGAATGCGTCCGGGTTCTCAGCAAGCGTTATGACGTCTTCACCGCCGTTACCGGTGGCGCGGAGGGCTGCTACTGGGCTGAAGGCGCTGGCAAATCGGTTTCTCACATACCCGCTTTCACGGTCGATGCAGTGGATACGCTGGCTGCGGGCGATGTCTTCCATGGTGCTTTCGCGCATGGCCTCGTGGAAGGCAGGCCTATGATTGATATCATTCGCTTTGCCAATGCCGCCGCTGCCATCAAATGCGCGCGCTTCGGCGGGCGGGCCGGTTCACCAAGCCGCGCCGAGGTTCTTTCTTTCATCGAAACCGGTGTTGTTCCAGCCCGATAAGTCGGGTTTCGAACATCTTCGCTTCCTCATCCTTAGCAGCTGTTTTCAACAGCTCTCCACGACGATGAGGGGAGGAGATATCAGCGCTCTGAACCGGCACAGGTTTCAGGTGTCTTTACCTGTCCCGCATTCTTCCGAAACTATGCGAATACACACTGAACTCCAATTGACTCTTTACTAACATGTTAGTATGTGCAAACTTAAGATTCAAACTTGGGAGGAGCCAGTTTTGGCACACAATCATTCCGGGCAGGAGCGTTTCGGGCTCTCTGCAGCGCTCACGACGCCATTTGATGCAGACGGTAAAATCGACGTCAGCCGAGCGCTCAGCCACGCGCGTGCGCGGCTCGATAATGGCTGCTCCAGCGTAACCTTGTTTGGCACGACCGGCGAAGGTTCGTCGATTGCCGATGCTGAACGTGCGGCACTGCTCGATGCATTTGTTGCGGGTGGCTTTCCGGCGTCCAGCATCGTTGTGGGCGTGATGGAAAATTCGGTTGCCGATGCGGTTCTTCAGGCAGGCGATGCGTTGCGGCGCGGCTGCAAGGCCATTCTTTTGGCGCCGCCTTCCTATTTCAAGAACCTCTCCGATGAAGGCCTGTTCAACTGGTTCTCGGCTGTCTTCAAGGGATTGGGTGAAGATGCTCGCAGCATCATTCTCTACAATATTCCGTCGGTGACAGCCGTGGAGCTTTCAGTCGATCTCGTCAGCCGTCTGCGTGCGGCCTTTGGTGGCATCATCATGGGCGTGAAGGATTCGTCCGGGAACTGGGCCTATACGGAAAAGCTCCTGGCCGCGCATAAGGACATTGCGATCCTGATTGGCGACGAGCGCGATCTGGCAGCGGGCGTTCGCCTTGGCGGGCAGGGCGCGATTTCCGGGATGGCCAATCTGTTCCCGGACCGCCTTTTGCGCATGATCAACCATGGGCAGGACGATGCCGAACTGGTGGCTGCCGTACGGCAGTTGCTGAATTATCCGGTAACGCCTGCGGTTAAGGCCATGGTCGCGCGTCATACCGGTGACAAGGAATGGCGTCGCGTGCGCGCCCCACTGATTTCACTCAATGACGCGGATTTCGATGCAATTGGCGGTGTATTCGACCGTTTGCATATGGCAAAAGCGGCTTGAAGGCGGCATAAGCCTGGGAGGGTAGAGGGGAACGGCCTTGGCAGAAGATCACAATGAACCGGTAAAACTGCGGGATAAGGCTTATCAGAGCTTCACCCAGCATTTGCTGGCGCGTGACTTTCATCCGGGCCAGTTCGTTTCGCAGCGCCAGCTCGTGACCATGACGGGCTTGCCGCTAGGCGCGATCCGCGAACTGATTCCACGCCTTGAAGCGGAAGGTCTCATAAAGACCGTGCCGCAGCGCGGGCTTCAGATCGCCCATATCGATCTCAATCTGATCCGCGAAGCGTTTCAGTTCCGCCTCTTTATCGAAAAAGAGTCGGTTGCGATTTTCTGCCAGACTGCTTCGGACGAACTGCTGCGGTCATTGCGTGCGGAACACGAGGAAACTCTTGAGCGCGCAAAGGCGGAGGGCGAAACCCCGGAACTTGAGCAACGGGCGCAGAGCATCGATTGGAGCCTGCACGATACGATTGTCGGCTCGCTCGACAATGAAATCATCTGGCGCGCCTATCAGACCAACACCATCAAGATGCGCCTGATCAACCAGGAACGTTTCCGCATTACCGGCCGCGTTATCCCGGTCATGCAGGAACATCTGGCGGTGCTTTCGGCGATTGAAACCCGCGACCCGCAAATCGCCATGGATGCCATCGCCGTTCATATCAACAATGCGCGGAAGCTGGCTTTGCAGATTTAACAACCAGAGCCCGGCAAGAGGAGTTGCCGGGGCTATGGAATTATTGGGCCAAGAGACCTAGGGGAGGAGCATGCAATGAACCTATTACGTCCAACACGACGCCAGTTTCTGGCGGGCTCGGCGGCAATCGCTGCATCGGGCATGACGGGCATCAGCCCGTCTTTCGCACAGTCTTCCGTGGACTGGAAGAAATATGCCGGCACCACGCTGGAAGTGAATCTCATCAAGAGCCCGCGCGGCGAAATCCTTCAGAAATACCAGAAGGAATTCGAAGAACTGACCGGCATCAAGGTGCGCTCCGAACAGACGCCGGAGCAACAGCAGCGCCAGAAGGCCGTGATTGAGTTGACATCGGGCCGTCCGAGCTTCGACGTCATCCATATCAGCTATCACGTCCAGAAGCGGCAGTTTGAAAAGGGCGGCTGGCTTGCCGATCTCAACCCCTTCCTGAAAGACCCGACGCTGACCGATGCAAGCCTGACCGAAAGCGATTTCGCAAGCGCGGGTCTTGCTTTCGCCAAGGACGCCAATGGCCGTTTCGGCGCACTGCCCTTCTCGGTCGACTACTGGATCATCTATTGGAACAAGGAACTCTTTGCCGCCAAGGGTATCGAATATCCCAAGACCTTCGAGGAACTGGTCACCGCCGCCGAAGCGCTGACCGATCCGTCCACGAACACTTATGGTTTCGTGGCGCGCGGCATGAAGAACGCCAATGTTCCGGTCTGGACCAGCCTCATGCTTGGCTATGGTCAGGAATCGGTCGATGCGGCGGGCAATCTGAAAACGGACACGGCGGAAGCCATCGAGGCGGCAAAGCTCTACCAGCGCCTGATGACCAAGGCGGCACCTCCCGGCGTTGCCGGCTTCAACTGGGCGGAATGCCAGTCGAGCTTCCTTCAGGGCAAGGTGGGCATGTGGCTCGACGGGATCGGTTTCGCGCCGCCGCTGGAAGACCCGAACAAGTCACGCGTGGTCGGCAAGGTCGGCTATGGCGTCATGCCCGCTGGCCCGAAGGCGCAGGCGGCACCCACGACCGGCGACGGCATCGGCGTGACGGAAGCCTCCACCAAGAAGGAAGCGGCATACCTTTATTGCCAGTGGGCCATTTCCAAGGAAATGGGCGCGCGCCTGCTGCAAACCGGCTCCGGCGTTCCGTTCCGCAAGTCGATCATTGACGATGCGGAAGTGCGCAAGGGCGTCACCATGCCGGAAGGCTGGGTGGAGGCCCTGTCGAAATCGGCACCGATCAGCCAGCTCTGCCTGCCGGTCATCGTGCCTGTCACGGAATTCCGTGACATCATGGGCGTCGGCCTCACCAATCTTCTGAACGGTGCGGAAGCTGAAGCCGAAATGAAACGCGCGACGGAAGAATTCCGTCCGGTCCTCGCACGGAGCGAAGGAAAATGACATCTGCCGCCCCGACAGCAACCACAAAGGAAGCCACCGGTAAAAGCCGCCTGCGGCCCAGTTACTGGCCTTTCGTGCTTCCCGCCTTGATCACCGTCGGGGCGGTGATCGTCTTCCCATGGCTGTTCACGCTCTGGATGAGCGCCAATCAGTGGCAGCTTGGCGGAGGCATCAGTTTTGTCGGCTTCGACAATTATCTGCGTCTGGCGACCGATGCCCGCTTCTGGGATTCCATGGGGCATACGCTTGTCTATACCGTCCTCTCCGTTGTCGCGCCCATGGTTTTGGGCACGCTCGCGGCACTGGTCTTCGACAGCAAACTGCCAATGCGCGGGCTGTTGCGCGGCATATTCGTCATGCCGATGATGGCAACGCCCGTCGCGGTTGCGCTGGTCTGGACGATGATGTTTCACCCGCAGCTGGGTGTTCTGAACTATCTGCTGTCGCTGATCGGCATTGGCCCGCAGGAATGGATATTCAACCAGAACACCGTCATTCCGTCGCTGGTTGCGGTCGAGACCTGGCAGTGGACGCCGCTGGTCATGCTGATCGTGCTGGGCGGTCTTGCCTCCATGCCGCGCGATCCGTTTGAAAGCGCTGAAATCGACGGTGCCAATGGCTGGCAGAAATTCCGCTATATCACGCTGCCGATGATCCTGCCTTTCATCATGCTGGCGGTGATTATCCGCTCCATCGATGCGCTGAAAAGCTTCGACATCATCTATGCGATGACGCAGGGCGGGCCGGGCACGGCGTCGGAAACCATCAATATCTATCTCTATAATGTGGCGTTCTCCTATTATGACATTGGCTATGCTTCGGCGATTGCCGTGGTCTTCTTCATTGTCATCATCGCCATGTCGCTGATCCTGCTGGCGCTGCGCCAGCGGACGGCATGGAACGCCTGAGGAACCGCCATGGTGCGCAAGTCCATTCTTTCCAAGCTCGGCACGGCGCTGCTCGTCTTTGTCATCGTGTCGCCCGCCATTCTCTTTTTCGTATGGATGCTGTCGCTTTCGCTGAAATATGAAATCGATAATGGCGCCTATCCGCCGATCCTGATCCCCGAACGCTTCGCCTGGTCGAATTACAGCCAGATTTTCGAGGCCAACGATTTCCTGCTCTATTTCTGGAACAGCATTCTTGTTACCGGCATGGCGACGCTGCTGGCGCTTCTGGTGGGCGTGCCTGCGGGCTATGGCATTGCGCGGCTCAAGGCGCACAAATCGGCAATCGTCATCATGATTGCGCGCATGACGCCGGGCCTGTCCTATCTGATCCCGCTGTTTTTGCTGTTCCAGACGCTCGGTCTGCTTGGCACGCTCTGGCCGCAGATCATCATCCATCTGGTCGTTACCGTGCCGATCGTCATCTGGATCATGATCGGCTATTTCGAGACGACGCCGATGGAACTGGAGGAGGCGGCGATGATCGATGGCGCGTCGTCCTGGCAGGTGTTCATGAAAGTGGCGCTGCCCATCGCCAAGCCCGGTATCGTGGTTTCGCTGATCCTGGCGGTGATCTTCTCCTGGAACAATTTCGTCTTCGGCATCGTGCTCGCAAGCCGCGAGACACGCACCTTGCCGGTCGCGGTCTACAACATGCTGTCCTTCGAGCAGGTCAGCTGGGGTCCGCTTGCAGCCGCAGCCCTCGTGGTCACATTGCCGGTCCTGCTGCTAA
>Ga0182748_1002993_pt1 | contig 14658 bp, 12 predicted proteins | sample eDN3rd37CKraftOP_FD_128877 | JGI IMG/M metagenome (GOLD analysis project Ga0182748, IMG submission 128877) | Enriched Organic Plus compost microbial communities from Emeryville, California, USA - eDNA 3rd pass 37_C Kraft OP (version 2) (version 2) ...
CGGCCATGCGCGAACGGCTGCGGCAGGGCGCCAGCATGATCGAGTTGCTCGGCTTGCAGGAGACGGTGGACCGGCTGGGATTGGAGTAGGGGGACATTGCCGCGGGCCCCGCGTGCGGGCCAGCTATGACGCGCTCTCGGGCGAGATCCACGCCTCGGCCCGGACGGCGCTGATCGACGACAGCCACTTCCTGCGCGATGCGATCAACGGCCGCCTGCGCGCGGCGCCGGGCGTTTCGGGCAAGGCGGCCTGGGGCGTGGCCTTCGGCGCGCGGGGCGACACTGACGGCGACGGCAATGCGGCGCGCCTGCGCCGCTCGACCAGCGGCTTTTTCCTGGGCGCCGACGCGCCGCTGTCGAAGGCCTGGCGGGTGGGCGTGGTGGCCGGCTACAGCCGCACCGACGCCGATGTCGATGACCGCGATTCCACGGCCGACAGCGACAACGTGCATCTGGGCGCTTACGGCGGGGCGCAATGGGGCGCCTTCGCGCTGCGGCTCGGGGCGTCCTACACCTGGCACGACATCGAGACGCGGCGCACCGTAGCCGTCAGCGGCCTGAACGACCGGCTCAAGGCTTCTTACGACGGGCAGACGGCGCAGGTCTTCGGCGAGGCCGGCTACCGCATTGCGACGCCGGCGGCCGTGTTCGAGCCCTTTGCCGCGCTGGCGTACGTGCATCTGGCCACCGATGCCTTTAGCGAAACCGGCGGCGCGGCGGCGCTGGAGGCGGGCAAGGACAACACCGACGTCACGTTCTCGACCCTGGGTCTGCGGGCGGAATCCGCACCCTGGCGGCTGGGCAAGGCGACGGCGCGCGGCTCGCTGGGCTGGCGGCATGCCTTCGGCCAGACCAAGCCGCGCGCGCAGCTGGCCTTCGATTCAGGCCAGCCGTTCGAAGTCCAGGGCGTGCCGATCGCCCAGGACACGGCCCTGGTCGAAGCCGGGCTGGATGTCGGCCTGACCGATGCCGCCACCCTCGGCGTCTCCTACCAGGGCCAGCTTGCGTCCGATGCCCGCGAGCACGTCGTCAAGACGGATTTCAGCTACCGGTTCTGACAGGCATCGCGCCTTTGCCGCGCAAGCGTCGGAGGCGCGATGGTCCCCGGTCCGCCTGCGGCACGGGTCGAAGGCCCGATGACTCCCGGCCCGCCTTCGGCACAGTTTCTCCACGGACGAAAGCTTGCGCCTGGGCGATACCTGTTTTCAGCCGGAGCCGAAAACGGGTATCGCCGGCTAGATCACTCCGCGCTCGCGCAGCCCCTTGCGGGCCGCTTCGTCCAGACCCAGCGCCGACAGGATCTCGTCGGTATGCTGGCCCAGCTCCGGCGCCTTGCTGCGGATATCGCCGGGTGTGGCGCTGAGCTTGGGCACGATGCCCGGCACCTTTACCGGCGTGCCGTCGGGCAGGGTGGAATCCAGGATCATGTCCCGGGCCTGGTAGTGCGGGTCGGCGGCGATGTCGGCCACGTCGTAGATGCGGCCCACCGGGATCCGGTGCGCGTTGAGAACCTTCATGACTTCGTCGAGCGTGCGCTCGGCCGTCCAGGCCGAGATGGCGCCATCGATGCGGTCGACCTGCTGCACGCGGCCGGCATTGTTTTCCAGCGCGGGGTCGCCGCCCAGGTCGGGCCGGCCGATGGCCTGCATCAGCCGCTTGAAGATGCTGTCGCCGTTGCCGGCCACCAGCACGTATTTGCCATCCCCGCAGCGGTAGGCATTGCTCGGGGCGATGCCGGGCAGGCTGCTGCCAGCCGGCTGGCGGACTTCGCCGAACACGGAGTATTCCGGCAACAGGCTTTCCATCATGTTGAAGACCGACTCGTACAGGGCGACGTCGATCACCTGTCCCTGGCCGGTCTGGTCGCGGGCCCGCAGGGCGAGCAGCACGCCGATCACGCCGTGCAGGGCGGACAGCGAATCGCCGATCGATACGCCCACGCGCACCGGCGGGCGCCCGGGCTCGCCGCTGAGGTGGCGCAGGCCGCCCATGGCTTCGGCCACCACGCCGAAGCCGGGCAGGTCGCGGTACGGCCCGCTTTGGCCGTAGCCGGACACGCGCAGCATGATCAGCCGGGGATTGAGGGCGCGCAGGGCCTCCCAGCCCAGGCCCCAGTCTTCGAGCGTGCCAGGCTTGAAGTTCTCGACGATGACGTCGCACTCGCCCGCCAGCTTGCGCACGATGTCCTGGGCTTCGGCCTGCCGCAGGTCCAGGGTGAGCGATTTCTTGTTGCGCGACTGGACCTGCCACCAGACCGACGTGCCCTGGTGCAGCAGGCGCCAGTTGCGCAGCGGATCCCCCTTGCCCGGGGGTTCCACTTTGATGACCTCGGCGCCGAACTCGGCCAGCATCTTGGTGGCGAAGGGGCCGGCGATCAGCTGGCCCAGTTCCAGGATGCGAATACCACTCAACGGTTTGACCATTTCCCGCATTTCCTCGTTGCGTCTGTTTACTCAGGGGGAGGCAGGCAGCAGAGTATCGGATACGGGGCGGCCGGGGAAGAGCTTCCGGCCCCGGCCGCCGCGCCGGACAGGGCCGCCCGCGGCCCCGGGGTAAACGACGCGGCGCGGTCAGCGGTGCAGATCCACCTTCTTGGACAGGTCGATCCAGAACTGCACGACCTTTTCCGTTTGCGCCTGATGCTCCTGCGGCGTATTGCCTACCACGGCATATCCCAGGCCCTGCAGTTTCTGCTTCATGGCGGGCACCTGCATCACCTCGACCAGGGCATCGCGCAGCTTGCTGCGCACTTCCAGCGGCGTGCCCGCCGGCGCATGCACTCCCCACAGGCTCATGACATCCGCTCCCGACAAACCCTGCTCCTGCAAGGTGGGGACATCGGGCATGGCCGGATCCCGCTGGTCGCCGGTCACGGCTATCGCCTTGACCCGGCCGGCCTCGACCAGCGGACGCGCCGAACTGATCCCGCCGAACTGCATGCTGACATCCCCGCTGAGCAGGCCCTTGAGGGCGTCGCCGGAACTCTTGTAGGGAACGTGCAGCATCTCGGTGCCTGCCCGGTAGTTCAGCATTACGCCCGCCAGGTGGGTCGAAGCTCCGATGCCGCCCGAGGCGAACGTCAGCCGGCCCGGCTCCTTGCGTGCCAGCGCAAGCAGCTCCTGCAGGTTGTTTGCCGGCACCGAAGGGTGGACGATCAGGATCACCGGCCCCTGCGCCAGCATCGTCACGGCCGAGAAATCCTTGATCGTGTCGTACGGGACCTTGGGCAGGATGGCCGGATTCTGGTAGAACGAATTGTCGGCCAGGTACAGCGTGTAGCCGTCCGGATCCGCTCGCGACACCACCTCCGCGCCCAGTATCGCGGTTGCGTCCGGACGGTTCTCCACGATGACCGGCACGCCCAGCTTCTTGCCCAGGTCCGTCGACAGCAGGCGGATGAGCACGTCCGAGCCGCCGCCCGGAGAGCGCGGCACGATGAACGTCACGGGACGCGACGGATAGGGCGGCGCGGCCGTGGCCGATCCGCAGGCGCCGGCTGCGATCAGGCCGGCCATGGCAGCCAGGAAACTGCGTTTGCTTTGGTCCATGATGCTCCCCTTGTCATGCGCCGAAGCGGCGCGATTTGCATTACGCTATGCGGGCTGGGGCACCGCCACGCGCGGCGTTCCATCCCTGTCATTCCATCCGTTTGCCTGACCTCCATGACTGGACGCCTGCAGGACAAAGTCGCCATCGTCACTGGCGCTGGCGCGGTCGGCCCCGGCTGGGGCAACGGCCGCGCCACCGCCGTGTTGTTCGCCCGCGAAGGCGCGCGCGTGCTGGTGGTCGACCGTGATCCCGAAGCCGCGCAGGAAACCGCGCAGCTGATACGCGCCGAGCAGGGCGTGTGCGAAGTCGCCGTGACCGACGTCACCGAGGCCGGCTCCGTGGCCGCCATGGCGCGGGCCTGCATGGACGCCTACGGCCGCATCGACATCCTGCACAACAATGTCGGCGGCTCCGTGCCCGGCGCACTGGAAATGTCCGTCGACGAATTCAAGAGCCAGCTCGACCTCAATCTCACCAGCGTGTTCCTGACCTGCCAGGCGGTCCTGCCCGCCATGCAGGCGCAGCGGGCGGGCGCCATCGTCAACGTCGGGTCGGTGGGCGGCATGCGGCATCTGGGCCATGACCATGCCGGCTATTCGGCCGGCAAGGCCGGCCTGGTACAGCTCGGCCGGCAGATCGCCGTGCGCTACGGTCCGCAGGGCATACGCTGCAATACCGTGATCCCCGGGCTGATCGACACGCCGTTGCTCGAGCACCGCGTGTCGCGCCAGAAAGGCCGGGCCGATCTGGCCACCCTGCGCAGCGAGGCCGCCGCGCGCGTGCCCCTGGGCCGCCGGGGCGACGGCTGGGACGTGGCCTATGCCGCGCTGTACCTGGCGTCGGACGAAGCCCGGTACGTAACGGGGACCGAAATCCTCGTCGACGGCGGGCTGCTGGCTCGCAGCGCCTAGAAGACCTTCCTGCGCCGCCATTTCCCGGGGTGGTCGATCGGGAAGGCAAGGCCGCTGGCGTCCACCCCGAGATTGACCAGCAGTTTCAGGTGCTCGATCGCGCAGCGGTAGCCTTCCAGCACGGGCACCTTCCAGCCCAGCTCGGCCAGCCGCCGCTCCAGAATCGGCCGCATCCAGAAGGTGGCCGAGCAGCCCAGCGCGATGACTTCCGCGCCGTCTTCCTCGATGGCCGCCACCGCTTCGCGCAGCGACGCCTCGATCATTTCCGACGGCTCGCCGCGCAGCGCCTTCTTGCGCTCTTGCTCGATGCGGTATTCGTCCTCGTAGGGCGGGCGCGGCAGCGGGAAATTGACGTTGCGGATGGACGCGCAGCGGTCGGTCTGCCGGTACTGCACGACCAGGTCCTGCATGCGCATGTTGTGCGCCTCGGAAATGTCGATGAAGCTGAACTTATTGCCGAGCATGCCGGCGATGTGCATCTGCGAGTGCGCGCAACTGGTCACCGGTATGCCGTAGCGGTGTCCGATTTCTCGGGCTTCCAGGAAACAGGGGTCGCCGCCGCCCAGCAGCACGATGCCGTTGTACTTGCCGCTGGCGCAGGCTTCGCGCACGATGGGCAGGCGGGCGGCGCCGATCAGGGCGAATTCCTCGCGCATTTCCACCGGCCAGTCGCCGTGCGGCGCGAGCGCGCCCTGGTGCAGGTCCCACTGCACGCCGGCCAGCAGCGATTCGTAGTCGGCGTAGTTCATCATGGACGCTTCTTTCGGCCCCGACATGGGCCGCAGCTTGTACCGGGCGGTATCCGGCAGCGTGAACGCCATGATGAACAGGAAGCGGTAGGCGGGATCGGCAGTGGGCATGTGTGGCACCTTGGTCGGAAGCGGGCGGCGGCCCTGGTAAGGAAGATCTGCGGTCAGGCCTGGGGGCTGCGCTTGTCGTATTCGGCCGCGGCCTCGTCCATGGGCATGAAGGTCGCGCCCTTTGCGGCCAGCCCTTCGATCAGGCGTTCCAGCATCAGCATGCGGTGGCCGCGCCCGATCACGTAGGGATGGCAGGTATAGGTCAGGATGCCCCAGTCGCAGGTGCGGCGCATGTACTCGAAATCGTCCAGCCAGTTCTCTAGCACGTCGTTGGTGTTCATGAGCCCCGGGGCCAGGCCATTGGGCATGCGCAGATACTCGAAGTGCGGGAAATCGTCCAGCGACCAGCTGATGGGCATTTCGATGAGCCGGGTCGGCCGGCCGAAGGTCATGGGCTTGTCCAGGTACACGGCATCGCCCTCGCGCACGCGATAGGGTTCGTGGTCGTTACCCATCATGCTGCTTTCGTAGAAAAAGCCGTGCTTGAGCAGCAGCTTGAGCGTGCTGTCGCTCAGGTCCCAGGACGGCGACCGGTAGCCGGTCGGCGTCTTGCCGGTGACCTGGCGGATGATCTCGTTGCACTTGAGCAGGCCTTCTTCCTCTTCCTCGGGCTGGAGGTTGGCCGGCGGCACGTGGGTCCAGCCGTGGTTGCCGATCTCGTGCCCTTCGGCGACGATGCGCTCGCACAGCTGCGGGTAGGTGCCGACCACCACCCCGGGCACGAAAAACGAGGCGCGCACGCCGTGGCGCTTGAGCAGATCCAGGATGCGAGGCAGGGCGACGGCGCCGAACTCGCCGCGCGAAACAGGGGTGGGCGTGGTCATGCCGCGCGCCACCAGGCCGGACATGGCATCGAAATCGAAGGTGAGGCAGGCGATCAGTCTTTTCACGGGAGTCTCCAGGACGGTACGGGTGCGGGCGGAATCAGCGCGGGCGCTTGTGGGCGCCCAGCAGCGTCAGGGCCACGGCCTGGGCGCGCGGCACCAGGGTATCGATGCGGCAGTATTCGCGCTCGGTGTGGACCTCGCCGCCCACAGGCCCGGTGGCGCACAGCGTGGGCGCGCCGACCGCGGCCGTCAGGCCGCTGTCGGCCGAGCCGCCGGTGAATTCGCCTTCGACCGAGAAGCCCAGCGTCTTCGCCTGTTCCTGGTAGGCCCGCAGCAGGCGTTCGCTGCTTTCGGTGGCGGCCAGCGGCAGGAAGCTGCCTTCGTGCGTGATGCGCCCGCAGGTGCAGGCCAGGGATTCGCCTTCGATGATCCCGGCGATGCGCGCGCGCAGCTGTTCGCGGTCCACCGACGCCGGAAAGCGCACGTCCAGCTTGGCCGCGGCATGCGGCGCCACGGTGTTGACGGAGGTGCCGCCGCTGATGACGCCGACATTGCTGGTCACGCCGGCGCCGCGGTCGGTCAGGCCATGCAGGTCGATGATCTTGCGCGCCAGCGCTTCGATCGCGCTGGCGCCCTTGTCGTGGTTGACGCCGGCGTGGGCGGCGACGCCGGCGACTTCGAAGTCGATGAACATCGCGCCCTTGCGGCCGGTGACCACATTGCCCGTAGGCCGCCCGGGCTCGGCGTTGAAGACCGCCAGCGCGCCGCGCGCGATTTCCATGGTGGTGTGGCGCGAAGCGGGCGAGGCGATCTCCTCGTCGCCCGTGTACAGCACGCGGATCGGCGCGGTGTTGCCGCCCAGCTCGGCGCAGGCGCGGGCGATGAAGGTGTTCATGACCAGCCCCGCCTTCATGTCGGCCACGCCTGGCCCGTAGGCCAGGGTGCCGTCGATGCGGAACGGCCGCTCGCGGGCGGTCCCGCGCGGAAAGACGGTGTCCATGTGGCCCAGCAGCAGCACGTAGCCCGAGGTGCCGTCGTCGCTGCCCGGGACTTCGGCCATAAGGCTGTCGCCGTGGGCGGCGTGCGCGAAGCGCTGCGTGCGGATGCCGGCGTGCTCCAGGTGCTCGCGCAACGCTTCGCCCACGCGATCGACGCCGGCCTTGTCGCCGCTGCCGCTGTCGATATTGACCAGGGTTTCCAGCAAGCCGAGCATTTCGGTTTCGTGCTCGCGCAGCCAGGCGACCAGATCCGATTGGGCCGAGCTGTACATCAGCGGTTCTCCGGTGGGTTTTCTAGCGATCCAGGGGATACATGGGCCGGCGCAGGCGCTTGAATGGCAGCTGGGAGTAGTCCGACGTGCAGACGCCCGTGCCGGCGCATTCCACCACTGCCGATGCCAGGTCCCCCAGGCCGGCGCGCCAGTGCACGCGGCTTTTGAGCATGAGATAGCGCTTGGCGCGCGGATCCATGCCCAGCACCTGGAAGCTGGCCAGGTCGTGCGGCTCGACCCGTTGAGAAATGACGGCGATTTCGACCTTGCCCGTGTCGAGCACGGCGCACAGGCCCATGTCGACCGGCTCGCCGCGCGACATCGGCCCCAGGTTGCGGTACTTGCCTTCGACCACCCGCTTGACGCGCGCGGTCAGCGTATAGGGCTTGCCGCGCTCGCCGATGGCCGGCATGTCCTGCTTGCCGCCCAGCGCCAGCGTGACGGTCGCGCCTGCGCCGGCGCGCGCGGCCTCGGCCACAGCCTGGGGATCGTAGATGGCGAAGGCGCCGACCTCCGGCAGGCCGGCCTGGATAACTCCGGCCAGCACGGTCATGGTGTCCATGGTGCCGCCGGAAGAGGTGTTGTCGTAGTGGTCCAGCAGGACCACGGGGCCGTTGCCCCTGGGCATTGCCGCCGCCCGTTGCAGCGATTGCTCCAGCGGCTCGGGCGTGTAGACGAAGCCTGCGCGCTCGCGCCAGGCCGTGTCCAGCAGCTCGTCGCACAGGCGGCGCGCCAGCGCCGGGTCGTTGTCTGTCACCACCGCGGCGGATACGCCGACGTGGGGGTGGTCGGCATGCGGGAATCCGGTGAAGAACGACGCCGCCAGGGCGCCGTCGGCGCGCTCCATTTCGGCCGCCCTGGCCTGGATGGCCCGGTTGGGCTCGTCCAGGCTGGATTGCCGCATGATGTGCGGCAGCATGGCCCGGAAGCCGCAGACCATCGCCGGGCGCGGGCCGCCGTCGAGCAGGCTGATGATGGGCCGGCCGGCCCGCATGCCCGACTCGAACATGTCGACGTGCGGGTAGGTCTGGTAGCCGGCGATGGTGGTGGCGTGTTCGACCATGGCGGGCGACATGTTGGCGTGCATGTCCAGCACCACCCCGATGGGCAGATCCGGCGCGACCGCGCGGATGCGGCGCAGCAGCTCGCCTTCGGCGTCGTCGTGGGCGGGCGTGACCATGGCGCCGTGCAGGTCCAGCAGCAGCGCATCGCACCCGGCGGCAACGGCCTCCACCACGCGCGCGCTGACGTACTCGAACGCTTCGTCCTCCACCGGGCCGCTGGGCCAGGCCGAAGCGGCAACGGGGATTTCGTAGCGGGCGCCGGCCTGTTCGGCCAGCGCGATCAGCGCGCCCAGGCCGGTGCCGGTGCCGCGGAATGCCCGGACCGCCTCGTCGCCTTCCAGCGGACGCCGGCCGGTGCGGGTAAAGCGGCCGAGCGGCGTGGGCATGGGCGAGAACGTATTGGTCTCATGCTTCATCTGCGCGAGGACGAACTTCCGGGCCGCCACGGCGCTACCCCCTGCGCTGCAAAAACTCGAGAACGTCCGAGGTGCCGCGCTCGGGATAGCCATCGCAGATATTGTGGCCAGCGGTGTCGTAGTAGACCAGCTGCGCATCGGGAATGCGCCGCTGCATTTCGCCATAGGCGTCGGCATGGCCGATGGATTCCTTGCCGGCCGCCACGATCAGGGTGGGGCAGGCAATGCGCGGCAGCTCGTCCATGAAGTCGTGCGTGCACATGTGCAGCACGAAGCGGCCGATGAAAGTGGGATCGTTGGAACCCGCCTGCTCGATGAACCATTGGACCATTTCCGGATCCGCCTGGTCGTCGAAGCGTTCGTGGATGGTGTCGGCCAGGAACTGCTTGAGGCCAACCTGCTGGATCTTGGGGATCCAGGTGGGTGCGTGGCTGTTCTTCAGGCCGGGCGTGGCGCCGAACAGCGCCAGCGTCTTGACCCGCGCGGGGTGCTGGATCGCCAGCTGCTGCGCGACGTAGCCGCCGGCCGAGTTGCCGACCACGTGGGCCTGCGGGCATTGCAGGAGATCGAGCAGCTCGATGACGTCGTCCACCAGGTGTTGCAGCGAGAAATCGTCCTGCGGGGCGGGGATCTGCGAGGCGCCGTGGCCGCGCAGGTCCATGCGCACCACGCGATAGCGTTCGGCCAGGCGCGGCACCCAGCGGAACCAGCGTTGCGAGTTGCCCATGGCGGGATGCAGCAGCAGCAGCGTCTCGGGCGCGCGCCAGGGCGGCGTGAAGTCGTCGACGTAATAGGCGATTTTTTGGCCGTCGCGCGTGACCAGGGTCTTCATGCGGTTCCTCTTGCCGGTTGCGGTGTGGGGGCGCCGCCGCGCATGGCGGCGGGACGGAAAACTACTGGATGGAAATATTTGCGGCCTTGATGACCTTGCGCCACTTGGCGATTTCGTCGACGTCCAGGCGGGCCAGGTCTTCCGGCGTGCCGCCGGCCGGCACATAGCCCAGGCCTGCCACGCGCTCGGCGATCTCGGGATCTTTCAGGACCTTGGCGACCTCTGTGTTCAGGCGCTGGATGACGGCCGGCGGCGTGCCGGCCGGAGCCAGCAGCTGCCAGTGCGTGCTGCTGTCCACGCCGGGCAGGCCGGCTTCGTCGAAGGTCGGCACGTTGGGCACGGCCGGGTTGCGCTCCTTGCCGGTCAGGGCCAGTGCCTTGAGTTTGCCGGCATCCAGGGCGGGACGCGCGGAGCTGATGCCGGCGAAGGTCAGCGGCACCTGGTTGGCCAGCACGGCGGCGAAGGATTCGCCGCTGCCCTTGTAGGGCACGTGCGAAATCTGGGTGCCGGCCGCCAGGTTGAACAACTCTCCGGCCAGGTGGGTGGACGCGCCGTTGCCGCCGGAACCGTAGAACAGGCTGCCGGGCGCGGCCTTGGCCTGGTCGATCAGCTCGCGCACCGTATTGGCCTTGAGCGAGGGATGCGCGACCAGGATCACGGGGCCGGTGGCCAGGTGGGCGACCGGCGCCAGGTCCTTGAGCGTGTCGTACGGCAGGTCCGAGCGCAGCCCCGGGTTGATGATGAACGACGAGTCGACCATCAGCAGCGTGTAGCCGTCGGCAGCGGCCTGCGCCACCATCTGGGTGCCGATGATGCTGGCTGCGCCCGGTTTGTTTTCGATCACCAGTTGCTGGCCGAGCGCCGCCGAGAGCTTGGGCGCCATCAGGCGTGCGAGAATGTCCGTGCCGCCGCCGGGCGCAAAGGGCACGATCAGGCGGATGGGCTTGGCGGGCCATTCCTGGGCCGGGGCGGCGCAGGCGAACGCGAGCAGCATCGCTCCCAGGCAAGCGGCAATGAATCCACGTACGGCTTTCATGTTTTTTCCTTGTAAAGGTTGATATGCATGGCCGGACTGCGCAGGAAATCGGTAAGATAATCATGTCATACAAATCTTTTTGGTGCAATGAACGTTGCATGGAAGGGGAGCATGCCCCCCGGGCCGGCACCGTATCTCGATCATGAATTTTTTCGATCGCATCGCGGCGCGCGCCGGCGATTTCACCCAAAGCGAGCAGCTCCTGGTCGATTACCTGATCGCGCACCAGCCGCATGGCATGCTGGATTCGGCGACGGTGATTGCCCGCAAGATCGGCATCAGCCCTTCGACGGTGGTGCGGTTCTTTTCCAAGATGGGCTACGCCTCGTTCTACGAGGCCCAGCGCGAGGCCCGCAACGAGATCGCTTCCAAGCTGGCTTCGCCCGTCCAGCGCGCCGATCTGTCCATGGGACGCGAGTATTCGCTGCAGGCAGTGGTCGACGACAGCTTCCTGTCCGACGCCGACAATATCCGCGCCACCCGCGAATCGCTGGACCTGCGCGAGCTGGAAGCCGTCGTGCGCCTGCTCTCGCGCCCGCGCAAGGGAAAGATCTATGTCGCCGGCGCCAAGAACGCCTATGCGGTGGCGGTCTACCTGCATACCCACCTGAACATGTGCATGCAGGACGTGCACATACTGGGCGCGACGCATTCGCAGCTGGCCGACAGCCTGCTCTGGGTGGACGAGCACGACGTGCTGCTGGCCGTCAGCATCCGCCGCTACGCCAAGACCGTGGTGCAGGCCGCGCAGCACTTCCACAGCTGCGGCGCGCGCGTGCTGGCGATCACCGACAGTCCGCTGGCCCCGATCGCGGCCGTGGCCGATCACCGGCTGCTGGTTCACACCGCCAGCAATTCGCCCTTCGATTCCTTTACCGCAGTCTTCAGCCTGTGCAGCGCGCTGATCTCGGCGGTGTCGCTGCGCCGGCGCAAGGAAGTCGACGCGGCGCTCAGGCACGGCGAGACCCTGTGGCGGCAGCTGGATACTTTCGCGGACAAGGCCTAGGCTAGCCGTAGCGCCGAGCCGCCGGCTCGCCGGACTTGCCGGGCCTGTCGCGGCGGCGCGCCCTGGAATGCCGCGGGCGCGGCGGGGCGGCTGCGCCCGCGTGCGGCCCGGCCTGCATGTTCCACAGCAGGCTGAACATGCCGCCCGCTCCGCGCAGTTCTTCCAGCGTGCCGTCTTCGACGATGCTGCCGTCGGCCAGTACGATGATGCGGTCGAAGCGCGACAGCGTGGACAGCCGGTGGGCCACGGCGACCACGGTCCGCTCGCGCATGAGGCCGGTGAGCGCAGCCTGCACCTTGCGTTCCGAACGGCTGTCCAGTGACGAGGTCGCCTCGTCCAGCAGCAGGATGGGCGCGTTCTTCAGAAAGGCGCGGGCGATGCCCAGCCGCTGGCGCTGCCCGCCGGAGAGGGTGGCGCCGCGTTCGCCCACCACGGTGTCGTAGCCCTGCGGGAGCTGGCGGATGAACTCGTCGCAATGGGCCTGGCGCGCCGCGGCGTGGACTTCCTCGTCGCTGGCGCCGGGGCGGCCGTAGCGGATGTTGTCCATGACCGAGCGCCGGAACAGGCTGACGTCCTGCGGCACGACGGCGATCGCCGCGCGCAGGCTGTCACGCGCGAAGGCGGCAATGGGCTCGCCGTCGATCAGTATGCCGCCGCCGCTGACGTCGTCCACGCGCTGCAGCAGCGCCAGCAGGGTGGACTTGCCGGCTCCGGACGGGCCGACGATGCCTACCTTCTGCCCGGCCGGCACCTTCAGGTTCAGGTCGCGGAACACCTGCGTGCCGTCGGGGTAGGCATAGTTGACGTGCCGCAGCTCCACCGCGCCTGCACGGGGGACGAAGGCCGGAGCGCCCGGCTTGTCCGGCATGGAATGCGGCTGGGCCACCACGGCCAGCATTTCGGCGATCACTCCGAACTGCTGGGCGGTGCCTGCCAGCGCCAGCGCCAGGTCGCGCGAACCGTGCAAAATGCGGAAGGTCAGCGCGCTGACCACCACCACGTCGCCGGCGGAAATGCCGCCCGCCTGCCAGGACGTCAGCGCCCAGGTCAGCATGGAGCCCGCCATGACCCACAGGCACACGTCGTGGATCACGCGCGCCTTCTCCAGGTACATCCAGCTGCGGCGCTGCGCATTGGCTTCCACTGCCAGTTCCGCGGCGAGCCGCGCGCCTTCGCGCCGCCTGGCGGAAAAGGCCTGGACTGCCCAGATATTCGCTACCGTATCGACGATTTCGCCGCCGACCCGCGAAGCCTGCTCGCCGTAGGCCTGGTGCAGCGGGCGGCCGCGCACGCCGAAGGCGAAGATGACGGTGGCGATGACCGCAACGAACACGGCCAGCGTGGCGGCCATGCGCCAGTCGACGATGGTCAGCACCACGATGGCGCCCAGGAAATCGACGCAGGGCGGCACGATATTCCATGTGAAGGTGCCGAATATCGCGCCGGCCGCGCCGGCCGTGGCGGAGATCCGGTTGCCCAGCGCGCCCGAAAGATGCTGTCGGAAGTAGCGCATGGAATGCCCGGTCAGGTGCTCGAAGAGATCGACCCGCATGTCGACCCCGGAGGCGACCACCGTGCGGCAGCCCAGCCATCCGCTGAGCCTCCAGAGCACGCTTTCCACTGCGATCAGGCCGAGGAAAAAGGCCAGCGGCCCGCCCACGTTGGCCGCCTGGCGGTCAACAGCGGCCATCGCGTCCACGATCAGCTTCATGCCGTACTGGACGGCCACGGCGCAGGATCCCGCGCCGATCACCAGCGCCGCCAGCGCGGCGAAATGCCAGCGCCGCAGCCTGACGTAGGTCATCAGGAAGGGGAACGGGCGGCTGGCGACGGCGCGCGCGGGCATGGCCGTACTCCCAGCGCTACCTCGCGGCCTGCGCGCCGCACCCGGTCCGCGGGTCGCTTGCGGCGTAGCGCCTTTGCTGGACGGCGAGTTCGTCGGCCAGGGGCCAGTGGACGGGCCGTTGGCCGTCGTCGCAGGGCGGCCCGAACAGGCCGGTGGGACAGTGGCGGTCGTCTCCCCAGCCCGGATAATCGGTGACCGGATACAGGCAGATGCCCTGCATGGGCACGCCGACATGCAGGGCGGCGGCGACCTCGTCGCACACATAGCGCAGCCACGGCACCCGCATCTCGCCCTCCGCGCCGGTTTCCGTGACCGCCATGGGCCGGCCGTAGCGGCGGTGCGTTTCCAGCAGGATCTCGCGCAAGGGCCGGTAGGCGGGATGGCCCGGCTCGATGGTGCCGCCCCCGAGATACCACTGGTTGTCCGAGTAGTAGTTCACGCCGACGATGTCCAGGTAAGCGGGGCCCCCGCCCAGCTCGGCAGCCGCCTTGCCGGCCAGCATGTCCCAGGCTTCGAATTGCGCTTCGCGGGCGTGGGTGGCGGCTGCGGCGTCTGCCGGCGCGAGCGGCAGAACGTGGATGACGGGGTCGGCGATGACGAAGCGCGCGCGCCGCTCCACCGCCCGGATCGCGTCCATGGCGGCGATCGAGGCCCGCACGAGTTGGCGCTTGAGTTCCATGCCGCGTTCGCGGGTCTGTGGCGCGAACAGCTCCATGTCGCCTCCCGCCCAGGACCAGAACGAAATCTCGTTGACCGGGCAGTAGTAGGGCACGTCCGGCGATTCCCGGCGCACCAGCGTGGCCGCCGCGGCCGCATAGCGGCCGAAGGCCGAGACGAAGTCCGCGCTCCAGATATCGAGGTGATCGGGCCAGCCGTAGTGGCAAAGATCCCACACGACCTGGACGCCGGCCTGGCGGGCGGCCCGCAGCACGGGCAGGAAGCCGCTCCAGTCGTAGACGCCGGGCGCGCGTTCCACGTCATGCCATCGTATTCCGTCGCGCGCCGTATGGATGCCGTGGCGGGCTAGCGCGGCGTAATCCTC
>Ga0182748_1002998_pt1 | contig 14641 bp, 15 predicted proteins | sample eDN3rd37CKraftOP_FD_128877 | JGI IMG/M metagenome (GOLD analysis project Ga0182748, IMG submission 128877) | Enriched Organic Plus compost microbial communities from Emeryville, California, USA - eDNA 3rd pass 37_C Kraft OP (version 2) (version 2) ...
CACGACACGCAACGACTGCACGTACCGCACGACACGCGAGACGTGTAGGCAACGCGAGCCGTGCACGACACGCAACGACTGCACGTACCGCACGACACGCGAGGCGTGTAGGCAACGCGAGCCGTGCACGACACGCAACGACTGCACGTACCGGACTCGGAGCATCGACTGAAAGGCCCGCAATGCAACCACGCAAGATCGCAATTGCCAATCAGAAGGGCGGCGTGGGTAAGACCGCAACCACACTCGGTCTGGCTAGCGCCGTATCAGCTAAGGGCGGAAAAGTACTCATCGTCGACGCAGACTCTCAGGGCAATGCCACCAATGGGTTGGGGATCACCGTCGAGAGCGACATGATCACCACCTATCACCTCATGAACCAGACGCTGGAAGGCGGCGCCGCGGAGGCGGTGGTTGCCACCGAGTGGGACGGTGTGGACCTCATCCCTGCAGATGAGGAACTCGGCAAGATCGAATCCGACGGATCCAACGACCTCGTGTTCCGGCTTGACGTTGCTTTTGAGGGCCTAGACCTGAGTCCCTACGATGTCGTTCTCTTCGATTGCCCACCCAGCCTTGGAAAAGTCCTCTTCGCTGTCCTAATCGCTTCCGACGGCGTTCTAGCCGTTACCGAGCCCACCATCGACAGCGTCCACGGTGTGGAGCGACTGGACGAGACCATACGAACCGTGCGCAAGCGAGCCAATCCCAAACTCGAGTTCGACAAGATCGTCCTTAGTCGTCGACGGGGGACTGCAGAGCACGTATTCCGAGAGAAGGAACTGCGTGACAACTACGGCGCTCTCGTTGCGCGCACCATCATTCCCGAGCTGGCGACCCGTCAGGACGCCCATAGTGCTCGCACACCCATTCATCAATTCCGAGGAGGCCGCGCCATCTCCTTGCAAACTGCATACAGCGACCTACTTGCAGAGGTTTCTCTCACCAACGGAGGTGCGCAGTGACCGCTCAACGTCAGCCGGCGTTCCGTAAGACCCATCCTGCAGAGGAACTTCCGGAACGGCCTCGTCGGACCGAACCCCCCAGCCCTTCGTTGCCACCGTCCACCACTGCACCTGTCGCTAACGAGCGAAGCGAGGGGCTCACCCTGACGCACAACACCCGTATCCGCCCCAGCGTGAAGGCGCGCTTGCGTAGGGGAGTGGACAAGCTTCGCTATGAAACGGGAGACCGCACCATCAGCGAAGCGTCGATCACGGACAAGGCGCTGGAGGAATACCTCGACAGGCACGGCCTGTAGGCCGCGCATGCACTTCTGCGTGCATTGCATGCACTGCGTGCATGCAATGCACGCAGTGGAGTCCCTGGGGCTGCAACCGTCGGGACTCCGACCAGGAGCTCAACACTTTAGGAAGGAACCCCGGTCATGAACCACGATACAGTCCGCCCAACCGACTTGGCGCCCGGAAAGTTGCCAACGAGTCGCACGAAGATGTTCGGCATTGCGGCCGTTGCGGCAATGGCACTGTTCCTCGCAGCATTGGCATTCACGCTGTCGTTCGATGCGTTGCGTGCATTGGCCATCGAGATCGGCGTGCAACCCGGGCGAGCCTGGATGGCCCCTGTTGCCATCGATGTTGCACAGGCCGCTGCAACTGCCGGCTATGTCATCTTCAGAATCTCCGGCGCATATGCCTACGCCCGCATGTACTGCATGGCGTTGGCAATCGTCACCGTAGCTCTCAGCGTGGTGGGCAACGCCTACCACGCGTGGCAGATGGCCGGACGCAACCTCGCTCGCGTTGCAGCAGGGGAGGACCTGGGTTTCGTCCCGCAGACCCCGTGGATCGCAGCAGTGATTGCAGCGATCTTCCCGCTCTTGTGGCTCGCACTGTTCCACCTGTTCACCATGCTGTTGCAAGTTGTCCTCGACGAGCGTGCCCTGCGCCGCAACGCCACCTCCGAATGGAGGCACGCAAATCTGGACGTCGATACAATCACCTCCTCTGTTGCAGCCACAGCTGACGCTGAGGCGAATGCCCAAAAGGATGAGAGCACCTCCACGGCGGTTGCACCCTCGGTCCATCCGGTCGTTGTTTCCCATGAGCGCGATGTAGACGACCTCTGGTCGGTTGCATCCGGTAAAAAATCCCCTGTTGCCACCGTTCAGGACGCTGCGACCTGTGACGACATTTCTGTTGCAGCCGCTACCGAGCCGGATGAGTCCGTGAGAGAGGTGACGAGGAGTGGCTACCCGCAGACGCAAGAGGGGTTGCTGACGTTCCTCAACGATTCCAACTTCCACGAAACCGTGAAGATCGTGGCCTCGATGCTCATCACCGAACCAGGCTTGAAACAGATTGACGTTGCGCAACGAATTCAGGTCGACAAATCCACCGTCAGTCGCCGGTGGAGGCTGTTCGTTGCCGCCGCCGAAACCGAAGGATTCCTTGTGCCGCCGTTGCCAACTACCGAGCTCGGCGAGGTGAACCACGAGTTGCAACGGGTCTGACGTCGGGTTGCGCAATCAATTCATACCCGGTTGCGCACCCACCGGCGCCCCACCGTCGGCGGGACAGAAGCGGTATCGCAGGGTCGAGATTGAAGACCGAATCGCACCACGCTGACACCAGGTCCGAGAACGTGGACATGACACCGTGCGGTGCGGGGCAATTGCGGACACGGACAGTGGCAACCGCGCGATCGCCACAATGAGCCTGATTGCCCGTCCCGTGCAACTCTGCAACCCGAGAGTCCCCTCGGATGCCCCTGGGATCGAACCGCTGCATCCTCGTGCGGGTGTTTGAGCAGCTTGTCCGGTGGCTGTGTTCTGCTTGGAGGGGGTCGAGACGAGGGCGGCAAGCTTGTGCCCCGGCCTGCCGTTGCAAGACTTAGTTACTGAATACCGCATGGGACGGAATACATGGTTTATCCGAATGCTATGTTGGCGGGATTCGTTGTAACAAGCAAGCCGGTATACCGCGATGGCTAAATGAAGGTCTGATGGAGGTGTCGTCCGCCGACGCATGAACGTCCCTAGGGCTTTCGCTGCGCGAGGCGCCCTGCCTGACCCCCCGGGGCAGGGCGCCTCGGTATCCCCGCGACGTGTTTCGCAGTCTTATTCCTGAGGGCTTCTCGCTTTCAATGCCCTTGTATGTCTGCGCGCAACGCATGCAATGTGTGCACTGCGTGCACGCATGGCTCTCGTGGGACCGGACTTGGGGACTAGGGGTACCTACCAAGTTCAGCCCGGTATCGGCTCTTACGTCAACCGAATCCTTCCATCGGCGCAGGTCGAGCGCACCACGAATGACCTGCACCGCTGTCTCGTCTCGATCTAGGTGGTGGCGCGGGCGCCGGGGTCGATGGGGTGTGTGTCGCGGAGCCGGCGGTCTTGCAGTGGCAATGCGGCCGGCCCCGCGGCATACAGTGAATTGACGGTTGGCGGGTCGGAACTTGGTGACGTGCGTGAGGGCGGTCGGAACGTGCGCCGGTTCGGTGGGCACGACGAACAAAGGCATCCGGTAGCCGCCGTCGCCGAGTTCGATACCCACGATCAATGAATCGAGTGTCACCGCCACCCGCGCCGGGAAGTCCGGTTGCAAGGTCGAAGACGAGATCGAAGCCATCGTCGAGGACCTCAGCATATCTCACAAGACCCGCATACGATTCACTGGACGTCAGGGTCGAACAGCCCCCTGCGATCTTGTCGTTCCAGATGGTAACTCCGCAGGTCGCAGCGTCCGGGCGTCGTATTAGGGACCTCGACGGAGTCAAATGCAGCTACGCCCGCCCGGATCGAACCCTGAGCGCTGATCTATGCCCCACCGGAGCCGGCACCGCCGCCGCTTGAGTTGAAGGGAAAGATCGGTCCACGGGTGCCGTCCGGACGCCGTGGCGCGATGCTCGAATATCCACTGGGCTCCCGATCATCCATGAGGTGGCGAAGGTGAAAACTCAGCCATCGGATCAGCCGTCCGATTTGCGATCGAGTCTTGGGCCCTTCAGCGCTTCCCGTATCGAGGGACAGGTTCGATCGAACATGGCGTTCCATACCTCATGGTAACGACCAGCTCGTTCGACGCTCGTCGAACACGATGACTGGGCCGCCGTGCCGTCCGGTCGATACCGCAGGACCTGAAGTTCGTAATCGCCGAGGTGAGGGGCTCGGGGTTCCTGTCGCGCATTCCCGGCTGGGTTATTGGAGACCACTCTTCGAGATCGAAGCGGCGGCATCTTCGTTTTCGACGGTGGTAGGCGGGCCGAGGTGGGTGTCAGGTCACCGACGCGGAGACGATCACGTCGATGAACTTGTTGACGTTCGACAGTATGCGGGTGGAGTAGTGCTCGTGGATCTTGCCTTGCCGCATCCGGTGGACCCATTGCTTCTCGGTGACGACGACGTCGCAGTAGACGGCGGCGACCGGCAACGCGACGATGTCGACGAAGTCGTGTGGTTCCCATTTCTGTTGCTTCTGGCGGTGTTTGGCGCTGCGGAGAACGTTGGTGACATAGCGGGTGGGAAGGTCGTCGACGAAACGGATCCGATCGGAAACGGTGTGGTCGTTCTCGAACTGCTCGTAGGTGATCCCGATATTGCCCAGCGCAGTGGTCAGCGCGGGACGGATGTCACTGAAATCGGTTGCGCGAACGGCAACGTCGATGGCCTCACCAGTGATGTTGTGGTGCTCGAGGGTGTCGGCCACCAGATTTTCGAAATCGACGAATTGTTCGCCTAAAGACTAGTCTGTGGGGTCGAAGCCGAGTTCACGGTAGGTCGAGGGTCCGGCGCGAAGCAGCGCTTCCTCAAGGTACTGGGACACGACGGTGCGCAGCTGATCTCGAACGCAAGGTGGGCGCGCGTTCTCTGCATCCGGGACGTTGTCGAGGTCGGGCCAAGTGATGCGGTTACCCGCAATGTGGCGTAGGCCCATGCCGAACAGCTGCGGGGTGCGCGGACGGGATGGGTATCCGTAGCGGCGTTGGAGCGCGCAGTCGAGTTCGTAGTCCAACACACCTGACGGCGTCGTCATCGTGTGCTGCCGGGAGAGTTCGCGCATGACATCGACGAGCTGGTTACGGGAACGATCGGCGCCTCGTCTGCCGGTTTCCCAGTACCGGTAGAGATCCAGAGGAAACGAGACGGCCCCGGACTGGACGGCTGCGCGGCACACCGCCAGTGCGTCTTCGAAGTCCTTGCCCCGCGGGTGTCCGACTGCCGCGCGTGCCAGATCGATCCATTTGTTCTGGTCGAGATAGATGCGCAGCATGTTCCATGCTTTCTGTCGGGCGAGGTCGAGATGGCTGACCGGTGGAGCGGGACCTCAACCGGTGATAGAAATAGGTGGTAAAGTAAAGCTTACATGGTCGATATGGTCGATCAACTGAGCCTGTAAGGGGCGGATCTTGGGAGAAGCTGAGCTTTCCGCATATGCGGTCGAACGGTTTGGGGAGGTCGCCGCGCTCGTGCACAACGCGGTGATCGAGACCGTCCACGAGGCGCAGGATGCGGCCGTACGGGTCCACGCCGAGCACGGCCTTCCGGAGCGGGACCCGTACGGCACGGCGCTGCGGGGGCATCTCAATCGGCGCCTGCTCGGGAAACTGCGGAACGTCCCGGGAATCGCAGCCCGTAAACCGGCCGGGCATCGTGCGCGCTACGAGTTCCCCGTCATCGAGGAAACCGGGGTGGTGCTGTACTGGTGGCGAGTCCCTGGCGAGGGACGAGTTCCGTTGCCCGAGGTCAGGCTGCCGAGAGTGTCGCACTTGCAACAGCACCTGATGACCCTGGCTCCTACCACCGTGGAGTCTCAGATGACACTCGACCACGCGCTGATGAGCGATAAGGAAATCGACCAGCTCTTCACCGACGAAGAACAGTTCCGTGCGCAGATGGCCCGGGTCGACGGCCGCACCGTGACGCTGTGGGTGTCGGCGTCCCCCGACGGGTTGTTCGACTTCGGCTGGGGCGATGCGGAATTGGTGGATGCGAAGACCGGAAAGCTGACATGGCCGCGATGGGAATCGCTGGCCGATGCTGCCATCGTCGCCCCTGCACTGCACCCGGTCGGCCAGAGCGGCGCGAAGGCGGACAGGTTCGATTCGGACGTCGAGGACGACACAGGATTCGATTTGTCCGTGCGCACGCCCACCGAAGCGGTCGTCTCGGAACAGCAGCACACCGACGAGCAGATCTCCGGTAGTGAGGATCGTTGAGGACACGCGAGGCAGGGCAGCTGCATCTTCTGCCGGATGGTGATCTGGCCGCGACCGAACTCGGTCGCGGCGCGTTCGATGCAGCCCGCCTGACCCAGGCCCGTCGCCTGGCAGGGATGACCAAGAAGGCCGTCGCGGAGCGGATCGGAGTCTCGGCGGTGGCAGTCGGCCAGTGGGAGGCCGGCACCGCGAGCCCACGCCCGGACAACGTCGACGCGTTGGCCCGGCTCCTCGACGTCCCGGTCGCCTTTCTCGCCGCCGGCCGCCCGTACGCGCGCCTCGATGCTGCCGACGCTCATTTCCGCAGTCTGCGCCGGACCCCGGTCAGTCAACGAGACAAAGCGATCTCCTTCACCGAACAGGTCTGGGAACTGACCTATGCCCTGGAGAAACGGGTGCGACTCCCAGCCGTCGACCTTCCCGGATTCTCCGCCGGAGAAGTCGAGCAGACCGATTTCCCCACCGATCCGGCGGCCGCGGCACGAGCGCTGCGCCAGTACTGGGGTTTGGGCACGCGCCGGATCTCCCGCATGGTCCGCACGATGGAACAGCACGGCATCATCGTCACCTTGGTGCCGTTCGCCGGCACAGCAACCGCAAGCGTCGACGCCTTCTCCACCTCCAAGCTGCCGCGGCCCATCGTCGTGCTCACTCCCGACCGTGCAGACGATGTGTATCGGCACCGGTTCAGCGCGGCACACGAACTCGGACATCTGTTGATGCACAGCGCCTGCCTGCCGGGAGACACCCAGCAGGAACGCGAAGCCGACCTGTTCGCCGCCGAATTCTTGACACCGCAAGCGCAGATCACGCCGCTGCTACCGTCCCGACTCGACTTCGCCAAACTCGGCGAGTTGAGTGTGCAGTGGGGTGTATCGGTCGATTCGCTTCTGCGCCGGTGCAAGGAAGTCGGGGCGGTCTCCGAGGCGACCTATCGGCGCGCGCATCAACGGCTCGCCGCACTCCGGTCGTCGGGACTGTTCGCCCACGAGCCCGTCGACAGTTATCCAGGGGAAATACCGGCATTGCTTCGGTCGGCGTTCGAGATGGCCGAATCTCACGGATTCATGCTCAAGGAGCTCGCCGCCGAACTGCGCATAACCCTTCCCCGTCTGCGGCTTCTTCTCGGCCAGGGAGACACCCGACCGGAACTGAAGCTCGTCTGACCACGTCGGGGTCACAATTATTGTCTTCGGTATCGACCGGGACTGCAATCCCAGGTCCTGCAGATGCACCTCAGCAGAACGGTGTCTCTGTCGCCGAAGCGCGATACCTCGGGTCGGCCGAGAAATGCTCGGGACCCTCCACATCCACTACCGCCATCGGAAGGTACGTACCGGCGGGACCATCCATCTTCCCTGCTCGGATCTCTGCCCTCTTGACATCTCCAGCGTGATCCAACGGACGACTGTTAATCCTTAGAACGATGCCCTTGCTGTCGGTCACCATAGGCGCGTGTCCAAGGGCTCAAGATGGGCATCGAGGCGATTCAAGCTTCTGTGGTGACCCTATGGCCGCTAGCAACGAAACTGTCGGTGCCTCATGACAATCTTCAGTACAGCTACCTGAACTCTGTGTGAGAGGAGGTGCCCGGTGGGCGATCCACACCCAAGGTCTCACCTACAGGCCGCCGCTTGGGTGCCCGATAATGATCCCGAGCGTCCGTGGGATGAGGCTGCAGGTCTTGCTGCCGACTGGATCTGGGAGCGCAGTAAAGCCGAAGGAGTCGAGCCGCTCCTGGTAACCAACACCCTCCAGAACGCTTGGGGCATCCAGTGTCTGGAAGAGATTGCTCGGGCTGGCGGTCAGGCAACGCCGCAAAGCAAGAAACAATTCGATCGTGGTCCGGTGCTGACCTATGTACCGGACGAGCGGACCTTGAGCTTTGCGCTCGACCTCGCTCGCGGTTACTCGATCGCTGTGGTCGAGACCGTGAGCTTCCCGCTTACTGAGTGGGCAGCACGTGTCGGAGCGGTTAACCTAATGGACGGCAGCGCCAGCGCTGGCAATCTGTCGGACGCCGTCATAGCGGACCTTGACCACGCAGTGTTCTTCGGTGGAAATAACGGCTGGACCGGGCCGCATGAGAAAGCGCACGCTCGCCATCACTTGGTACGTCATGTCCAGGCAGGTCTCCTCACGCCGGATCAAGCAGCCTCCTACGTAATGGCCGTGGGAGTCTCGGGCCGCGGCGCCACGCGTCTACGCCGACTCCTCAAGAAGGTTGGGTGAGATCGCGCCATGGCAGGAACGAAGTTCTACCGGTATCACTGGAACCGACTCGAGAAGGGTTCCACCGTCGTAGTGCGCCTGAGCGCGGCAGCCAATGTCCGCCTCATGGACAGCACCAACTTCAACGCCTACAAGAACGGTCGGAACCACCATTACAGCGGTGGTGGCTTGGTCACGAAGACGCCGTTCCGCATTCGCGTTCCACGTACCGGTAGATGGTACGTGACAATCGATCTCATGGGACTCAAGGCCACGAGCGTCCGGCACTCAGTGGAGGTGGAACCCCCGCCACTGCCTGCTGCGAAGTCCGATCCACTGCAGTCCCTTGACGGAATCCGTCACGAGCCGCTCGGGCCGGACGACAACGGCGAGACCTGGGATGTGTTCATCTCTCACGCGAGCGAGGACAAGGAGCGTGTCGCGGAGCCGCTTGCCAAAGAACTGCGCGCCCGTGGGCTCAAGGTCTGGCTCGATAGGACCGAGTTGCGTATCGGGGACAGCCTTCGCCGCAAGATCGACTACGGGCTTGCGCACAGTGCGTTCGGGGTCGTCATCTTGTCCAAGTCCTTTTTCGCCAAGGGATGGCCTCAATACGAGCTGGACGGAATCGTGGGAATGAGCGTCGATGGCGCCCAGCGGATGCTGCCGATCTGGCACGAAATTTCGAGAGACGAGATTGCCAGGCAGTCGCCGCCCCTGGTCGACAAGATCGCCCGCAACACTTCCGTGAGCACCGTGGCAGATATCGCGGCCGAGATCGCCGAGGTCGTTCAAGACGCCGTCGATGTGTAGCGTCATTCGGGAGCTACACCCTCATCTGAAACTGGCTGCCGCACTGTCAGGCGGTTGCTCCGCAGGGCTGTTCACGCTATCGTTGTGTCAACGATGCCCGCCAAGGCTAGAGCGCAAGCTTCCTCACTTCGGCGGGCTCTTTACTATCATTACTCCGGTGAAGCCGTTTCTCACCATTGAGCAGCAGGTACAGAAGCTCCGAGACAATGGGCTCGCTTTAGCCGGTACCGACTTAACCTTGGCCCAGCAGCTCCTCTGCGACCACAACTACTACCGACTGAGCGGCTACTTCCGGTATTTCCAGATCAACCCAGCCGCCGGCAACAACCGGTTCGATGTCAGCGCTACGTTCGCCGACATTCGGGCGGCCTATCTTTTTGACCAGCAGCTGGCCAGAAAGCTCCACGAAGGACTGGCAGAATTCGAGGTCGTTTTCCGCTCCCAGCTCGCGTACCTGATGGGCCAGTCCACCGGGCCCGACGGCTACCTGGAGGAGAAGGCGTACGAGTACCGGAACGGGGCTCGCGATACGCTGTTTAAGTCCATCCAGGAGGATCTCGCTCGCTCTACCGAGCGGTTCGCTAAGCACCACGAGACCCGTGGCGAACCCATGCCGATCTGGGCAGCTGTCGAGGTGATGTCTTTGGGCACCACCTCGAAGATGTACGGCCTCACAACTGATGTCGAGGGCGTATTGAAGCCTCTGGCAACCAGGTTCGACCTCAAGCACAGTCACGCAGCCCGCACATTCCGCGCAATGACCGTGCTGCGAAACGTCTGCGCGCATCACGGTCGGATCTGGAACCGAAGCCACGGCGTCGAGCTTGAGGCGCCTCGCAAGGTGCAGACCGATCGCGATAAGTCCATCTACAAGAACACGCCGTGGGCCTGGATCATGACGCTTGCTCATCTGGTTGACACCGTCCGCGATACACATAACTACTCTGACGCCCTCTGGGACTTCATCGAAGACCAACCCGCCTGGCTCTGCGACGGACTGACGCACCCGTCGCCGAAGTAAACCTGTGGCAACTGTGGTCGGCTGACAAAATTCGACTCAGTGACCACCTGACGGGACTGGATCTACATCGGTCCTGCTCGGTGGAGATGCGCATCCAATTGTGTGGCACCGAAAGTCTCGGCTAGGGCGTCAGCCCCAGCCCCGCTGTCATCAGAGGAAGGACGGTCGATCGGGCTCACCGCCACGAAGTCAGATCCCCGGGCCATCCTGAGGTTGGACGCGACCGGCCACCAATGAGGCCGCAGCACACCGCTGCTACAGGTGTGCTGTTTGACGATGGTTGAGCAGCACAGAAGAGACTCGACTCCACGCTTGATTCGTGTCGACGAACAAAATCGCATGGGATGTCCTCTCGGGAAGAGATGGAGAAGCCCTCGTGTCCCGAGCGCGGACACATCCACTTGTTGGAGCCCAGGGGTTTGTCGCACGATGAGATATCGTGGGCGCCATGCTGACACTTCGTCGAAAGAATGACTCCGCCTGCTGAGTCCGGTGGCGCCCCCGACCGCGCCGCCATGACCGAACAGCTCACCACACGGTTCGAAGAACCTATCGCGGTCTACCGTGACCTGCTTCGCGGCCTCGCCGCCACCGGAGAGCCCTCATATCGCCAGTCGGTGCTGCTCAACACTCATCCTGTCGAGGGGCCGTCCTTGACGACGCCCCACCTGCGGATCCATGTCGGCTACAGCTATCAAGATGCCGACGAGCTGGGATCCTTCCCTGCGGACATGAGGCCGGTGTGCGTGCGGATCCATGTGCAGGGCTATCCCGATAAGTATCCCGACCGTCGGGCAGCGGGCTCCGATCTGGTCCACGAGTACCCGGCCGGTGAACCGGAAGCGTGGGCGCGTGCGGTGCTCGGCCGGCAGTGGTCGGATTATGCGTACCAAATGATCCGCCGGACCGATGTCGACCCGCGCATGCGCACCAACCTGATCTACACCCAGCCGCTGTTCGTGGTGTTCGTCGCCTCGGACGGCACACCGGTGCTGGCCCCGGACAACATCGCCTGGAACCGGTTGTGGCTGAAGGTCATCGACGCCCGCAAACTCGATCCGGATCCCGGATCGAAGGCACTGCGGGACCATATCGCCCGGGTCGGTCCGTACGCGCCGACCGCAGGGATCCGTCATCCCGACACCGAACCCGACGGTGGCTGGCGCCTGGAGGTCACCGGTGTGTCCCTCGACCGGCTCACCGACACCGCGGCCGAGACGGTGCGCGCACTGCGCAACGGTATCCGGGTCCGCGGCAGGATCGCCACGCAGTTCCGCCCGGTCCGACTACACGTCGAACTCGACCACGTGGTGGTGTACTTCAAGTGGGCGCGCAACCCGAACACCTTCGCTGTGACCATGCATCCACCCCAGACGGGCAACGAGCTTGCCGGTCCGCCCTGGCACACCCCCGCCGCCGTCGCCGGCACCATGATCTCGGGATGGCAGGAGGAGTTGTGTACAGGTCTGCTGGTGCGCGGTACCCGACGCCGCGACGGCGGCACCATCTACATCTCGGCTCCGCCTTCTGCCCCCGTCCATCAGGAGTATTGGGTCAGCGAGGTCGCGCTGCACGAACGTTCCGGGGTGTGGCTCGCTCGCGAGGGCCTGCACATCGATCGGCCGCTCGAATGGAAGAACACCGGTGTACTCGCGGTGTGGATCCAGGCCAATGTGAACAACGAGGTCGGTCGCCCGTATGCCGGGCATGCCGCGGCGCGCTGGTCGAGCGCGACCACCGCCCACGTGGACGTGCTCGAAACCGTGCCCGGCACCCCGGAGACCGTGACTGCTCAACTCGCACATCGCATCACGCACATGCTCGCGGATCTCGGGGCGGAGACCCTCACGGTGTCTGTCGCGAACGAGCATCTCACCGAACTCGGTTACACGACTCGTCCCGGGCAGTCGGGGATGGTCCTCGATGTCGCCTCCATGCCGTGAATCCTCGATAGGAGTGCCGTTACGCCCTGGCGGTGGAAACGAGGCTGGGACCCGTACCTACGTGTGATAGCGAGACGCCCGATGGGAGCTGGTAGCCCACACCGCTCCATCCATCGGAATGCGGCCACCTATCGCTAACCTGCCATGCAGCACCGGCACTCGCGTCAGTGGCCGGCCCGTTCTGCCAGCTCGGAGCGACAGCTCTACTTCAGATGCCGATCCAGCGTCGTGCGACCGACCCCGAGCTCGGGCCGCGGCGAGGCCGGCCGAAGTGCGTTCGCGGATGAGGTTGAGTTCGAACTCGGCGAGCGCTGCAGGGACCGGCCGAGTCGATCGAGCCGCCATACCACCAGGGCATCCCCGGACCGAAGGTGCGAGAACAGGTCGTCGAGTTACGGTCGTGCGGTCGTGGCACCGGCAGGCGGTCTCGGTCCAGATCCGCAAGCACCGTGCGGCCTTCAGCGCGGCGCTCTGCGGATCGAGGACCTGATTGGTCGTCGAGACCCTCGAATACAACGAGGGAATCTATCGGGCGTCATCACTGCAAGAGCAGATCAACCCGGGCCTTCTTCGGGGTATCGGATCCGCAATTCACGTCGATTGGTGTCCGGGTTTCGCCAGCGGAGATCGACCGTGTACCTCGGGACAGACTTGTCCAGTTCTGCCCGAAGAGACTTGTAGTGATCAGCGCACACGTACGCATAGGACTCGTAGTAGGAGAAGGGGTTGTCTTTGACGTGCTCGACGAGTTCGGGTAGCTGAACAGGCATATCGACGCCGTGGCCGCAACTGAGGACCTGACAGCCCGTACCGCTGGAAGGGTTGCCCCAGTCTTCCGGTTGGAACCATCGCGGAACGGGTGGAGCGGGTGGCTCTGCAACGCTCGCCCATCGTGTCGGTTTGCGATAGCGGGTGAGTACCTTTCCTTCCGGGTCGACCAGGGGTTTTCCAGCGATGCGTGACGGCACAGTGATGGCAGCGGCCACCCTGTCGCTGGGACGCTCGTACACCTCTCTCTCAGCGGTCGCCATCAGTTCGGCGTTGATCTGGTCGACCTCGGACGCGGTGAGGATGAACGGATAGCGGGGCGGCGGCATCAACGCGGGGTTGAACAATGTAAGCAGGCGGTCTGGGCTGATCGGGAACACGACGACGCCAGTGGTCAGCAGTCCCGGTTTCTCGGTCCGGTCCGTGCCCGGTGTCCCGATCAGTACCACGGGCTCATCGCTGGTGAGCAAAGGAGCTTCGGTGTGGTAGATCGACCATTTCAGCCCCGCGAAAGTGAGCACCAAGGGAAACCACTGCTGCAACATCAGTTGCAGCGCTTGTGCCTTGAGGTCAGCACTGATCGGTTGCGTGCTCCTGATCTGTTCGGCGCGTGCAGCCACGAGTGCTTCGTCGTCAGGATTGCCTCCGGTCAAGACGAGGTGGAATCGGGCAAGAATAGTGGAGAGTTCGATCGGGTCTTGTGTGTCGCTCCAATGGATGAGTACTTCCTGCTCCTCACGAAACGCTCGTCCTCGTACGTGCTGGGCAGCAAGGTAGAACGACATGTCGGTGATCATCGAGGAGTTCGTGATGATCCCGGGCTCGTAGAGCAACAGCGTGTCGATATCGCGCTTGGCATCGTCTTCCAATGCCCCCAGAAGGACTTCGGTGAACAGCGGCGGTGTCCTGTCGGGATCGATGTCCGGCGCTTCGAGACGATAGAAGTCCTCAAGGTAGCCGACTCCCTTCAAACCCAGATTCCGCTGCTGTCCGGTATCAACCAGCGTTCGACGTACTTGACCATTGACCGCGAAACGCGCCAGGTAGGAGCGCGGAACGAAGTGGTGTTTCTTCGGTGCCGAAGGGTCCGTTGTATACGCCTTCGCCCTCTCCACAATCCGATGGATCCTGTCGTCGAAACGGTCACCGCGCATATGGGGAATAGTGACACGCGTACCGGACATCTCGTCTCTACGAGCTTCACGAGCAGTGATGAATCGCGGCGCCGATGGGGTGGGTCGGTGATCTGCTCACCGCGCTCTACAGCCTCTCCAGCACTCCCATCAGATCCTGGAGTAGTGCATCGGTGCGCGTTTCGATCTCGTCGAAGACGTCAGTCAGATCCTCGAGAGCCTCGTGATCGCGGTGACGGGCGGCGGTGCCACGGTCGTAGTAGGCGGGATCGAGCTCGATCTCAGGTTCATTCCACGTGTCGCTGTCGCCCTGAGAAGGCACGGACACCATCTTCCGCACCGGGGCGCGGCCGGAGAGGTGTGCTCGTACCAGCATCGATACCGACTGCGGGGTCATCGATTGCGCGTGCGGGAGGTGTCCCCAGCGGTCGATCGGACACAGCAACGGTTGCCGGGCCTGTTCCGCGTCGAGCGGATCGATGACGATCTCGGTGGGGTCGGTGAGGTGGTGGCGCAACAGGTGCGTGCCGGGGTGCTGGTCGAGGAACGCCTGAATCTCCGCCCACCACTGATAG
>Ga0182748_1003024_pt1 | contig 14562 bp, 13 predicted proteins | sample eDN3rd37CKraftOP_FD_128877 | JGI IMG/M metagenome (GOLD analysis project Ga0182748, IMG submission 128877) | Enriched Organic Plus compost microbial communities from Emeryville, California, USA - eDNA 3rd pass 37_C Kraft OP (version 2) (version 2) ...
CGCGCGCAGGCGAGGTTCGACGAAGCCGAAGCGCTGCATCGGCGCCCATCGCGATCTATGAGAAAAATCTCGGCCCCGACAATCAGCAGATTGGGAAGTCGCTCAGCAACCTAGCCACCATCTATCAGGACCAGGCCAGACATATCGAGGCGATCGGACTGTTCGAGCGGGCCATTTCGATCATGGAAGCAAAGTCCGACGGCCTCCCGCCCGATACCGCATTGGCGATGAACAACCTGGCCAATTCGCACATGGCCCTTGGTCGCTACGCGGATGCGGAGGCGCTGCACCGGCGCGTGCTGCGCGGCGCGAGAAAGCATTTGGTCCCACACATCCGGACGTAGCGACGTCACTCAGCAATATCGGAACTGCGCTTACACGCCAGGGCCGGCGGACCGGGCCGAAGATTATTTCCGGCGCGCGTTGGCGATCCGGGAGAAAGCGCTGGGCGTCGAGCACCCCAATGTGGCGCTGAGTCTGCAAAATCTCGCCACCATCTACGAAGTGCAGAACCGTCTTTCGGAAGCCGAACAACTCTATCTGCGGGCGATCGCCATCTAGGACCGCGCGTTCGGCAGCGAGCACCCGACGTCGGCGCAAACCCGTGAGCTCCTCGCCATCAACTATACCAGTCAGGGCCGATATGCAGACGCCGAGCGGTTGCTGAAGCTTTCCTTGGCGACCAAACGGAAAGCCTTTGGCGAGAGTCATCCGGCGGTGGCCAAGACTCTCACCAACCTCGCCGTGGTGTACCAGCGCACGGATCGCCTGTCCGACGCGTCCGATGCCTACGCGCGCGCGCTGACAATCAGCGAAAAGATTTTGGGCGCAGATCATCCCAGTGTCGCTGGGGACCTCAGTAACCTCGGCGGGGCTGCACTTGCACAGAAGCAGTTCGAGCAGGCGGAGCGCCTCCACAAGCGCGCACTCCGATCCGCGAACAGGCTTTCGGCGAAACCCACCCCGAGGTCGCAACGAGCCTGAGCCATCTCGCCGACGCGCTGCGAATGCAGGGCAAGACCGCCGATGCGCTCCCCCTGGTCCAAAGGGCGGTTGGCATCGGCCGCGTGCGGTCCGTCACCGCATTCGAAGTCATGGCCGACGCGGAGCGTCAGAACCTCGTATCCGCCGACGACGCACTGGATCTCCGCCTCACGGTCATGCAGCGCGTCATGCGCACGTCGACGGCCTCCGCCATCAGCAAACTCGGCGCCCGATTTGCGGCAGGGAATGACGCTCTGGCTCAGCTCGTGCGCCGCGATCAGGACCTGAGTGACGAGGCGGGAATGCTCGACAAGGCCATCGTCGCGGCGGTGTCCAACGCGCCCGCCAGACGCAATGCCGCGAACGAAGATCGCATCAGGCAGCGGCTCGAAGCCATCGCCCGCGAGCGTACCGCATTGCAGGCGCGGCTCGCTCAGGCCTTCCCGAATTATGCGGCACTTTCCAATCCGCAGCCGCTCACCGCCCGCGCCATCCGCTCGCTGCTTGCGCCGGACGAAGCCCTAATCGTGTTCAATGCAACCGACAGCGAGCATTACATGGTGGCGGTCACGCAAGACGGGGCGGTCTCGCGGCGCTTGCCGCTGAATACGGCAGCGATAGACCAGAAGGTCGCGGCTTTCCGCAATGGCCTCGACGTCGACCGGCCGAACGAAGAACTCGCCGCCGGCAGGAAGCCGGAGCTTTTCGACCTTGAACTCGCGCATGAACTCTATCGCGATCTGCTCGGTCCCGCCGAAGCGCTCATCGGAAAGCATCGGCAACTTCTCGTCGTGCCCACGGGCGCGCTGACCGCGCTTCCGTTTCATCTGCTGGTGACCGACAAGCCCGGGGCTGCGCAGACGCTCGAGGATTATCGCAACGCGCAGTGGCTGCTGAAGCGGCATGCGATCACGGTGCTGCCGTCGGTCGAAAGCCTGAAGGCGTTGCGTGGCTTCGGCGGGCAGTCCCCCGCTGCAAAGCCGATGATCGGTTTCGCCGACCCGCTGTTCAATCCGACTGCAACGCCGGCCGACACGCGCAAGGCAACGACCACCGCGCGCAAGCTGGCGACGCGCTCCTTCACCGACTTCTGGCAAGGCGCAGGGGTTGATCGCACGGCGATCGCGCAGGCACTGGCCCAGCTCCCGGATACGGCCGACGAAGTGAAAGCGGTGGCGCAGAAGCTCGGCGCCTCCGTCGGCGATCTTGCGCTCGGCCGCGACGCCACCGAACCCGCGGTGAAGACCGCCCCCTTGTCGAACTACCGCGTGGTTTATTTCGCAACGCACGGCCTCGTCGCCGGCGATGTCAAGGATCTCGCCGAACCCTCCCTCGCCTTCTCGATGCCGAAACAGCCAAGCGAACTGGACGACGGATTGCTCACTGCTAGCGAAATCGCGCAGCTCAAGCTCAATGCCGACTGGGTGGTGCTGTCGGCATGCAACACGATCGCGGGCGACAAGCCGGGCGCGGAAGCGTTGTCCGGCCTCGCGCGCTCCTTTTTCTATGCTGGGGCCCGCGCTTTGCTGGTCTCGCACTGGGCGGTGGTCTCGGCGGCGGCCACGCGGCTGACAACGACCACCTTCGACAGGGTCGCTGCGAATCCGACGCTCGGCCGGTCCGAGGCGCTGCGGCAGGCGATGCTGGACTACATGAACGATCCATCCGACCCGAAGAATGCCTACCCCGCCTACTGGGCACCATTCGTCGTGGTCGGGGAAGGCGCCGTGCGTTAGGGAGTCTGCGGGAGATCCGGAGCTGAAATGCTAACACGATTTGCATCGTGCCTGCTTCTGTTGCTTACGCTTATCGATGGCGGACCGGGACACACACAGGATGCGTCTGAATTTCCGCTCGAGCAGACTTTTGGTCTGAGCGGATCGACAATGCGCCAGCCTCTGGCATCATGATTTACCGATTCGCGCGCGGATCAGACGGACAGATCCATGCGCAGGGCCAAGTCGCCTGCAATGCATCCGGCGGGCCCATCGTGCTTGAGCCCGGCAACCGCATCCGTTTCGCTGCAGGTCACACGCTGTTGGAATGCGGCGGCGAGGCCGCAGCGCGGGCGCTCGAAGCCCTGAACCAAGCGACGCACTGGCGGCGCGACGGCGACGACCTGATCCTTCAGTCCGAAAATCTCGTCATGCGCTTCGAATGGTGCCCCGAATGCGATGTGAACGAGGCCCTGAGGCGTTTCGACAAGACTTATGACGCAGGCAATCTGTCGATGGCGTTGTCCGAGGCGGAGGGCCTCGACCTCCTTGCTGCAAGAACCGGAAAGGCCGACGATCGGGCCCTGGCGCTCGAGATCCTGATGAAGGTCCGTCGAAAGCAGAACGACGGAGGCGCACTAACCGCGCTTTGCGGGCGCGTAAGGTCGATGCGCGATGCGCTCGCCGGCACGCCCGAGGTGGAGCTGACCTCGAGACTGAGGCGACTTCTCGGCAAGGACTGCGAAGACCCTAACGCGGGCGTTGAATCACGGAAGTGACCCCGCCGAGCGATCTCGAAAGCGCCTCCTAGAGAGCGGCTCAGAGGCGCACACCGCGTTATCCGCCGCGACATGGAGGCCGGTGCTCGCATCTCAGTTACCATTCTCCGTATCAACTTACGGAGATTCTGGACGCGGTGTGCAGGTTGAAATCGCAGCTCGTGCGGGAAGAATTCTCCGTTGGCCGTTTTCGGCATTCTCCCGGCAAATTCTCCCGATATTTCAATAGGGCACCATGCCCAACTTAATCGCCAGTTGGAATATCTCTTGGACCGAAATTCCTACGCCATTGATATAAACGGATTTTTTAGATTTAAGCAGTCGCCGCAAGCCTCATAATTCCATAAGCGCTGCGTCATTCTCCGCTCCGCTAGCCTCTTTCAGAGAGATTTTTCCCGACGTTCGACGCCGGATCTTTGCAAATTCTCCATTGGACGGTTCGGCGGTCCGGTTGCGCGAAATGCAGGCAGATTCGGCGGCAGACTCTACGAACGCACCAGGCCCTCAGTCTCAGCTGGACCTAGTCGGTATTGGCGACGCCTTCTACTGGGAGCGTCGCTGAAATGCCGGCTCTCAACTGCGCTCACATACCTGTCCGCTGCAAGCTCACAGCTGCGTGCAACCGAGAAGGAATAATGACGTCTGCCTAGCACCCGAGTGCAGGCTCAAGCGGCTTCGCCTCCAATTGCCGCAGGCAACTTGTCAAACCCGCGACGTGGATGCGATGCTTATTTGTCCTAGGACGGATGTAGCGATGGTTGAAGTTTCGCAGCATACTTTTAGTGGTCGCGCCGCTGCCACGCGATGGCACTCCACGATCGAAAGTCTGTTCGGCACAGGCGAAAACTTCATTGGGGACAATCTTCCCTTCAGCGGAGAGATCCGCCACGGCACGTTGGGTCAGATAGAAATTTCGAAGGTTACCAGCAGTCGAGAAATTTCCCGACGCACGCGGCAGCATGTCAATTGCGACAGCCGCGACACTTACGTTCTGGTAAACGGGATCAGAGGCGACGTCCGTCTGCAACAGAGCACGAGAACAATGCAGATCGTGCCACACAGCTTTGTCTTCTACTGCGCCTCACATCCTTACGAATGGCATCACTTGGAGATGACCGAGGTTCGCAACATTGCGATTCCGGGGCATCTGCTGAAGTCGCGTTTGCGCAATGTTGATCTGTTTGCGGGACACTCATACACCGATACGGTCGGGATGTGGCGCATCTTGGCCGATCTGATGGGTACGTCACTGCGCGAGCTCGAGGCGATACCCGAGGCCGCATCCTACCAGCTCGGTGCGCAGATCGTCGACCTGCTGGCTGTTGCGCTGGAAGCGGATGGCAGGCTCTCGCTATACGAGGCTTCCAGTCGAAACGGAGTTTATAGGCGCTGCCTGGGTTTCATCCGAGGCAATATTATAAATGGCGATCTCGGACCCGACCTGATCGCCAGTGCCGTCGGAGTTTCCGTACGTTCGCTTCATCGAATTTTCGCAGAAAATGGCGCTTCCGTCACAGAGCGCATTCGTGAGGAGCGCCTTGCCGCCTCGCTGAGGCATCTGCAAAATCCTGCTAGCGCAGAGATTTCCATTTCGGAGATCGCTCACCGCACGGGCTTTCGCAACCAATCCCACTTCAGCCATGCCTTCCGAGCCAGATATGGCATGACCCCGACCGATTGGCGGCGCAGGCAGCAATAGCCGCAGCCCGCAGAGCACGGACTGCGGCTCACACTCAGGATGACGTCTGCGCGCGGAAGGCGTCAACGATTTCACTGCCGGTCGCGAGCCAAACCTCCTGCCGGGATGTGATATGCCGAAGCGCGTCGTCGAAATACTTACTGCGGTGGGGGTGCCCGATCAGAAACGGGTGTAGACAGATAGACATAACCCGCCCGGTCGTAGCGCCATCTTCGTAAAGCACATCGAACTGATCCTTGATCATTCTGCCAAACGATTCGCCGCTTTGCTTGCCGTCAAGGATTGCAGGGATGTCATTAATCTCGATCGAGTACGGGATCGAGGTCATGCGCCCGCTTTTGACACGCATCTCATAGGGTTGCTCGTCATTGACCCAATCGCCGACATAGTCAAAGCCGGCCTCGGCGAGAAGGTCGAGGGTGTTGTGCGTCTGGGTAAGTGCTGGACCAAGCCAACCGCGCGGCTTCTGGCCGGTGCTCTTCGTGATAATGTCGCGAACATCACGGATCATTGCCCGCTCTTCGTTCTCGGGACGCTCTGCCATCAGCATAGAATTGTTCTTGCCGTGGCCCATCCACTCCCAATGCAGCGCCTTTCCCGCCTCGATGATGCGCGGATATTCATCGCAGACGTCGGAATTCAGCGCGACTGTGCCCTTCACGTTGTACTTGTTCATCACGTCCATCATGCGCCATATCCCAACGCGATTTCCGTAGTCGCGCCAGGAATAATTGAGAACGTCCGGGACGAAGCGGGTCGTGATTGGAGTGATCGAGGTCGAAGGGCGATCGAACATAAAATGCTCAATATTGGGGATCACCCACAGCGCCACGCGAGCGCCATTCGGCCACTTGATCTTCGGCCGATCTACGATCGCCGAATACGGAAAGCGATCGTGTTTAATTGGATTGGAACCGGTCTGACTCATTTACTCCTCCTTGCTCGATCTTAGCCCTTGGGGTTTACGGTCTTGAGATAGTTCAGAGTCTCTTCAAGAGAGACGACATCGCCGTATTTTGCGTTCAGATCGAACAGGCTCTGGTCGTGCGCCGCCTTGGACCGGTCTCCGACCGCCTCTTCCACGATCATCGGACGGAAGCCGTTCTGAAGCGAATCCACAGCAGTCGCTCGAACGCAGCCGCTTGTGGTGCAGCCCGTGATGATCAAGGTGTCGATGCTTCGGCAGGAAAGCCGCGGGATAAGGTCTGTACCGAAGAAGCACGACGCGTATTTTTTCATCAGCAGGCTGTCGTTCGGTCGAAAGTCGAGGCGAGGATCGACCTCATGTCCGTCCTTGTCGGCAGCGAGATCAACGACCCCCTTTTGCTTCAGGCGCCAGATGCCGGCGTCGCGTGTGTCGGCCTCATCGTAGCGGACCGAAGAAAAGATCACCGGTATGTCATGATCGCGAGACACGCGGATCAGTTCCTGGATCGCTGCGATCTGAGAGTCGAGATTCGCCCCAAGCGGCCGCCTTGCGTCTGTGAAAGCTTTGATGATGTCGATCACGATGAGAGCGGGATGTTTCCCGAATCCCATCTTCAAGCCGAATCCGCGCTCGCGGAAAAAATCGTGATCACTCTGAGTTGTCATCGGCAAACTCCTTAGGGTCGGGATTCATTGTCGATTCAAGAGCCGGCCAAGGTTCTGTCCGAAGCGCGGCGCGTCCAGTACGGCCACAGCCAGCAAAATGGCGCCCATCGCGAGATCGTGCGCGTACGGCGGCGCGCCAATGGCGTTCAGGCCGGCGCGCATCACCGCAAGGGTAAGCACCCCAGCGGCAATCCCGGCGGGCGTGCCGGTGCCTCCAGAGAGGGAAACGCCGCCGAGGATCGCGGCAGCGGCCGCCGGCACCAGCACGTCGGAAAGTCCCGATGGGGCGGCCGAAGTGAGACTATAGCTGAGGAGCGCACCACTCCCGGCGGCAAGCGCACCCGAGCATATGAAAGCTCCGATTAGGAGCGCCTTAACGTTGAGGCCGACAATTTCGGCGGAACGGCGATCACTGCCCAGCGCCACCATGTCACGCCCGATGCGGGTAAAACCAAGCACAATCGCAGCGACCACGAACGTGGCCGCGGTGACTAGGCTGCGAAGTGAGAACACGGTGGCAATGCGCTCATTAAGACGAAGTGCAAGATCCATGTTTCCATAGACGATCGACTGACTCTCGGTCAGTACGAATGCCATCCCGACGCCGATCAGGAGGCCGCCGAGCGTCACTGCGATCGAAGGCAGACCGAGCGAGGTAATGATCATGCCCTGCACGGACCCGAAGGCCGCGCCGGTGAGAATGCCGAAAAGGAGGCCCAGCCAGGCCGATTCACCGCCCGTGAGCACCGCCACACAGCCGGCTAGGCCGAACACGCCGGCAATCGAAAGATCGAATTCGCGCACGAGCATGGTCATACCGAGACCAAGCGCCGCCGGGCCCAGCGTGGCAAAGGTCTGCAGCACGCTGAATGCAGTCGCGCTGGTCAGGAAACGTCCACCGTTCCAATCAAGCATTGTCAGGAAGAAGACGGTGCCGGAGAGAAACAGGTATGGCCGGTTTTTCGGAGCGACAAAACCGCGGGCGATTGCGGTCATACGTGCCTCCGTCCGGTCGTCTGCAGCATCACGACGAGCAGTACGATGATGCCGGCGATGAGGTATTGCCATTCCTGCCGAAATCCATGCAGCAGTAACAGTACCTGAATCGTGGCAATGAAGATCACGCCGGCGAAGGTTCGGAAGACGGAGCCCTGCCCCCCCTGAATTGCGGTGCCTCCGACAAGGATTGCTGCGATGGCATCGTAATCGTATCCGAAGCCATATTCCATGTTGGCCTGATTGTAGCGAAGCCCGAGCAACACACCGGCAACCGCACTGAACAGTCCGGCCCAAAAATATGCACCCGTCACGATCCAGCCGACACGCAAGCCGACCGCTTCCGCCGCTCGAACGCCGCTACCGACAAAGTAGATATGTCGACCGAATGTTGTCCAAGTAAGTATCGACTGTCCCAAGACCACGAGGATGAGCAAGACCACAAATTCAATAGGTAGTCCAAGCAACTTGCCGCGCAGTACTTCATGCCCTGCGCCGGGGTTGGCGTTGGTGGTGGCGTTGCCGGTGATGAAGTTGAGACCGCCCTGAATCAGAGCCAGCGCCGCGATGCTGACGATGATCGGATTCGCGCGAAGGCCGCCGATGATGGCGCCCTGCGCGCCTGAGAGCAGCCCGCCCACAGTGAGCGCCGCGACGATGCCTGCTAAGGGGCCGGCGGCATTGAGCACGGCCACGAATGTCACCGCACAGGCGGCGACCGTCGCCCCAAGACTGAACGACATGATATTGCCGCTGAGTGTAATAAAAGTCATGCCGACCGCGACACAGCCAACGAACGACACCGTGGTCAAAAGCGTCAGAAGGCTGGGGGCCGACAGGAAGCCGGGCGTCAGCACCACCGCGACGGCAAGCGTCGCCACGAACAGAAGACGCAGCCACGCCACGGCCGTAAGCTGATTGGAGGCGAGCGCCTTTCTCGACATGTGGTTCACGGATCAGGCCGCTCGCTCGGCGGGTGAGAGCGGATGCGTGATATCGGACAGAATCTTGGTAATGTCGATGTCCTCGTCTTCGTATCGACTGATCATTTGGCCGCGGTACAGTGTGATCACGTTATCGGCCATGCCCACGACCTCTTCGAGATCCGAGGATGTCATCAGCAATGCATAGCCCTGTCGGCAGAAATCTCGCATGAGCCCGTAGATTTCGGCGCGAGCACCGACGTCTACGCCACGGGTGGGTTCATTCATTATCAGCGCGCCGGGGTTCGGCGCGCCCGACACCCTCCCAAACAAGACCTTTTGTTGATTGCCGCCGCTGAGGTTGAACGCATCAGCTCCGAGCCGACCTTTGTCGACGCCAACCAGTTCAGCGAGCTTTTCAGCTCCTGCGCGCATCCGTTGCCAAGAGAGCAAGCCGGAATGCTTAAAGCGACCCACATCCGAGGCGACGAGATTCTCAAGCACGCTACGATGGAAAAGGCCGTCGGCCGCACGGTCCTCTGACACGAACATGATCCCTGCCCGTCGAGAGGAATAGGCCGAACCCAACGGCACGGGATGGTCCCCAAAAGATACGGTCCCGGTTGCGTTATGTACTAGTCCGGCTAGCGCGCGCGCGACCTCGGTCGTCCCCGATCCGATCTGGCCTGCGAGCGCTGTGATCTTGCCGCGAGGCGCCTCGAACGACAAACGTTCCACCGCACCCGGAATGCGAAGGCTGTCGACCATCAACCCGCCGTGATGCACAGACACTCGTTTCGGCGGATAGATCTCCGCGATGGCGCGTCCGAGCATATCGCCGATCAAAGTATCCCTCGTGATCGCCGATACAGCGCTAGTCGCGATGTGCTCTCCGTTGCGCAACACGGTTACGGAGTCGCAGATCTCGAACACTTCACCGAGCCTATGCGTGATGTAGATCACCGAACGACCCTCAGCGCGCAGCGATCGCAGCACGCCGAACAACCGCTCTATCTCGACGTCCGACAGAGTGGCCGTGGGCTCGTCCAGAATCAGGATGCGAGCGTCACGCGTGAGCAACCGCGCAATTTCTACGAGCTGACGCTGGCCGACTTCCAGGCGATAGACTGGCTCATCCAGATCCAGATCGAGATTCAACTTTTCCAGTGCCGCGGCTGCACGCCTGCGCAGTTCCGCCCGCCGGTGAAACAACGGAACTTCCTCGCTGCCGAGCCAGATGTTGTCGAGAACGGACAAGTGCGGCGCGAGGCTCAATTCCTGCGCAACGAGCGCAAGTCCAAGTCGATGTGCGTGCTGAGGCCCTTGAATCCTCACCTCGGCGCTGTCGATCGCGACGGTGCCGCTGTCGGGCGCATATAACCCCATCAGCAACTTTACGAGGGTGCTCTTTCCCGCACCGTTCTCGCCACAGATCGCGCGAATCTCACCGTTGGCGAGATCGAGCGATACGCCGCGCAAGGCGTGTACCGCTCCGAATCTCTTTGTCAGTGAGGTGGCACTCAGAAGAGGCGCCGCCATTGAAAACAAACGCTCCGTCGTGCGCCGCAGGGATCAGTAAGAGCAGGGCTGCTCCCATTTGGCAACGTTCGCCTTCGTCACGAGCTCGACCGGCAAAAGATTCTGTTTGGGCAGTGGCTTGCCATTGAAATAATCGATAGCGACCTCTGCGGCTCGACTTCCGGTTCTAGAGGGAATCTGGATGCCGGTGCTAAACTGCTTCCCGGCCTTGATCATCTCGATGCCCTGTTTCAGGCAGTTGCTGCCGAGCACGATCAGCTTGCCCTTCTCAGTGCCGAGAGGGATGTTGGCCGCTTCTGCCGCGCGGATAGCGGCGACAGCTTGATTGTCGGCCATACCCCAAACGACGTCGAGTCCGCCGCGCGGTGCAAAGCGCGCGAAGAGCTGCCCTGCGACGCGCTCACTCGTCGCTGTGTCCCACTTGGCATCTTCGGTTGCGACGATTTCGATCTTTGGGTGATCTTTCAGAACCTCACGAAATCCAGCGACGCGGCGCGGGCCCACGCCTTCTGCAAGTGAACCTGTGATCAAGGCGACCTTCGCGGTGTCACGGTCACCTGCCTTGAGCGCTTCTATGACGCCGCGCGCCGCGATACGCCCCAGCTCCACGTGATCTTCGCCGACAAAAGATATGTAGAGATCCTCTGTGCCTTCCTTGGGCGGCGAATTGATGATGATGACAGGCACCTTCGCCTGCTTTGCCCGGGTCAGCGCAGGCACGATCGCCTGCTCGGCCGCAGGGATTATGGCGATGAGGTCGAATTTTCGCGCGATCGCATCGTCAACCTGCTGCGACTGCAAAGCGGCGTCGAAAGGCGTGTTGAACGTGGTGACCTCGATGCCTGCCGAACCTGCCTTTTCGAGGAAGGATTTCGTCACCCCAGCGATGAAGGGATGAGTCGCACCCGTCGCCAGAAGGGCGACTTTCTTACCCTTAGGGTCCGCGAGACCGGTTGCTGACGTTCCGATACAAGCAATAAGAGCCAATGCAGAAACTATCAGCGCACGACGCATCGTTCTCTCCTAAAAGATATGAGGGGGCGATTAGGCCAATGTTCTTTGAAAGCGAGACTCTAGGCAATAGGTCATCGCCGGATGGCGCGCTCACGATAGCGAGTGGCGCAATTACGACAGCACTTTGCTTCCGCTCCCACGCAAGGGCTCCGTCGCGTGACCTTAAGCGCACCCTCTAGGCGACTGCCTACCATCTCGCAGTGTATCGCGTACGCGGAGAATTCTGAGGTGTGGTGTGAATCGTCCAAACCGCACCTAATGCGGGAGCATTTCTCCGTTTGCGATTACCGGCGTTCTCCGGGCAAATTCTCCATTTTTCAATGGGGCACCATGTCTAACCGGATTGCAGGAATTCATTGGATATTCGCGCTGCAGTACTCTCCGCTTACGTATTTCAGAGAGAGTTTTCGTGGCATTTGCCGCGTTATATCACCAAACTCTCTATCGAGCAGTTTGGCGGTCCGGTTCGTGACAGTGAGATGCAGCATCGCAAGAAAGTCACTGCGCTGCCGACACAAAGACGTCCTGAGACCTTGAGTCGCAACTAAAGCAGGCCTGACCCAAGTCGCAGCCCGCCTCCTTGCAGCGACGAGGCTTGAGCGATCCATTAGCCAGCATCGGACAAATGTCCGCCTTGTGCCGGAAGCTGCCGGCAGGACGACATCCGATCGGCACTCAGCGGATTTCCTGACCTTGCCATCGCGCGGGTTTTGACCACGCGGTTCAGGTGCTCATCAATCTCCCTGCCCTGACCGCTGCGATCCGCGTATTGACGACGCCGGTCGTCGGCTCAACAGCCGTCCAGGCCCGTGCACTCCTTCGAAGTGCACGGTTCGCGCGGAAACTTGGCTCCGTCTCCGTTCGGATCAGCGCATCCAGCTCCGCTCAACATTTGGAACTTGCTGCATTGATCCTGGAGCGAGACCGTAATATAGAAACGTCAAAATTTGCAAATTATAAGGTCTCTGTATAAAGGAAGCGCCCGCTGAACCCATCCGACCACACGACGGCTGCCGAAATGGCGTCGATCCTCGTTCGCAACGAGATCCTCGGCGGCCGGATCAAGCCGAACACCAAGCTCAAGGTGCAGCACCTCGCGAAGCAGTATGGCGTCGGAACCACGCCGCTGCGCGAAGCGCTGACGCAACTGGCGGCTGCCGGCCTCGTGATCCAGACCGGACAGCGCGGGTTTCGTGTGCCCAGCCTGTCGCACGAAGGCTGGATGGATCTCATTCAGACCCGTGCAATCCTGGAGACAGAGGCGCTGCGGCTTGCGCTCGAAAACCGCACGATCGAGTGGGAGGATTCGGTCGTCAGCTGCTTTCATCTGTTCGTGCGGGAGATCGAGCGCCTGTTTCGCGGCGAAACGGATTCAATCCAGAGATACTGGCTCCGGCACACCGAATTCCATCAGGCCATCATTGCGGCTTGTCCGCTGGAAAACCTGAAATCGCTGGTAGCGACACTCTATACAAGGATGATCCCGTACAGGCGCCTGACCTTCACGGACAAGTACGAGAAAGACAAGCTCATACAGGCGCACGAGATCCTGATGAATGACGCGCTGTCGTCGAGCCCCTCGGCGATCGAAACGATGCGCGAGCATATTAGCGCCAACGCCGACATCATAAAGCAAGTTCTGTCTTCTGTTGAATCCTCCAGGCATTCGGCGGATGGCACCGCTGAATAGGACCACCACCTGTCGCCGATCTTTTTTTGCGGCGGCGATAAATGCGAGAAACGTGGAAAGGCGAGTTCGGAAAAATGCCCAAAATTGTACGCCGTGTTGTGACCGGTCACGATAAGCAAGGCCGCTCTATCGTTGTTTCGGATGGTCCAGCCCCCTTCGTTCATGTCAGCCCGAACGATCCGGAATGGTACTCGACGGATATCTTCCGTACCGATGCGATGCCTGCGACAATTGTGGCGCAGCAAGGCGAAACCACTCACGGGCCGCGGCGACAACTTCCGACGAAGAATGGCACCGTTATCCGGGTCAATCACTTCCCGCCTGAACCCGAGGCTGTTCGCAAGATGACTCCGGAAGATTCCCTGCGTGTTTTCTCCGCGCTGGGGAATCCAGGTGCGGCGACCTTTGGCAAGGGAGGGCGCCACCCTCTGATGCATCGAACCGAAACGATCGACTATGCGATCGTGTTGTCGGGCGAAATCGTGATGCTGCTTGACGAAGGAGAGGTCACGCTTCGCGCAGGCGACATCCTGGTCCAGTGCGGAACGAACCATGCATGGGTGAACCGGTCCGACGCCCCCGCTGTGGTCATCTTCGTGCTGATCGACGGCAAGTTCGAAGAATCGTTGGCCGAGACAATTCCCGATTAGTTCGACCTGCTCTGGTCAGCGTTGACGCGCCGCGTCCACAACACGCGACCGCAACAACAAAAACGATACGTCAAACTTTAGTGGAGGAAACATCATGAAGAGACTCGCGAAACCGGCGCTGCTTTCAGCGTTGGCCATATTGTTTTGCAGTGGCGCGATCGCTCAGGACTATCCATCCAAGCCCATTCGGATGGTTGTGCCATTTCCGGCCGGCGGCGTGGTCGATTATGTCGCGAGGCAGGTCAGCCAGAAAATGTCCGAGTCAATGGCGCAGACGATCGTGGTCGAAAACCGGCCTGGCGCCAGCGGCGCGATTGCGACGGAGGCCGTGGCGAAGTCCCCCGCGGATGGATATACGCTGCTGGTTGTTTTCGACTCGCACGCCGTGAATCCGCATGTCCTGAAGGACCTGCGGTACGACATCTTCAAGGATTTTCAGTCGGTTTCGCTGGTGGCTCAAATTCCACTGGCCTTCATGACCTATCCCTCGTTCCCGGCCAACACGGTGGCGGACCTGCTGCGGGAAGCAAAATCGAAGAGCCTGAACTACGGCACCCCCGGGACGGCAACATCCGGGCATCTTGCCACGGAGCAGCTCAAAGGCCTGGCGAAGGTGGATATGCAGCATGTTCCTTTCCGGGGCGGAGCACCGCTCATGACGGCCCTTTTGGGTGAGCAGGTCCAGCTTGGTGTGGCAGCGCCCGGAGCATTCATGTCCAATCTTCGCGATGGCAAGCTGAAGGCAATCGCCGTCACCGGCAAGAAGCGCTCGCCGGCGTTGCCGAATGTGCCGACGATGGCTGAAGCCGGATTTCCGGCGCTCGATTCCGGTGCCTGGATAGGGCTGCTCGCTCCGGCCGGCACACCCGCGACAGTCGTCGATAAGCTGAACAAGGAGGTGGTGAAGGCGGTGCGGGATCCGGAGGTCAGCAAGCTCTTGCTTGAGCAGACGGTCGAACCCGTCGGCAGCACACCCAAAG
>Ga0182748_1003028_pt1 | contig 14543 bp, 9 predicted proteins | sample eDN3rd37CKraftOP_FD_128877 | JGI IMG/M metagenome (GOLD analysis project Ga0182748, IMG submission 128877) | Enriched Organic Plus compost microbial communities from Emeryville, California, USA - eDNA 3rd pass 37_C Kraft OP (version 2) (version 2) ...
AGCTGGAAGAGGTGGTGCGCATCCTTGCGCAGAACCGGTGGCCCTGGCGGCTGCATGCGACCTACGACGAAACCATTTCCCGCGCATTGGACGTGTTCGAGAAGGTCGACCGCGAAATCCCGCTGCAAGGCCTGAACTGGTTCTTCGATCACGCCGAGACCATCTCCGACCGGTCCATCGATCGCATCGCTGCACTGGGAGGCGGCGTAGCGGTGCAGCACCGGATGGCTTACCAGGGCGAGTACTTCGTCGAACGCTACGGGGCCGCGGCGGCAGAGGCTACTCCGCCGATCGCCCGCATGCTGGAGAAGGGAGTGCGCGTTTCGGCCGGCACCGATGCCACGCGCGTGGCGTCCTACAACCCCTGGGTGTCGTTGGCGTGGATGGTCACCGGCAAGACCGTGGGCGGGTTGTCGCTCTACCCCCGGCGCAACTGCCTGGACCGCGAGACTGCGCTGCGCATGTGGACCGAGAAGGTCGCCTGGTTCGCCAACGAGGAAGGCCGGCGGGGTTGCATCGCCAAAGGGCAGTTCGCGGACCTGATCGTGCCGGACAAGGATTACTTCGCTTGTCCCGAGGCGGACATTTCCTTCCTGACTTCCGAACTGACCATGGTCGGCGGCCGGGTGGTCTATGGCGCAGGCGATTTCGCCGGGCTGGACGACAATCCGTTGCCTGCGGCCATGCCGGACTGGTCGCCCGTCCGCTTGTTCGGCGGCTATGCCGCCTGGGGCGAGCCCGAGCGGGCCGGCCGGAATTCGCTGGGTTACCGGCGGGTGGCGGCATGCGGTTGCGCGCAGGCATGCGGACTGCATGGACACGAGCACGCCCGGGCTTGGGGATCGCGGCTGCCCGTGTCGGACCAGAAGGGTTTCTTCGGCGCGCTCGGCTGCTCCTGCTGGGCGGTCTAGCGGCGCAGGACGGTCCGGCCGGCCAGCCAGCTCAAGGGGAAGGGAAGAACATGAATGAAACGGCGAAGGACACCTCGCATGGCAGCTTTGCGCCGCTGCGACAGAAACTGTTCGCGGTGCTGTGGGGCGCGACGGTCATCGGCAACACCGGCAGCTTCATCCGCGACGTCGCCAGTTCATGGTTGATGACGGACCTGTCCACCTCGCCGACGGCGGTGGCCATGGTGCAGGCCGCGGCCACGCTGCCTGTCTTCCTGCTGGCCATCCCGGCCGGCGTGCTGGCCGACATACTCGATCGACGCAAATTCCTGATCGCCATCCAGTTGCTCCTGGCCGGCGTCAGCGTCTGCCTGATGCTCCTGACCGCGTGGGGCATGCAGACCATCGGGTCGCTGGTCGCGCTGACCTTTCTCGGCGGCGTAGGCGCGGCCCTGATGGGGCCCACTTGGCAGGCCATCGTGCCGGAGCTGGTGGACAAGAAGGACATCAAGAACGGGGTCGCGCTCAATTCGCTGGGGATCAACATCTCGCGTGCGATCGGCCCGGCGCTGGGCGGGCTGATCCTCGCCAGCCTGGGCGGGGCGTTCACCTATGGCGTCGATGTCATCAGCTATGTCTTCGTCATCGCGGCGCTGCTGTGGTGGCGCCGGCCGCCCGCCGCGCGCGACGAATTGTCGGAACAGTTCATGGGCGCATTCCGCGCCGGCCTGCGCTACGCGCGGGCCAGCCGTGAACTGCACGTCGTGCTGTTGCGCGCGTTCTGTTTCTTCGCGCTTGCCAGCTCCGTCTGGGCACTGTTGCCGCTCGTGGCGCGCGGGCTGCTGGGAGGCGGCGCCGGCTTCTACGGCATCCTGCTCGGAGCCGTCGGCCTGGGAGCGATCGGCGGAGCCCTCGTCATGCCCAAGCTGCGCGAGCACCTGGATGCCGATGGCCTGATGCTCGGGGCCGCGCTGGTGACGGCGGCGGTCATGGCGGGACTCTCCTTCGCGCCGCCGCAGTGGGTGGCGGTGGCGAGCCTGCTCCTGCTCGGCGGCGCCTGGATCACCGCGCTCACCACGCTCAACGGCACTGCGCAGTCCATCCTGCCCAATTGGGTCCGGGGGCGCTCGCTGGCGGTCTATCTGACGGTGTTCAATGGCGCGATGACGGCGGGAAGCCTGGCCTGGGGAGCCGTGGCCGAGGGAGTAGGCGTGCCCGCGGCCCTGCTGATCGGCGCTGCCGGACTGGTAATCGTGGGTGGGATTTCCCACGTGATCAAGCTGCCAAAAGGAGAGGCCGATCTCGTTCCGTCCAACCACTGGCCCGAGCCGCTGACCGCCACGCCGATCGAGAACGACCGGGGGCCGGTGCTGATCCTGGTCGAATACCGAATCGCACCTTCCGACCGTGTCCCCTTCCTGCAGGCGCTCGAGCGGCTTTCTGCCGAACGGCGGCGCGATGGCGCCTATGCCTGGGGCGTCACGGAGGACGCCGCGGATCCCGGCCTCATGCTCGAATGGTTCCAGGTCGAGTCCTGGGCCGAGCACTTGCGCCAGCATCGCCGGGTATCCAAGGCCGATGCCGATGTCCAGGAGGAAGTGCTGCGTTTTCACCAGGGGCCGCAGCGGCCCGCCGTGCGCCACCTGCTTGCCGTGCATGGCCGCGAGCCCCGGCCTGTTCATTGATCAGGGAAGGCCAGCCCTGGCGGGCGGTTTTCCAGTCAAGCGGAATACGGCGCCGGGCCATGCGTGGATTGGCCCGGCGCCGCCAGGACGCTACTTCCTGGGTTGCAGCGTCACGCTGTCCGCCTTCAGGCTTTCGACCTTTTGCCGGCTGAAGGCCATGGGGAAGAGATCCCCCTTGGCCCAGAGCGGCAGCAGGTTCTTGTAGTAGGGGCTGGACGGATCCGCGGACTGGCCCGGCACGTTCATGGCGAGCGAGTTGTCCCAGTTGCCCACGTCGAGGGCCTGCCTGTAGGAGGCACCGTGCACCTTGCGGAAGTCGGGGCCGTAGGCGCCCAGGTACACGGTCTCGATGTTGCCGCTCATGGGATAGCGGTCGGTTCCCAGCGCGGCGCGCTGGCTCTCCGGCAGCAGCGCCGCCAACTGGTGGTCGAACTTGATGTGGAACAGGTCGCCCCACTTCCACTTGGCGGGGTCATTGCCCACGACCGCTTTCATGTTGGCCAGTCCTTCCTTGAGCGCATCGAGCAGCAGCGCGTCGCGTCCCGCCACCGGGTTGGCGCCGAACGCGGCGTCCGGCTCCTTGAGCTTGCTCATCACCAGGCGCTTGGGCAATTCGCCGATCAGTTCCCGGCCGGCGGCGGGCACGTAGAGGTTCGATACCTTGGAGACGATCACGTACTGCCAGAATTCGTAGATCGTCGCCGCCTCCGAGTCGGCCGACATGCGATAGTCCCAGGCCTTCAGGCGCCGGAGCGCGTCGGCGACTTCGGCTTCGGGCGAGCTGAGCCCGGCGGCGATGCCCATCAGTTCCCGCGCCGGCACCGACAGGACGTCGTATTGCAGCCTGGCCGTGTCCTGTACGGTCAGGCCGCGCGCGCTGCCCAGCACTTCGTTGAGGCGCTGCACGCGATCCGGGTCGGACCATTCGCGCGCCGACATGTCCTTGTGGTCGTAGCCGTCCGGCACGTTATACTCGTTGGCCGTGGCATAGAAGCCCTTGGCCGGGTTGAACACCCGCGGCAGCGATTCGCCCGGCAGGAAGCCGTTCCACTCGTAGGTGCCGTCGCCCGGCACCGGCAGCAAGCCGGACCAGTCTGCCTTGGGCCGTATGGGCGCGATGGCGCCGCCGAACCAGCCGATGTTGCCCTCCACGTCGGCGTAGACCATATTCTCGCCCGGGGTGTAGTGGCGCGCCATGCCCGCGGTGAACTGCTCCCAGTTCTGCGCCTGGTTCAGGCGCAGGCTGGCCAGGTAGGCGGCGGTGCCCGGAAACTCGAGATACGCGGCCCGCATCGCATAGGCCTTGCCGCGGGCCGGGTCCTCATGCAGCACCGGACCATGGCGGGTGAACTTGATCTGCGCCTTGACGTCGGCCTGGCCGCGCACCTTGATCGTTTCCTCGACGATCTTCATCTTTTCCCATTTGCCCTGGTAGCGGTACTCGTCGCGATTGGCCGGATTGGTCTCGTAGACGTACAGGTCCTCCTCGTCGCCGAACGAGAAGATCGTCAGGCCGAACGCGATGCGCTCGTTGTGGCCGATGGAGATGCCGGGCAGCGCCGGCTCGCCGGCGCCGATGACGTTCCAGCCAGGCGAGTTCAGATGCACCATGTACCGCAGCGATGGCATCGAGAGCGCCCGGTGCGGGTCGTTGGACAGGATGGGTTTGCCCGATGCCGTGCGCGTACCCGATATCGTCCAGTTATTGCTTTCGTAGCGGGTGATGTGGCGCGTCGTGGCTCTGGACATCGCGTCGGCGATGGCATTCGCGCCGGTTGCTTCTTGCGGGCCGGACAGCGTCTTGGCGAGCATGTCGCGCTCGGACGCGCCGAGCGGGCTCTTCGGGAAATCGCTGGCCTGGAAGCGCGCCGGCGCATGTCCGAGGTTGTAGGTATCCATGATTGCGGCGTCGATCTGCGACAGGTCTACGCCGGCGGGGGCCCGCAGCTCGATGGGGGGCTCGAAGATGCTCAGTTCCTGCACCTTCTCCGCGCCCAGTACGTTGACACTGCGCGCCAGGGCAACCTCGGACCCGATATTGCGGGTGATGCCGTACTTGCGGACCAGGACCGTCTCCGGCCGCCAATGGTCGGGTTCGGTGCCGGTCAGCCGGAATTCGAGAGGCAGTTTGGCCGGGTCGGCCTTTACCTGGTCGATGTAGGCGTTGATGCCCGCCACGAAAGCGGCAATGATGGCCTGGGCGTCGGGATGATAGCTGGCATATTCCTTTTGCAGGTCGCCGCGGTACAGGAACATCCTTGCCGCGCGGTCGGCCTCGACGAAGCGGGGGCCGAATTGTTCGGCCATCTTGCCTTCGCCCTGGCGCCGCCACTGGTCGAGCTGCCACAGGCGGTCGCGCGCCGCGTTGTAGCCCTGCGCGAAGAACATGTCTTCCTGGTTCTTGGCGTAGATGTGCGATACGCCGTATCGGTCGCGAATGATTTCCACACTTTCCTTCAGCCCCGGGAGGGTGTTGCCCCCGTTGCCGGGCGGGGTGGAGGGGCCATCATCGTCTCCGCCGCCGCAGGCGGCCAGCAACAGCGCGGCACTGACCGAACAGGCCGTGGCGGTACGTCTCCATGCGTGATCCATCGACGTCTCCTTTGTTGGAATGGAATCTCGAGGCGACACGGGACCACGCCGCCTCGGGTGCCGCGCGTAGCGAGCCGGAGCACGGTGGGCTATTTAGCAGTTCATATGCCCACCGCACCGCGGTGGTGCTGCCGTGCTCAGCACATTGATTTCATTGGGGATTTTTCGGGACGACGGCGTTGGCTGCCGCTTGGTGCTTCCGGGATTCCGCACAAAGGGGGGCGCGGGACTGGCGGACGGCCGGACGGAACGGGACGCCGGCAGCAGGGTGAAGATCAAACCCGTTCGGCGACGGCCCGTCCGCGCAAGGCCCCCGGTGGCTGGCCGACGACCCGCTTGAACGCCCGGCTGAAGGCGGCCAGCGAGCCGTAGCCCAGCCGGTACGCCACGGTCTCGATAGGCTGCTTCTCGCGTTCTATCCACTGCACGGCCAGTTGCATGCGCAGTTCGGTCAGGTATCGCAACGGCGTCATGCCCGTCACCGCGAGAAACCGTTCGGCGAAGACCGAGCGCGAGCTTCCCATCTGGGCCGCCAGCTCCGCAACGGTCCACGCCCGGCCCGGATCCCGATGGAGCGCGACGATGACCTTGCCCAGGCGGGGGTCGCGCAGCGCCTCCACCCACCCGGTGGCCGATCCGCAACCGCACTCGACCCATCCGCGGACGATGAAGGCGGACACCACGTCGGCCAGCCGCGCGAGGATGCCGGCAAAACCGGCGCGGCGCGTGCAGGTTTCGCGCTCCATGGCATCGAGCATGGGGCGGATTTCCGGATAGCGTTCAAGCAAGGTGCCCACGAGCATCACCTCCGGCATGGAGGCCACGAGCATCTGCATGCCGCCCAACTCGAATTCCATGCAGCCGCTGAAGACCAGCGCGCCATCGGTTGGGCTGGAGGATGGCTTGATGGCGCAGACGGTCTCGCAAAGGTTGACGGACTCGAACGCCTTGACGTCCTCGCTGGGCACGTCGGGGGCGGACAGCAGCTCGTGCTCGCCGCCATGCGGCAAGAGCAGCGCGTCGCCGGTATGCAGCCGATACAGCGTCTTGCTGGCGCTTCGAAGTACAACCGGACCCCGGCCGATGAAGTGGAAGTGGGCACGCCCCGGCGCATGGCCGAGGCGGATGCCGAACGGGGGAGCGAGCTCGATGCGCCGATATTGGACGCCCACCAGGCGCATGCCGAGGAGGAGTTCACTGGCCAGGTCGGGAGCGGCGTCGAGGTCCGGAGCAGCCATGATGATCGGACGAATGATCAATAAAAGCGGATTCTATATCATAGACTGTCCGGGTTCCGTCGCCTACGCTGCGCATTTTGGAATGGAACCTCACAAATATGAACGCATGCTCCTCTGTCGGCGCCGCCGCGGCGGCGCCGGCAAAACCCGCATGGGGCGCCGTGTTCGCACTGGCGCTCGGTGTTTTCGGTTTGGTCACGGCCGAGTTTCTGCCGGCCAGCCTCCTGACGCCGATGGCGGCGAGCCTGGGCGTGACCGAAGGCATGGCCGGCCAGGCGGTGACGGCCACCGCGGCCGTGGCACTGGTGACCAGCCTGGTGATTGCGACGGCCACGCGCAATATCGACCGGCGATGGGTACTGCTCGGGTTTTCGGTGTTGCTGATCGCGTCGAACCTGCTGGTCGCATTCGCACCTAGCCTGCTCGTCCTCTTGTTCGGACGCGTGTTGCTGGGCATCGCCATCGGCGGTTTCTGGACCATGTCGGCGGCAACGACCATGCGCCTGGTGCCCGAGGCCATGGTGCCGCGCGCGCTGGCGATCATATTCAGCGGGGTGTCCGCCGCCACGATCGCCGCCGCGCCCATGGGCAGCTACTTCGGCCACCTGATCGGCTGGCGCAATGTCTTCCTGCTGGCGGTGTCGCTGGGGGTGCTGGCTCTGGTATGGCAGGCGCTGACCTTGCCCCGGATGGCTCCCTCCGGCGCGAACCGCCTGGGTACGCTGGTGGAGGTCCTCCGGCGTCCGGGCATAGGCCTGGGCATGCTGGCCTGCATCATGGTCTTCACGGGACACTTCGCCTTCTTCACTTACCTGCGGCCGTTCCTGGAGGGCGTGCCGGGGGTCGGCGTGAATGGCCTGTCGGCCATGCTGCTCGGGTTCGGCGTGGCCAATTTCATCGGCACCTCCCTCTCGGGCCTGATCTTGCAGCGCGGGCTGCGCCTGACGCTCCTGCTCATGCCGCTGGCGATGGGCGCCATCGGGATCGGCCTGAACAGCATGGGCACGACGCCTCTTGGCGCGGCAGTGCTGGTTTCGCTGTGGGGCATGGCTTTTGGCGCGGTACCGGTAGCCTGGTCCACCTGGGTCACCCGTGCCATCCCGGACGAAGCCGAGAGCGGCGGCGGCTTGATCGTGGCGGCGGTGCAACTGGCCATCACCACCGGCGCCGCCGCGGGGGGAGCCATCTTCGACGCGAGCGGCGCCCACGGAGTGTTCACCGCCAGCGCGGTGCTCCTGCTGATGGCATCCCTGCTTATCTTCAGGGGGTTCCGGACCCCGCGGGTACTCGCCGCCTCGTGACGGTCGCGGCTCCGGAGGGCGATCCCTGGATCGCTCGTCGGGCGAAGGGGGATCGCGAAGTGCCATAATCGCGGATTCGCAGCTTGCCGCCTGTATGTGCGGCAGGGCGAGCACGTCCGGGCCCGATGGCATGTCGCCGAACCTTTCCGCCGTACAGATCCTGACGCTGGGCAGCCCCAGCATCGCGGCGCTGTTCGCATTGAGTTTCCTGGTGTTGTCGCGCCAGAGCGATAGCGCGCGCTATCTCAAGGTACTGGCCGCATCCTTTCTGCTGTTCGCCGCGGCGTCGCTCGTGCAGATACTGGGGATACCGCAGGACGCAGGCTGGAACGCCGTGATCTCGGCCGGGCTGTATGCTGGATGCGTGATTCTCCTGGGCGACGGCGTGCTCGGGCGCTCGGGCCTTGGACTGGGCCTGGCCGTCAAGATCATCGCATTCGTCTCCATCGTTGGCGGGATCTGCTACTTCTATTACGGCTCGAACGACATTATCGCCAGGGTCTATGTACTGAACTTCGGCTGCGCCGCCGTGCTGTTGATCGCCGCGGCCCGGCTGACGAGGCTGCTGCGCGGCAGGCCCATGGAGCGCGTGCTTTTCTGGCTCTTCCTGGCATTCGCGCTGAGTTTCTTCCCCCGAACCTGGCTGACACTCGGGCAGGTTCATGCGGGAATGGGCGCCCGGGCCTTCGGTACCTCGAGCTTCTGGGTGGCGCTGCACCTGACGGTCGTCCTGTTCGGCATTGCCCTGGCGGTGGTGCTGATTCTTGCCGCCACCATGGACAGGATCGAGGACCTGAAGCGGGAGCGGAACGAAGATCCGCTGACGGGGTTACTGAACCGGCGCGGGTTTCACGAACATGCGGCCGCCTGGGAACGGCGCAGGGAGAGGCCCCTCAGCCTCATCGCCTGTGATGTCGATCATTTCAAGCAGATCAACGACAGGTACGGGCATGCCGCGGGCGACCAGGTACTGAGGCAGACCGCCTCGTTGGTCGCGCGCCTGCTGAGGGCTGGCGATGTGGCAAGCAGGATGGGGGGCGAAGAGTTCCTGATCCTGCTCCCCGGTACGGATGCAGCGGAGGCGCGCGCGCTTGCCCAGGAAATGCGGAAGGCGATAGAAACCGAGCGCTATGCCGGCCTTTCGGAAGGCCTGCGCATCACCGCCAGCTTCGGGGTGGCCCAGATGGAGCCGCGAGAATCGATGGCCGACCTCGCCGCGAGGGTGGACAGGCTGCTGTATGCCGCGAAGCGGCACGGACGCAATCGCGTGGAAGTGGGCAGCCTCACCCCTTCGGCCGACTCCACCGATGCCGGCCGGCATTGAGCGGCCGATCATGGCGGTTTCGGGGGCGGGTCCGGTGGTCATGGCGATGCTCGCCGGGGCGCGGCGCCGCCGTCGCGCGCCCCGGCTTGTTCCAGGATGCGCACCATGCCTTCGTATCCCCGCTGCCGCGCATGCCGCAGCGGCGTGATGCCCTCTCCATCGGCAAGGTTCACGTCCGCTCCCGCGGCCACCAGCAGACGCACGATCTCCGTATGGCGCGCGCCGCCATCGCCCAGGATGATGGCCTCGAGCAACGCGGTCCAGTGCAGGTTGTTCACATGGTTCACGTCGACGCCCGCGGCAGTCAGGATACGCACGGTTTCGACGTGCCCGCGCTCCGCCGCCGGGATGAGCGCCGTGCCGCCGTAGCGGTTGGTGCTCTTCAGGTCGGCGCCGTGCGCGAGCGTCATCTTCAGGATCTCGTCGTGGCCACGGGCGCCCGCGTACAGATAGGGGCTGTCCTGTATCCCGTCCTTGGCGTTGACGTTCGCGCCGGCGTCGATGAGTGCCCGGGCCGCTTCCACGTTGTTCCTGTGGGTGGCGACCAGCAATGGTGTGGCGCCCGTATCGTCCCTGGCATCGACCTGCGCGCCCTTGCCGAGCAGGACGCGGATCTCGGCGGCGTCGCCCCGCTCGGCGGCCGCGCGCAGCCGGCTTCCGAGCTCTCCGCCGGAGGCGGCCGCGGCGAGGGCGGGCAGCATGGCGATGGCAAAGCCCACGCAGAGGGATAAGCGCGCAAGGAACATAGTCGGCCTGCCTGGCGTGAATCGTCGGGGCCGCGGCGAATTCCGCGCGATGCGGGCCACGGTTCCCCGCCTTGCGGCGGGTATCTTCGACGACGGACTATAGCAGCCGATGATCAGGCGTGCTCGTGCTCGTGGCGATGCCTGGCCTGAGTGCCTGCCCAGATTTCCCGAGGAATGAGCACGCTGCCTTCGAACAGGCGGCGTGCCGTCCGGATGACGGCGGCCCGGCGGATAGCGGGCGCGGCGCCGACCAGGTCGACATCGAGATCTATCGAGATCGTACCCGAGGGATGCTCGATGCGGACCACCCCCTGCGGAGGCCGGCTGTCCAGGCCGGAAAGCCGCGCCGCGATGGTACCCGGCACGGCGCACGCAGAGGCTACGCACAGCGCGCCTGTCACTGCGTGCGCGCGGTGGCAGGAGTAGGGCACGAAGTAGCGCGACGATATGGTGCCGCCTCGTCGGGGTTCGGCGAGCAGGCCGATCTTGGGTACCACCGATCCGCTCACGTCGCCCAGTCCCATCAGTTCGCCGGCTTGCCGGCGGATGGCTTCCATCCTGGCGATCAGTTCCGTATCGGCGTCCAGTTCCTCGGCGCTTTCGTGGCCGGTCTTGCCGAGTTGGCGCGCCGGGAACAGCACCATGGGCATGGCGACGTCCACGCAACTGACTTCGATCCCATCGATGACGTCCAGTGGCCGGCCGGTGGGCAACAATTTGCCCGTGATGGAGCCGACGGCGCTGCGGAAGTTGAGCTTGACGGGAGCGGCGGTGCCGGGCACGCCGTCGATGGCGGTGTCGCCAGCATACGTGACGGCGCAGCCCGGCGTCTGGACGATGGCGTCGATCTGCGCCTGCGTGTTGACGTTGTAGATGCGAACGGTGGTTTCTTCGCCCTGGGGCGCTACCAGGCCCGCATCGATGGCGAAGGGGCCCACCGCTCCGAGGATGTTGCCGCAATTGGGGCGAGTGTCGACCCGGCGCTCTTTCACCAGGACCTGTGCGAACAGGTAGTCCACGTCTATGCCCGGACGGCGCGAAGGGCTGATGATGGCGACCTTGCTCGTGAACGGGGTCGCTCCGCCGATGCCGTCCACCTGATAGGCGTGGGGCGAGCCCATGGCTGCCAGCAATACGCTGTCGCGCAGGGCGGGATCGGCGGGCAGGTCGGAAGCGAGGAAGAACGGGCCGCGCGAGGTCCCGCCTCGCATGACGACACAGGGAATTTTCGTTTGCATGCTGGTCAATGGCGGTCGCCCGCCCGGTATGAGGAAGGAAGGCTCAGTCCACCTGGATCTTGGCGTCGGTGACGACGCGCTTCCAGAGGGCGAGTTCTTTTTCGATCTGGGCCATCAGCTGCTCGGGTTTGCCGATCGCCGGTTCTTCGCCGTTGGCCTTCAGCTGTTCCACCGTTTCCGGCAGCGCGAGCGCGGCATTCATTTCCTTGTTCAAGCGCTGCTGGATGTCCGCGGGCAGGCCCTTGGGCGCGATCAGTCCGTACCAGACGACGACCTCGTATCCCGGCAGGCCGGCCTCGGCGACGGTGGGAATCGACGGCTCGGCCTGGATCCGCTTGGGGAGTGTCTCGGCCACCACCTTCAGGCGGCCGCTCTTCATGTATGGGAACGCGGCGCCCGCGGTGCTGAAGAACACGTCGGTCTGGCCCGCGACCGTGTCGGTCAGCGCCGGCGCGGTGCCGCGATACGGCACATGGGTCATGTCTATGCCGGCGGCTTTCAGGAACAGTTCGGTGGCCAGGTGGGAAATGCCGCCTTGGCCCGACGACGCATAGGTCAGGCCTCCCTTCTTGCTCTTGGCAAGCTGGATCAGGTCGGACAGATCGGCGACGGGCAGCGAGGTCGGCACCGAGATCAACAGCGGTCCGCGCGCGATCATGCCGATCGGGACGATGTCCTTGACGGGGTCGAACTTGATCGGATAGAGGCTGGGATTGACCGCATAACTGTTCGATATCAGCGTCAAGGTATAGCCGTCGGGCTCGGCTTTCACGCCAGTTTCCACGCCCAGCTTGCCGCCCGCGCCCGCGCGGTTCTCGATGACCACCGGCTGGCCCAGCGATTCGCCCAGGCGGCGGCCCAGGGTGCGGGCGATGGCATCGTTGCCGCCGCCGGGCGCGAACGGCACGATGAGCTTGATGGGTTTGGCGGGATAGCCCGCTGCTTGCGCTCCGGCTTGGCAAAGGCCCGCGGCCATGGCTCCGATCAATGTGCAGAGCAGGGCGCGCCGGAACGTCCGGCGCATCGAAAGAACGGGAAAACGCGGGGGCGTCATGGAGGGTCTCCTGATCGATTCTTGTGTCTGTGCCTTCGAGCAAAGCCTGTGCCAGCGCGGTGGTCCGCGGCGTGCCCATCGGCAAGTCGCTGTTTTTACGCAGTTTTCCGCGACCGCCTGACGGTGGGGGCGCACCAGGTTTTGCGGGAGTGTTGCATGATTGGAACGTGTTTCGTCATTGCCTCGGTTTACGCGCGTGGTACATAGACATCGCCGCGCATCAGCCGCCGTGCCGTGCGGGTGACGACGGTGCGCTCGACCCGCAGCGCCGGCTCGCGGCGGACGACGGCGCCCACCGGCAGCGACCCCGACGGATGGCCGATGACGATGTCGCGGTCGTCCGCGCAGGCGCGGCCGAGCTCCGCGCCGAGCGTTCCCGGCAGGCGCACGCATGCGGCCAGGCACATGGCGCCGGTGAGCGGAACGGCGCGATGGGGCTGTCCGGCGGACAGCATCCGCGCGGTGATGTCCATCTCCCGGGCTGACAGCCGCCGGCCGGAGGGCAGGACGGCGTCCGATGGCGGCGCCAGCAGGCATACCAAGGGCAGATTGCGCATGCGGGTGCGGGCTTCTTCTTCGGTGGCAAGACCCATGAGGACCGCCGCCGTAATACGCAGCGCTTCGCAGTGGCGCAGCAGGTCGGGACGTGCATCGAGTTCCGCCGCGGGCTCCGTTCCGTCCAGGCTGAAATCCGCGGCTCGCGCGAATACCGTGGGATTCGAGACGTCGACGCAGGAAATCTCGATGTTGCCGATGCCGTCCAGCATGACCGTGTCGCGCGCGGCGCCGGTAGGGAACAGGCGGCCGGTGGCCGCGCCGCCAGGGTCCAGGAAGGACAGGCGGATCGGCGCGCCGCTGCCCGCCACGCCGGGCAGGACGAAGTCGCCCGCGACCGCGGCTTGGCCGTCGAGCAAGTCGAAGTCGGCGACGATGACCTTGCCGGTATTGGTGTTGTGGATGCGGACCGAGGCGCGGTCGCCGGTGGCGCGGACCAGGCCTTCGTCCACCGCGAAGGGCCCGATGGCTGCCGAGATGTTGCCGCAGTTGCCGCGGTACTGCACCAGCGGCGCGTCGATGGCGACCTGGCCGAAGGTGTAGTCCACGTCGGCGTCGTCGCGGGACGAGGCGCCGACCACGGCGATTTTGGAGAGCGACGAGATGCCGCCGCCCAGGCCGTTCAATTGGCGCATGCCGGGATCGGGGCTGCCCAGGGCGGCGAGAAAGATGCGATCCCATTCTGCCCGGTCGGCAGGCAGGGAGCTCTTGTCGAAAACGAGGGCGCGGCTGGTGCCGCCGCGCATGTAGACGGCTCGATAGGCGTCCTGAGGCATTGTGTTCTCCGTGATGGTCGGCGCGGTTGGTGCAATCCCCGTGCCATGGTCTGCGCCGCCGTGCGCGTGCCGGCGCGTCGCGGGTGGCGTATGGCCGTGTTTCGCCGGCCTTTGTTTCATGTTTCAATATTGAAAAAGGAACGACATGGCCATCCCCGCTTCTCCCGACGATCGCCGGCCGCTCATCTGGGCCGTCAGCGCGCACCGGCTCACCGAGGTCTTCCGCACGGTCAGTCCGGAACTTGCCGGCCGCGCCGCCGTCGAGATCATCGACAAGGGATTCGACGATGCCATCGCCGACATCGCCCGCCGCAGCGAGAAGCGGGCGTGCGACGTCATCGTCGCGGCGGGGGCCCATGGCGAGTACCTGCGGCAAAACCTCGCCATTCCGGTGGCCTTCGTCAAGGTGGGCGGCTTCGACCTGATGGCCGCCATCTGCAAGGCGCGCCAATTGTCCGAGCGTATCGCCATGGTGATGCACCGGCGCGTTCCGCCCGCCCTGCATCGCTTCGCGGAGCTGTTTTCGCTGCCCATGCAGATCCGCGCCTACCAGACTTCCGAAGACGCCCGGCACTGCATCCAGGAGCTGGCTGCCGCCGGCATCGACGTGGTGGTCGGCCCGGGGCTCATCGCCAACCTGGCCGACGAGGCCGGCCTGACGGGCATCCTGGTGTATTCGCTCGATTCGGTGCGCGCGGCGTTCGACGATGCCATCGAGATCGCCGCCGCCCAGAAGGCGGAAAAGTCGCGCCGTACGCAGCTCGATTCCGTCCTCTATCACCTGAACGATGGGGTCATCGCCGTCGACATGGCCGGCCGTATCGTGGCCGCCAACCCGTCGGTGGACAAGTTGACCGGCCGCAGCGTGCGCAATGCCCTGGGGCAGCCCTTGCGCCAAGTGCTGCCCGACTTGTCCCCGGGCCATGTCATGACGCGCGGCGCGAGCGAGATCGGTTCCGTGCAGGAGCTGGGCGGCAAGTCCCTGGTCGTCGACCGGGTGCCTTTGCTCGACGAGGGCGTGCAGACGGGCGCCATTTTCACGCTGCACGGCTCGAGCGAACTCGAGCGCGCCGTCGGCAAGCTGCGAGCGCATTCGCACCGCCGCTCTCGGGCTGCCAGGTACCGGCTGGACGACGTGGTCGCG
>Ga0182748_1003030_pt1 | contig 14540 bp, 18 predicted proteins | sample eDN3rd37CKraftOP_FD_128877 | JGI IMG/M metagenome (GOLD analysis project Ga0182748, IMG submission 128877) | Enriched Organic Plus compost microbial communities from Emeryville, California, USA - eDNA 3rd pass 37_C Kraft OP (version 2) (version 2) ...
GACGAGGCCTTCTTCTACCATAGCGGCGAGGAGCGCCGGATTGTCGGCATCATGCGGATCAGCGGCGGCCAGAAGCCCGACGGCGAGGACGGAAGCTGGGTGAAGGTCCCCGTCCAGCCGGTCCGCGCGATCGGCCCGGTGACGCTACAGGCGATCAAGGCCGAGCCCCGGCTGGCGAAGATGGAGCTCGTCCGCCAGTCCCGCCTCTCCGTCAGCCCCGTCCGCGACGAGGAATGGGCGCTGATCCTGGAGATGGCGCAGGGTTGAGCAGGCGACCGCGCGGCGCGCTGGCTTACCTCCCCGGCATCTCCCTGTGAAGGCGCCATGCCCTTCGCGGCGCGGGTGCGTCGTTCGTCTAAAATTGCTTGCGCCGAACGTCACGGCGCGAACATGTCCGCAGGGGGACTTCATCTTGACCGGCCGGTGTCCTCCGGCCGCAGGGAGGGTTTTGACATGAGAAGATCGCATATCGCCGCGCTGGCGGGCGTTCTGCTTGCCGGCACCGCGCCGCTCGCCGCCCAGGGCGGGCAGCAGCAGCCGCAGGCGTCGGCAGCGCCGTCCGCCTCGGGCCGCGCCGCCTATGGCAGCTGGGGCGTCGATCTTTCCGCGCGCGACCTTTCGATCAAGCCGGGGGACGATTTCTGGCGTCACGCGAACAACACCTGGTTCCGGAACAACCCGATTCCCGCCGACCGCACCTCCTGGGGCGGCTTCTCGGTGCTGAGCGACCAGGTCGAGCAGCAGCTGCGCTCCGTCCTCGAGGAGGCGGCGCGGGCAACGGATCCCGTCAGCCGCCGCGTTTCCGCCATGTACGCGAGCTGGATGGACGAGGCCGGCATCGAGGCGCGCGGCACCGCGCCGCTGCGGCCCTATCTCGAGCGGATCGACGCCGTGCAGAGCCGCGACGACCTCGTCCGGCTGTTCGGCACGCCCGGGTTTCCGGCGCCGATCGGCATCGGCATCACGCCCAACCCGGGCGATCCGACCCATTATGTCGCCGGCGCCACCCAGGGCGGCCTCGGCATGCCGAACCGCGACTATTATCTGAACGAAGGCGCGCGCTTCGACGCCTATCGCGCCGCTTACCGCACCTACGTGACCACGATCTTCCGGCTGGCGGGCTACGGCGGTCCGGAGCAGCGGGCCGATCGCGTCATCGCGCTCGAGCGCGCCATCGCCGAGGCGCACTGGACGCCGGAGCAGAGCCGCGACGTCTCGCGTTCGATCAACCCGATGACGCCGGCCCAGCTCGCTGAGCTGGCGCCCGAGTTCAACTGGCCGCTGCTGCTCGAGACCGAAGGGCTCGGCAATGTGGGCACGATCATCGTGCGCCAGACGACCGCGATCCAGGCCCAGGCCCGGCTGTTCGGCTCGACCCCTCTGGAGACCTGGAAGGACTGGCTCGCCTTCCACTTCATCAGCAACAATGCCGAGTTCCTGCCCCGCGCCTTCGACCAGGCCAATTTCGACTTCTATTCGCGCGCGCTGCGCGGCGTCGAGCGGCAGCGGGACCGCTGGAAGCGCGGCCTGGCCGTGCTGAACCGCACGCTCGGCGAGGATGTCGGCCAGCTCTACGTCGCGCGCTACTTCCCGGAGGAATCGCGCCGGCAGATGACCGAACTGGTCGCCAACCTGCGCGCCTCGCTCGGCGACCGGCTGCGCCAGAACAGCTGGATGGACGAGGAGACCCGTCAGGCCGCGCTCGCCAAGCTTGACGCCTTCGATCCGCGCGTCGGCTTCCCCGACAAGTGGATCGACTATTCGTCGCTCCAGGTCGATCCGGCCGACCTGCTCGGCAACATCATGCGCGCGCAGGAATTCCAGCACAATCTGCAGCTCTCGCGCCTGCCCAACCCGGTGGACCGGACGCTGTGGGGAATGACGCCGCAGACGGTGAACGCCTATTACAGCCCGCTCACCAACCAGATCACCTTCCCGGCCGCGATCCTGCAGCCGCCCTTCTTCGACCCCAATGCCGATCCGGCGGTCAACTACGGCGCGATCGGCGCCGTCATCGGCCACGAAATGGGCCACGGCTTCGACGATCAGGGCAGCCGATTCGACGGCGAGGGTCGGCTGCGCAACTGGTGGTCGCAGCAGTCGAACGAGCGCTTCCGGGCGCTCACGGCGCGGCTCGGCGCGCAGTACGACACCTACGAGCCGGTTCCCGGCCAGCGGATTCGCGGCGGCCTGACGATGGGCGAAAATATCGGCGATCTCGGCGGCATCGAGGTCGCCTACGGCGCCTATCGCCACTATGTCGCGCAGCATGGCGAGCCGCCGGTGATCGACGGGCTGACCGGCGACCAGCGTTTCTTCCTCGCCTTCGCCCAGATCTGGCGCATCCAGACCCGGCAGGATGCGCTGCGCCAGCAGGTGCTGACCGATCCGCACAGCCCGGCGGAGTTCCGCGTCAACGGCGTCGTGCGCAACGTCGACGCCTGGTACCGCGCCTTCAACGTCCAGCCCGGCGACCGGCTCTACCTGCCGCCCGAGGAACGGGTGCACATCTGGTAATGGGAAGGGGGCCGGGCAACCGGCCCCTTTTTCGTTCGGCGCGGCATGCCGCCCGCCACATAGAACCCCTCTCCCCTCCCGGGGGGAGAGATTGGAGAGGGGGCGACCGAAGCCCCGCGGGCACTTGCTCGTTCCCGTGGCCGCCACGCCCGTTCGTTCTCCTTGGCGCGAGAGGAAGGATCGCCTTTCGACAGGCTCAGGGCGAACGGAGCAGCGCCGCGCCACCGCCTCCGCCGCATGTCGTCGCGGTTCGGCGGTTCGTCGAACATTTCGCACTTTCGCCTAAACGCGCCGCGTCTTTGCCGAAACGGCGCTGCGGCGGCGCGTGGACGGGATCAGAAGGGAACCACCCCAACCGAACCAGGGAGGTTCCAATGAACGCCAACAGCAATACCGTCGGCCGCGCCGGCACCGTCGTCGCCGCCATCCTCGCCACTCTCCTCACCGGCACGCTCGCGGTCGGCGAGGCCAATGCCCAGCCGCGGGACTTCACCGTCCTCGCGCCGGTCGACGCCAGCGACGCACTGACCGTCTTCGTCTCCTATGCCGACCTCGACCTCGCCCGTCCCGCCGGCCAACTCCAGCTCGAACGGCGCGTCGGCCATGCCGTGCAGCAGGTGTGCCCGTCGACGGGTCCGTCGGGGCTCGCCGAGGCCCGGTCGGCCAGCGTCTGCCGGGCGACCGCGTGGAACGGCGCGCGTCCGCAGATCGACGCGGCGATCGCCAATGCCGGGCGCGGCTACGCGCAGGCCCGCACGGTCGCCGTCGCGGCCCGTCCGTGACCGATCGACAACCTCGCCTTCGGCGGGCCCGGCAACGCGCCGGGCCCGCCGAACCGCGTCAGGCCTCGTCTTCCTCTTCCTCGAACAGCTCGGCGGCGACGGCCGCATTGGCCGAAAGGCGTACCTTGTCGCCCTCGACCTCGGCGACTAGCCCCTTCGGGAGGTAATGGTGATGGCCCTCATGGCCGCCCATTCCGCTGCCGCGGCGCGTAAGCTTGATCCGGTCGCCTTCGACGCCGTCGACCGTGCCCACATGCACGCCGTCGGCGCCGATCACCTCCATATGCTCGCGGATTTCGCCTGGCATTTCGTTTCTCCTCGGTTGCCAATCGCTCGATAATGCGGAAACCGCGCGGACGCTCCCCGCGCCTCAGGCCGTCGTCGGCGTCGCGACGATCAGCGATTCGGTCGCGGACTCGTTCTCGCGGATGAAGGCGAGAATGTCCGCATTGACCCGGTCGGCGTGGGTGGTCGCCATGCCGTGCGGGTAGTCCTGGTAGGTCCTGAGCGTGCCGCGTCTCAGCAGCGCGACGGTGAGCGGCGCGGAATCGGCATAGGGCACGACCTGGTCGTCGGTACCGTGCATCACCAGGACCGGCACGTCGATCGCCTTCAGGTCCTCGGTGAAGTCGGTCTCCGAAAAAGCCTTGATGCAATCATAATGGGCATTGGCCGCGCCCATCATCGCCTGCCGCCACCAATTGTCGATCACCGGCTGGATCGGCGCCACGCCGGGACGATTGAAGCCGTAGAACGGCCCCGCCGCGATGTCGTGGAAGAGCTGCGCCCGATTGGCGGCGAGCGCGGCGCGGAAGCCGTCGAACACCTCGATCGGCGTGCCACCCGGATTGCTCTCCTTCTTCACCATCACCGGCGGGACCGCGCCGATCAGCACCGCGGCGGCGACCCGGGCCGGATCGGCGCGGGCGACATAGCGCGTCGCCTCGCCGCCGCCGGTGGAATGGCCGACATGGATCGCGTCCCGGAGGTCGAGCGCACGGGAAAGGTCGATCACGTCGTTGGCATAGGTATCCATGTCGTGCCCGCCCGAGGTCTGGCTCGAGCGGCCATGGCCGCGCCGGTCGTGCGCGATGACGCGAAAGCCCTGATGGAGGAAGAAAAGCAGCTGCGCGTCCCAGTCATCCGCGCTTAGCGGCCAGCCATGGTGGAAGACGATGGGCCGTCCGCTCCCCCAGTCCTTGTAGAAAATCTGGGTGCCGTCACGAGTGGTGATCATGTTCATGGCCGCGTCTCCTGTCTGCAGGTTACGCTCCGTCATCGGGAAGCGGAGGCGGCCAGGCCGATGGTCGCACGGCGGGACTCGAACGGCGGAGCCGGGCAAACGTAACACGATTTCGGCGGGGCGGACACATGAGAGGACGACCTTGCCGACCGCCCGTAGCTGCGGCAGGGTCGGCGGAGCCGCCACAGGGGACATGTCCATGCACCGGATCGCCACGATTCTCGCGCTTGCCCTTCTCGCCGGCACGGCGGCGGCGCAGACCGGGGCGTGGCGGCCTCGGCCGGTGACGGACGCCACCGAACCGTCCGAGGTCGTCGCGCGGTCGGCGGCGTCCGACTGGCGCGAGATCGCGCCCGAGAATTTGCTCGTCATGGACCTCGCCGACGGCGGCCGCGTCGTGATCGAGCTCGCCCCGGAGTTCGCCCCCGTCCACGTCGCCAATATCCGCCGCCTGGCCCGCGGGAACTGGTGGGCGAACGCCGCCATCTACCGGGTGCAGGACAATTATGTCGCCCAGTGGGGCAATAACGAGGGCGGCGGCGCGCTTCCGGACGGCGTCGTCGCCCAGCCGCCGGCGGAATATGAGCGGCCGCTCGCCGGCCTTTCCGCGCGCCCGCTCGGCTATCCGGACGCCTATGCGCCGATCGCGGGGCACGCGGATGGCTGGCCGATCGGCTACGATCCCCAGCGGGGCGTCGCCTGGCTCGCCCATTGCTACGGCGCGGTCGGCGTGGGACGCGACCTCGCCCCGGACACCGGCATGGGCGGCGAGCTCTACGCCGTGATCGGCCACGCGCCGCGCCATCTCGACCGCAACATCGCCGTCGTCGGCCGCGTCATCGACGGCATCGCGCAGCTCTCCGCCCGGCCGCGCGGCACCGGCGATCTCGGCTTCTACCGGACCGACGCGGGCGAGACGCCGATCCCGATCCGCGCCGTCCGCCTCGCCGCCGACCTGCCCGCCGCCGAACGGCCGCGCTACGAGGCGATGCGCAGCGACACCGCCGCCTTCGCGGCCTATGTCACCGGCCGCGCCAATCGCGGCGGCGGCTTCTTCAACGTGCCCGCCGGCGGCGTCGATCTGTGCAACGTCAACGTGCCGGCGCGGAGGGTCGACCGGCGCGACTAGCGGCCCGCGCGGCGCCTCAGGCGGCTTCGGGCAGCGTGAAGGGCTGGCTCCTGCTGATGAACTGTCCGCCGCCGAGCGCCGCATTCTCGCGCGGCACGGCGGTGCCGCAGAAGGCGCACTCCGCCGAGAGACGGCCGACATACCAATGCGCCTTGCCGCAACCGGGGCAGTGATTGGGTTCGCCGTCGTGATAGACGATGTGGTAGCCGCGTTCGACGAGAGGTGGCGCGACGCCGCGCGTTTCGATCATTCTGGCCGCCATATGCTCGGCTCCTTCGAAATAATTTTGCAAGATCAAACGCCTCGTTCGCGCGGGGAGTTGCATGGCATCGTGGTAAATGGGGCCTTGCGCCCCGCGCGCGATCCCGTCGGGAACGGGCGCGGCGTTGGCGCGTATCGCTGGGCGAAGGGATCTCCATGCGCCTCGCGATCGACGTCACGCTCGACTACGAATTCCCCGCGCCCGCCGACGTGCTGCTGGCGGTCGAGGTGGCCCAGCTTCCCGACCAGCGGCTGATCGAGGACCTGCTCACCGTCACCGCCTCCGCGCCGCTGCGCCCGATCGGCGGCGGCGAGGGACTCGGGCGGCGGACCTGGCTGCGCGCCGAGGGGCGGCTTCGCGCCGAATATCGCGCACTGGTCGAGCTTACGCGCGCCCTGGCCGACCTGTCGGCGCTGCCCCTGCTCGCGCGGCGCGAGCTGCCGGCCGAGGTCGTGCCCTATCTCTGGCCGAGCCGCTATTGCGAGTCCGACCGCTTCGAGGCGTTCGTCGAATCGCGCTTCGGCGCGCTCGATGGCGGCGAGCGGATCGCGGCGATGGACGAGTGGATCGCCGGCCAGGTCGTCTATCTCCCCGGCAGCAGCGACACCGCGACCACCGCGGTCGACGTCTTCGTCACGCGCCGGGGCGTGTGCCGCGATTACGCGCACCTGCTAGCCGCCTTCGCCCGCGCCGCGGGCATCCCGGCGCGGCTCGTCTCAGCCTATGCGCTGGATCTCGATCCGCCGGATTTCCACGCTTTGGTCGAAGTCTGGCTGGGCGATTCCTGGCACCTTGTCGATCCGACCGGCCTTGCGCGGCCCGAAAACGTCGTCCGCATCTGCGCCGGGCGCGACGCGACCGACATTGCCTTCATGACCATTTTCGGCCGCGCCGAGCTGATCGGGCAGCAGGTCGCCGTCCGCCGCGCGGATGCCGCCGCTCAGCCCGAGGCTTCGGTCAGCCGCGCGACCTGATCCGCCCCAAGGTCGAGGGTCAGGACGCCGAGCAGCTCCTCGAGCTGCGCGACCGAGGTCGCGCTGGCGATCGGCGCGGCGACGCCCGGCTGCGCGGCGAGCCAAGCGAGCGCAACCTGCGCTGGCGTGCCGCCCGTCTCCGCTGCGACCGCGTCGAGCGCGGCGAGCACGCGCCGGCCGCGCTCATCGAGATAGGCCGCCATCCGCCCGCCGCGCACGCTCTTTCCGAAGTCCGCCGGGGAGTGATACTTGCCGGTGAGGAAGCCCGAGGCGAGGCCGTAATAGGGGAGGGCGGCGACGTTGCGCTCGACGCACAGGGTCCGGAGCGCCCCCTCGAACTCGCCCCGCTCCATCAGATTGTACTTGGGCTGCAGCACCTCGTAGCGCGCCAGCCCCTCGCGCGCCGAAATGTCGAGCGCCGCGGCGAGCCGCTCGGCCGAGAAGTTGGAGGCGCCGACCGCGCGCACCTTGCCCGCCTTCACCAGCGAATCGAACGCCGAGAGGGTCTCCTCTTGCGGCGTCTTCGGGTCGTCCTTGTGGGCGTAATAGAGGTCGATCGTCTCGATCCCGAGCCGCTTCAGCGAGGCGTCCGCGCCGTCGAGGATGGTCCGCCTCGCAAGCCCGGCATCGTAGCCGACTTTGGTCGCGATCAGCACGCCGCCACGGCCGCGCCGCGCCTTCAGCCACTCGCCAATCATCGTCTCCGATTCGCCGCCGCGATTGCCCGGCGCCCAGGACGAATAGACGTCGGCCGTGTCGATCATCACGCCGCCCGCCTCGGCGAAGCGGTCGAGGATGCGGAAGCCCTCGTCGCGATCCACCGTCCAGCCGAAGACGTTACCGCCAAGCACAAGGCGGGGCGTCGAAAGCCCGGAATTGCCGAGCGGCCTCAAATCCATCGGTCCTTCCCTTCCGTTTTCAGGCGCTCCACCACGTCCTTCACCCGCTGCGCCTCGCCGCGCGGGACAACGAGCATGGCATCGTCGGTCGCGACGATGACGAGATCGCGCACGCCGATCGCGGCGACCAGCGGCCCTTCCGAGCGGATCAAGGTGCCCGCGCAATCGATCGCGATCGCCTCGCCGGCGAGCGCATTGCCCTTGGCATCGCGTGCGGCGATGTCGTAGAGCGCCGCCCAGCCGCCGACGTCCGACCAGCCGACCGCAACCGGCGCCACCGCAACCCGCTCCGCCTTCTCCATCAGCGCATAGTCGATCGACTGCGCCGGCGACGCGCGGAACGCCTCCCCGTTCGGCACGATCCGTTGCCCTTCCGCCACCTGCCCCGCGACGGCGCGGCGGGCGGCGGCGAGGATGTCCGGAGCATGTTTCTCCAGCCCCGCGACCAGCGTGTCGGCGCGCATCAGGAAGATGCCGCCGTTCCAGTCGTGGCCACCCTCGGCGAGCATGGCCTCGGCCGTGGCGCGATCGGGCTTCTCGACGAAACGCTCGGCGCGGAACAGCCCCTCGCCCAGCGGCGCGCCGCGGCGGATATAGCCATAGCCGGTCTCGGGCCGGTCCGGCGTCATGCCGAAGGTGACGATCCAGCCGTCGTCGGCCAGCGGCCGGGCGCGCGCGACGGCGGCGCGCAGGCCGGCCGCGTCGGCGATGACATGGTCGCTCGGCAGCACGAGCAGCACCTCGTCCGGCGCCGCGTTCAGCGCGGCGAGCGCGATGGCGGGCGCGGTGTTGCGCGGCGCGGGTTCCAGGATCAGCGTCGCCGCTTCGCCCAGCTCGGCCGCGATAGCCTCCGCCTGGTCGGCGGCCCCGACCACCAGCGGCGGCGCGAACAGCGCCGGATCGGCGACGCGCGCCGCTGTTTCGGCAAGCATCGAGCGCGCGCCAGCGAGGGCGAGCATCTGCTTGGGCCGCGCCGCGCGCGAGAGCGGCCACAGCCGCGTCCCGGCGCCACCGCAGAGGATCACGGGGCGAATGAGCGCGCTCATGCCCCGGGCATAGCTGCCGGGGCCGGAGTCGCAAAGGGCTGGCTGTCGCCCCCTCCCCCGCCTATGCCGGCGCCATGATCGCGCCGCTGCTCGTTACCTTGCTCGTCGCGTCCCGTTCCGCCCGGCCTCGACGGCCTGTGGGTGACGCAGGATCGCAGCGCGATCGTGCGCATCGGCGCCTGCGGCGAGACGATCTGCGGCCGGATCGTACGCGTGCTGAAGCCGGGCGCGCCGCCCAATGACGCGCGCAACCCCGATCCCGCGCTGCGCGCGCGGCCGCTGGCGGGCCTCGCCGTGCTGAGCGGCTTTGCCGTGGCGGGCGCCGGCGCGAGCGGCGGCCGGGCCTATGACCCGGCTACGGGCCGATCCTACCGCGCCTACCTTACGCCGAACGCGGACGGCGCGCTGCGCGTCACCGGCTGCATCGCCTTCCTCTGCCGCTCCCAGACCTGGACCCGCCCGCGCTGACCTCCCCTCCCGCAAGCGGGAGGGGGACGGAGCCTCGTTTTGGGAAATTTCCCAAATCGCCTATGGGCCGGCTTACGCCTTCCCGCCTTCCGCCAGCAGGCGGTCGACGGCGTCCACGAGTTGGCCGACATTCTCGATCTCGGCCTGCATGTTCATCGTGATCAGGATGTCGAACTCGTCCTCCACGGAGGCGACGAAGTCCATCACCACCAGGCTGTCCCATTCGAGATCGCCGGCGAAAGTGGTCGCCTCGGTGAGCTCCACGCCCTTCTTATTGAAGGGCTCGATCAGCGCGGCGACGCGGGCGAAAGTTTCGGATCGATCGGTCATGTGGCGGGCCTTTACGCGGGTTTTTGCGGCACTACCAAACAAATCGGGCGGGAACGCGGCGGCGCTTGGCAAGAAGCGTGGCGACGTGCCATGAACGCGCGTCAGGGGAGGCGAAGGGGGAGTCTTCATGTCGATCGAGGCGCCCAAGCAGCTGCGCGTATTTCCGGCGAACACGGTCAACGTCATCCGCACCGGGCAGCAGATTCACGCCACGCTCGGCCAGATGGCCGACCAGAAGGCGAACATGCTGCTCGCCGCCACCTTCCTCGTCTTCACCATCGCCATCGGCCAGGTGCGGCAGATGAGCGAGCCGCTGCCGCTCCTCCTGCTTGCCGGCGGCGCCTTCTTCTCGGCGATCTGCGCGGTGCTGGCGGTGATGCCAGCCGCCCATTTCAAGACCGGCGGCAAGATCAACCTGATGTTCTTCGGCTCCTTCACCCAGCTCAGCGAGGATCAGTATCTCGACATGATGATGGACGAGCTGGAGCAGGAGGAGACGCAGTTCCGGATGATGGCGCGCGATCTCTACCAGAACGGGGTCGTGCTCGAGCGCAAGAAGTACCGGCTGCTCGCCTATGCCTACTGGATCTTCCTGACCGGACTGATCGCGGCCGCGGTCGCCTTCGTCGTCACCTATTTCTTCTGAAGCGGCCTATCGCAGCCAGCCCTGCTCCAGGTACCACCGGGCGGTCGCCTTGAGGCCGTCGGGCGTCGCGATGCGCGGCTGCCACAGCGCCGCGGGCGGGCGCGCCTCGGCGGTAACGACCCAGTCGGGATGGCAGAAATAGCGCGCCCGGTCCGGCGTCAGCTTCGCGCCCTCGCGCCGCACGAGCGTGTCGAGCCGCGCCGCGCCCTTCACCACCGCTTTCGGCATCGACACGGTCGCGGCGCGCCGCCGGCCGAAGGCGCGCGCCAGCGTCCGGGCGAAATCGCGATGCGCCCAGCCGTCGGGCGTGCCGTCGTCAGGCTCATAGGTCTCGCAGACCGTCTCCGGCTCGCCCGGCAAGGCGAGGATCAGCCGCGCGAGATCCTCGACATGGATCACCGAGAAGCGGCCGGGCGGGGGCAGCAGAGCGATGCCGCGCCGGGCCATGCGGAACAGCTCGAACGTCTCGCGATCTCCCGGGCCATAGACCGCCGGCGGCCGCACGATCGTCCATTCCAGGCCCGAGGCGGCGACGACACGCTCCGACTTCGCCTTCGACCAGCCATAGTCGGACAGGTCCGGCTCGCGCGCGGCGAGCGAGGAGACATGGATGAAGCGCTTCACCCCGGCGCCGCGCGCGGCGTCGATCATCCGCGCCGTGCCGCCGACATTGACCGCCTCGAAGGCCGCGCGGGTCGGCGCGTTGATGAGGCCGGCGAGGTGGACGACGACGTCGGCGCCATCGCACAGCTTGGCGAGCGCCGCCGGCCGGTCGAGCGCGCCGTCGACCCAGTCGAGCCCCTCCTCCGGCGGACGCCAGCCGCGGGTGAGCGCGCGCAGCCGGTAGCCCTGCTCGCGCGCAACGCGCAGCAGGTGGCCGCCGACGAAGCCGGTGCCGCCGGTCAGCGCGATGACGGGCTTTCGGCTCATACCGGCGACCACTCGACGCTGTCCCCGCCCTCGTCGTCGGGCGCGACCTTGCGATGCCCCGGACCGACGATCTCGAGCAGCCGGTCGAGCGCCCAGTCGACGCCGACGCCGCTCGCCGCCGAGAGCGGGATCACCTCCTGCCCGCTCGCCTCTTCGAGCTCGGCCGAAAGCGCCGCGACCAGCTCGTCGTCGAGCGTGTCGATCTTGTTGAGCGCGACAACGCTCGGCTTGTTGGCGAGCCCTGCCCCATAAGCGGCGAGCTCGTCGCGGACGATGCGATAGCTGGTTGCGACGTCCTCGTCGTTCGCGTCGACGAGGTGGAGCAGCACCCGGCAGCGCTCGATATGGCCGAGGAAGCGGTCGCCGATGCCCGCGCCCTCCGCCGCGCCCTCGATCAGCCCGGGGATGTCGGCGAGCACGAACTCGGCGCCCTTGTGCCGCACCACGCCGAGCTGCGGCCGCGTGGTCGTGAAGGCATAGTCGCCCACCTTCGCGCGGGCGTTGGTGACAGCGTTCAGGAAAGTCGACTTGCCCGCGTTCGGCAGGCCGACCAGCCCGGCGTCGGCGAGCAGCTTGAGGCGGAGCCACACCCACGCTTCCTCGCCCGGCCGGCCCATGCCGTGCTGGCGAGGCGCGCGGTTGGTGGAGCTCTTGTAGCTGGCGTTGCCGCGCCCGCCGGCGCCGCCCCTCAGCAGCACGACGCGCTGGCCGACTTCGGTGAGGTCGGCGAGCAGCGTCCGCTCCTCGTCGTCGGCGAGGATCTGCGTTCCCACCGGCACCTTGATGACGAGGTCCTTGCCGGCCGCGCCGGTGCGATTCTGGCCGGCGCCACCGGTGCCGCGCGGGGCGCGGAAATGCTGCGTGTAGCGGAAGTCGATCAGCGTATTGAGGCCCGGCACCGCCTCGAAGACGATGTCGCCGCCCTTGCCGCCGTCGCCGCCATCGGGGCCGCCGAACTGGATGAACTTCTCGCGCCGGAAGCTCACCGCGCCGGGACCGCCGGCGCCGGAGCGTATGTAGATCTTGGCGGAATCGAGAAAGTGCATCGCGGGCATGTAGTCGATCGCCCGCCGGCCCGAAAGGCCGGCGGGACGGAGGCGGTCAGGCGGCCAACGGGCAGTCCGACTGGCAATCGAGCGCGGCGTCGGCGAGGTCGATCTCGAGCTCGCGGCACGGCGCCTTCCCGCCGCGGGCGAGGCTGAAGCGCGGGCGCGTGACGCCGGTCGGCCGGAAGCCGAGCCTGGCGAGCAGTCGCGCGGCGGCGGGATTGTCGACGAAATGGCCCGCCCGCAGCCGCCTCAAGCGCAGCGTCTCGCGCGCGAAGGCGACCACCGCGCGGCCGGCCTCGGTCGCGAAGCCCTGGCCCCGCCAGGGCCGCGCGATCCAGAGGCCGAATTCGCGGCCGGCCGATTCGGGCCCGAAGCCGATGCCGCCGACCAGTTGCGGCGCGCCGTCGGTGCGCAGGAAGATGAGGCAGCTCGGCGCGTCGGGCGCGCACTCGCGCGCGAGGAAGGCCTCGGCGTCGGCCATCGTGTAGGGCCAGGGCGCATCGGCGAGATTGCGCAGAACAGCCTCGTCGGCGATCGCGGCGTGGAGCGCGCGCGTCCTCGCGCCAGCCGGGCCTCAGCAGCAGTCTCTCTGTCCTCGCGAACATGTCTCGTTCCTCTCGGCTCTTGCCGGCCTCATGGCTCGACCATGGTTCGGGCCGGCGACGTTTCGTGAGGGAAACAAAAGGGAGAGGGGTCACCTCCTGGCGACCCCTCTCCCTCACATCGGTTCGCCGATCTCGAGAACCTTGAAGGGCCGCCCCTTTCCGGGCAGCCCGTCCTCGGCTGCCCCTATTCCGCCGCTTGCGCGATGGCGTCGACACACACGAACTTGCGGCCGAGCTTGCCGTCGCGGAACGCGACCGTGCCGTCGGTAAGCGCAAAGAGGGTGTGGTCCTTGCCCATGCCTACATTGGCGCCCGGATAGAAACGGGTGCCGCGCTGGCGCACGATGATGTTGCCGGCGACGACGGCTTCGCCACCGAACTTTTTCACGCCGAGGCGCTTGGACTGCGAATCGCGGCCGTTACGCGACGAGCCGCCTGCTTTCTTGTGTGCCATGGTCTTCTCTTAAGCTCGAAACTCTTTACTCGCCCTTATCAGCCGCGGCCTTCTTTGTCGAAGCCTTCTTGGCCTCGCCCTCGGCCTTGGCCGGCGCCTTCTTCGCGGGCTTCGCCTCGGCCTTCGGCGCTTCCGCCTTCGCCTCCTTGGCCTCCGCCTTCTTCGCCGGCTTCTCGCCGCCGATCGACAGGATCTTCAGGATCGTGTGCTGCTGGCGGTGGCCCTTCTTGCGGCGATAGTTGTGACGGCGGCGCTTCTTGAAGACGACCACCTTCTCGCCCTTCACCTGGGCGACGATCTCGGCCGACACGGCAAGCGCGCCCTTCGCCTTGAGGTCGCCGCCGTCGCCGGCGAGCAGGACGTCGTCCAGCGTCACCGTGTCGCCGGGATTGCCGGCGAGCTTCTCGACAACGATCTTGTCTCCGGCGGCGACGCGATACTGCTTGCCGCCCGTGCGCACGATAGCGAACATGGGCCCGTCCAATTTTGTCAAAACGCTTGGCGCGCGGCGACGAACCGCGCGCGGAAAGCCGGGCTGCTACAGAGCGACGGTCCGCCTGTCAACCGATCGGCGCCTCAATGGCGCCGTTCGCGCCTCAGCCGGTAGCGCCCGCGCTCGAAGCCGTCGAACATGCCGGCGATCGCCGGGTGATCGATCGGGTCGCCCTCGGTGTCGGGCAGCAGGTTCTGCTGGCTGACATAGGCGATGTAGGCCGAATCCGAATTTTCGGCGAGCAGGTGATAGAATGGCTGGTCCTTTGCCGGGCGAATATCCTCGGGAATCGCCTGGTACCATTCCTCGCTGTTCGCGAAGACCGGATCGACGTCGAAGACGACGCCGCGGAAATCGAACAGCCGGTGGCGCACCACGTCGCCGATCGAAAAGCGCGCGTGGACGATCGGCGGCGCTTCGACCTTGCCGCTTGCGGAGTCATCAGAAACCGATCGAGCCATGCCGCCAATGTAGGCTCCCCCCGCGCCCCCGGCAAGCGAGGCCGGTGGCGGGGAGGCGCAAGGCGGCGGCGCTCGCGCCCGGGCTTGGCAACCGCCGCGCCTTGGGCTAGTGCCCCCGCTCGCTCGACCGGGCGCCGCGCCACGCGGCCTTGCCTCACTTGCGGAGAGGTGCCGGAGTGGTCGAACGGGGCGGTCTCGAAAACCGTTGTGCCCTTACGGGTACCGAGGGTTCGAATCCCTCCCTCTCCGCCA
>Ga0182748_1003033_pt1 | contig 14531 bp, 14 predicted proteins | sample eDN3rd37CKraftOP_FD_128877 | JGI IMG/M metagenome (GOLD analysis project Ga0182748, IMG submission 128877) | Enriched Organic Plus compost microbial communities from Emeryville, California, USA - eDNA 3rd pass 37_C Kraft OP (version 2) (version 2) ...
GCGCGACCGCGTCGGCGACCTGGAGAAGGACCTGCGCGAGACCGAAAGCCGTCTGCAGCAGGAGCGGGTCGACGCCGACCAGGTCGCCCGCGCCCTCACCGGCGAGCGCGCCAAGGTCGAGGGCCTCGGCCGCCGCATCGCCCATCTCGAGCGCGAGCTCGCCGCTCAGCGCGAGCAGGCGGAAGGTCTCGCCAACCGCGTCGCGGAGCTCGAGTCCCGCCTCGCCGAACAGGGCGAGGCCCTGGCCCAGCGCGAGAAGGAGCGCGGTGCGTTGCGCACCGCCCTCGCCAAGACCCAGGAAGCCGAACGCGCGGTCCGCCAAGACCTCGCCGAACTCACGCGTACCACCGACGAGGCCATCGCCAATCTGCGCGCCGACAAGGCCCTGATCGAGGGCCAGCTCGAACGCGCCCGCGAGGACCGCGCCCGGCTGCAGCGCGAACTGTCCGCCATGAAGCGCGAGGTGGAGACGAGCGGCGCCGGCGAACGCGTCGAGAACGCGCTGCTGCGCGAGCGCATCAACGACATCGCGGCCGAGGTGGTGCGGATGACCGCCGCCCTCGAAGGGCCGGGCTCGCCCATCGAGACGATCCTTGCCGACGACGCCGCCCGCGCCCGCGCCAACGGCGCCGCGCCGAGCAATGTCCAGGACAAGAGCGGCAGCCTCGCCGACCGCGTCCGCGCGCTGCAGGGCCGCGCCGCCCGCCTCTCCTCCGCGACCTGAGCGCCGTCCGGCCGGCCCGATGCACCCGCAGCGCCGGCTCGCCCCGCTCCGCCTCGCACCGGTGGCCGCCGCCTTGGCGCTGCTCACGATCCCCGACCTTGCCCACGCCGAGAACCCGGAGATCAGCGCCCGTCGCGCCGCCCAGCGCCGCACCTTCACCGACGCCGAGATCGCCGCCGGCTTCTATAAGCTCGCCTTCGGCGCCGAGTTTCACCGTGCCGGCCCTGTCGACCGCATCCGCAAGTTCGACGGCCCGGTCCGCGTCTATATCGACAACCGCGCCCGCCCGGACCGCAGCGGCATTCTCGCCGCCATAATCGACGACATCGGCGCCGGCATCGCCCATCTCGATCTCGCCCGCACCGCGCGCCGGAAGGAGGCCAATGTCATCGTCACCCTGGTGCGCGACCGTGACCTGAGCCGCACCGTCGCCCGCATCTACGGGCGCGACCAGGCCCGCCGCATCATGCGCGAGCTCGATCCGCAATGCCTTTCGGGTTTTCGCAAGGATTCCGGCTTCCGCATCACCCATGCCGAGGTCGTGCTCGTCGCGGACGTCGACGATTTCGTCTTCCGGGACTGCGCCTACGAAGAGCTGCTGCAGGCGCTGGGGCCGATCAATGACGACGCCTCGGTGCCCTGGACCATGTTCAACGACGACGTGCAGATGGGTTTCTTCGATCTCTACGACCGCTACATCCTCAATCTGCTCTACGACCCGCGGATCCGCCCCGGAATGACCCGCCGCGAGGTGCGCGCGCTGCTGCCCGCGGTGCTGGCTTCGGTGCGGCGCGGTCTCGGACGGCAATCGCCCCCCGGAACTGCCGCCCCCGCCGGACGTTGATACGGCACCGGTCCGCCTTGCGGCGGATGCCGGCGGCCGGATCGTGCCGGCGCGAAGGAGCGGGCGCGCCCGGGTGCAAAAGCGGATTCCCCTTTGCCCGGTTGCGCTCTATACAGTGCGACGCCGTTTCAGGGAGGAAGTCGCGATGCGGGTCGCCGCACAGCTCATCGCCGCCACGTTCATTCTCGGTCTGCTGTTCGACAATCCGCCCGACGCGGAGATGGCGCCGTGGTGTCAGTCCAACGATGAATACACCCATTGCGCCTATCCGACGTTCCAAAGCTGCCTGCAGGCCGCCAACGGCCTCGGCGGCTTTTGCTTCGCCAATCCGCGGCGCCCCGATGCGCCGCCGGCGCCGCGCGGGCCGTACCGTTCGCGCTGACCGGCGTCCGGCCGGCAGCGCATGAGGAGGCTATGATGCGAATCCTTGCTCTCGCTGTCGTCGCCCTCGCGGCCATTGTATTCGCCCCTGCCCCCGCCCGTGCCCAGGCGCCGTGGTGCGCCTGGTATGACTGGACGACATACAATTGCGGCTTCTTCTCCCTGCAGCAGTGCCTCGACACGGTGCGGGGCGCTGGCGGCACCTGCCGCCGCAATCCCCGCGTCAGTGAGCGCCCGGCGCCGGTGAAGAAGCCGCGCTACCGGGACCGCCGCTGATCGGTCCGTCGCCGCGACGGGTTTCGTCCGGTCTTTCTTGCTTCCGCCATTGACACCCGCGCGGCTGCCGCCGACAAGGCGGGGCCTTCCCCCCGACCCCCGAAAGGACGCGTCCGATGTTCACGCTTGAAATCAACGGCAAGCCGATCGCCGTCACCAACGCCGACGAAGCGCAGGCGCGCGCGGTGTTCGAAGACGACGATTTCAAGACCGATCTGCGCTCGCTGCAGAGCGACGGCAAGCCGGTCTGGAACGGCACCGACGCGCTGGTAGTCCGTCCCGCTTCCGAAGACGAGGTCGCCGCCTTCGAGGACCTCGACGAGGAAGACGAGGACGACGACGACGATGACGACGACCTCGAAGACGAGGATGACGACGACGACGATTCCGATGAGGACGACGACGCCGACGATGATGAGGACGACGAGGAAGAGGACGAAGACGAAGGCGTCGAGGTCCTGTTCCTGGTTCCGCTCGACGAGGACGCGTGATCGTTCCGCCTGCGGCTGATCCTCGTTACGATTGATCCGTGCCCGGCCCCCGCGCCGGGCACGCGCGTCTTCGACAGGCGCGACGCCATGATGCGAGATGCTCGCACGAGGAGCCGTGGCCGCGGCAGCGGCTGCTGGACATGGTGCTCGAACGCGAGCGCCTCTTCGCGCCCGGCGCGGGCTGGTCCTACTCCAATGTCGGCTACATGCTCGCGCGGGACCATGTCGAGACCGCGTCCGGGCAAGATATTGCGACGCTGTTCGAAGCGTTGATTGGCGGGCCCCTCGGCCTCGAAAGCATCGCGCTCGCCACCACGCGCGAACAGTTCGCGCGTGTGTGCTGGAGCGTCGCCGCGCGCTATCATCCGGGCTGGGTCTATCACGGCTGCCTGGTCGGCACGGCCCGCGACGCCGCCTTGCTCTTGCACGGGCTGTTCGTTGGCACGCTGCTGCAACCAGCCACGTTCGAACAGATGCTGATCCGCCATCCCGTGGGCGGCGCGGTCGAGGGACGGCCGTGGACCGCGTGCGGCCACGGCCTTGGCCTGATGAGCGGAACAATGGGCGAGACCGGGCGCGCGATCGGCCATTCCGGAAGGGGCCCGTTCTGCATCAATGCCGTCTACCACTTCCCCGGTCGTGACGATCCGATCACGGTCGCTTGCTTCGCAACGGGAGCGGACGAAGGACGCGCCGAGTTCGAGGCGGCGCGGCTCGCCAGACGCGATAAACGCATCCCCCGCTGCGGAGCCTCCGCGCGCGCGTGAGGCGCTGTCTGCGACCCAGCGAAACGGCAACCGCAGGAACGGAAGAAATTCAGAACTGTCGCGCATTGGCGGCAATCGAACACATCGCGATCCTGCTACATTAGAAACATTGTAATGGAACCGCAGTTTTAAATTGTTCTAGGTCTATATTCACAAGCTAATCTTGACCATTACGTCCGCATTGCTTTATCGACCCCGGATCAACACAGGGGCGACATTGCAATGAGCGCGAGACTGGTCCTCTCGACCTTCACTTCCATGCTGCTGGCCGGCACCGCGATGGCTCAGGCACCGGAGATCCGGCTGCAGGAAGTGTCCGTCGAGGCCAACGCGCCGCAGCCGCAGGACGGCGCCGAGGGCGTGATCAGTACCGACGGCTACGTCGGCAAGAGCGGGGTCGCCGGCACCAAGACCGACACGCCTTTCCTCGAAGTGCCGCAGTCGATCTCCACGGTGACACGCCAGCAGATCGAGGACCGCAAGCCGCAGAACCTGCAGGAGACGCTGAGCTATGTCCCCGGCGTGCGCGTCGGCGCCTTCGGTTTTGACCCGCGCTACGACGCTTTCACCATCCGGGGCATCGACGTCACCTATACCGGTGTCTTTCGTGACGGCCTGCGCCAGCTGAACAGCCCCAACGGCCTGTTCCGGCTCGAGCCCTACGGCCTTGAAGCGGTCACCATCCTGAAGGGGCCGGCCGCCGCGATCTACGGTGCCAGCAGTGCCGGCGGCATCGTCGATCTCATTTCAAAGCGCCCGCTCGATCGTCCGCTGCGCGAGGTCGAGCTGCAGACCGGCTCGTTCGACCGTATGCAAGGCGCGTTCGATTTTTCCGGCCCGGCCAATGCCAGCAAGAGCGTGCTGTTTCGCGTCACCGGCCTCGCCCGCGATGCCGGCACCGAGCTCTCCGCGGTGAAGGACGACCGTGTCTTCATCGCGCCGGCGCTGACGCTGAAGCCGAGCGAGGACACCACCATCACCTTCCTGTCCGAATACATGGACAGCACCACCGGCGGCACGGCCGCCTACATCAACACCTACGACGGGACGCTTTCCACCGGCGCCACCCGCGAGTTCGGCGGCGATGCCCGCTTCAACGACTTCCGCCAGAAGCAGGGCCGCATCGGCTACGCCTTCGAGCATCGCTTCAACGATGCCTTCACGCTGCGCCAGAACCTGCGCTACTCGAAGCTCTCCACTGACCAGAAATACATCTTCGCCGGCTATCCCGGGATCACCCGCGAGGATACCGGCGGCATTTCCGCCGACACCAATCTCGAAAGCCGTTTCACCACCGGCGCAGCTGCGCATACGGTGCTGACCGGCGTCGATGTCAGCCATCTCAACTACACGTCGTGGCAGGCCTTCGGCGACTTCACCACCACCTTCCCGCCGGCGGTGCCTTACGTCGCCGAGTACGAGCAGACGCAGACCCTCGTCGGCATCTACGTGCAGGATCAGGTGGAACTGGGGCCGTGGCGCCTGCTGCTCGGCGGCCGTCACGATTGGCTCAGCAGCGAATTCACCGACGCCACCGCCCTGCAGTACGACCAGAAGGACGGGCGTTTCACCGGCCGCGCCGGCCTCAGCTACGTCACTGCCTTCGGCCTCGTGCCCTACATCAGCTACGGAACCTCGTTCACGCCCAATCCCGGCACGGTGCTGAACGGTTCGGTGGCACAGCCCACCACCGGCGCGCAGGTCGAGCTCGGCGTCAAGTACGACATTCCCGGCACCAATGCCGCCATTCGCGCCGCCGTGTTCGATCTGCGCCAGGAGAACGCGGTGGTCTACCAGGTCGTGTCCGGCACCAACGTGCAGACCCAGCTCGATCTCACCTCGCGCGGCTTCGAACTGGAGGGCACCGCCTCGCTCGCCAACGGGCTCAACCTGCTCGCCTCCTATTCGTACAACGACGTCACCATCGACCGGCTCAGCCCCGAGACGGTCGGCAAGACGCTGAGCAGCGTGCCGTTCCATACCTTCGCGCTGTGGGCCGACTACACGTTCCAGGACGGCCCCGCGCGCGGTCTCGGCCTCGCCGCCGGCCTGCGCTATTCCGGCTCGAGCTACGGCGACAACCTCAACCGGCCGATCCTCGACAATGCGCCGCGCACCTTCGTCGACGCGGCGATCCGCTACGATCTCGGCGTGCTCGACCCGCGCCTTGAAGGCGCGCGCCTGCAGGTGAACGCAACCAACCTGTTCGACGAGGTCAAGCAGATCTGCTCGTCGAACTATTGCTACTGGGACGAGGGCCGCAAGGTGATCGCCAGCCTGCGCTACCGCTGGTGAAGCCCGCCGCCGAAGCGGACGACCGCGGCGCACCGCTCGCGGTCTTCTTCGCCGTCGGCGGCGTCTACGTCGCCCAGAGCATCATCAGCGGCCTCACCTTCACTGCGTTTCCCGCGGTGCTGCGCGAGCGTGCGGTCGCGCTCGATCAGATCGGCCTGATTTATCTCGCCGTGCTGCCCTGGGCGATCCGCTTTCTCTGGGCGCCGGCCATCGAGCGCTATCGTTTGCCTGCGCTCGGCCGCAACCGCTCGCGCGCGATCCTCTTCGTGGGCAGCCTCGTCTCCGCCGCAGGGCTGGCGCTCGCCGGCGCCGTCGGCGTCGCCGCGCCGTTTCCGCTGCTGCTCGCCTGTTTCCTCATTGTCGCCTTCGCCGCCGCCACCGTCGACATCGTCTGCGACGGCTATGCGGTCGAAGCCTTGCGGCCGCAGGATTACGGCTGGGGCAATGCCGCGCAGGTCGGCGGCGCCTATCTCGGCGCCGCGCTCGGCTCCGGCCTGTTCCTGATCCTCGTCGCCCGGCTCGACTGGGCGCTCTCGACCTGGGCGATGGCGGCGGCGGTCCTCGCGCTCGCCTTGCCGTTCCTGTTCGGCCCGCCGGCGCGCGCGGCGATCGTCGCGCGGCCGCACCGCCCGGCGCTCGCGCCGGCGCTGCAGCGCCCGGCCGTGCGCCGCGGCCTCGTCCTGGCCGTGCTCTATGTCGCCGCGCAGAAATGGGGGCTCGCGATGCTGCCGCCATTCCTGGTCGACTCGGGCGTCTCGCTGGACGTGATCGGCGCCATCAACGGCATCGGCGGCGTCGCCGTCGGCATCCTGTTCGCCGCGCTCGGCGGCGCCGCGGTGCGCCGCTTCGGCGCGGGTACTGTGCTGGTCGCGGGCATCGTGCTGCAGGCCGCCGCGCTCGCCGTCTTCGCGCTGCTCGCCGCCACCGGTGTCCGCAGCATCGCCGTACTGGTCGCGCTCGCCCTCGCCAGTTCCGCTGCGATCCTCGCCTTCGGCTTCGTCGCGCTCTATGCCCGCTTCATGCGCCTGTCCGATCCGCGCCAGGGCGGCATCGATTTCTCGCTGTTCCAGTGCGCCGACGCCGCCACCAGCATGGTCGGCGGCCTCGCCGCCGGCGCGCTGGCGCAGCATTTCGGCCATGCCGCCTTCTTCGCCCTCGCCGCTTCCATCGCCTGCGGGGCGCTGGTGGCGATGCGCGTGCTGCGGCTCGCGGCCGACTAGCCGGCGGAACGCCGCCGCACCTCCGGCAGCGGGCAGGACGCGCCGCAATCCGGCATGTCCGGCAACAGGTAGCGCAGGCAGCACACGCGCCGCCGCATCACCCGCGCGCCGTTCTCGTCCACCGCGCGCAGCCGGTCGTAGAGCGGATTGGCCTCGCCATCCGCCAGCACCGGCGCCGACAGCAGCCGCATCGCCGCGGCGCCGCCGTCGCCCGCGCTCAGCGCTTCCGCGGCCCAGTGCGCATAGGGCGCGGCATTGCCCCAGATCAGCCGCGCGCTCGCGCCCTGCGCGACCAGCGCCGCCACGAACGGTTCGAGATGCGCGCGCACGAGGCCGGTGAGCCGCGCGAACGCGTCGCCGTCGCCGGTCTCGCAGCGCGCGAAGGCGACGCCCGTCACATGGCCCTCGGCCGCCAGCGAAAAGGACACGTCCGCAGGCCGCAGCGACGGCGCCCGCGCGCGGGCGCTCAGCGCCGCCAGCGCCGGCGGGATCAGGATCGCGAGATACCAGGCGCTCCACATCGACACGACCGCGCGCCGGTCGACCTCCGGCGCCTGCGCCGCCGCCACGTCGAGCTGCGCCTTCAGCCGCGCCGGCTGCAGCAGCGCCGCGGCATCGACCAGCGGCGTGTCGGCATCGGGCGCGATCAGCCGCGCACGGCACGCCGCGAGTTCGCCGGTCAGCGCCGCGGCGGCGGCGTCATAAGCCTCGCGGGGCACGGCGTCGGACGATGGTGCGGAAGAAGAACGCGGCATGCGGCAAGCAAGGAACCATGACGGCGCGGGCGCCGCTCGCGCCCGCGCTCTGCTTATACGCATCGCGCCGCGATGGTGAGTCTTTTGCAGCCGGCGCGCGTCACATCGAGCGGCGCGCGCCGCCGCGGCATCACCACCAGCCGTCGCCGCACACGCGCACGCGCCGGATCACCACCCGGCCCGAAGGCCGCACCACGCGCTGCCGGATCCAGCGGCAATCGTCGTAATAGGCGGCGCGATAGTACGGATAGTCGTAGCCCCAATAGGGCGCGCCCCAGCCCCAACCCCAGCCGCCGCCCCAGCCCCAGAACGGGAAGCCGATTGCGGCGAAGGTCGCTGCCCGGCGATACGGATAGCGCCAGCCATAGCCGCGCCAGCCGTAGCCGCGCCACCCCCGCCAGCCGGCGCCGCGCCATCCGGCCCCGCGCCAGCCGCGCCACCCGTCGCCGCGCCAGCCGATCGCGGCCTGCCGGGTGAATCCGCCGCGATAGACCCCCGGCGCCGCCCGGAAGGCCGCGCCGCGGAACCCGCCGCCGCGCCAACCGCTGCCCCGGAACGCGGCGCCGCGGAAACCACCGCCGCCACGGAACGCGGCGCCGCGGACCCCGCCGCCGCCGACCGCCATGCGCCCGCCGCCGAAACCGCCGCCGCGGAAGCCGCCGCCAAAGCCGCCGCCACCGCCGCGGCTGAAGCCGCCACGCTGCGCCTCGGCCGTGTCGGGTACGAGAAGGGCGCCCGCCGCAAGGACGCCGAGAGCCAGAACAGGAGCAAAGACCGGAGCCAAGCGAAGTCTGCGCATTGCCGCCTCCCTCTCTGGCCCCTCCCCATCGTCGCTGAACCGACAATAGAGCACGTCGCGCCAAGTTCCCCATCACAGATGCGCGTTCCCGCCCGCGGCGGCGTCGCCTCCGCCGCGGCGGGGCGCATCCGGTTGGCGCTTACCGCGCGGCGCTAGAAGCGGTAGTTCAGCCCGGCACGGACGACGTCCATGCGCAGATCGGTGGTGTCGCTGATCGCCGGCAGCCCGCTTGGGGTCCAGGTGGTGGTGGCGCTGCCGAAATCCGCGTGGAGATATTCGAGCTTCACGCTCCACGACGCGCCGACCCCGACCTCGACGCCGCCGCCCAGCGTCCAGCCATGGACGTTGTCGTGCCACGTCGCCACCGCGTCCACCGGGAACGCCGCCGCGCGCGCCGTGGTGTTGCGCCGCGCATAGGCGTAGCCGCCGGTCACATAGGCCAGCAGCAGGTCGTTGGCATAGCCGACGCGGCCGCGCACCGTGCCGAACCACGGCACGTCGTGCCCGTAGCTCGCCACCACGGCGCAGCCGCACGAGGCTTCCTGCCGCCCCTCGGCGGTGGAGAACTGCAAGTCGGTCTCGAACCCGTAGGCCAGCGCGCCGCTGCGGAATCCATAGCCCGCCTGCACGCCGCCGATCGCGCCCTTCAGCGTGTTCGGCGCGGTGGCGAAGACCGGCCCGCCCGCCAGCGCGAAATCGGACGGCGCATCGGCGACCGCGCCGCCGAGATTGACGCCCGCATAGAACCCCGTCCAGTCGTGCGCCGCCGCCGCGCCGCTCGCGCCGACGATCATCGCCACGGCCGAAACCATCGCAAGACGCATTCTTCGAACCCCCACTTCCCCCTGTGCCGCAGGCACTTTCTCAAGCCGGACGTAAACAACGTCTTTACCGGCCCATGCCATACCGGCGCGCAAAACGAACGGCAACAGGGGGGGCGCAAGAGACGCAACGGCGCATGGAAAAACGCAGCGAAAGCCGCATCGACCGGCGCACCGTGCGCCTCGAAGACTATCCCGATCTCGTCGTTCTTTATCTCGGCATGCGCGTCAACGCGCTGCGCGGGCTCGTCACGCTGGTCTCCTTCGGCCCGAAGATCGCCCGCGTCGCCGAGGACAAGCCCGACGGCCTGCTCGCGAACGAATTCCTGATCTATTCGCTCTACCCGCTGCATGTCGGCATGCGCCAGTACTGGCGCGACTTCGACAGCCTCGAAGCCTTCGCCCGCGCCGAGCCGCACCGCACGTGGTGGCACGCCTTCCTGCGCGACCCGAAGGGCACCGGCTTCTGGCACGAGACCTATTTCATGAAGGGCGGCATGGAGGCGGTCTATGTCGACGTGCCCGCCGATATCGGCCTGCGCCGCTTCGCCCCGATCGTCGCGGCGAAGGGGCCGATGTTCTCCTCGCGCCTGCGCGCCGGCCGGCACGGCCCGCCGACCGGCCCCTCGGTCGTCTCCGAGCGCGAACTCTACGGCTGATTCCCCCCGCAGAACTCCCTTGTCGCACGCGAAGAATCGAAAACCAGGAGGCGCGAACATGAATCGTCTCTCGTCCGGCACGCTCACGCTCGCCACCATCGCCGCCGCGCTCGCGGCCTCGCTCGCCACGGCGGCGGCCGGCCCGGTCACCCTCACCGTCACCAATGTGCGCAACGACAACGGCGTCGTGCGCTGCGGCCTGTTCAATTCGGCCGCGGGCTTCGGCGAGCCGGGCCGCCAGACCAGCGAGGCGGTCGGCCGCATCAATAACGGACGCGCCGTGTGCACGTTCAAGCAGGTCCCGGCCGGCACCTATGCCGCCGCGGTGTTCCATGCCGAGCAGAACGAGCAGCAGCTCACCACCGGCCTGTTCGGCAAGCCGAAACAGGGCGTCGGCTTCTCGCGCAACCCGTCGATGACCTTCGGCCGCCCCGGCTTCGACGCCGCCGCGTTCCAGGTCGGCAGCGACCCGGTGAACCTGACGATCAAGCTGGTTTATTGAGGGGCGGTGCCGCTTCCATCATGCCCGCGCTTGTCGGGGGCATCCACGCCTTGGCGGCATCGGCGGCAGGGGAAGACGTGGATGGCCGGGACAAGCCCGGCCATGACGAGGAAAGGCGTCACCCGCGCCGTCGGCAATTACCCTGCGCCGTGCGTGCGCGCCGCTGCGTCCATGAACCCTCGCATGCACCACCTCGCGTCATGCCCGCGCGTGTCGCGGGCATCCACGTCTTGGCGGCATCGGCAGCAAAAGCAGACGTGGATGGCCGGGACGAGGCCCGGCCATGACGAGGAAAGGGAGTCACCCGCCGCGCCGTCGGCAATTACCCTACGCCGTGCGTGCGCGCCGCTGCGTCCACGAACCCTCGCATGCACCACCCCGCGTCATGCCCGCGCGTGTCGCGGGCATCCACGTCTTGGCGGCATCGCCACAAGCAAAGACGTGGATGGCCGGGACGACGCCCGGCCATGACGAAGAAGAGTGAGACCGCGCCACCCGTGCCCATCTCAAGCTCCCGTGCCCCGGACGCAGCGCAGCACGTCGGAAATCGGGTGTTCCCGATTTCCGTATTGATGATCGCAAGTCGGAAACATCCGACTTGCGTGTGATGCGCTGCAGATCCGGGGCCGCGACGGGCCTCGCCTGCCCCATCAAGAGTTACAATCTAGGGTTGCTCAAACTCAGTCCCTTGTGCTTTGCTTCCCCCGTCTGGGGGAGACGAAAATGCCGACGCAACTTCCGAGTTTCCTCGTGCGCGGCGAACGCGCGCGCTTATTTCCAGTTCTGGCCGACACATCCAAAGAAGGCCGCACGCTCTCCATCTTTCTCGCCTGCATGGAGAATGTCGGCGAGTTCGGCAGAGCACTTCTCGAAAGCGCCGGCCTGAAGCTCGGACCGCGTGCGAGGATCGAGACCTATACCGAAGTCAAATTGGAGAAAGGCGACGACAAGGCGTGGAGGCCCGATGGTCTCATTGTCGTGACGATCGGCTCGCGCAAATGGTCTGCGCTGGTCGAGGCCAAGGTGGGAAACGCCGAGCTCAAAGTCGAACAGACCGAAGCCTATCTTGAACTCGCGCACCTCAACGGCATCGACGCGCTGATCACGTTGTCGAACCAGTTCACGGCACATCCGAGTCATCATCCGCTGGCGCTCTCACGCCGCAGGAAGATCGAACTGCTGCACTGGTCGTGGATGTACGTGCTGACCGAGGCGAGCGTTCTGCTCGGCCGAGAGGAGGTCGAGGACCGCGACCAGCGCACCATCCTTCACGAAATGGTCCGCTTCCTGACCCATCCGAGCGCAGGTCTGAAGACCTTCGATCAGATGCCTGCGGCCTGGTCCGGCGTGGTGGATATTATCCAGGCAGGGGGCGTCGTGGCTGCGGCATCGCAGGAAGTGCGCGAAGCCGTCGGTGCCTGGCATCAGCTTGTCCAAGACCTCAGCCTTGATCTCAGCCGCCGGCTCAATACCGAAGTCGGGGTGCGGATCTCGCGTGCGCATGCAGCCGATCCCAATGCCCGTCTGCGCGACGACACGGCGGAACTCGCCAAGGAAAAGCGGGTCAATGCGACCTTCGTGGTTCCGGACACCGCTTCTCCAATCGACCTGTGCGCGGACCTGCAGAAGCGCTCGGTATCGCTGTCGATGCGCCTGCGCGCCCCGCAGGATCGCAAAAGCACCAAGGCCCGGCTGACATGGCTGCTTCGGCAAATTCCCGAAACGGATCTGTCCGGACTCTACGTGCGGTTCTTTTGGCCAGGGCGCGCCGCCGCCACGCAATATCCGCTCGCGGCATTGCGCGCCAATCCAGACCTCGCTGCCACCGATCGCGCGGGCTTGGCGTTGCAGTCATTTGAGGTAGTGCTGGTTCGCGACTTTGGGGCCAAGTTCGGCCAGCGGAGAAACTTTGGAAGCGAACTGAAAGAGCTCTTGCCGGACTACTACAAGGCCATTGGCCAGCATCTCACCGAATGGCAGCCCCCGGCACCGCAGCTCCCCGAAGAACGCGCCGAGCCGGAAGCCGTGTCGCCAGCCGCTATTCAGGAGCAAGCAGAAGAAGCTGCGCTAGCGCGTGAGGAATAGGCGACAGCGGACCCGTCCTTAAAGGATGCACTCGATGAAGTTATTCCCTACCCCGTTGGACATCGAGGAAACGGAAGGATTTGACAAGAACGACATTTTTGGCAGAGCCCACTTTGCTTCGGGTTTAATGAACCTGTTCGACACTGTGGCAGACCCGCTCGTGGTTGCGCTGGATGGTGAATGGGGGAGTGGAAAAAGCACATTCTTGAAAATGTGGGCTGGAGAACTTCGAAAGGCAGGATTCCCGGTTGTTTATTTTGACGCATTCGAAAATGACTACGTCGATGATGCTTTTCTCGCCATAGCAGGAGAAATAATCAGTCTAGCCGAAGCTAAGAAGCCGCAGACTACGAAAGACCAGTTTGTAGAAAAGGCAAAGGGCGCCGGAAAAGCTCTGCTGCGCAGTGGATTAAGATTGGGGATCAAAGGCGCCTCAATTGGTATTTTGGATATGGCCGACATCGAAGCATTGCGATCGGACATAGCTGGAGAGCTCAGCAATTTTGTTGACAGATACATTGGCGAACTCCTCGAACAACGACAACAGCAAAAAAACGCCGTTATCCAGTTCAAGAATGCGTTAAGCGAACTACCGTCTCTGCTTTCGACAGTATCACCACCAAAACCTCTTATCTTCATCATTGACGAGCTTGATCGATGCAAACCACTTTTCGCTCTCCAGATTTTAGAACGAATAAAACACTTTTTTGCAGTAAAAAATATCAACTTTGTTCTTGGAGTTCACTTGCCGCAACTCCAAACTTCTGTCGCGTCAGCATATGGAAATAAGTTAGACGCTAAAAGATACCTACAGAAATTCATTCATCTAACAATACCACTTCCGAACGAGTTATCTCGTCAAAACAAATTAGCAGCTACCGAGTACCTGGAGCACATATCAAAAACTATTAAACCAAAGCAGGGCGACGATGATAGAATCGAGACATCTGTCAGAGTCATACAGCACATATCATCGCACAGAAATATTACACTAAGAGATATAGAACAGATTTGGGCCAATATAGTTCTTTCAATATCGTTCACGGACATAAATTATTTCATGCCACCGCCAATTTTGGCCGGCTTGTGCGTTCTTAAGGTGACCGATTTTGAACTGTTTAAAAAGGGAAAATCTGGGCAACTTACAATCAAAGAAGTGAATGAACCACTATGTCTTGAAAAAGACGACAGACAAGGGCACATCCAGTCCTTCTTGAGAATGTATTGGCACATCGCACTAGACGAGACGATCAACACCGAATACCAAGCGTTTTATCGAGATATAGGTCTACGGTACCACATCGAGGACAGAAAGAAAATTGTTCCAGTTGTCGCGAACAGAATCATAGATTTCAAATAAGCGTTCGCCGCGGTAAAATGGGATTATGCAGCAAGTTTCCGAGTGAGATTACTTGCAGGAGCGGCAATCGCCGTCGGGAGAGTCGGGCGAATGCGGCTTGAACACAGCCTCCGCTGGTTGCCCACCTACCGCATGGCGCTCCCTAGGGGACTCGAACCCCTGTTTTCGCCGTGAGAGGGCGACGTCCTAGACCGCTAGACGAAGGGAGCGTGCGCGCAGGACATAGCCCCGTTCGCGCGCCGGCGCAAGCGAGGCGGTGGCGCTAAGGCGCCATTGTACAGCGATGAATGCGACGCACCGCGCCCGGCCGAACGCGACACATGCCAACGAGCGCCGAACCGGGCAACGAGAGGCAGCGTAAGCGCCGGCGCAAAGGCCGCCGGGCAAGAAGCAAAAGGAAAGAGGGCAAGAGGCCCCCGCCCCCTACGGCTCCGCCGCGAAGCGCAGCGTGCCGGCCGGCTGCAGGGTCCGGGCGTCGAACAGGTGGATCTCCGTCGCCCCGTTCGCCTCCACCGTCACCGTGACGCGGTCGGCCGTCGCCCCGGTCGCGAC
>Ga0182748_1003038_pt1 | contig 14520 bp, 13 predicted proteins | sample eDN3rd37CKraftOP_FD_128877 | JGI IMG/M metagenome (GOLD analysis project Ga0182748, IMG submission 128877) | Enriched Organic Plus compost microbial communities from Emeryville, California, USA - eDNA 3rd pass 37_C Kraft OP (version 2) (version 2) ...
GGCAGGCCACCCAGCTCGGCGCCGACATGGATGCAGCGGAAACCCGAACTACCGTCGAGATGGCGGCGAAAGGCTGGATAGGTGAAGTCCGCGAAGTCGGACGCGCGCGCCGGCGGCAGCACCGAGATCAGTGCCCCCCAGGCGCCTGCCCCCGTTGCGGCAGCGCCGTTGGCTCGGGCAGGCGGGGGGTGCCGGTCCAGGGTGCGCACGGCGGGCATCGTCCCGACTCAGGCTGCAGCCCGCTCCGGCGCATGGGCTCCATGGATGCCGGGCCGGCGCGGGTCCTCGCAGAGCAGGCCGGCCGCGAACATCTCGTCGAGCAGGCGGGCGACCTCGAAGGGATTGGCCCCGGCGCGACCGAGCTCGGCATGCACGGCGCCGACGGGCAGGCTGCCCGCGGCCAGCAACTCGCCGAGCTGCCGGCCGAAGCTTGCCGTGACGCACCGTGTTCCCGCGGATCCGACCAGCTCGAAGCCGTCCTCGAGCAGCTCGATATGGAGGTCCGGCCGCGCCGCCAGCACGTCTCTCGGTCCGATGTCCTGCGTCATATGTGCATCGGCGAGATCCTGTAAGGCGGCGGCGAAGCCGGCGGCATCCTCGAATCGGCGCTCGCCGAGCACCCAGTAGCCGTCCGGCCAGGTTTCGCCGGCGCGTGTGGGCGTGACGAGCTGCACCCGCCCGAGCGGCATGTTGACCAGGAAGCCGGTGACGCAGGCGATCGTCGAATGATCGACCGGCGCCGGCTCGCCTGCCGCATCGCGGCTGCGGGCGCGGCCTGCCTTCGCCTTGTGCAGGACCGATTCACGGCTCTGGATCACCAGCTCCACGCCCATCAGTTCGTCGGCGGTGAAGGTGTCGTGTACCCGCCGCATCAGCTTGCGGTTCAGGATGGAAAAGCGGTTGGTGACGGTGCGGTATCGCCCGTGCAGCGCGAGCACCCGCCGGGTCAGCGCCACGTTCTTCAGCGGCGCGGCCGTCGTCGTCTGCGGCAGTGCGCCCGTCGCGTGATAGAAATCCTCGATGAAGTCGGGGTAGTCCGGGTTGTCGGCCGGGTCGGTCGCCCAGTAGCAGAAGCCGGTTGCCGCTGCGGGCCCGAAGAATTCCACCGTCGCCTGCAATACGCCGCGCCAGAGTGCCTGGTTCGGCGCGTAGGGGAAGTGGCCACGGAATTTCGCAGCGGAGATGCCGCAGAACCAGCAGCCGACGGAGCATCCCTCGGACAGCTCGAAGGCGATGGCGGGGTGGACGATGGAACGCGCCGATGCGCCCAGCTCGCCGTTGCAGCGCGCGATCTGACGGCGTCGCCAGTGATCGAAGCGCGGGTTCTGCGCGCCGGACCAGCCGCTCTCGCGGATCAGGTCGCGCTGCCGCAACATCTCGTTGATATAGCGCTGCCAGAGCTCGGCCTGCGGGAAAGCCGTACGTCCGGTGCGCAGCGCCAGCGCGGCATGCTCGGGGTCGAGCAGCGGCAGCATGTCCACGGGATCCACGGCGGAGTCGATTCCGTGCTCGGCGCAAAGCGCGTCGAGCGGACCCCCAGCTTCAGCTGCTTCCCGCAGCCGCGTGCGGAACTCGCCATCGCCGGACCAGACTTCGAGGAACCGCTTGATGCGGGCGAGAAGGTGGATCTCCTCGGCCGAACGGCTGTCGAAGATCCTGCGGTAGGCGAGGGCGGCTGCGGTCGGCTGCGGCATGGTTCTTCCCGGGTTCGGGTCTCGATGCGGAAAGGGGGCGGACGCGGTGCGCCCGCCGCCTCGGCTCATGCGGATGGCGTCGGTCCCGGCCGGCACCCGGGCGCCGATGCGCACCCGGCGCGCGGCTGGACCTGTGCCGCCCGGTGGGATGCCGCACCGGCTGGAAAGCAGCCTTGCTTTCCAGCCATCGGGATCAGGTCGCTACGATCACGATGACGGCGGCGGCGGCCACCTCTGCCGCGCCGGCGACATTGGTGGCCGCGGCGGCATTGGCGTAGACGACTGCGTTGGCGACGACCTCGGCATTGGCGGCGACGTTCGTGTTGGCCGCGACCGAACCACCCTTGCCGCCGGCGACAGCGTCGAGCTGCTCGTCGCTCAGCGGCTTGCCGGCCTTGCTCTCGAGCCAGGACTTCGCGTCGGCGAGGGAGATGTTGTAGCCCTTCGATTGCGCGAAGGCAGTGACGGTGCCGAGGCTTCCGGCCGCGTCACGCACGCCTGCCAGGAGGTCGGGATTGGTCTTGAGGTCGCTGACGAAGCGGTCGATCTCGGTGCTCATGCGGGTCTCCTGAAGCTCGGCCGGCTGCGGCCAGGGTGCGGCGGGCCTGTGCCGCGATTGCCGCGGTACCCCGCGGCCGTGGCGCCTGGCCACGGGAGATGGCGCCGGACTGGTGCAATCGCCCCGGGGTGAGCCTGCCGACCGGACGCCCGCCGTGGCGATGGGGCCCGCGACGCGGTCATGCGAGCTGCGCGGCATAGTCCAGGAACCGCTGCAGCCCGAGCTCTGTGCAGCGGACGAAGCTTCGCCGTCCGTCACTCGTGTCGGGCTCCCGGTAGACCAGCCGCTCCGCCTCGAGATCGGCGATGCGCCGGAGCGCCGTCGAGCCCGGGACATGGGCGGCGAGACAGGCGCTCGTCGTCGAGATGCGGCGGCCCTCCAGTTCCGCCTGGGCGATTTCGAGGAACATGCTCCACACCGGATCGGCGAAGAGACCGTTGCCGAAGACCGTTGCCCGTGTCCGCACGGCGCGCAGCGCCCGCCGCAGCACGGCCTGCTGCGGATGGCCTCCGGGAGGCGGCTGGTGGGCCTCGCCGGCCGGCTCCTGCCCGAGCCTGGCGGCAATCTCGGCCAACGCCGTCGCGGCGCGGGCCAGTTCCTCGGCGATGGCGGGGGCGGGCTGGCTGCGCGACGCGCCCTCCGCCTCGCCGGCGGCCTTCTCGATGGCCGCGACGAGCCGGGGCATCTCGAGGGGAGGGGTCAGGTAGTCCACTGCACCGAGTCGCAGCGCCGCGACGGCATGGTCGAAATTGCGCGTCCTCGCCAGGCAGATGGCGCGGAAGCGCCCGCCACGATAGTTGCGGGCCCTGAGGGCCTCGAGCAGGTGGAGCCCATCGGGCGTCGTTCCGGAGGTCTCGAGCAGCACCACCGAGAAGACCGGGCGCCGCTCTGCCAGCTTCAGCGCGTCCGCATCCGCGCCTGCCGCCGTGGGGCTGTAGCCGGCCTCGCGGAGGATGCGCGGGATTCTGCCGTCCTCCGCCGCCGTCCGTCCGCAGACGAGGATCGAGCGCTGCACGTTGCGGGGACCGCACGGCGTCGCGGCGGGTGCCAACCCTGCTGGCACGGGGGCGTGAGTGACATACATCGGTGAAAGGCTTCGATCTGGAGCTTGTTCTTTCGCTCCACCGATCTTGCGGAGGCCGGCCAGCTTATGCAACTCAGAGTCGTATAAGATGTGGCCATGATGCCCTGACAGGCGATAATTCCGCTCCTTCCCCCTTCCAGTTCCATCCCGGCGAGCCGCTCACTGCCCGGAGCCCCGGCTTGCCGATCTCAAAACGGAGCCCGGCCTGTGCCCGACATAGCCCTCGTCTGCATGCCCCTGGTTGCGGTCGAGAGGCCGAGCCTTGCCCTCAGCCTGCTCAAGCCGCTGCTGGTGGAGGCGGACCTCACGACCCGCATCGTGAACGCCCATCTGCATTACCTCGACTGCATTGGCCCAGGGGACTACCGACTGCTGGGCATGGGCGGGCCGCAGGACCTGTTGGCCGAATGGGTCTTTGCCGAGGAGGCGTTCGGCGAGGGCCCTGCCGCCCCCGAGGCCTTTGCCGAGGCGCTGCTCGCGGGCAACCAGCGATTCGCGCAGCAGCTCGGGCGTGAGGGGATGCTCGCCCTGTTGCGACGGCTGCGCGGCTCGGCCGGGCTGTTCCTCGACTGGATGGCCGAGATCACCATGGCACTGGAGCCACGCATCGTCGGCTGCACCTCCACCTTTCAGCAGCATGTGGCGAGCCTGGCGCTGCTGCGCCGGCTCAAGCAGCGCCGGCCGGACCTCGTCACCGTCATGGGCGGGGCCAACCTCGAGACGGTGATGGGACGTGCCACGCATAAGCGCTTTTCGTGGGTAGATGTCGTGGTCTCCGGCGAAGCCGATGACATCGTGGCGCCGCTGTTCCGTGACCTGCTTGAGCACGGTGCCGCCATCCCCGCCGGCAAGGCACCTTTCGGCGTGCTCGTCCCGGCGCACCGCCGCGTCGGCTACCCGACCGTGGCCGGTGGCGACGGGCTCCCGCGCCGCTCGGTCGCCTCGCTGCAGGGCCTGCCGGCGCCCGATTATGGCGACTATTTCGAGGATCTCGGCCGCAGCCTGCACCGCGCCTGGATCGAGCCCGGCCTGCCCGTCGAGCTGTCGCGCGGCTGCTGGTGGGGCGAGCGCAGCCATTGCACCTTCTGCGGCCTGAATGGCGGGACCATGACCTATCGCGCGCGCAGCCCGGAGGAGGCGGAGGCGCTGTTCCACGACCTCAGCGCGCGACACGCCGTCCGGGCCTTCGAGGTCGTCGACAACATCCTGGCGATGTCCTACTTCGACACGCTGCTGGCCCGCGACAGCTTCATCGAGGCCGGCTACCGGCTGTTCTTCGAGACCAAGTCGAACCTTCGCGAGGCGCATATCGCGGCACTGGCGCGCGCCGGCGTGGTCAGCATCCAGCCCGGGATCGAGAGCCTGCACAGCGCGGTGCTGCGGCTGATGGGCAAGGGTGTCACGGCGATGGCCAATATCCGCCTGCTCCGCCTGTGCGGCCAGTATGGCATCCGTGCGGGCTGGTCCGTGATTGCCGGCTTCCCCGGCGAGCAGGACGCGTGGCACGCGGAGACGGCGGCAATCATCCCACGGATCAGCCATCTGCAGCCGGGCGCGATCGTGCGCCTGCGCTATGACCGCTTCAGCCCCTACTTCGCCAGGGCAGACAGCTTCGGCCTCGCGCTGCGGCCGATGCCGGCCTACGCCCAGGTGTATCCGGAAAGAGGCCCCGCCCTGGCCGACCACGCCTATTACTTCTGCAACGAAGGGGAGCCCCAGGGGGGGCGGTCGATCCTCCGTACGCCCCAGTCGGACCAGCCAGGCCTCGAAGGCCTGCGCCAGGCGATCCTGGCCTGGCAGGAAGCCTGGCAGGACCCGGTGCCGCCGCGGCTGATGCTGACGACCGATGCGGAGGGTGGGCTGATCGAGGACACGCGACCCGGCTTCGCTGCCGCGCCCTATCGCATCGGCCCGGACGCGGTTGCGCTGCTTCGTACCGCGGCGGAGGGTGCGACGTCGCGACAACTGGCGGCCGCCTGTGGCGAGGCGGAGTTCGAGGCCCTGATCGCAGTGCTCGAGGCGCGTGGCCTTGTGATCCTGCTCGATGGCTATGTGCTGTCACTGCCCCTGTGGCATCCGGCGGCGCCGCTGGTCACGGAGGGCCCGCTGCCGACCGGCCGGTTCAGGCCGCCACCCCTGCCGCAGGGTGCACCCGCCGCCTGACGCCGGCGGTCCGGCCGCCTGATGCGTCCGGTCGGGCGCACAGGATGCTGAGGCAGGACATCGCATCGTCTCGCTTCCTCGGGCGTTTCCGCTTCCGCTGCATCAGCGGAGGTGGCGCTTGGCGCTGGCGAGAATCGGGGAGGGGTCATTCACCTTCGCCGGGGCGGATGCCCTGGCGACGGAGCGCGTAGTCGCGGTTCCTGCATCGCCGGCGCCTGAATCCAAGGGCGCCGGCCATGCGTACCTCGTCGGATCGGTCGCGACGCCGCGCCGGCTTCCCTGGATCGCGCGCGCCCTGATTCTCAGTGGATCCGGACCGACCGACCGCGACGGCAATCAGCCCGGTGGCCGCAGCGACTGTCTGCGCCTGTTGGCACACGGTTTGGCGCGGGCAGGAATCGCCTCCGCGCGTTTCGACAAGCGTGGCGTCGGCGCGAGCCGTATGGCCGCACCCACGGAAGCGACACTGAGGCTCGGCGCCTATGTCGATGATACCTGCCGTTGGCTCGCCATGGTCAGGCAGATGCCGGGCAACGGCCCCTGTCTGTTGATCGGCCACAGCGAAGGGGCGCTGGTGGCGATCCTGGCAGCACAGCGGGTCCGGCCGGACGGTCTCGTGCTCCTCGCCTGCCCAGGCTTCCCGCTGCGCCAGGTGATCGAGCGCCAGACAAGGAGCTTGCCGGCGCCGCTTCGGGAGGCGCTGGCGCGAGGGCTGCTGGCGCTTGAGCGCGGCGGCACGCCACCCCGGATTCCCCCGGCCCTGACACGGCTGCTGCGGCCCTCGGTCCAGCCCTATCTGCGGTCCCTGCTGCCGGTGGATCCGGCCCGCGAGCTGCAGCGCAGCAGGGTCCCGACTCTCGTCGTGCAGGGCACGCACGACCTTCAGGTCGAGCTCGCCGATGCCCGCCGCTTGGCGCGAGCTCGCGCCGGCATCGACTTGGCCATCATTCCACGGATGAACCATGTGCTGAAGCCCGCGTCGTCCGACCGGAAGAGGAACCTCGCGAGCTACTGGAATGAGGAAGCGCCTCTGGCGCCAGGCCTGCTGGAGGCGATCACCGGCTTCGTGGCGAAGCGCCTGGGCACGTCCACGATCCGGCCCCTCGCCGGCCGCGCCGCTGCAGCCTGATACCTGGCCGGATCACGCCAGGCGCCGATTGCGACCTGCCCCAGCCATGCCAGGCTTCCAAAGGGTCGCCCTCCGTCATCGCTTTGCGTCGCGGCGGAGGAACCGAACGCTCCGCAGCGGCCCTCGGCGTGATCGACCCGATGAAGCAGGTCGAGGTGGGGCAGTGCACGGGATCGGTGTCAGCATTCGAAGCTTCCCAGGAACCTGCCCTCCAGCCCGACGCGGGCACGCCAAGCGGCCACCGGGGCTCTGCGGCTGGTCCCGGAAGCCGCTGGCATCCAGGTCCAGCCGAACAACCGAACCCGACCCGCTCGCGGTCCACTCCCTCGCCGTGAAGTCCGGCGCCCCCGCGCGCATCCCGCAACGCTTCAGCCTCGCTCTTCGCGATGCTGCTTGATGTCAGCGTGTTGGTGTCAGCGTCGCGCCCTTCGTCCTGTTTCCCGTCCCGGCAGACCGGAACGGGGGCGGACCGCCCTGGCACGGTATGGGCAGGTCGGCTCGTGCCGTCCTGCCCAATGCATGCCGGGACGATTCCGCCGGTTCCCTACTTCTCCTTGTCGCTGTTGAGCACGGCCTGGACGGCGGCCGGATCGCACTGGATGGCAACACCCGCGCGCTCGAGCTGCAGCTTCATGCTCACGCGGCTGTCCAGCCCCTCCCAGCCGCGGTTCAGGGCCTCGGTCATCTCTTCCAGCGTCAGCTGGCAGAAGCGCATTGGCACCCCGAGCTCCCGACCCATCGTCGTCGCCAGCGTGACATCCTTGTGCGCCAGTCGCAGCGCGAAGGCCGGCGGGTCGTAGCGGTCGATCAGGAACTGGTCGGCGATACGGTCGAAGGTGCGGCGGCGGCCGAGTGCGCCCTGGCGCACCGCCTTCCACAGCTCCAGCGGATCCATTCCCGCCTTCACGCCCATGGAGAACACCTCCGCCATCACCGTCTGGATGGCGTAACCGGCCATGTTGTGCACCAGCTTCGCCACCGTCGCGGTGCCGATCGGGCCAATATAGGCTGCCTGGTCGCCGATGGCGTCCAGAGCGGCTTTATACCGGTCGAACACGGCGCGCTCGCCACCCACCCAGATGGCCAGCCGGCCGGTTTCCGCCCCCTTCGGCCCGCCGCTGACCGGAGCATCGCAGGCCTGCGCACCCTTCTCGGCGAAGGCGGCATGCACGCGCCGCATCAGCGCCTGGGAGTTGGTGGAGAGGTCGAAATACGCCTTCCCCGGCCGTACCCCGGCCAGCAGCCCTTCGGGGCCGAAGACCACCGCCTCGACCTCCTTCGGGCCGGGCAGGGAGGTGAAGACCACCTCGCACTGCTCGGCCACGGCGCGCGGCGTCTCCGCCCATTCGGCGCCGGCCGCCAGGCGGTTGGCCCCGGCCTCGCGACGGACATCGTGGATAACGAGGCTGTAGCCCGCCCGCTGCAGGCTGGCCGCCATGAAGGCCCCCATGGTGCCGAGGCCGATGAATCCGACTTTCATGGCTTCAGCCCTTCTGGTCCTGCGCCTCGAAGACGTCGCAGGCGACATGCGCCGCGGTCATGGCGGAAGGCCAGCCGGAGTACATCGCCAGGTGGGTGACGATCTCCCCGATCTCCTCGCGCGTCAGGCCATTGGCCAAGCCGCGCTGGATGTGGCTGTTGAGCTGGTCCTGCCAGCCCAGGGCGACGAGCGCTGCGATGGTGACCAGGCTGCGGTCACGCTTCGACAGCTGCGTGCGCTCCCACACATCGCCATAGACATAGTCGTGCGTCATCGACACGAGCTTCGGGAAGTGTGGCGTCAGGCGGTCGCGTCGTGCGGAGGGTGGGGCTGCCATGTTCTGCTCCTTCTGACAGTAAGGGGAGGAAGGTCGTGCCGGATCGGAGCGGCCCGATCCTGGCGGTCACACGCCTGCACGGCGCGCCGAGGGTGCGTCGTGCGGGCACAGCCTGATCGCGGAAGGAGACGAAAGCAGCAGCCCGGGTCCTGCGTTCGATCAGGTTCACTGCACTGCGCCCATGTCCCGCAGGATTCCCTCCCAGCGCGCCACTTCGGCCACAACATAGGCCTCGCTTTCCGCGGTGCCGAGACCCAGTACGCGGTCGGCCCCCAGCTCGACGAAGCGGCCGCGCAGCGTCGTGTCGGCGAGCGCCTCCGCGATCTTTGCCTGCAAGGCCTCACGTACCGGCCTCGGCGTGGCGACGGGCGCCATCACCGCCTGCCAGACATTCATCTCCGCGTCGATCCCGGCTTCGCGCAGCGTCGGCACCTCGGGCGCTGCGGGGCTGCGCCGGGTGGACGTGACGGCGAAGGCCCGTGCCAGGCCGGCACGCGCAGCCTGGAAGGAGGTGACGCCGACATCGAACAGCATGGCGATGCGTCCCGCCGCGAGGTCGAGTTGCGCCGGCCCTCCGCCTCGATAGGGTACCTCGTTCATCTGAAGCCCGGTCGCACGCAGGAACAGCAGCGCGCCCATGCGCAGCGTGCCGCCACCGCCCGTGCTGCCATAGTCGTAGCGTCCGGGCGAGGCTCGCACGGTCTCGACGAAGCCACGCAGATCCGTAGCGGGAAAGTTGTTGGCGACCAGCATCACCATGGGGGATTCCGCGATCACGGAGACCGCGGCCAGGCTGGCATGCGGATCGATCGCCGCATTCGGCACGAAAATCCGGACGCCGGCATGGGCCGTGTTGGTCAGCAGCACCGTGTGGCCGTCCGGGGCGGCGCGGGCCACCATCTCCGCGCCGATCATGCCCGCCGCGCCGGAGCGGTTCTCCACCACCACGGGATGAGGCAGGCGCGCTGTCAGGGCCTCGGCCAGCAGCCGCGCCACCAGGTCGTTCGATCCGCCAGGCGCCGCGCCGACGATCATGCGGACCGGCCGCTCCGGATAGGCGAGGGCGGTGACGGGCAGGGCGAATGCCAGGGCGAACGTCACCAGCGAAGCCAGGCGGCCGGGCAGCATGGTCATGTGGACGTCTCCTCGGCGGGAAGCCTCCACGGTCGCGGCACCAGCCGTCAACTGCCCGCTTGCACGGCGCTGGTGGGCGCGGCCGGCCTAGGTTCGGATCCGGTGCATCACCTCGCCGCGGAAGCGCTTCATCTCCTCCGCGGCACGAGCGGCATCGCGACCCTCGAAGTCGAAATCGAGGCCGGTGACGCCGATCTCGCGCAGCGCCTGCGCATCGGCGATCACCTCGGCAATGCTGCCGCTGAACAGCCGGCGGTTGCCGTCGCTCGCCGGCGGCGCCGGGTGCCCGTGCCGCTTCACACGATAAACGACGCCGATGCGTGCCGGGTCCCGCCCGGCTGCCTCGGCAAGGCGGCGCAGCCGGGCGATCCCCGCCTGCAGTCGTGGCAGCGTGTCCAGGAGATGCGCGTTGTTGCTGCCGATCGGGTACCAGGCATCGCCGAGCCGGGCGGCACGGCGCATCGAGGGTCCGCTCTCGCCGCCGACCCAGATCGGGGGGTGAGGCCGCTGCACCGGCTTCGGATCGAAGACCAGCCCGTCGAAACGCACATACTTGCCGGCGATCCTCGGCTTGTCCTCCGTCCATAGCCTGCGGATGGCATCGAGGTACTCGTCGGTGACGGCGCCGCGCTCGGCGAAGGGCGTGGTTGCCACGGTGTCGAGCTCAGCCTGCAGCCAGCCGGCGCCGACGCCTACCGTCAGGCGGCCGCCGGACAACACGTCGATGGTCGTCAGCATCTTCGCGGCCAGCACGGCAGGACGATGTGGCACCACCATGACGGCCAGCACCAGGCGGATGCGTTCGGTCTTCGCGGCGATGAAGGCCGTAGCGGTCAGCTGCTCGTGCCGTCGGCCGGGCTCCGGCGAGTAGAAGGAGCCGGATTCCGAGTACGGATAACCCGGCACATTGGTATCGGGCAGGGCGATGTGGTCGGTGAGCGTCAGGTAGTCGAAGCCGAGCTCCTCACCGAGCCGAGCCATGCGCGCCATCGTCGCCGGCTCCGCCATTGGCCCGCTGACAGGCAGGTTGAACCCGATCTGCATGCGTTTCTCTCCCATGTTCATCTGCCCGGCAGCCGGAAGACGAGGCGTCGCGCTGCGGTCTCCCGAAGCTTGTGCCGTCCTCAGCCGCGGTCCGCGGCCGGACCGGAAGCTTGGACGATTAGTGCGCCGTTCGGCAACGTGGTGCGAGCAGAGGGGGGAAGGGCGGCCGGTTCCCGGCGCCACAGGCTGCTGATCCCCCAGTTGTTGCTCCGATCTGAGCAGGTGCAGGGGCCAAGCCTGCCAGCTTACCTCCACGGCTCACCGCGGGCCGTGCCTCGCTTGCGGGCATGCGCTGCGCTCCCGCTTCCCGTGACCTGGAGTCCCCGAGCCGTTGCGCCTGCAGGAGTGACGGGGCCGGCGAGCACGCCGGCAAGGTTGCCGGCACCCGGCCATCGCGCCGTCCAATCAAGGTGAGGTTGAAGGCACAGCCCGCGCGCATCGGACGGTCTTATGGCTGCTGGTTATGCGCTTCCGATCGCGATGCACTCGGCCGGCAGCGATCCAAATTGTTCCTCCGCATTGCCGAATCTGGTGTGATAGTGCCCGCAACACACGGAGTGTAAGCGCTATGGAGACTCCAATTCCCATCCGTGAGCCCGCCTGGTTGCGGGAGTTCAAAGCGTTCATCATGAGGGGCAGCGTCGTCGACCTTGCGGTGGGCATCATCATCGGCGCCGCGTTCACGGCGATCGTCTCCTCACTGGTGGAGGATCTCCTCAATCCGCTGCTCGGATTGCTGATAGGCGGAATTGATTTCTCCAACATCTTCATTGTGCTGAGCGGCGAGCGCCACGCCTCGCTCGAAGCCACACGCCAGGCCGGTGCGGCAGTGCTGGCGGTCGGCAGCTTCCTGAACGCGATCTTCAAGTTCCTGATCGTCGCCTTCGCCGTGTTCTGGCTGGTGAAGGTGCTGGGCCAGTTCAAGCAAAAGGAACAGACAAAGCCACAGGAGCCACCGGCGCCTACACCGACCGAGAAGCTCTTGACGGAGATCCGGGACGAGTTGCGCCTGGGGCGTGGTGCGCCGGCCGACGGGAGGTCAGCCACAGTCTGACCTCGACTGTCCGCATCGACCGGGCGTGCAGACCTGACACGCGGTCGACGCCAGGAGTCCCGGGCCGGGGCGGTGTCGTCTGCCTCGTCCTGCGCGGCCCCTAGCCCGCCGGTCCGTGCCGTCGGCGCATGTAATGGCGCTCCGGGCGGTAGGTCAGCCAGTGGCGGAGACGGCACAGGATCCGGTGGACTGGCCGTCCATGATATCGCATCGGGAGCATGCTGCGGAGCATCGTCCTCTCCGCTTAACGGATCCGGTGGCCGGCATTGCGGCCACCATCAGTGTTGACGGGCTGGGCGTATCCGTCCGGCGGCGTCGTGGCTTGCGCGCTTCCCGTGTCGTGGTTGGCGCGCATCCCGGCGATCCCGTTCCGACTGGGCGGGGGTGGCGCCATGCGCCGGTGATCACGCCGCCGTGCCTGGAAGCGATCCGCTTTGCCTCGACGCCGCACGATGCTCTCGCGTGAGCGGATGGCAGTGGCCGGGTGCGCAAACCTGTCCATGACGGATCCTCGCGGCGCTGCAACTTATGCAGATCGGGCGAGGAGCGTGCTGTGATGCGCGTCACAAGCCGGAATGCGCGGCAGCAGGCATCGGGCCAGGGTACCGGCTGACGGCCCCCGCTGGGTCCACCTGGAGTGGTCTGCTGACGGAGGCTTTCGGCGTGTGGCGCCGCATGGCGTGGGCCCTTGGCGGCGCTGGCGACCACGCCGGCCATCAAACTGGCATGTGACGGGCTGGACTGCCCTCTACTCTACCAGAAGGTCGGGAAGCAGGCGTGATGCTGCCGACGGTCCGCTGGTGCAGCCTCACAGGCCGGTTCGTGCCAGCATCGCACTGTTCGGCCCGGGCAGCCTTGCAATCCGATCGCGATCAGCCGCCTCGGGCCATCACCCACGGATTACGCTGCGGATCGCGAAGCTCGACTGGATGCGGGCCACGCCTGGCATGCGGGACAGCTGGTCCTTGTGGATGCGTTCGTAATCGGCCGCGTCGCGGGCCTCGACACGCAGCAGGTAGTCCGCGACGCCGGTCATCAGGTAGCACTCGCGCACCTCGGGGCAGCGGCGTACGGCCTCTTCGAAGCGCCTCAGATGCTCGTCGGTTTGGCGCTCGAGCGTGATCTGCACGATCACCACGACCCCGTCGCGCGGCATGGGGTCGTCCAGCACCACCGTGTAGCCGCGGATCACGCCGCGAGCCTCCAGCAGTCGCAGGCGCCTGAGGCAGGCCGAGGGTGAAAGGCCGACTGCGGCTGCCAGGGCGGCATTGCTCATCCGGCCGTCCTGTCTCAGCAGCCGAATGATCGCACGGTCGTGTTCGTCCAGGGCATGCATGCGCGGATTCTGCGAAATCGCCGCAGAATAGACGATCATGTACGCCATTGCGACAGTATCAGCGAGCAATTTACGGGAAATTCGCTGCTTCTGGCGGTTACGCTGCGGGTGAAACGGAGCAGAGGCGGCGATGCGCGTACTCGTCCTCGGCAGCGGTGTGGTCGGCGTGACCTCGGCCTGGTACCTCGCGCGTGCCGGCCACCAGGTGACAGTGCTCGACCGCCAGCCGGCCCCCGGCATGGAAACCAGCTTCGCCAATGCCGGCCAGGTCTCGCCCGGCTATTCCGCCCCCTGGGCGGCGCCAGGCATCCCGATGAAGGCGCTGAAGTGGCTGATGATGCGCCATCGGCCTCTGGTGCTCTGGCCCCGGCTCGATCACGGCCTGTATCGCTGGCTCGGGCAGATGTTGGCGAACTGCACCGAGGCGGCCTACACGCTGAACAAGACCCGCATGGTTCGCCTTGCGGAATACAGCCGTGACTGTCTGCGCGACCTGCGCGCCGAAACCGGCATCGTCTATGACGAGCGCAGCAGAGGCACGCTGCAGCTTTTCCGCACCCAGAAGCAGCTGGACGGTGTCAGCGCCGACACCGCGGTGCTGGATGCCTTCGGCGTGCCCTATCAGGTGCTGGATCCTGCCGGCTGCATCGCCGCCGAGCCGGCACTGGGTCTCGTGCGCGGCAAATTCGTCGGTGGCCTTCGCTTGCCCGGCGACGAGACGGGGGATGCGCATCTCTTCACCCAGCGCCTGGCCGCACTGGCCGCGGCCGCGGGCGTGACCTTCCGCCACGGCGTCACCATCCATGCGTTGCGCACCGAGGCCGGGCGGGTCACCGGGGTCGCTACGGATCGCGGAGAGTTTGCAGCCGACCGCTATGTCGTGGCGATGGGCAGCTATTCGCCCGCATTGCTGCGCCCGATCGGCGTTTCGGTGCCGGTCTATCCGGTGAAGGGCTACTCCCTGACCCTACCGATCACCGAGGAAGGCGCCGCGCCCGTCTCCACGATTATGGACGAAACCTACAAGGTGGCGATCACCCGTCTCGGCGACCGCATCCGCGTCGGCGGCACGGCCGAGCTTGCCGGCTTCTCGCTGCGCCTGCGCAGGCCACGGCGGGAGACGCTGGCGCATTCCGTCGGCGACCTTTTCCCCCGTGGCGGCGACATCACGCGTGCCAGCTTCTGGACCGGCCTGCGCCCGATGACTCCGGATGGTACCCCCGTGGTGGGTGGCACGCGCTACGCCAACCTGTTCCTCAACACCGGCCATGGCACGCTGGGCTGGACCATGGCCTGCGGCTCCGGCCGGCTGCTCGCGGACATCGTCACCGGCCGCCCGCCGGAGATCGAGCACGCCGATCTGGCGCTCAAGCGCTACGCCCTGGCGTAGATTCTCTGCGCTTCCTCGGCGGTCAGGCGCCCCTCCGCCACGTCCTGTGCCACGCGCTCCGGCGCGCGGCCGGAGGGCGGGCCGTAGCCGCCGGCGCCGGCGGTCACCACGGCCAC
>Ga0182748_1003041_pt1 | contig 14507 bp, 11 predicted proteins | sample eDN3rd37CKraftOP_FD_128877 | JGI IMG/M metagenome (GOLD analysis project Ga0182748, IMG submission 128877) | Enriched Organic Plus compost microbial communities from Emeryville, California, USA - eDNA 3rd pass 37_C Kraft OP (version 2) (version 2) ...
CCTGCCCACCCTCGCCGAGCTCGAACAGTCGGGCGGAGACGACGTCCTGCGCTGAGCGCGTGCGGGGCGGTGCGGCGACGCCGCGGCATCCCCTCTTGTGGGGCGGTTGTGCCGGGTCTAGTTAGTGCGCAAGCGTCTGAGACAGCACAGGACGCGATCCACCTCCCCCGAACCGTGACGCGCTTCCGTGCGCGCCGCAGGCTCCCTTTCGAACGGATGCCGTCATGTCTCAGAACCTCCCCACGATCGTGCTCGTCCACGGCGCCTGGGCCGACGCCTCGAGCTGGAACGCGGTGACCCCCGCGCTCCAGGCCGAGGGGTACACCGTCCTCGCTCCCCCGAACGAGCTGCGCGGCCTGGAGGGCGACGCCGCGTACATCGCGTCCTTCCTCGCACAGCGCACCTCCGGCCCCGTCGTCCTCGTCGGCCACTCCTACGGCGGGGCGGTGATCACGAACGCCGGCGCGAACGGCGGCGATGTGCGTGCGCTCGTCTATGTCGACGCCTTCATCCCCGACGAGGGCGAGACGATCGTCGGGATCCTGGAGGGGTCCGGGTCGGCCCTCGCGGTCGCCGACCCGACCACCGTCCTGGATGTCGCGGGCTATCCGGGCGCGCCCGAAGGCGCCGCCGAGGCCTTCCTCAGGCCGGAGACGGTCCACACCGCCTTCGCGCAGGACCTCCCCGAGGCCGACCGGTGGCTCATCGTCGCGACGCAGCGTCCGGCATCCTTCGTGGCGAACGTCACTCCGTCCGGCGCACCGGCGTGGCGGACGATCCCGAGCTGGGCGGTGCTGGGCACGGATGACCGGGTGATCCCGATCGAGACGCAGCGGCGCATGGCGCAGCGCGCGAGCGCGACCATCACCGAGGTGGACGCGTCCCACGTGTCGATGGTGTCCCGCCCCGGCGTCGTGCTGGAGGCGATCCGCGCCGCCGCCGCGTCGATCGGGTGATCCGGTGCGGCGGCACCGCGGCGTCCGTCAGTGCCGCTGGGTGAGGGCGATGAGGTTCCCCTCGCTGTCGGGGAACCACGCGGAGCGCTCGCTCGCGAGCGTTGCGACGCCGTCCACCGTCCGCAGACCCGGGAAGTCGTAGTCCTCGAAGACCACGCCTCTCTCCCGCAGTGTCGACATGTCATCGTCCAGGTGAGGAGTCTCGATCGCGAAGACGGTGTTCTTCGCCGTCCCCGCGAATCCGGATCGGTACACCAGCAGCGGCACCCCGCCCACCTCGTACGTCACCGACTCCTCCTCGCCGACGAACTCCACCGGCTCGAGCCCCAGAACGCCCTCGTAGAACGCTCGAGCCCGCTCGAGGTCCGAGGCCGCCACGACGGCCACTCCGCGCGCATCTTCGAACACGGTCATCACATCCCTTCGGGTCCTCCCTCCCTCTGCGGCCGACGCTAGTCCTGCGGGACGCGCGGCGACAGGGACCTCGTGGACGCCCCGGAGGTCATGTCCGCGCGACCGCGTCCAGCACGGCGGCAGGCTGTACCGGCACGAACACCCTCATCGTGGAGGGCCCTCGCTCCGCCCAGCGGTGATACGGGATCAGTCGCACCTCCGTCCGTGTCACCTGCGGCGATCCCGGCTCCACCCCGCTGTAGGGAAGGGTCCCCGCGGCTTGCTCGACAGCGACCACGACGCCGTCTACGGCGGCACCGTCCGCCTCCGCTCGCGGAGGGGAGTCGGTCACGAGACGGATGGATTCCAGCTCCGCCCCGAACGGCAGATCGGGCGACTCCATGCACAGCACCAGTGGACCGCGCTCGACCGCCACGGTGCCGCGCACGGAATCGATCCGCGGGTCCGGCCAGGTGAACCGAGGCGCACAGGGAAGATCCAGCACGATCTCGTCACCTACGGCGAACCGCCGTCGCACGTCGACCCAGCCCGTCGCCACGGGCTTCGGCTCCTCGTCCACAATCCGCACCACGGCACCCGCCGCCCAGCCCGGCACCCGCAACCGCAGCCGAGCGACACCCTCAGGAGCGTCCCGGACGAGCACACGGATCCTTCCGTCATCCGGATATGCCGTTTGCACCTCGAGCTCGAACCCTGCGGCGCGCACGGTGCCCGCGGCGTACTGAAGCAGCGTCACACCATCGCCATCCTCGGAGGCGACATACGCACCGAGAGACGCGAGCATCCGCGCGAGGTTCGTGGGGCAGCAGGACACCTCGAACCACGGCGCCCGGACTCCACCCTCCGCCCGGGGATTGACGCCCTCCAGGGCCTCGGCCGCCGAATCCCTCTGGTGCAGCGGGTTCGCATAGAAGAACGAGCGTCCATCCTCACTGGGAGAGGTCGCGATCACATTGAACAGGGTCCGCTCGATGAGATCCGGATACCGGACATCGCCTGTGGCCAGATACAGGCGCCACGCGAGCATGACGGACGCCACGCCCGCGCATGTCTCGCAATACGCGCGGTCTGCGGGCAGCTCGAAGTCCTCACCATATCCCTCATCCTGGTGCCGTGATCCCATGCCCCCGGTGAGATAGGTGCGTCGGGCCACGGCTCGCTCCCACTGCCGTTCGACCGAGGCGAACAGGAGGGCGTCACGGGTGTCGACGGCGACATCCACCGCACCCGCACTGAGGTACAGCGCCCGCACGGCATGACCGCGCAGGACTTCCGCACGACGAACCGGCACGTCGTCCTGGAAGTATTCGGCAGAGAGGAGCGGCGGTACCGGGAGCGAGCCTCGTCCGCGTCGCTCCACGAACAGGGTTGCCTGGTCGAGGTAGCGACGCTCGCCGAACGCGCGCCCCGCTTCGGCGAGCGCCACCTCGATCTCGGCGTGTCCGCAGACGGCGTCGCGCCCACCCACGCCGAATTCTCTGCACACGTGGTCGGCCGCACGTCGTGCGATCGCCACGAGGGCATCGTCTGGCCGTCCCGTGCGCGCCCGCGCCACGGCGGCCTGGAGCAGGTGCCCCATGTTGTAGAGCTCATGCCCCATCGCAAGGTCGGAGTAGCGTGGCGGCAGGCCGGGGTGGCCGAACGCCGTGCTGAGGTACCCGTCCTCGTCCTGAGCCGCGCCCACGCGGGCGACCAGGCGATCGAACGTGGCAGCGAGCACCGGATCCTCACGCCTCCCGAGCTCCCACGCCATCCCTTCGAGCAGCTTGTAGACCTCGGAGTCGGAGAACTGCCATCCCGGGCGATCGACGGTCGTCTCTCCTGCGGCGACCCGATCGAAATTCGCGAGCCAGCCGAGCCGCTCCATCCACTCGAGACAGTGCGAGAACGTCGCCGCGGCATTCACCGTCTGACGCCGGCCCCAGAATCCACCGGCGTCGAGAGCCACCTGGTCGACCGCGACGCCGTGTCGCTCTCCGCGGGCGGGCGCAACGGGAACGGCGCGGACGCTATGGGTCAGGGCAGTGGCGTCCATGGAGAGACTCAGAGTCAAGATCAGTCCTTCACCGCGCCGGCGGTGACCCCGGCAGCGACGTATCGTTGCGCGACGATCAGCAGAATCGCCGCGGGGATGGAAGCGACGACGGCGGTCGCCATGATGGCGTTCCACTGTGTCGTGTTGTTTCCGATGTACGCGTAGATGCCGAGCGTGATCGGCTTGAGCGCGGAGTTGCGCGCCAGTGTCGACGCGAAGACGAAGTCCGACCAGGCCCAGAGGAACGCGAACAGTGCGACGGTCAGCGCGGAGTTGCGACTGAGCGGCATCACCACGGAGACGAACACGCGCCACGCACCGGCTCCGTCGATTCGTGCGGCCTGCAGGAGTTCGCGGGGCAGCCCACTCATGAACGCCGTGAACAGCAGCACGCCGAACGGCACGGCGATGGTCGTGTCGGCGAGGATGAGTCCGGCGACGCTGTTGAGTAGTCCGAGACGCACGTAGATCGCGTAGAAGCCCATCGCCATGACGACGGCCGGGATCATCTGCGCGACGAGGAGGATGAAGTTCAAGGGACGTCCGCCGCGCAGGTTCAGCAGCGAGATCGCATATGCGGCCGGTGCAGCGATCACGACCGTGAGAACCACGCACCCCAGCCCGATCAGCAGGCTCGTCCCGAGGTTGGGCAGCTGCTGACTCAGCACGGCCGCGTAGCCCTCGAAGGTGGGGTCGATCGGGAACAGGTGCGGCGGACTCAGCCGCAGGTCCCTGGTCTTCGTGAGCGACACGTTGAACATCCAGTACACCGGAAAGAGCATGAGCGCGGTGAAGACGACGCCGAGGAGCGTCTTCCACCAGGCACGGCGCATGTTCACGAGTCCTCCTGACGTCGCTGGGTGCGCAGGTAGAGGAAGCCGAAGATGAGAGCGATCACGATGAGGATGTTGCCCACCGCCGCGGCGGGCGACAGGTCGGGCTGACCTGTACCGAACGCCTCCCGGTACGACCAGATGGCGAGAGTGGTCGTGGCGTTCGCAGGACCTCCCGCCGTCATGATCCAGATGATGTCGACCACCTTGAGCGTGTAGACGAGGCCGAGCAGGAGGGTGATCGCGGAGACCGGGCGCAGCAGGGGAAACGTGATGCTCCAGAACTGACGCCACGCGCCTGCGCCGTCGAGCGCTGCCGCTTCGTACACGTCGGCGGGAATGTTCTGAAGTCCCGCGTAGAGGATCACGAGGTTGAAGGGGATGCCCAGCCAGATGTTGGCGATCACGACGGCTGTCATCGCCGTGTCCGGGGAGGTCAGCCAGTTGATCTGGCCGATGCCGAACGCCTGCAGCGCGGCATTGACGATGCCGTTGTCGCTGTTGAGCATCCACGCCCACGTCGACCCGGAGACGATGAGAGGCAGCAGCCACGGCACGAGGAACAACGCGCGCAGCACACCGGACAGACGGAAGCTGTTGCGGAAGAAGACCGCGAGCGCGAGGCCGATGGCGTACTGGAACACCAGCGACCCGATGACAAAGATCGCAGTGTTGAGCAGTGCTTTCCCGAACAGCGGCGCCGACACGACGTCGATGTAGTTCTGTAGCCCGACGAACTCGGCGTCGCCCTGCACGAACGCGCGGACGTTGTAGTCGTGGATGCTCAGATCGATGCTGCGGATGAGCGGATACGCGTAGAACGCGACGAGGTAGACCAGCAGCGGCGCAGCGAAGCCGAAGGCCACCCACCGCGAGCCCTGCCGAAGTGCAGAGCGACGTCGCTCCGGGGGCACGGTCACGGCCACGGTGTCATCGTGCATGGCGCTCGCCCGGTCTGTGGCGGAGACGGTCATCGAATTCCTTCTCGGTGGGTGTCCGGGGCGGGCTGACCCGCCCCGGACCGATCTCACTTGCCGGTGGCCTCGGCCGCCGCGGCCTGCGCGGCGGCGAGCGCCTCCTGCGGCGACGCCGCACCCGACAGCGCGCTTTGGACTGCGGTCCACAGCTGCTCGGAGATGAGCGGATAGTCCGTGCCGAGGTTGTCGCTGGTACGCCCCTTGGCGGACTGCACGGCCGAGACCCACGTCTCGAGTTCCGGGTGCTCCTTCAGCAGCTCCTCCTGCCCCTCCGAAGTCGGCGGAATGTAATAGGCGAAGGTGTCCGCCGTCTCGACGAAGCCCTCAGCTGTCGTCATGCAGTCGATGATCCTCTTCGTGGTGTCGTACCGGGACGTGTCCTTCTGCACAGGCGCGATGATGAACTCGCCGCCGGTGGGCGCGGGGGCGACTCCGCCCTTCAGCGCAGGCAGCTCGATGATCCCGGTGGCGAAATCTGCTCCCGCAGCGCTGTTGACCTGCCAGGTGCCGTTCTCGGCGAAGGCGAAGTCGCCGGTGAGGAACTCCTCCCAGGTCGTGTTCTGCGAGTTGCCGATCACGGAGTTCGGGGCGTAGCCCTTCTTCACCCAGCCGGTCCACAGCTCGAGCGCCTCGACCGCCTGCGGCGAGTCGAGCGCGGTGAGGTCGGCGCCCGCACCCCAGAACCAGGGCAGGAACTGGAATGAGCCCTCCTCGGTGTTGATGCCGGCGAAGGTTATCCCCTTGTGTCCGGCGGCGGTCACCCCCGCCAGGGCTGCATCAAGCGACGCCCAGTCGGTGATCGAGGCCGGGTCCACGCCGGCGTCCTTGAGGATGTCGGCGTTGTAATAGAGCGCGAGTGTATTCGCGCCGATCGGGATGCCGTACGTCTCACCGTCGATCTCGCCGGCGGCCAGCAGGTTCTTGTCGATCGGGGACGTGTCCAGTCCGAGCTCCTCTGTCGTGGTCAGCATCCCCGTATCGGCCAGTGTCGAGACGGCGGGGTTGTCCAGGAGGATGACGTCGGGCGATGTGCCTTCCTGCGCAGAAAGCAGCGCCTGATTGGTGAGGGACGTGGTGTCGTAGGCGGTGCGCTCGATCGTCACGCCCGCTTCGTTGCCGCAGGCCTGGACCCGCTCTGCCCAGTCGGATCCTTCCTCGTGCTGGGGATACGGATCCCACCAGGTGTAGGTATCGGCGGATCCGGACGATCCGGAGTCCGACGATCCGGCGCACCCGGCGAGGGCGCCCGCCGCAACGGCCGCGACGGCGACCGCGATGGGGACGCGCAGCTTTCTGGTGATCATGGTTCCTCCTTGAACACGCCCCGCCAAGGCAGGGCTGCTGGTGTCAGTGACGGGATGGTGGTGCGGCCAGAGAGCCGCGGTCGTCGATGACGGGCGCGATCAGGTCGACGACGTGGGTTTCCGCGTCGGCGGTGCCGTCGATGCGGGAGACGAGGTGTTCGACAGCCCGGCGCCCCAATAGGGCCGCCGCACTGTCGATGGCGGAATATGGCAGGGAGAAGGTGCGCGCGAAGGTGTCCGAGTACCGCCCGATCACGGAGATGTCGGCGGGTACCGCCAGGTCGCGCGACTGCAAGACGGAGGGCAGCGCAGCAGCTGCGGCTTCGTTGTTCAGGAGCAATCCGGTCGCACCGGGGTAGGCGGCGAGGAGGGCGTGCAGGTCCGCTCCGATCTCGGGCTGACTGGACGCACCGTAGTGGTGATGCAACTTCACGCCGAGTTCGACCGCGCGTGCCTGCGCCGCGTTCGCGAGGCGCCACACATACGCGCCGCCCCGCTCGACGACGTGCTCCGGCTGAGAGACCAGGATGAGTTCGCGATGCCCGAGCTCGTGCATCCGCGCGACCATGAGGCGTCCGGCTGCGACGAAATCTAGGTCGAACGCGTCGACACCGTCCGCGTCCCCCGGCAGCCCGACCAGGGTCCCGGGTTGCGGAGCCGTCCGCAGCGAAGCGAGTCGCTCGTCGTTCTCCGCGACGTTGAGCAGCACGAATCCGTCCACCATGCGCGAATCCGCGATGCGGCGCAGCGCGGTACTGCCGTCGGAGTCGGAGACGAAGAGGGTGTCGTAGCCGAGTTCACGTGCGCGATCGGTCACTCCGAGGATGTACTGGAGCATTGCGGGGGCGAACTCATCCTCGTAGAACTGGCCCAGCAGGGCGATGACGTTCGTCCGGGACGTCGCCAGCGCTCGCGCACCGGCATTGGGCGTGTAGCCGAGCTCCGTCACCGCGGCTTCCACCCGCTCCCGCACTGCAGCCGAGATCGTGCGTTTTCCCGACAGTGCATAGGAGGCGGTGCTGCGCGAGACGCCGGCGGCACGTGCGACATCTCCGATGTTGACCACGCACGCCTCCCTGCGACCAAGTGTCGATCCGGTTCGATTCGAACCGGTTCGACACTACAGTTGACCTCAACGACCCGCAAGGGTCGGATCTCACGAGGATCGGAGTTCCACGATGCACAGTTCCCTGCCGTCGTTCGACGTGCGAGAGGTCCCCTTTAGTCGGCGAGGGTCATGGGTGAACCTCTCCCCCGTGGTCGCCCCCCACACCACGGCGGACGACATCCACCTCGTCTCGCACCGCACAGGGATGCACGCGGTCCTGGCACTGCGCCCGAGCACCGCAGACGCGTCCCGTCCCCTCCGGATCTCGGCCGACCCCTCCGTCCTCACCTGGCATCTAGGCGACGATCTCCGCGTACGTGCGGTTTTCGAGGACACCGATGCGCTCCGCATCCGAGGTGACGCAGGCACGATCCTGGAGGTCTCCGACGCGGCCGCCGAGCTCACACCCTTCACCGGCACATACCTCTTCCAGGATCCGGCCGACGGCTCTGCCGTGTTCACGTCGTACGAGACGGGCGGCCGCCATCGCATCACGATGATCCGCGGCGACCTGGCGATCACCGGCGGGCAGGCGCTCGGGAGGACCGAGAGAGCCGTCACGCTGGGCGGGCACGACGGATGGGAGGCAGCGATCGAAGAGCTCGAGACCGCCCGCGCTCCCTTCGGGCCCGCCCGACCATTCGACGAAGCAGCGGCCCAGGTCGCCGCCGAGTTCGCAGCGTATGCCGAGGCGATCGCCCCGTGGCGCAATGCTTCGACGCCGGCCGCCGATCTCGCCTGCTACGTGATGTGGTCGGCGACCGTGTCACCCGCTGGATTCCTCCACCGGGAGTCGGTGCTCATGTCCAAGCACTGGATGGACAAGGTGTGGAGCTGGGACCACTGCTTCAACGCCCTGGCGCTGGCTCCAGGCCTTCAGCGGGAGGCTTGGGACCAGTTCCTCGCGCCCTTCGACCACCAGGATGCGACGGGCGCGCTGCCGGATTCGATCGCCCACTCGGAGCGGCTCTACAACTTCGTCAAGCCTCCGATCCACGGATGGGCGCTGCGTCGCCTCCGCGCGGCCGGACTCAAGATGACGCCGGGGCAGCTACGCGAGGCGTACGCGGGCCTCGCCGCATGGACGCGGTTCTGGCTGTCCCGGCGCACGACCCCGCGCAGCGCCCTGCCCGTCTATCAGCACGGCAACGACAGCGGTTGGGACAACTCCACGGCGTTCGACCGCGACCGTGTCGTGCATGCTCCCGACCTGGCAGCCTTCCTCCTCGTCCAGCTGGATGTGCTCGCAGAGACCGCGTCGGAGCTCGGCGAAGACCCGCAGCCCTGGCGCGACGAGCGGGAACGGCTGCACGCCGCGCTCATGGCGGAGCTCTGGCGCGGAGATGGATTCGTCGCGCGCGGCGTGCCCGACGGGCCATCCGGCGGTGTCGACGGGCGGCGGACCAGCCTGATCACGCTGATGCCGCTGGTCGCGGCCGACATCCTCGCTCCGGAGGTCTCGCGGACCCTCAGCCGACACGTCGCGCCCTTCTTGACCGAATGGGGCCCCGCGACGGAGTTGCCCGAGAGCGACGCGTACGAACCGGACGGTTACTGGCGGGGACCCATCTGGGCGCCGGCGACGCTTCTGCTGGAGGATGGCCTGCGCCGCTCGGGCGACGCGACGACCGCCGATGCGGTGAGCGCGCGCTTCCGGCGGCTGTGCGAGACGTCGGGGTTCGCAGAGAACTTCGACGCACTCACCGGTGAGGGTCTGCGCGATCGCGCCTACACGTGGACGGCCGCGACCTACCTGGTCCTCGCCCGTGAGGCCGCGGCACGGGACGGGCGCTGACGGCTCGACCTCCGCGATTGTCGGAGCGCCCCACCGCCCCGACGCGCCAGTTTCGACAGGATGGAGTGATGCCGGAGGTCGGCAGCGATCCGACGGAGGAACAGAGATCTCGTGGTGACAATCGGCGACGTCGCGCGAGCGGCGGGAGTGTCCCGCAGCACAGTCTCCTATGCCCTGTCGGGAAAGCGGCCGATCTCCGCGGATACACGTGAGCGGATCGCCGCCGCGATCACCGAACTCGGGTTCACACCCAACGCCGGCGCGCGGGCTCTCGCCACGTCGCAGACCCATGTCATCGGACTCCTCGTGCAGTTCTTCGAAGACGAGTTCTCGCCCGCGATGCTGCAGTACGTGCTGCCCATATCCGATGCGGCTCGTGATGCCGGCTACGACATCCTCATGGTCACCGAGCAGGACGGACCGCGAGCGCTGAAGCGCATCACGAACTCACATATGGTGGACGGCGTCATCCTGCTCAACGTGGCCCACGACGATCCCCGAGTCGATCCGCTGCGGGCCTCAGGCAAGCCCGGAGCGCTCGTCGGCCTGCCGGGAGCACCCGAGGGTCTCGACGTCTTCGACCTCGACTTCGGCGAGGCCGCGCGGATGATCATCGATCACCTTGAGGGGCTGGGTCATCGGGAGATCATCGTGATCTCGCCTCATGAGCATGTCATCGCCCGTGGCGGAGCGTATGCCTGGCGGTTCCGCGACGCAGCGCTGGAACGGGCCGCTCGCCATGGTCTGCGCATCCACACGCGCTACGGCGAGGTCCAGCAGCCGTCGGTGGCAACGGCATGGAACGAGATCCTCGACGAGTGGCCGGGGGCGACGGCCGTCGTCGTGCACAACGACGCGATGATCGCGGGGCTGCCATCCGTCCTGTCCGCACGCGGCGTGGGCGTGCCGGGCGACATCTCCGTGGTCGGCATCTTCTCGGAGGACTTCGGCCGACTGTTCTCATTGCCCTACACCGCGATCGAGACCTCGCCGGACCGACTCGGGCGCGCGGCCGTCGACGCGCTCGTGGCACGGATGCAAGACCCGAGCGGCGCGGACGACCCCGTCGTGCGCTTCATCGCTCCTGAGCTGACAGACAGAGGAAGCACGAGTCCTCCAGCCCGGTGAGACGAGGCCACCTGCGATGGCCAATCGAACCGGTTCGAGAAATCTGGACGCCCCGACCCTCGTCTCCATGGGGCCCCAGTAAGTGCCTTTCACCTGGGATTCGCTAGTGTTATCGCGATCAAATCGGCATAGGCGGTCACCTCACGACCGTCTCGACTCCCCCGCAAACCCTTGAAAACGACTCCCTTCGATGGTTTCATGTCGTCGAACCGGTTCGATCAATCGATGCGGCTCAGTCCGAAGACGGCTCGACAATGGAGACGAAGCAATGATGGGAAGAACCACGCCACCGTGGCCCTCGCGGTCCGCTGAGCCCGGCGGGAACACGCCGGCCCGATCAGGTCCCCTACCGCGATCCTCACGCGCACGCAGTCTGACGGCGGTGACCGCCGCGGCCGCGGTTGTGGCGGCGGGCCTGCTCGCCTCGGCTCCGACCGCCGAAGCAGCACCGCCCGCCTCCAGCACGCTCGTCGTCGAGGCGGATCAGCCTTTCCGCCCCGTGACGCACATGGCAAGCGGCTCCCTTTACGGGCTCGCCGCGGCCAACGTGCCCTCCATCGACAAGATCCTTCCGATCAAGCCCCACACGTTTATGCAGAAGCCTGAGGGCGGCACCCAGCAGCCGACCGGTGACGCGCTGTCGGTCGCGGACACGGCCAAGGCGGCGGGCGCGGGAGTTGTCATCCGTCTCGTCGACTACCTGCCCGGCTGGCCCTATCGGTACAACAGGGACGATTGGCTGCCGGCCGTCGAGAAGATGGTGAACGACACCAAGGCCGCAGGCAAGACGAACATCGTCGCGTATGCGATCTGGAACGAGCCGGACATCACATGGCAGACGGCCAACGGCTCGTTCTTCGACCTGTGGACGGAGACGTATCGGCTGGTGCGCAGTCTCGATCCCGACATGCCCATCCAGGGCCCCAGCTACTCCGACAACATCTCGAGCATGCGCGCGTTCTTCGAGCACGCGAAGGCGACCGACACGCTGCCGGACGTGCTCGAGTGGCATGAGCTCATCCGATCCTCCAAGATCAAGGGCGACGTCGAGAACGTGCGCGGCATTCTCGCGGAGCTCGACATCCCGGAGCCCCCGATCGACATCGCAGAGTATGCGGCCCCCGCCGAGGTCGGGCTCTCCGGGCCTCTCGTGGGCTACATCGCCAGGCTCGAGCGTTACGGCATCACCCGCGCGGAGCTCCCGTTCTGGAACCAGTCCGGCGCCCTCGGCGACCTACTCACCGGCCGAGATGGCGACCCCAACGGCGCCTACTGGCTGTACACGTGGTACGCGGAAATGAGCGGTCACATGGTGGTCACCACTCCTCCGTCGAACGAGAGTCCGCTCGACGGCGCGGCATCCGTCACCGACGCGGGAGATGAGGTGCGGGTCATCACCGGTGGCAACTCCGGCCCGACCGCCATCAAGATCAACGGGCTGGACAAGCTCTCGCTCGGCGCGAAGGTCAACGTCGAGGTCGACTTCACCCCGTCGTACGGGCGCACAGTCAAGACGGACGGGCCGATCACGATCTCCCACACCACGTACGACGTGGGCGACGACGGATCCATCACCGTGCCGATCGTGATGAACCCGACGTACGGGTATCAGGTTCTGGTCACCCCCGCCGGAGACCCGGAGGACCTCGCCGGCACGTACTCGCTGACCAACGTCAACTCCGGCCTCCAGCTCGCTACGGAGAACGGCCGGACTGCGGACGGCACCCCGGTCGTGCAGGCCGACCCGGCCTCGACGTCGGGTCAGCTCTGGCAGGCGGTGCCCGCCGGCAGCGGCCTTTACAAGATCGTTCACACCCCGAGCGGACGTGTTCTCACGATCCCCGGAGCAGCTACCACCAACGGCGCTCCCGCGGTCATCGCGGACGACGAGGGGGCGGACGAGCAGCGGTGGCAACTCGTGCCCGACGGGAAGGGCAACGTGCGCCTGGCGAACTACGGCACCGGCAAGACGCTCGGCGTGCTGAACCTCAGCAAGGAGGATGGTGCGGCGGTCATCCAGTGGACCGACGGGTCGCCCACCTCCAACTGCCAGGCGGACGGCAAGCGGCAGCCGGGCCGCATCGGCTCCGCCCTCGACTTCTGCAAGACCTCGTCGCACGGCTCGCTCCCGAACGGCATCGTGAGCGGCCTCACCGGCGACTGGACGATCTCGACGTGGATCAAGCCGGCGGCGCTCACGAACTGGTCCCGTGTCTTCGACTTCGGCACCGGTCAGAGCGTGAACATGTTCCTCACGCTCAACGCAGATGGTGCCGGTCCGCGCTTCGCCATCACCAACAACGGCGCCGGAGGCGAGCGCCAGCTCACCTACGGAGGGCAGAACTTCCCGCTGAACGAGTGGTCGAACGTGGTCGTCACGGTGTCCGGCACGCAGGGCAGGATGTACCTGAACGGAACCGTCGTCGCAACGAACGACAACATGACGGTGAAGCCATCGCAGCTGGGTGCGACCAACCGCAACTACCTCGGCAAGTCGCAGTACAATGACCCCGCCTACGACGGCGCGATCGACGACTTCGCGATATACGACCGTGCGCTGTCCGCGAGCGAGGTCGAAGCCCTGGCAGGCGGCCAGGCGGCCGCCGGGAACGTGGCCACGTACACGTTCGACGAGGAGGGCGGGGCGACCCTCGTCGATTCCTCGGGCAACGGCCACAACGGCAACGTCGTGGTCGGCGGCGGCGGAGCGACGTCCACCACTGCGACGGATGAGCAGACGGCTGACCGGTTCTGGACGCTCACGCTCGCCCCTGACACGGTGAGGCCCGAGACGGCACTGTTGTCGCCGTCGGCCGCGGGACCGTTCCGATCGCTCGACGTGCAGCTCGAGGCCAGCGATGATCGTGGGCTGGCGAACATCGTCGCCAACGTCTACCGGGACGCAAGCCTGGTCAAGAGCACTCAGACCAAGGTCGCCGACGGGGCGCGGACCGCGACGCACACGGCGGAAGTCACACTGCCGGACGGCTCGTACACGCTCCGATACAACGCCCACGACCTGGCGGGCAATGTGTCCGCGACGAAGACGTTCGCGTTCACCATCGACGCGACGGCGCCCAAAGCGACCGTCAAGGAGGGCGCCGAGTTCACCATCGCGACGGGGCAGACGTACGACAAGGTCAGCTTCAAGCTGTACGACGCCGGTCGCATCGACAAGGTGGAGCTGAACGGCGTGGTGAAGGACCTGGCCGACAACACGTGGTCCGACCTGAACTTCGTCCGCCCGGGGGTGTTCGGAGCCGTGACCGGCGAGAATACGCTCGTCGTCTACGACGTCGCCGGCAACACGGAGTCAGTCACCTTCACACTGAACTGACGCGTCCGGATTGTGCCCCTTCCCTGCACGGGAAGGGGCACAGTCATGTCCGCGCGACCGCGTCCAGCACGGCCGCGATCGGCGGCGGCATCCGGTCCAGCGGCACCGCGGCCGCGAGCAGCCGCGCGTATCGCGGCTTGTTGCCGCTGCGGCCGCCGAAGAACCGCTCGAGCTGCTCCTCGGCGGTCCGGGTGCGCTGCGCGGGCTGGTTCTGCAGCCGGCGGAACGACTCCAGCTCGCCCTCCGCCGCGATGACGGCTTCGACGCCGGCCACGCCCAGCGCCCGCACGAATTCCCCCTCCAGGTCGGGGTCGCACACGAAGACGCGATCGAGGACCCGCTCGAAGTCCCGCCGCTCGGCGGCGTCCACGAGGCCGATCACCTCGGTGCCGGCGAGCTCCGCGACGGCACGGCGTGCACCTTTGGATCCGCCGACGCTGCGCACGTCCGGCTCGGGAAGGCCGCATCGTGCCGCCAGTGTCACGAGGGCGACGCGGTCGCTCTCGCCCTCGACGAGGACGACCGTCATCCGGCCGCCCGCTGGTGCAGCAGCCACGCCCCGTACCGCGTCGGGAACAGGGTCGCTCCCCGTCCCGGCAGGAGGGTGGTCTCCTCGACGA
>Ga0182748_1003054_pt1 | contig 14442 bp, 14 predicted proteins | sample eDN3rd37CKraftOP_FD_128877 | JGI IMG/M metagenome (GOLD analysis project Ga0182748, IMG submission 128877) | Enriched Organic Plus compost microbial communities from Emeryville, California, USA - eDNA 3rd pass 37_C Kraft OP (version 2) (version 2) ...
AAATGCGATTAATTCGTCGCGTTGGTAGAATACGATTGTTTCGTCGCATTTCCTATTCGCATTCCTGCCAGTCGCCCGACGCCGCCATGCCCCGCCCCGCCGCCCCGCAAGTTTCCTCGCGCAAGCAGCCCAAACAGGCCCGTTCCACCCAGCTCGTCGCGGCCATTCTCGAAGCCGCCACTCAGGTTCTGGCCAAGGAAGGCGCACAGCGTTTCACCACCGCGCGCGTCGCCGAAAGAGCCGGCGTCAGTGTGGGCTCGGTGTACCAGTACTTTCCCAACAAGGCCGCCATTCTGTTCCGCCTGCAGTGCGACGAATGGCGCCAAACGACGGACCTGCTGAGCCGCATCCTGGGCGACGCGCGCAAGCCGCCGCTCGCACGGCTGCGCACCCTCGTCCATGCGTTCCTGCGCTCCGAATGCGAAGAAGCCGCCATGCGCGGCGCCCTCGGCGACGCCGCGCCCCTCTACCGCGACGCGCCCGAAGCACAACAGGCCCGCGCCGCTGGCGGCCGCTGCATCCGGGCCTTCATGCAAGAGGCGCTTCCCCGGGCCGCCCCCGCCCGCCGCGCGCTGGCCGGCGAACTCGTCACCACCACCCTGAGCACCGTGGGCAAGGAGTTCTCATCCAGCCCGCGCACGGCCGCCGACATCCGGACGTACGCCGATGCCATGGCCGACATGTTCTGCGCATATCTCAAACACTTGGGCGCGCGCTGACGCCGCCGCCCCGACCTCATGGCGCATCGTGGAAGAACACCTCCATGCCGATGCGCTCGCCCCGCCGCACCCGGCTCACCGCATGCCTGAAACTGACCCGGTACGCCCCTCGCGCCCCTTCCCGGGGCCATCCCGCCGTCGCGACCACGGCCACGTCGCCCAGCCTCAGCGGCGCCACGATCGGGCGCGATTGCGTCCGGGGCCGCTGCTCCGTCATCACGAACTCGCCGCCCTCGAAATCCTCCCCCGGCTCGGATAGCAGCGCCGCCAGCCGCATGGGAAACACCTGCCCGCCCTCGGCGCGCTGATGCAGCAGCACATAGTCGTCCACACCCAGCCGACTGAGATGGGACTGCGGCCGGCGCTGCCCCGCCTCGCGATTGCGCCGCAAGAACGCGTCCAGCTCGTCCGGATAGCGGTTCTCGATACCCAGCCGTTCGTTCCGGCGGTTCGCGACGACGGCCAGACAGCGGTAGAACGCCTCGCGCCACGCCGTCCACGGCGCCGGCAGGCGCGATCCGAAATACAACCACTCCCCGCGTCCCGGCGGATTATCCGGCGGTTGCTCATAACCGGCTTCCCGCAACGTGCCGGCCAGGCGCGCCAGCCCGCGCGCCGCGTTCCTGTCGAGCAAGCCCGGCAACAGCGCGTAGCCGTCGGCATCCAATTGCGCGGCAATGCCGGCCCAATCCTGCCGGTCTATCGTCGTGGCCCCGTATTCCTCCGCCAACACGTCCGCAGATGATTTCATGCTCAGCTCGCGTCGTGGAAGATCAGGCCCAGCGTGTAGCGCCTGCCGCATTCCACGCGGCTCACGCCGTGGCGCATCACCGCCTTGCGCAAGCCGCGCCGGCCCTGCGCCGGCCGCTGGCGCACCGTGAACACCACCGCATCGCCCTGGCGCAGCGGCACCACCTCGGCCCGCTGCCCCAGCGCCGAAAGCTCCGTCATCACGAACTCCCCGCCCGTGAAATCCCTGCCCGGCGCCGACAACAGAATCGCCGCCTGCAATGGAAACACATGTTCGCCGTAAACATCCTGGTGCAGGCAGTTGTAATCGCCTTCCCCGTATTGCAGTATCAGCGGCGTCGGCCGCGCCTGCCCCGCCTGCCGGCAGCGCAGGAGAAACGCGTCCAGCTCGTTCGGATACCTCGCCTCGATCCCCAGCGACCGATTCCAGCGGTTGGCAATCGGCGCGAGCTTCTCATACAGGCCCTGGCGCAGCCGCTCCACCAGCCGCGGCAACGGATATGCGAAGTACTGGTACTCGCCGCGCCCGAACCCGTGACGCGCCATCGCGATCCGCGTCCGAAAGCGCGCCTGCTGCGGATACAGCCCCGCCAGCGCCTCGCATTGCGCCGGCGTCAACAGCCCCGGCAAAACCGCATGACCATACGCATCGAGCGACTGCTCGACGCCCGCCCAATCGTACTTGCCGCGCGCCGCCGCTTCGTCATGGCCCTCGACGGCCGGGATTCTGGCCGGGGTTCCTGGACTCGTCATGGCCTCCATTGCCCACGCTCCGTTGCCGGCGCGGTTTGCCGGCGTTTCAGCTTCGGCGACCGGCTCGCCGCGCGCCCGCGGAATCCGGCCGCGTCGCCGGCCGGTCGAATGACCAGCATAGAAGCCGCTCCGCAGCCCGGAACTCCGTTTCTTGTGGCCATGCGAACTCGCGGCAAGCAGCTATTCATTCCACGCTTTTCCCCTTTCCGCCCCTGCCCCTCAACATCCCGCGGCGTCTCGTCCTCGCCCAGAAGCTGCACCGCCCCCACGCAATCGCGGCCAATGGCCGACAGCAGATCGAACGGCTCCGGCGAGCGCGTCCTGAATCGCTCCGCCACGCGTCTTCGGATCGCATCGCTGTCGGGGAGGAGTTCGATCAAGAGCAAGAGATCACGGGTGGCGATCTTTTTCTTTGCATCGATAAGCCATGCGCTTTGCACCAATTGGTCGGGCGGTTGCTTGTAGAACATCAGCGACAAGGTGCAGTTCGTGCAAGCCTGCCCTGCATCCTGACGCGCAGGATGTTGGCGTCAGGAGCTTGGAAACCCCTCGATGCCCGGAACGCCGCATGAAATCATGCGTTCCAGATAAGATTATTACCGTCAAAGACCGACCGGCCTCAATGGTAAGCAGGAAGTCTGGATCGACTTCCGAGGGCTTACCGTCGGTTCTGTCGCAAAACCGTTTTGCTGGCCGCGATAGCCATCGATAGATGGCGCGACGCACTTACCTGTAAATCAATACGTTACGACAGTTTTTCGATAATCGGCGACAGCCCCCGAAGGACGTCGAGTCACTTCCGCTCGATCATCAGCACTCTCGCAGACCCGCATAGTCAAAGGGGTTTCGATGATTGACATGGGCCACTACCATCGCTTTTACGGTCATCCGACAGGAGCTTTTCCTGGCAGGAAAGATAGAGCTTTGAGAGGCACCGCCGACCTCAGGCTGTTTCTAACCCGCCAACACGTACGCCTGTTCATGCGACCAACTCATCGCCAGGCGTGCGCCAGTGTGCACCAGGCGCGTATCAAGGTTGACCGCCATTGCCTTGACGTTCTGCTGCCCGACCTTGCCGTGCACCAGCGCCCTGTCGCCAAAGTTCAGCACGCTGCTTACGGTGAACACGCCTCTCTCCTGGGCAGCATCCCGCAATGGAGCGAACTGAATAGCCTCCGGCCTCACCATGAGGTGCGCCTTGGCGCCTGCCGAGAGGTTGCTCGACGTAGCCCGAACCGCCCCCAACAGTTCGCTATGAACGCGGCCCTCGTCCGGATCGTCGATCACGACGTCGAACAGGTTGCTGTCCCCGATGAAGGTGGCGACAAAGCGAGTCGCCGGCCGGTCATAGACCGTCAGCGGAGCGTCGAACTGCTCGATCTTGCCCCGATTGAACACGGCTATACGGTCCGACATCGCCATCGCTTCGCTCTGGTCGTGCGTGACGAACAAGGTAGTCATCCCCAACTCGGTATGCAGCCGCTTGATTTCCAGTTGCATCTGCTCGCGCAGGTTCTTGTCGAGCGCGCTCAGCGGTTCGTCCAGCAACAGGACGTCAGGCTCGAATACCAGCGCGCGCGCCAGGGCGACCCGCTGCTGTTGTCCGCCCGACATCTGCGTGGGCAGTTTTTCAAGCTGTCCAGATAAACCCACGCTGGCCAGGGCCCGCTTCGCGCGGTCCATGGCATCCTTGGTATTGAGCCTGCGCATGCGCAACGGAAACGCGACGTTTTCCTGGGCTGTCATGTGCGGAAACAACGCATAGTTCTGGAACACCACGCCGATATTGCGCTGGTGCACGGGCACGCTCACCAGCGAGCGGCCATTGATGCTGATGTCTCCTTCGCTGGGCGCCTCGAATCCGGCGATCATCGACAACGTTGTCGTCTTGCCCGATCCGCTGGGCCCCAGCAAGGTGACGAACTCTCCCTTGCGTATCTGCAAATCCACGCCGTCCACCGCACGGCCTTGGCCATCGTAGCTTTTACATAAGCGAGAGACACACAAGTAACTTGACTGCGGCGTGACGCAGGCGGTCTGTGCCTGGTGTACCGCCGGCGCGGCCATGGTAAATGCGGACATGTTTTCCCCCTGGGTCAACTATAGGAATTCGAAATATTCGCGGTCCCCGATGGCGTGGTCGCGCGCTGGCGAAGCCGGACGGATCGGTAGTGCTTGGACACCGCATAGAGAATGGTGAACAGCAACACTGCCGCCAACAACAGCGCAGACACGACCGACATCACCGGATCCGATTCCATACGCAAGCTTTCGAACATCTTTCTGGGAAGCGTGGGCACGTCCCGTCCGGAGATAAACAGCGCGACCACCGCCTCATCGAAGGAATGTGCGAAGGCGAACAAGCCGGCCGCCAGAAAGCCTGGGCGCAATATCGGAAACGTGACCAGCCAGAATGTCTTCATGGGCGCAGCGCCCAGGCTGCGGGCCGCGCGCTCGAGATTCACATCGAAGTTCTTGAGGTTGGCCTCCAGGATGAGGTAGGCGATGGGCACGCACAGACAGGCATGGGCCAGAATCACGCCCAGGTATGTCTGGGTCAGTTTCAGACTTCCCAGGTAAAGGTAATAGCCCAATGCCATCACGATGTTCGGGACGATCAAGGGAAGAATCACCAACGCCCGTCCCAAGGCGCGTCCCCTGAAGGGATAACGCACCAATGCAAACGTGGCGGGCACGACCAGCAACAACGTCAGCAGCGCCGTCGCCACACCGATCAACAGACTATTGGCGGTGGGCAGCAGCCATGCGTAGTCCGAAAAGTACGCCGCGTAGTGTTGCAGCCCGTAGCCCGGCGGCGGGAAGATCAGCGACGCCGAGGTGCTGAAAGACATCGGCACCACGATCAGCAAGGGAGCTCCAACGAGCACGACCAGGGGAACAGCTAGCCAGTACATCCATCTCATTTCTTTGCTCCCCGGCTCTGTCGAGCGTCGAACCACCAGCTATAGAAGCCATAGAGCAACAGCGTGACCAGAGTCAGCACGACCGCCATCGTGGAGGCATCGCCGAAATTCCCCATCTCGTCCATTTGCTGTCCGATCACGCCGGCTATCATCTGCTCGCGCGGCGACCCCAGCAGGACGGGAATGACGTAAAAGCCCAGGCAGATAATGAAGATCATGGTGCAGCCATTGATCACGCCGGGCAGCGTCTGCGGAAAGAACACCTTGCAAAATGCCGTCCAAGGGCGGGCACCCAGGCTGCGGGCGGCGCGGACATACACCGGGTCGATCTTCTTCATGACCGAGTACAGCGTAATGGCCATGAGCGGAACCAGAACATGGACCATGGCCAGGGTGGAACTGAACCGCGTGAACAGCAGCTCCGGTGGCGAGGACCAGCCCAGCGCCCGCATGACTCCCAGGATGGGTCCGTTGTTGCCCAGCAGGATCATCCAAGCGTAGGTCCGCACCAGAAAGCTGGTCCAGTAGCTCAACGCGACCACCAGGAGCGCGATGTTGCCGTATCGACGCCGGGCGCCCGCCATGAAATAGGCCAGCGGATAGCCCGCCAGCAGGCAGCAAAGCGTCACGATGCCCGCCGTCGAGAACGTGACTCCCAGCACGCGCCAATAGAACGGATCGGAGAAAAAGTTGCGATAGTTGTCCAGGCCGGGCTCGGGATCCGTGAAGCTGAGCGCGAATACTTCCGCCAGCGGAAACAGGAAGAAAACGGCAAGGAAAACCAGCAACGGGGCCAAGAGCAGATAGGGTAGCGGCCGGGTGGCGGGGTGACGGTCCATGCTCCATGCCCTCCTTCAGCGCATGACCCAGCGGTCGAATCGCTGGTTCAATTCCTGCAATTGCGGCGTGAGCTTGGCGAAATCCTGCTGCACGGTCTTGGCGTAATTCTCGGGATACGTCGGCATGTAGCGCGCGGCGTCTTCCGGAATGTGGGCGAATACCCGCTGGTCGATCGGACTGTAGTCCGCATCCATGCAAAAGCCGGCCAACCGCTCCGCGCGCAGCGCCGAAGCGATGAAACGCCAACCGGCTTTCGCGCGCGGCGACCCTTTGGAGACTACCCAATAGGCCTGGTCGATCTGGGCCTGGTTCCATACGATTTCGATGGGAACCCCTTCCTTGGCCATGTGCACGGCACGTCCGTGCCAGATGCCCATGGCGGTGACTTCGCCATCGCGCAGCAGTTGGTACGACTGCTGCCCCTGGGTCCACCAAACTCGGATGTCGGGCTTAATACGGTCCATCGACGCAAAAGCGCGGTCCAGGTCCAGGGGATAGAGCTCGGCGGGCGCAACGCCATCGGCCATGAGTCCCAGCGGCAGTACCCTGGCGGCATAACGCTGCAGGCTGCGCGTGCCGGGGTAGGTTTTGACGTCCCAGAACTGGGCCCAGTTCTGCGGCCCTTCTTTCAGTTTGTCTTTCCGATAGGCGATCAAGGTGGCGAAAACATGCGAACCGATGCCGTTGCCGAGGCGCTGGCCCGGCGCCAGCGACGCCACGTCCACGAGGCTCTCGTCTATGGGTTCGATCAGGCCGGCGCGCTCGGCGCGTATGAGTTCCGAACCGCTAATGGCCGTCACGTCGAAGTCGTAGACGCCCGTCTTCGCCTGGGCTGCCAGCCGCGCATAGGAAACGGGTGAGACAGTGCGTATCGGGATGCCCGTTTCCTTGGTGAAAGGATCGAACAGGTGCGCCTGCGCAGCCCTGTCCCAGATCCCGCCCCAGGTATTGACGAACAAAGGATCCTGCGCGCGCGCCGTGGACACGTAGGGCGACAGCGCCATGCCCAGCGCCGCGGCGCCCAGACGCTTGACCGCCGAGCGGCGCGCGGGATCGGCCAATGTACTTTGTGTCATGATGGTACCCCCTCGAAATAGGTTCTTTTCTGCTTTGTGGCTCAGCGCATTACCCAGCGGTCGAACCGGCTGGTCAGCGCATTGAGCTGCGGCGCCAGAGCGGCGAAATCCTGCTCGATGGCTTGGCGGTAATTGGCGGGATAGGTCGGCATGGCTACCGCGCGCGCCTGCGGGATTTGCTCGAACACTCTTGGATCCACCGGGCTGTAGCCGCCCAGCATGCAGAACTGCGCTGCGCGTTCGGCGCGCAGGATGGACGCGATGAACCGCCAGCCGGCCTTGGCCCGGGGCGATCCCTTGGATACCACCCAGAACCCGCGGTCTATCTGCTGCTGGTTCCAGGTGAAATCCACCGGCGCGCCATCGCCCATGAGCTGCTGGACCCGGCTGTGCCACATCCCGATGGCGCTCACCTCGCCGCCGCCGAGCAATTGATACGACTGCTGGCCTTGCGACCACCATGTCCGTATGCTGCTCTTGATGCGGTCCAGGGAACCGAAACCCCGGTCCAGATCCAGCGGATATAGATGATGGGTGTCCGCACCGTCGGCAACCAGGGCCAGGGGCACGACCCGGGCGGCGTAGCGCTGCAGGCTGCGCCCTCCGGGAAACTGCCGCGTATCCCAGAACTCCGGCCAGGACTGCGGCGGCTGCTGGAACTTGTCCTTGCGCCAGGCGATGACGGTGGAGAAAGCCATGACCGCGACACCGCTGCCGATAACCTGCCCCGGCGCCAACGATTGCACGTCGATGATGCTGGTGTCTATAGGTTCCAACAGGTCGGCATCGATGGCCCGCATCAACTCGCTGCCGCCGATTTCCGTAACGTCGAATTCGTATACACCCGTGCGCGCCTGCGAAGCCAGGCGAGAAAAGGAAACCGGGGAAACCGTGCGGATGGGAATCCCGGTATCCCTGGTAAAAGGCTCGAACAGGCTCTGCTGAGCGGCCTTGTCCCAAGGACCTCCCCAGGTGTTGATATACAGCGGCTCGGCGGCCCGGGCGGGCCTGGCCCAGGGCGCCGCGGCGAGCGTGGCCGCGGCTGCCGCTCCCTTCAAGAGGCTGCGCCGGCTTCGGGAATCGGGAAAAATGGCTTTGCTCATGCCGGCACTCCCTTCCGAAGCGCGCGCTCGCTCCTGGCGGACAATCGCGGGAACAGGGCCTGCGCATTGCCGCGCGATATCGCCTCGCGCTGCGCCCCGTCCAGCGGACAAGCGTCCAGCAGGCGGGTGAAATGGTCCACCCGGCTCGCCGAGGCATGCGGAAAATCGCTGCCGAACGTGATCTTGTCCGGATCCGCGAAGGCCAACAGACAGGCAAGCGCATAAGGGCTGGAGGACAAGGCGGTGTCGAAGTAGAAGCGGCGCAGGTTCGCCAGACCGGCCTCGTGGTTTCCATCGGGGGAACACTGGCGAGCCATCCGTTCGGCGGCATAGGGCAGGAATCCCCCCGCGTGCGACAGGATGATCTTGAGATCGGGAAAACGCTGCATGTACCCGGCTCTCGCCATGTTGATCGCCGCGCGCGTGGTATTGAGCAAGAAGTCCGCCGCGTGACCTGGTATGCCGGGCAGCTCCGGCGCCGGAAGCTCATTGGGGTGCACCAGCACGACCGCCGCCCGGCGGTTCAGCTCCACCATCAAAGGATCCCATGCGGCCTGGCCGAGATAGGCATTGCCCACGTTGCTCATCAGCACCACGCCGTCCGCCCCCAGCACGTCCAGCGCGTATACCGCCTCTTCGATAGCCCCGTCCACGTCCGGCAAGGTCAGCGTGGCGAAGAAACCGAAACGGTCCGGCCGCGACGCGACGACGTCGGCCGCGTAGTCATTGACCTCTCGCGCCTTGATGCGCGCCTCGCGGTCGTCGCCCAGGTGCACACCGGGTGTGGACACGGAGAGCACGGCCGAAGCAATACCCTGGCGGTCCATCAGTTCCAGGGCAATCGCAGGCGACCAGCGCGGATGCGGCATGCCGGGTATGCCGTTATCGGTCAACCACGCCGCGTAGGCGGCGGGCACAATATGCTGATGCGTATCGATGCGGGCAAGCGTCACGATGGATTTCCTTGGATTGCCAGCCCCGAAACTCAGAGCACGGCCTCGATGATCTGGAGCGCATCCCGCGCCGCGTCGGCCACGCGGTTCCGGGTGCGCCAAAGCCCGGTTTCCCGGCACCACCGCAGCGGGCCAGGCTCCAGCGCCTGCCATTCCTGCAGGTCGTGCAACCCGGGCAACAGCGTGCTCTGGGCGGTCAGGCCGTAGGGATCATGGCCATAACGGCCGCAGGCGCTGGACTCCAGGTTGATCAGCAGGCGGCTAAGCCGCTTTTGCGCGTCGTCCAGCCGCTCGATACGGCCGTCATGGGGGCGGTCGTTGCAGGCCTGGACCGCCTGCGCCAAACCGCCGGCCCTATCGGCCAAGCGGTCCAGGCTGGCGGCCAGCGGCAATAATTCCAGGGTGTCGTCCGCTCCCGCCAAAGCCCGCAGGCGTTCGGCCAGGCCGAGGGCTACGTCCGAGAAGTCGAAGGGCAATAGCGGCAGCGTGCACAAGTCCCAGAGATAAGACGCGTAGGCATGCATATGCCGTTCCAGGCTGGCGAAATCGACCTTGTCCAGCGTGTTGCTGGCCGTGTGGTGCCACCAGCCGAAAGGCGCATTGGCATTGGCGCTCAACACCTGCGGCGAATACGAGGCCAGCCCGGCCAGCATGGGTATGCCCAATCCGAAGAAGGAAGCATCGCCAATCTTGGTGGAACGGCGCCAACTGCGTTCGGTATCCGGGAAAAGCCGGGCATCGCAATCCTGGACATAGCGGCGCAGCTGCGTATTCGAATGGCTGCTCCAGCGCGTCGCCCCAAGGCAGCCGGGCTGGTCGATCTGAAGATAAGCCGCGGCGTGATCGCGCAGCCTCTCCCAATTACGATCCGCATAATGCGCCGAACTGAGCATCCCTCCCGTCTCGTGTCCTTCCCAGAAGGCGAAGACCAGCCCCCGGCGCAGCTCGGCGCGCTGCGAGCCGAACAAGCGCGCCAGTTCCAGCAGACAGGCGCTGCCCGTGGCATTGTCCGTCGCCGACGGCCCTTGCCAGGAGTCCTGGTGGCCTCCGGCGATGACGAAATCCTGGCCCTGCCCGCCAAGCTCGCCCACGGTGTAATGCACGGTGCGCCAGCCATTGTCGGGTTGCACATGCAGGCGCAGCGCCAGCGGCCGAGCCTTGAGCCTGGCCTGCAGATCCAGACCGTCGCGGCGGGAAATTCCGGCCGCTGGCAAGGCTGACTCCAGGTCTTCCATGTCATGTTGGCTGGCGGGATTGCCCCAGATGCTCTTGACGGACCCATAGGGCAAGGCATCGCCCGCGTCGCTTCCCCAGTTGATGGTAATGAGGCCGACGGCGCCCGCCGCGCGGGCAAGCCGGTGCTTCTCGGGACGCGAAGGCGGCAGGCCCAGATCGACCAGCACAATCTTGCCAGCCGCTGCCGCCCGCTCCAGCTCGCCGGGCGTGCCGCCGCCGGCGTAGACGACTTCCGCCAGCAGGCCGGCGGATGGCGTCTGGCCGCAATGCGCGCACGTCTGCAATACGTACCGCAGGCCCTCCCCCTCCAGGCGGGCGGGACCCGGCACGCTGACCAAACCCGGCGTCGCCACCACGCGCGCATCGACGCCCGCCTGCGCCAGGCGATCGGCGCTGTAGCGCGCCATCTCCTCGCCCGCGTGCGTGCCGGCCAGGCGGGTGGGGATGCGCAGGCTGATGTGCTCGACATCGCGGCGCAATGCCGCCATATCGATCTGCTGGAGCAAGCGCAGGCGATCCATGGGTCAGAACGCCAGCAGGCGCTTGGGGTTGTCCACCAGCATGGTATCGAGATCCGCGCTGCGGAATCCCTTCTTCTCCAGGCGTGGCAGGAAATCGGTGTAGAGGTAGCCCATCTGCACCTTTTCGTTGAGGAGTTGCGGATTGAGTTCCGTGGATCCGCCGCGCGGATTGAAGAACCAGCGGTCGTAGGTAATGACCATCCGGTCCAGATAGCCGTCGCTGGCCAGGTCGCACATCAGGTTTGCCAGTTTTTCGTCCAGCTCGTCCGTATTGCCGTGCCGCCAGGGGATGCCCATGTGGTCGATCTGCACCGTCGCGCCCCGGTCGCAAATGTCCTTGATCTGTTGCAGCGAGCCGTTGACGAAGGCGTGGCCGATGATGATCTTTCCAGGGTCTGCGCCCTCATCCGCCATGAGCTCGATCTGGTCGATGCCGGGATTTCCGACGGTGTAATCGGTAGGGTCCGTGTGCGTATTCACACAGCAGCCCAATGCCTTCTGCGCGCGGCCGGCGCCGCGGATGGCGCGCTCCTCGAACTTGCCCACGCGGCGCCCGCTGGGCCCGATGGGGCTGGGCCGAGGGTCGATGCTATCCATGCCGGTGGCCACTTTGATGATGCCGGCCTTGATGCCGGTCTTGGTTCCGGCAAACACCATGCCTTCGGTGATGTCGCGAATGAAGAACTCGGCGAACTCTTCAATGGATTGCGTGCGCCACCAGTAAGGCAGGCCCAGGTGCTCGGGGAAGAAGCCGGTGGTGCCGATGATGTTGCAACCCGATTTCAGCGCGACATCGTGCATCAACTGTGGATGGCGGCCGACCTCGCAGGGAGTCAAGTCGACCATGGACGTGAAACCGTAGTCCCGCACTGCCGCGCCCAGTTCGGCCGCGATGCGCTCTGTGGTTTCGGCCAGATCGAATGCACAGCGATGGTCGACTTCGGACCCCGGAGTGCTGTAGAGCAGATGCTCGTGAGTCAACGTTCTGCCGAGGAAGGACGGGTCTATGTCACCCGTGACGGTACGGACGATGGCCATGCTATCTCCTGCGAGTTTGATCGGAAGACGAAACCGGCAGCCGCCCTTGCGCCACCGGGAAAGGACCGTCCCGGGCTTGCTCCTAGCGTGATGGGGAAGCGCCGGACGGCAGTAAAGAAAAAGAGTTGTCCGCTGCATTCACGTGTGCGGCCATGGCGCGGGCGGCCGCCTCGCCATCCCGCTGCAGAATCGCCTCGTAGACCGCGCGATGCTCCTGAACAGCCGCCGACCTCCGGCCCGGCACCGTAGCCGCCGCGCGCGAATGTTCCTCTAGCACCGTGCGCAGTTCCTCGATGAGCTTGACGAATAGCGGGTTACCGGTGGCATGGGCGATGGCCACGTGAAATGCGACATCCAGCTGATTGCGCTTGTACGCATCCTCTTCGGTTTCCATCGCATTGACGATCTCGGCCAGCGTGCCCAGGTCGGCCTGCGACCGGCGTTCCGCCGCGGCGCGCGCCGACGGCACCTCCAGGCAGCGGCGCACCTCATTGAGCTGCTCCGGCGTGTACTGCCCCATCAGCATGGGCGTGGCGACCGTGCGCGAGGCTACGTAACAACCGCGGCCGTTGAGCGTCTTGGTCAACCCGAGGGCCTGCAGACCCACCAAGGCCTCGCGGATGACTGGCCGGCTTACGCCAAAACTGCGGGCCAGGTCGTTTTCGGACGGCAGCTTGGAATCCACCGCCAGCTTGCCCGTCTCGATCAGCGTGATCAGCCGAGCACGGACATCCTGTGCGGCACTGCGCTTGAGGACGGGGGCCAATTCCAAATCATCTATGAGTTGCATATCTGTATAGCTGTATGACAGTTGTTGGAAGAATTCTAAATGTCGAATTCAACAAAAACAATAGAGCCTAGTGTTTTCACTAGGTTATAGCAAAACCAGCTATCTAGAGATTGCCAATTTCTTCACTCGACCCTACCATGCTGTATTACAGCATTACAACCATAGAGAGGAAACGATGACTCAATCCAGCAAGAAGGTAGAAGTGTTGCTGCTTCCTGGCTTCCAGGAACTCGAATTCTGGTATCCGGTGCTGCGCCTGCGCGAAGCCGGCGTCGGCGTGAGCGTCGTCGGCCGCGATGACACACAAACCGTTTTCAGCCGGCTGGGCTATCCGGTCGTCGCCGAACAGGCGAGCGACAGTGGCTCAGGCGATCTGCTGATCGTCCCCGGGGTCGTGGGGGAGCCGGATGCCGCAACGCGCGACCAGGCGCTCTCCTCGATCCGCGCGGCCCACGCCCGGGGCGCGCTCATTGCAGCCAGCGGCAGTTCGGTGGCCCTGCTTGCGGAAGCTGGCGTGGATACGGCCAAGGCCATCACCGCCGCCGGCGTGGACGACATGCCCGCATTCATGCAAACCGTGCTGGCCCGGACCTGCTAACCACTGACCGATTGACATAGGATCGCCATGAATCTCGCTCAAGCACAAATTGCCGTTCTCGCCGAACACCAGTACCAGGAACTCGAACTCTGGTACCCGCTCATGCGGTTGCGCGAGGCCGGCTGCAACGTCCTGGTCGTCGGCCCTTCCGATACCCAGGTCTACGGCAGCAAGCTGGGTTACCCCATCGTCGCCGATCTGGCCGCCGAGGAAGCCGATCCGACGGATTTCGATGCCGTGGTCGTCCCCGGCGGCTTTGCCCCCGAGGGCCTGCGGCGCAACCCCGCCATCGTCAGCCTGGTCAAGGGCATCCACGACCAGGGCGGGCTCGTCGCCGCCATCTGCCACGCCGGCTGGGTTCTCGCAACGGCCGGCATTGCCCGAGGCCGCAATCTGACATGCGTCTCGCTCATCAAGGACGACGTCATCAACGCGGGCGCCAACTACATCGATCAGCCTGTCGTACAGGACGGCAACATCATCACCTCCCGCCTGCCGGGCGATCTGCCCGAATTCGGCCGGGCCATCGTGGATTACCTCGCCACCCATCCGTCCACCCGCAGCAGCAACCACCCACTGCGACCCAGCCGTTCGCGCGGCTTCGCCAGCGCGGCCTACGAATCCCCCGCCAAGGTCGTCATGACCGCCCGCGGCAAGGCTTCGGCCAACTACATCATGACGGTCGTCTCCGAGGGAGACGGCAAATGAATGCCCGCGAAGAAACCGGCTTGCCGCGCATCGTCTTGCGGGGATCTCCCTACGAGCGCGGCTTGCGCTACGGCCAGTTGGCGCGGGACCGGATACGGCGATCCATGGCGTTCTACGGTGAAGTCTTCCGGCACCATGCCGGCCTGTCCTGGGAAGACGCCATCCGCATTGCCGGACGCTATCGACCTTACATCGCCGACTTTTCGCCCGACAGCCTGCTCGAAATGCAGGGAATCGCCGAAGGTGCCGGCCTGACGGCCGACGACATCCTCGTGCTGAACGCGCGCAGCGAGCTGATGTTCTCTTCCGCCACCCGCCCCACCGCCGCGGCCGCCGGCGAGTGCACGTCTTTTGCGGTCCTGCCCGATACGACGGCAAATGGGCACACTTACGCGGGGCAGAACTGGGACTGGATCCCCACCGCGATGGAAAC
>Ga0182748_1003063_pt1 | contig 14400 bp, 11 predicted proteins | sample eDN3rd37CKraftOP_FD_128877 | JGI IMG/M metagenome (GOLD analysis project Ga0182748, IMG submission 128877) | Enriched Organic Plus compost microbial communities from Emeryville, California, USA - eDNA 3rd pass 37_C Kraft OP (version 2) (version 2) ...
GACATATCCTCCGTCCCCCCGCACATCGATGCCTGGCCGTATTCCGACACGGTTTTTGATGGGGTTATCAGGGTCATAACGGAAATAGAGATGCAGGCCTCCCGACCCAGTGACCGCTGTTAGGGTGCGGGGGAGCTCCCCCAGCTCGTGCTCAAGCTTACGAAGAGAGGAAAATCCATCGGACTCCCCTTTGACGTCGATATCCAACACCCAAATACCGGACGGTCTACCCGTCGCTACGCCAATGTTTGCATCGGGCCAGCGGGACCACCATTCCTCAATTTGCCATGGGTTGGCGGAAGCTGCCGCGCGCCATTCTCTGACCAGAGGGCGTTTGCCGGGAGCATCCCCGCCTTGGATGGGGGACGCTACCGGGAAGACGCGGAATCCGTATTTGTTTGCAAGCTCCAACGCATGCTGTTTATTGTCAGTCATACATAGTCCTTTTTGAGTTAGGAAATTCCCGACCGACCGAAACCGATCGTGTCGGTCACCCTCAAAATGGGTTCGGCCAGTCAAATCACTAGAGGCAGAAATCCAGGATTGGACCGAAGTCCGGGTGACTAATGACGAAATATTCCTAGGGTGCTCGGAAAGCACTGAAGATCTACTAGACAACCGTCAAACCAGTGGTGCGGAACCACGGTTTTCAATGTCCAGTGGCTTTATGCGGTCGCTATCTGGGAGTGTGGCAAGCCCAAAGCCTAACTTAACGGTAGTATTAAGTAACAGTTCGGGAATTACCTCTGCAGGCGCGAATTAATGGTGAAGGGTCCAATACTGATGGGCCCGGTACAGGGAGTACACCATCTCGTTGTTGGGAATGCTTTTTCCTAGGCCAAGGGGGCTACACATGAGGCCAACCTGGTGGAAATTTTTCGCGTGCTATCATAGCAATGGGCGTGATGTGTCGGCAAGGGCATCTCGCAGACTTTGCGTGCAGAAGACAGCCATTGCCGCAGCGTGTTGCAAACTCTCAGTATCATCTACCCACGTACGGATCCATCAATTCTGCTTCAGCTATAAGGGGCGAAAGTGGCTTCTGGGCTGACAACAATTGCTTCCTCTCTCCCCCTTCTGTTGGATCCCATCAAAGAGAGCTTTCAACGCGCTGTTAATAAAGTGGCGCTTCTTCCGATCTCAATTTCGGGCTGATCAGACTGTAGCCACCTTGCCATCACCTCTGCCGTCGCATCAATGTCCACTGGTGTGCGTAGCTGGCACTCCCATACCACCGCAATCCGCCATCCATCACTCCGCAGCTGAGTTCTAACCCTATTGTCCCTCGTGATGTTTGCTGCGAACTTATCCTGCCAAAATTCTGTCCTCGTAGAGGGAGTGCTGCAATAACGGCAGCCAATATGGCGATGCCAGAAGCAACCATGGACAAAAACCACTGCGCGATACTTGGGGAATAGCAGGTCAGGTCGTCCAAAAACATTGCTGGAATGAAGACGGAATCGGAAGCCACACGCATGCAATGCCCGCCTCAGGGCAACCTCCGGCTTCGTGTTCTTGCCTTTGATGCCCGCCATCATTCTAGAACGGGTCTGCTGATCAACAACATCTGTCATGTGCGTCCTGGCTTTTTGCTGCAGAACCGGTATACACCGGTCAGGGGAAGTTCGTCAGGAGTTCGATTTGCCTTCCACTTTCGGAATCGTAGATCTGTTTGCCGGCCCCGGCGGACTTGGCGAGGGGTTTGCATCCCTGCTCGAGGGTAGCCATTCACCTTTCAAGATCGGTATCTCGGTCGAGAAGGAGACGTCTGCTCACCGAACCCTAACCTTGCGCGCATTCCTGCGAGAATACTGCAACCAGAAGGGCCGATTACCCAGACAGTTCATCGATTTTCATGCGGGACAGATCCCCGAGCCAATCTGGCAGGAGGTAGATACCTGTGCGTGGCAGGTAGCTACCGAGGAGGCGCGCAATGTTGAACTTGGTACCGATGTAGCAGCGGCCACAATTGATAGCGCAACAGAAAAGTTGAAGACCCGGTACGACGAAACCGTACTGATTGGAGGCCCCCCATGCCAAGCCTACTCTCTTGTCGGACGTGCCCGCTCGAGAGGCAAGGTGGACTATGTGCCGGAGAAGGACGAGCGTCATTACCTTTTCCGTGAATATATCCGGGTGCTAGACAAACTTAGGCCTGCAGCGTTTGTCATGGAGAACGTCAAAGGCATGCTCTCCTCAACAGTGGAAAGCCGCCTTGTATTCGAAATGCTGATGGAGGATCTATCTTCGCTCGGCACTGGTCACGGCCATCACTACGAACTGCGGGCTGTTCGCATTGAGGGCAACAAGGCCACCTTGAGGGAGGCGGTACGGCCTTCTGACTTTATTGTGCGCGCAGAAGATTTCGGGGTCCCCCAGCGTCGTCATCGGGTAATAATTATCGGCATTAGATCGGACCTGGGGAGCAAGGCGGCTTCCGCAAGCGTTGCTATCCCACATATTAGCCGCACGGTACGTGACGCCATCAGTACATTGCCTCCGCTGCGAAGCGGCATCAGCCGCGGGGCGGACAGCGCATCGGCTTGGCGACAGGAGGTCATGGGAGCAGCAAGACACTTGGCGCAGATCCATGACGGGGGGGAAGATGCGTTGCTCAGGCAAGCATTTTCCTCGGTTGCGAAGCGACTGAACGCAAATGCTCCACAATACAGGTCTGCATCTCATCTGCCCCTAGGCTACGGCTCATCGGAGGACGAGCTGTTACGATGGCTCGAGCGAACGGAACTACGAGCAGTCGCCCAACATGAGACCCGGGGCATATGGTCTCAGACCTATGGCGATACCTGTTCGCCGCTGTATTCGGCGAGGTGCACAGCTACAGTCCCAAAGCTGTAGATTTCCCATTGGATCTGAGCCCAGACCACCGGAATTGGCACAGCGGCGTGTTCAACGATCGTTTTAGAGTCCAGCTTGCGGACGAGGCATCAACTACAATCACGAGTCACATCTCGAAGGATGGCCATTACTTCATCCATTATGATGCCACTCAGTGCCGCAGTCTGACCGTCCGCGAGGCTGCAAGGCTGCAGACGTTCCCAGATGACTATCTGTTTCTTGGCAACCGGACGCAGCAATACGTCCAAGTCGGAAACGCAGTTCCACCGTTCCTCGCACGACAGATTGCAAAGCTCATATACTCAGCCATATCTCCCGACGCATAGCTCTCTCAAAAATTAAACCATAAATTCTTAAGCGTTCAACCTCCTGCTCGTCTGCACTTCACATGGAAGAGTTGAGATCTTCACTTCTCCAGAGTTCTCCTTCCGCGCCTGTTCATGTAAACTGACCTGCTCCCCTGAAATGTCTTCGCTTTCAGATTAGCCTGTCATCCGGATGAGGAGACAGGCAACGAAGCGATCGAGATTTTCCGACGAACAGATCATTTTGAAGGAGCACCAAGCGGGGCTTTCGGCGACGGAGCTTTGCCGCAAATGCGGTGTGAGCGATGTGACCTTCTACAAGTGGCGCTCGAAGTATGGCGGCATGGACGTATCGGAGGCGAAGCGGCTGAAGAGCCTTGAGTAGGATGAACGCAAGCTGAAGCGCCTGCTGGCCGACGCCATGCTCGACGTCTCGACCTTGCGCGAGATGCCCAGAAAAAACTTCTGACGCCTGGGTCGAGGAGGAACGCCGCGACATGGGCGATCGAGAACAAGGGCTATCGGAACGTCGTGTTTGCGGGGTCGTTGGCATGGAGCCGCGGGTCTACCGCTATCGTTCGAGCCGGCCGGACGACGCTGACTTACGAAAGCGGCTTCGGACCTGGCAGCCGAGCGCAGGCGCTTCGGCTATCGCCGTCTGCACCTTCTGAACCGGGAAGGCGCGGTGAACTAGAAGAAGCTCTACCGACTTTATTGCGAAGAACGGCTAACGGTGCGCAAACGCGGCGGCCATAGCACCGAGACATGTCTCCCGAGACGATGCATCTCAGCAAAAACAGCTTGAATAGTCTGCTGTGTGCTCCCGAGCGAAGGTATTCCGGGCACTCTACCCAACCTCGGCACCACGTGCTTCAGGAGCGGGTCCATCCTCTTGATAGAATGATTACATCGGGGATCGAGCAGAGCTCCTTCGCCAACGTCTCTGAGACCTTTACCCACATATAGGTGGTCAAGCGCCCGACAGGCCTCCATCGTAAACAATGCAATTTTCCGAATCATTCATTTCGCCCAGCAGCTTACGGCTTTCAGACGGTTCTTTATCGGAAAGATACAGAAAATATTCGGCTACGTCAGAACAAGCCTGCTGCCTATCGTATCGTGCTCCTGCCCCCCCATTGAGCAGTCAGGTATAGCTTAGTTCAGGAATACCGGGAGGCGGCGATGGAAGATCCACTTTCTTCACCTTCGCCCACGTGTCAGCGCGCTTCGCTACTTCCGAAAACTGCTGCCCCGGCGCAATGCGGTTGAACTCCGCATTCACCACCACCGCCCAATCCCACAACAAGTTCCGAAGACCGGCTGAAATTCCCTGGCGCATCCATATCTGTTCGAGATCGACCCTATCCCCAAGCCGATCCGCCAAAAGTGACACAACATAGGTGGAGATATTGACCCATCCCTGGCGGAAAATATCCTTCGCCTCCGTCGTCTTGATCGTGGCTTCAATCGCCCGAAATAGGATAACCTTAGCGATCATGGCTCGGTACCATCGTGCATCGAGAGGATTTGGTACGATGGTGGGATCCTCATCCAGTGCCGCCATGAAGGCAGCGAAGTTCTTCTCGCCAGCGAGCGCGACCTGGTTCGGCCGACCTCGCCAAGCTTCATGATACTTAGCGATATCATTCTTCGAAAGCTTGCGGCGGGGACCAATCATATCCTGAAGCTTCCGTCGTTTTGCAGGAGACGTGCCCTCTCTCAGCAGCATGACATTGTAAGCGCCGGCGGCGCGCTCATAAAACCAACGTGTAGCGCCATCTGGACACCACGTCTCGTTCGCAAGTTTTTCCAGTTGAACGTGGAACGGCCGATTAGCTGACAGATCGGACATTTTAACCGCGTTCTGGCTGTTCGCATATCGCGATACATTGCTGATCAAGCGTTCCCGGGCTTCATCCTGAGATCCCTTAAGAATAATGATCTTCGCTGGAACCATGACGTGGCTCAGGTCGATCGTTCGATCATCGCGCGAGGCGAAGTAGATGGAGGATGTTGTCTGACCACCATTTACTATCTGCAACCCCTTTAAGAAGGCGAGGCCCAGACTGCCGTCTTCAGATCTCTCAAACGCAGCCTCATCGCAGACGAGAACCAACCCATTATTAAACGCCAGGAAGTGTTCTGGTTCCTTACGGAGGGTTTCCACGATGCCCTTGTTCACTGCTCGTTTGGCACCGAGAAATGTACGGACGTTGGCTTCAAGGAGGCGGCTACCATAACGTAAGTAGAGATCGCGGATCAATTGTCCGGGGATCGCCGTCAATGCGTACTCATAGTCTGCATCGGGGTCAGGCACATGGACACAGGGAAGCGGACGACCCATCGACTGAACCATACTGACAGCGAGCTCGTCTCGGGGCTTTCCTTCTGTATGCCTGTAAAGGCGCTCGATATCCATTGCTTCAATGGAGACAATCTTCTGATGCACCTCCTTGCTTGAGAAGCGCTTGGTTCTTGTGCGACCATCAGTAATGACAAACACGCGGAGGCGATCAATATCGCTCCACCGGGTTCGAATGGTGGCAACCAGATCGCGCACCGGGTGAGTTGGATCGATTCTTGCATCTAGATTGCCAGTGGCGGCTCGAAACAGAAAACGAACGCCTTCGCTCGCTGTCGCAGCCGCATCGGTATCCCTAAGATCGTTCAGTTCCTCCGTACCGAAGAAATGGGTGACAAACAGGTCGAGGCCCGTCTCATCCGAACTGAGGGCAAATCCAGTAATGCGAAGCTTTGCATTACCCACCCTTCCGCTCCAATGGCAGACAGTGGGTTCTTCGCATATTCCCGCCTCCGCGACGTGCTCCATGACCTTCTCAGCAAATACAAGCTCCTCAGAAGGGAACGGGCCTTCGCCTGCTTCGACACGCTCGGTGATTGTGGATTGGAGGTCAGATCGGAAATTACGATGGAAATCCTCAAGACTCATATCAGTGTAGTCCAAACTCACTCATCATTTCTGGAACTCCAAACGAGGGGACTTCGAGAGCATCGAGATCCAATACATAAGTAGCGGAACGGATAGCTGCGGGCAAACCCGAACGTATTAGCCGCGGCATCCCGCCTGCTGAGTGAAATACTCTGGCATCCCTCAATGACAATGTGCGTTCATACAACGATGAATGTTCGTCGAGATAACCCATTACCATCAGCAGAGCCTCAAACCCTCGCGAGTTTCCGGCCTGCATGAATTGTGTCCTTAACCGAGACACCAAATCTACCAGAGAAATGCCGTCCGGAGTCTCCTCCAAACGCAAGGCGCAAAGAAAAATTGGTGCCTTATCCCCGTCCAGCTGCTCTATGCTGTTTATCCGTGCAAGGAAGCTACCAGTTCGCACCGTGCTTTTCACTTCAATTGCACCATCTCGAACATGGAAATCTTGAGCTGCCCTCAGGGGGCCCCTCCAACACTCCAATGCGCTTACGCCAAGCGGAGTTTCTAGCAGTCGTTCAAGCATCCAAAGCTCCCCGAACAAACCGATTTGTGCATCCGGGGAGAGAGGCCTATGTGTCTTTCCCATGAAGGTTTGCCACTCCCTGACTCGGTCAAGGAACAGCTCCAAAACGTCCTGCCTCGGCCCACCGACGACTGTTTCCAAAGTCCTCAACACATCCACGACCATGATTGCGAAGATATCAGGAGTACCGCTAGGGCGTCTCACCAAGGCAACAGCCGTTCTCCCTGAGAAGGCTGGCTGCCCCTCAATGCAGATGACGTCGAACCCCCTGCCTTCAGGCAGATGGGTTGACTTCATCAGCAATGAACCAGGAAAGGAGACAATCAACGATTCCAGCCCTAAGGGGAAACGGCAACCTGCTTCAATCGAGGCAGTTCCGACGTCTGTCAGGTGGACAAATCGCCATTCTTCTCCAGCCAGCTGCTGTGCCAGCGCTCGCCACGCACGCATGAGACCTTCTTCAGTCCACCCCTTCATTCAACTGCCTCCAAAGTACGCTTCCCGCGATGTAGGTCTCGTTTGAAACTCGCCTTTCCGAGTTGCTTGAGGGGAAGCTGATCGCCCACGCGACAACTGGATCTGCATCCGGAATGTCCGCCTCGGCGGGGTCCAGCAAATATAGCAGCAACAGACCACGCTCTCGCCGGGGTGGAACACCCGCTTCCGGAAAGCCATTTCCAAGCACCGACCGTATCTGAGGCCCTCTTGGCTCCGACGGCGGCTCCGGACTCTGGTTGCGGTCCTTGTCTTCCCGCCACACGCTCCGGCTTAGCTCCAAAGCAGCCTTCCACTCCGCTTCAGTAAGGTCGATGGCCTGATCGCGAGGCGAGATCAGCGTCTTGATCGAATATCTATCAGCATGTTCTACGGTCTTCTTCCGGCTCAGCATGTAGACCGAACAGCCTCCAACCGTTTTGAGACTATCCTCCAAGCCGCCCTCTTTGCCGATCAGAGCGATGGTCCAACTTGTAAGCTCCAGATCCTTGTTCATCTCTTCTATGAAGTCGGCAATGAGGGGACTCATGATCCGGAAGCTGGCAGGGTGTGTCCTATAGTCCCGTAGGAACGAGATGACATTCAGGGCTGGTACATCACGCCACAGATGGCCATACCACTTCTGGTCGCCCGGGATGAAATGCTGATGGTTAAGGTCCAGCGACGCGCCTAAGGAGCTCACGAACCGGTCCGCCGCTTCAAAGTTCGCCTCGATGTCTTCTTTCCGATTTGGAAATACAATGGTCTGCAGAAGATCGCCCGAGTAGGTCAACTTCATTGGGCGCGCATTTCTCATCTTGGCCCGCGATGTCACAGTCAAGACCGAGTGCGATTTAACGCGAAGGCCGAACTGTTTCGGTGTAGAACCCGCCGCAACCATGTTGTCAAATTCCTGGCGCAGCTCTTCCGCGGCATCAGCGATATGGCCAAACCATTCGACCATTTCCAAAGGCGTGTAGAGACGGCAGACGTCGAGATAGCCATCTCGATAGCCGAACCATCGCCCCATCTGCATAAGAGTGTCGTACATTCGGGCAGTTCGCAGGAAATAACTCGTGCAGAGTCCTTCCAGTGTCAGGCCACGGGCAAGTTTGTCACCGCCGATTGCGATCACTTTCAGGCCGCTGCCGTCGTTATCCGCATAATCAAGGGCGTCTTTTGCTGTGCCGTTGATCTCGCGAACGCGGATATCAGCCAGCACATCTGGCAGAAGCTCTCGAAGACTATGCCACGGGAAATCTTCTAGGACTTCTCCTTCCACCAGAGCGGTGCGGATCTTTTGCATGCTCGGCCGGAAAGTCTCCTCATACTCCTTCCGCATTGATGCCTCGAGTTCCGCGAGGTCGATACCGCGAGTGTATCTGCCCTTCAGATAACGGACATACTCTGCAACCTGTTTAGTGACCAAGTTCTGCACAGACGTGAAGCGGGTCACGTGAATCAGCATCGATGAATGCTTGTCCCCCTGCCCACGGAGCTTCCTAACAGCACACGCGTATACGAATGCCCTGATTGCTTCCGCGAGTGAATCTGGCACACGGTCTTCTCCATGCCATCTTGGCCGATGACCATTCTTGTGCCGCGGCGGAATCCATGAATTGAACTCGTTCTCAGAAAGCTTTCGTATCAGGGGCAGATCGTCAGCTGCACTGGAAGCGGACCCGAACACACGGCCAGGACCAACATAATTTGATGGCGCCGAGAGATTGGTGATAAACGCTGCCGGAAAGAGGTCCGGCCCATGCTCCTTTGTCTCGGCCCGATCGTGAATAAATATATTCGCAAATGGGGTCGCCGTGTACCCTACATATCCCTTACGTGAGAAATGGTGAAGGATAGAGCGCACTAACCGGTTTATTGTTTTCGGTTCGTGCTCGAGATCTGGCTTACCGAACTCGTCCACTACGTCCTCACCAGTGTCTACTGATCCATGGTCAGACTCATCATCGATGACCAAGAGGGGTAAATTCGTTACAAGCTTCCGCCCCGTTTCCGGGTCAACGGAATCTGCAACCCGATTGCGGATCCAATACAGCAATCGCTCAAGGACGGTCTTGTTTTTCTTTACCACAAAAAGCCACGGGCGCTGTTCCGGGCTGATATTCATTTTACGGGCAATGGCGGCATTAAAATCGCCCTTGTCGCTTCGGTTGGTTGCTGCGTTTGGACGAACACTCGGATCATTATCGATAAGTCCAACTCCAACTGCTGGAAGTTCCTCAGCGTCAGCAATCGTCGCAAAACCAAGAAACCCCTCATCGAGCCGTATCTGCGTCTGCGCCCGGAGATTGTTGTGCAGTCCAGCTAACACAATAATGATCTTGTACCCAGCATCAGCGGCCTTGCAGATCAATCCAGTATAGTTGCCAGTCTTGCCGGATTGCACATGACCTACCACTAATCCGCGGCGATCCCACGCCCCTTCGCGCTTCGGGTCTTCCAATTGCGAGAGAACGTCGTCTGTTGCCTGGTCCAGTGCGTCGAGAGCTGTCCAGGGGACCCGCGTTTCCATGTACTCCGAGTAGCGGCGCCAATATATCCAGCCCTTCTTCCTGTCTGCATCCAGCCAAGGGATATGATTCTCCCCACTCGACAGTGTGGCATTCTTGCCGGCAGTTCGGCTTGAACGACGTATGAGCTCATCAACAAGTGCGTCTTTGTCTAGGAGAGCGAACTCCTCTTCCATCAGGTCTGCCAGCCTATTGAGCTCTTTCTCGATCATCTCCGGGGTGACGTGTGTCTGTGCACGTTCAGCAGCAAGTCGGAGCATGTTCTGCGCCATAGACAGAATTGAATCGAATGCCTTCTGATTTGCGAGCGTCATACCGTGTCTTCCACTGCTAGCGCTGTGATCAGCGCAGGATATCGATCGAAAGGTGGGGTACGGCCAAGGCGTTCACGCGCCTCGTCCGGACTAAGCCCGCGGAACCTCACCAGAGCTTCGAACATCGAGGTCAGCGTCTCCATCACTTCCTTTTCGGGCGCCCCACTAAATCCCGTCAGGGGAGTATCCTTGTCGTCCGCAGTATCCAGCCAGATGCGCTGAACTGGCACTGTCTCCTCGATCAGCCTCAGTAGAGCCAGAATATCGGTCTTCAGCGGCCCAGCTCGGCTGAGAACCGACGCCACGAGGTCATGTTCGCGGCTGATTCGATAGGACGTTCCGAGAGTCGATCGACGAACTTGCCATGCATCTGCCAAGGCACTCGATCGGGGGCCGGAGACTGCGGACATGTGCCCTCTATGAGCAAAGACCTGCCGTGCCCTCTGACGCGTTTCCGATGCCAAACGGTGCAGCTGGGGCCGCAGCCGTACAGGGGGACTCGCCGTTGATTTCAGGACATTGATCTTCCATTCGGTATCTGCATTGTTCGGGATGTCGAGACGGATACGTGCAAGCCGGTGAGCTTCATCGCGCGGCCAAGGCTTCCCGGCGTCACCGAGTCCCAACCATCCACCAGCAAGAAGGAGGCGCTTGTTTCTATAGACGTAGAAGCCTTCCTGCTGCGTCCATCCACCAGGCCCTGCCGCCGGTTCGTATTCGATTGGCTTGAGCATGTCGCGATGGGGCAGGACATGACATTGAACAGCCACACCCGTCGCATGGAGTATTCGATACTCCAAGCTCTCCCACGCCTTGCCAGGATGTCCTACCAAGAAAGGATCCCATGGTTTCACCTGCTGACCGTTGAGAAAGAGGTGAAAAGCAGGTGAATGCCCTTCCAAGAAACGGTGAAAGGTCATCCCGAGGTGCGCTTCAACGCGGTCCGCAAGCTCGATCATATCATCGGCCCTAAAGCCCTTGGTCACGACACGGTCTAAGTTTTCCCAAAGGACGACGGTGCCGTGGGCCATTTGGTTCAGCGGGGCAAGGAGATGAGCTGATCCTGGTGCAGGACCCTCGAATAACGGCCATTCAGCGCCGGGCTCCTGCCCAATCAGATCAAGGTCCCAACGCAGGCACACGATTGGCCCCCCGCTTTTTCGACTCGCGACTGTCAAACGTCTGGCCTGGGAGAAGCTGGCCGTCTTCAGACCCAAGCCAAAACGTCCCAAATCGTTGGCCGCTCGTTCAGCCCTTGGGTCCCGAGCGCCGAGCCGCATACCCGCCTCGAGGGCAGCATCGTCCATTCCATCGCCATCATCGACGATCCTTATCCAGCTCTCTGCACCTGACCACTCCAAGTTAATGGATACCTTGCCTGCATTCGCCGCGATGGAGTTGTCGACCAGATCGGCAATGGCGGTGGGCAGGGCATACCCGAGACCTCGTAGAGATTCGAGTATCGAGCCCGCATGGGGAGGAACATTCCTTACCGACATCCTTTCACCTCCCCAGCAGCTCGCTGAGCCGCCGCATGCGTCCCGGATGACGAAGATGACGGAGCGTCTTTGCCTCGATCTGGCGAATGCGCTCGCGCGTGACACCGTAGACCTTACCTACCTCCTCCAGCGTCATTTCTGTCTCTCGTCCAACACCGAAACGCATCCGGATCACGTCTGCTTGACGCTCCGGCAATTCAGCCAACATATCTGCCACGATTCTTCGGGTTTCCCCTAGCTCGACAACATCCTCTTCGTCCCGCGTCTGCAGAATACTGTCCCAGTCATCGTTGCTGTTGGGATACTCAGCTTCACGCGGAATGCGACGTAACTGCCGAACCAGCTCTAGTGGCCACTCCAAATCTTCCGCGAGTTCCACATTGGAGGGGGCAACGTCAGCCCGAGTGTCCAGTTTGCTAAGGGCACTATCGAATTTGGAAATATGCTCGAGGCGGTGAACAGGAATACGGATTGCAGAGCCTTCATCCGCCCGCCATCGCTCTATAGTCTGCCGCATCCAGTAAGTGGCATACGTCATGAAGCGGTAGCCTCGCTCCGGGTCAAACCGCCCGATGGCACGATGGAGCCCCATGAATGCCACTTGGAAGACGTCCTCTGGTTCCTCGCCTTCCCTCACGTGCCGTGATGCAAACCTCCGAACGTAGGGCAGATGCTCCAAAACAAGACGTTCAGTCGCAGATTCGCAAATCAGAACCTCTGCTTCCAGCTCACTGGTCTTGATCAAGCTCGCTGGATCTCCTTCCAACTTTCGGATCAAATCCTTCTGGAAATCCCATGTAAGATCGAGTGCCTCAAGCGCACCAATTGCTTCCCTGCGTCTCCTACCATTCATAATCCCACCGTTGGCGTACCATGATCTTAGTTTTTCTATGGCGATCCAAAATTCAGAGGTTTCTGTATGATCCGAACGAGATGGAAGGATGTTTTTCAGGGATACGGTGCGCGGGTCTCTGTTACCATCTCGGATCCTATCGCCAGCTTGAATGATATTTTCCACAGCAATATCGGACCCAAGAAGCCCCATCTGGATTCCCTGCTTTGCACGTATCAAGGAATCCAACAGTTGTTGCTCAGCCGACCTACTCAATACGAAACGTTGCGTGCCCGGCAATCGTGTTGAACGAGAAAGCACGGCGTCGACGGCGTCGACCAAATCATCAAGCGAGGTATCTGATTTCAAATCCCAGAAGCAGGCATCATATTGGCTGCCGTTAAAAACATCGAAGCCAACCGCTTCTAGGTTGCGCTGAAGGTTTACACATAGTTCTTCGGCATCACCATTCCCCTCGCATCGCGCGACAATCCGATCGAGATCATCTGGAGAGCACCATCCCTTAGAGAAGATTTCCTCCGCCCAAGTCCTGCAGAAGTCTTGGTCGATTGCAATTCTGGTACTGACTGGGACAACAGCCTGCTTGTTCGACTGCCGGCCGCGACTGCGGACCTTCAGAAAGTCATTTTCCGAACCCTGACCCGCCGAGTTTCTAGCTCCGCCACCGAGGCCATCCCCCAAAACTGGGACTGATACTAGGTCGAGATGCCAATCCGTAGCCTCTTCTTCCAAAATCGATGGGGACGAAGGAACAATCGGAATGAAGGTACCTGTTGCGGCTTGGCGCGCGTGATCATAGTAAACTTCTTGCGGATCCGCTTCCGCTTCGAAATGGAGAAGGCCTTCAAGCTCGTAAGCCGTCTCGATTGGGCCTGCCGCATGCTCCAAGGATGGAGACTGGTCTTCAACCCGTTCGGCTTCAATCTCAACAAAACTCTGCCTTGAATATCCGTCTTCGGCGGGGCACGTTTCCGGTACCCTTATAGCTTGATCAAGCGCGATTTGCAGCATCGGTGCAGAAACTGTCTGGCGTGCCAACCCTGTATCCGACGCCCCATCCTCGTCGGCTCGATCATCCTCGATGATGGGCCTAGCGGCATTCACATCATGCTCTGGAAGCAAGGCTGACCTTCCCTCCCGCTGCTCACGAAGCTCTGCTCCCTTCTCGGGATTTTGCGCAGGCGTTAGAGCTTCACCAAGAGCGCTCATCAAGTCCGCAGTGAAATCCTGCACTTCATTGGGCGCTTTGCACAATGGACCTTGGGCCGCGCCATCCTGTGTGACAGCTTGGGTATTTCCATCCTCAACGGATTCTCCAGATGGCGAAGTGTCAACGTCGCGGCGCCATTGCCCCCCCCTCGACCCGGTGAGGGGAGGTTGAGTTGAAACGGCTAGATCGGAAAGACTTTCGGCGCGTTCATCCACGCACTTACCGATCTCGTCCTGATGTTTGACAAACGCCTCACCTGTGCTTCGCAGCTGGCTGCGACGGTCAAAGACTCCGAATAATCTATGCAGGATGTTAATTGACGGCCTCCCCGTTTCCAAAGACGGTCGGGTAGCGGGTGTTCATCACATCGCTAGACCAGATTTGCTTTGTTCCGATAGTGCCCTTGGAAAACAACCCCAGCGGATGATCACTCCGCACGTACATCAATGCCAACGCTACCATTCCCCCTGCCACATCCTGAGACAACGTAGCCGAGCGGTTCATCATGAACAATAAGAATTAGCGGTCGAATAGGATTGCACCTAGGCTGTTCCTCCCAAGGGATCTACTGGCTGCTCGATGCTAATTGCGGGAGTGAGGTGAATGCCTGTCACAAGGCTGCACGACTTCTGTACGTAGTGCTCCTTGGCACAATGAACCTGAAGCCAAGAACCTACAGGGAACAGATTACCGGAAATGCCCAAGTGCGTAGTGCTCTTTTCCCGCAATTGCGCGGGTTTCCAGAGGGACCACGATGTTGACATCGTAGGGGTCACAGGTTCAATCCCTGTCACGCCCACCATCCGAATTCCCAGCTTCCTGAATAGCTTAGCCGTCCCAGCCAGTGGTCGCCTTGGGCTCAGCGCTCACCTCTTTTCA
>Ga0182748_1003066_pt1 | contig 14397 bp, 7 predicted proteins | sample eDN3rd37CKraftOP_FD_128877 | JGI IMG/M metagenome (GOLD analysis project Ga0182748, IMG submission 128877) | Enriched Organic Plus compost microbial communities from Emeryville, California, USA - eDNA 3rd pass 37_C Kraft OP (version 2) (version 2) ...
CGCCGATCACCGCATTGGCGAAGGCCAGATCGCCGGCATGGACATCCGCGCCGGCCGCAACACCGAACGTGCCGGCATTGTCGAACACCGCATCGGCAACCGCCGTGCCGGTCGCTTCCTGAAGGACGCCAGCGCCCACGGCCCCGACACCGACGGCAGCATATTCCGCCGTGGCCACGCCCGAGGCGGCAATGTCGAACACGCCGTCGGCCGCATTGGCGAAGGAGACGCTCGCATCGTCGGCGGCCGCATTCTGATAGACGCCGAGCCCGACGACACCATTGCCAAGGGCAACTCCGGTGGAATTCCCACGCTGATAGGCCGTGCCGTTGGCCTCGATGCTGAAATCCCCCGAGTTGGCGAGATCGACGCTGGCGACACCATCGACCCCCGTCGCGGTGGCCTGCTGGTACACGCCGACACCGACGAGGCCAACCGACAGCGCAAAATCGTCAGCATCGGCAGCGGCGTTGGCGCCGATGTCGATCGATCCGGAATTGTCGAGATGGACGACGGCGCTGTCGACACCATAGCCGCCCTGAGCAATCCCGACACCCACCACGCCGAACGCGAGCGCAGTTCCGCCGGTCGCGGTCGCCGACACGCCGAAGTTCATCACGCCCGAATTGGTAAGCCCGACGTCGACGCTCGCCGCCGTAGCCTCCTGGAAAAGCGCAGCGGTGCCGAACGGCAAGGCGGCCGGACCGATCGCCGCCGCGACGATCGAAACCGGCCCACCCTCTGCGTTGAAGCCGCAATCGACGAAGCTGTTCCAGGAGCCGAGTTCGGTGCAGGCGAATTCGGCTCCCTCGACTCCGCCTTCGCCGCCGAAGAACCCTTCTCCACTGAACCCGAGATTCGCCTGAGCCCGGGCGAATTCGGTGCCGGAGGCGTGGGCCGTCACGAACAGATTGACACCGGGTCCGGTTTCGGCCGCAGCCGGAACGGCGGCAGCAGCGACAGCATCGTCGTCGCCGACATCGGCGCCGCCCGAATTGACGAACGAGATCGTTGCGACACCGTCCGTCGCGACAGCGTCCGCCACCTGGAAGATGCCGTACCGGATCTCGGCAGAGGCAGTGCCCACAGCATTGCCGAGCGCATCGGCCGATGCCACCAGGGACATGGTGCCGTCGTTGGTGATGCCGGCGGACGCCGAAGCATCGCCCTGGACACGCTGGTAGACCAGATTTTCGCCCTCGGCCCAAACCGCCGCAGAAGCCACGGTCGCATTCGCAACCGCATCGGCCGTCATGACGAGCGAGCCGCTATTGTCGAACGATGCGCCGGCGACACCGCCAGTGCCCGTCGCATCAACGTCCTGGTAGGCGCCATAGTAGACATAAGCGTTGGCAACTGCAGTGCGTCCCGATGCCGCGGCATCGGCATCCACAGTGATGCTGCCGCTGTTGCCCCACATGGCATTCGCCACGCCATCGGTATTGGTCGCCGACACATATTGCACCACGAGAGAGCCGTAGGCATAAGCATCGGCGAGCCCTGCGGTGGCCGCGGCATTGCCATCGGCGACCATCAGGATCGTGCCGCTATTGTCGAAGGAGGCGCTCGCCTCCCCTCCCGTTCCGGCAGCATCCACCTCCTGATACAGGAACTCGCTCGCATAGGCGTCAACCGACGCGAAAACCACGCCGACCGCATCGCCGTCGCCGATTCCGGTTATCGAGCCACTATTGGTGAAGGACGCGCGCGCCACGCCATCGACGCCGGCCGCCGACACATATTGCTCCGCGAACGTATCCAAGTCCGCATAGACGTTGGCGGAGGACCCAGTGGCCCGCGCAACCGCCGCCAGGTTTACGGCGCCGGAATTGGCGAAGTCTGCCGTGGCGCTTTCGGAGCCTTCCACCCGCTGGAAGATGACGCCATCCAGCTCTGCGTCTGCTTCTGCGTGCGTCGCCCCGTCGGCGACGGCCACGGCCTCAACGTTGATCACGCCCTCGGCACCGTTCGAAAGCGAAACACTCGCGACGCTGTCACCAATGGCCCACTGATAGACTGCCCAATTAATTTCGGCGTTCGCATCGGCCTCCGAGACCGCGACAGCATTGGCGTTGGCGAGAACCGACAGGGCGCCGACATTGTCCAGGCTGTTGGCCGCCGTAGTGGTGGCGGCGGCGTACTGATAGATGCCCGTGGTAATCTCGGCGTCGGCGTCCGCCGAAGCGCCGGACGCAATGCCGTCGGCATCGGCAATGATCGTCAGACTGCCTGCATTGCTAAGGAGATTGGCGGCGACGTCGCCGGTCGCACTCTGATAGATGCCGGTATCGATTTCGGCATCGGCCACGGCCGTCAAACCATTGGCGCTGGCGACCGCCTCGATCGTCTGTGTACCACCAGCCTCGATATCGATCGTGTTGCCGGCAGTACCGCCCGGGTTGTTCGCCAGCTGCGAGATCATGCCGTTGGCGGTCGAGTTGACCGTGGCCGACGCCGTCGCGGCAGCACCGGGAGTGTCGACGATATCGATCTCGCCATAGGCGAAGGCATCCGTATCCAGCACCTCGTACAGGTTGACGGCTGCGTTCTGCAGCACGCCCGGCGTGATCTGCGCATGTGCCGCAGTCGCCGCCACCCCACCGAGCGCCAGGGCGGACACACCTGCCGCGAGCAGCCGAGCCTTGGATCGTACCATTTCGATTTTCCCCTTTTATTCGGCGATCTATTGTCGTTTTCCGTACCCAGAAGGCACATTTGGGTCGTTGTTTCCTCCATTCATGACTAATAATCAAGCCTTCTTCTAACGAATCCCGAATGCGGGATGGAAATTTCCGTCCGCCTGACATCGGTGGCGACAGGAGACCGCGAACGGGTGATCCGAACCCAGGGGGCTGGCAGGCGCCGTGGGCGGCGGATCGCGGGGCACCCCAGGGACAGGCACGGGAACCGGCATCCCGCCCGAAAATGGCGACATTTTCGCGCCAAGAGCCACGACGCCCAGCGCACTGCACGGTCAGAACAGCCGCAGGAATTCCTCGAGCTTGCCGTTCCGACCCGTCGGAAGCCGCCCGTCGAAATAGGCGAATTCGATCGTGAACGGCTGACCGAGAACCGACTGCAGATGCTGGCGGAGGCGCCCCTCCTCGCCGACGGTCAGCGGGCGTTCGACCACCATCCTCAGCTCGATCCTGTCGGGCGCGTGCTGGCGCATCTGATACTGGGCGATGGGAGCGATGTCCCTGAACTGCTTGAAGCCGGTGAGCGGCCAGTGGCGGGTTCCGTCGGGCTTGACGATCATGTTCCGCTCCCGCCCCAGGATCCGCCTGATGGTCGGAAGCCCGCGGCCGCAGGGACAGGGGGGACCCGCCTCCGCCCAGTCGCCGATGGCGTAGCGGATCATCGGCGTGGCATGATTGTGAAGATCGGTGACCAGGAGCCGCCCCACTTCGCCGTCGACGCAGGACCGCCCTTCCTCGTCCACCACCTCGACGATCAGCGTCTCGCCCATCAGGTGATAGAATTGGCTGTCCGGACATTGCATGGCGATGTAGCCGACCTCTTCCGAGGAATAGCAGTCGATCACCGTCGCTCCGATCCGCGCCTCGGCGCGATCACGCACCTCCTGTGACAGGGTCTCGCCGATCGTGCGCACCCGGCGCAGGCTCGGCAGGTCGATGCCGCGCGCATCCATCTGCTCGATCAGTGCCACGAGATTGCTCGGGTAGACGATAAGGCTGCCGGGGGCGAACCCGGCAATGAGCTCGACCTGCCGCCCGACATCCTCCTCGACGTCGATCATCAGCCCCGGTCCGGTATCGAAGAACAGGGACACCGGAGCACCCCAGCCCGCCGTGGGTCCGTACCGGGGCATGCTCGCACGGATGGCGCAGATCGGATGCGCAAAGTCGGGCTCGGCCCAGAGATGGTAGCGCAGGGTCATCCCCATCCAGTGCAGCCTGTTCACCGCCGTCTTGCGGACAACCACCGGCTCGCCGGTCGACCCCGAGGTGCGACCTTCGTGGACGGGCGCATGGCCTTCCGGGACGCTATCGCAGAAGATGGGCGGATCCTTGGCCTGGACATCGCGGCGGCCGAGCGGCGGCAGGCTGCGCAGCCCCTCCGGCCGGGCGAGGTCGGCCGGTTCCAGCCCCGCGTCGGCGAGGCGCTGCGCGAAGCGGACGGAATGGCGCTGCAGATGCCCGGCCAGCAAGGCGAGCTGCCGATACTGCCGCACTTCCATTTCGGCCGGGTCGAACCATTGCGACCGGTCAAGCCATTGCACCAATGCGGCCAGCGTCGCCTTCCTCGCGCCGATCAGCGGCGGCCAGGAGATACCCCGGGCGTCGCTCCGCATCAGGTCGAGCTGGCCGATGCTTCGCCGGGCGCCGCCTCCGCCAGCGACCGCTCCACGTCCCATTCCCGCCTTGCCCCGCGCAACCTGATTCACGCACCCCATCCTTCCGCGTAACCCGAAGCACCACCCATATTGGGGATGACGGGCCCGATCCAGAGGTCCTGAAGCGGACAAATTGACGGCCGTTCCGGTCAATTCACTACTTGATGCTCAACTGTGAATTGACTTTGCGAATATTTGCGAGTCCATGCGGACATGGACGTCGACCCTCGACTGGCCGAAGAGGCGAACAGCACGTTGCTACGGACCTGTCCGGACCGAAGCCTCCGCATCACCGGCCTGGAAACCTATTTCGGCGCCAATCCCCATGCGCCCGGCCCGACGCTCGTCTGCACCATCGAGATCGCTCCGATCGACCTTCCGGCCGCGGAATTGCACGCCCGGCTGGCCCGCCGCCTCGGCGACGCGATCGGCGACCCGCTCGAAATTCCCGGCGACACAGAGGACCCGGCAGGCGCCGTCGCATCGCTGGCGGCCGGAGCCGCCGGAGGATTGCTCAGCACGCATTTCTGCATTGCGCATCGGGCCGGGTCCGAAAGTCTCGCACCGGACCGGGCGCTTTTCTGGGTGGAATTTCCGACCCTGCGCCTCGGAATGCTTGCCGCCTGCGCCGCATTGTGCGCGATCGCGGAAGCCCTCCGCGGCGAAACGGCGGTATCGACCGCAGTCGACCCGCAGATCAGGCTGATCCAGTCGCTTTCCGAAGCCCTGCGACCGGTACAGCAATCGCAGTTCCTGATCGCGACCGCACGGAAGCACGGCATCCCGTTCCTGCGCATCCGCGGCGGCAATTCCCTGTGGCAGTTCGGCTGGGGCAGCCGATCGCTCGCGTTCACCGAGAACGGCTCGAACGGCGATGGCCTGACCGCGCACCAGATCTCCTGGTTCAAGCCGATCGCCAAATATCTCTTCCACGACCTCGGAATCCCGACGCCCGCCTTCGCGGTGGTGCGGCGCAGCCAGGACGCCCGCAAGGCGGCGGACCAACTCGGCTGGCCGCGGGCGGTCAAGCCCGTCAACCGCGGTCGCGGCGAAGGCGTGAGCGCCGATATCGCCGATCCGGAACAGTTCGACCGCGCGGTGGCCCTGGCCAGGCAGTTCTCGTCGGACATCCTCGTCGAGGAGCACGAACCCGGTCTGGATCATCGCCTGATGGTGATCGACGGACGGATGGTCGCCGCAGTCCGGCGCGAGCCGGCCTCGATCGTGGGAGACGGCATGCGGAGCGTCGGAGCGCTGCTCGAGGCGATCAATGCTGCGCGCCGCGGACGGCCGCGCGACGTCGGCTACCTCACGACGGTGGATGCCGATGCCGCCCTGCACACCCATCTCGCCGGCGAGGGGCTGACGCTGGATTCCGTCCTGCCCGCAGGGCGCAGGCTCGCCCTGCGATCCAATGCCAATCGCTCGACCGGAGGAGCCGCGGTCGACGTGACGGCTTCGGTGCATCCCCAGGTTCGGCACATGGCCGAGCAGCTGGCGCGCGCCGTCGGATTCCGCTGTGTCGGGATCGACTATATCACGCCGGACATCAGCCGCGAGCCCTCCGACGCCGGCGGCGGAGTCATCGAGATCAACGCGACGCCGGGAGCCACCGTGCTGCTGGCAGCCGGCCTGGACGAAGAAGAGATCGGCGCGCTGATCCTGGGCGACCGGCCCGGACGCATCCCGGCAACGCTTCTCCTGGTGCCGGAGGCGATCCTCGACGAGGTTTCGCGCGCCGCGGAGCAGTTTGCCACCCTAGCCCGCAGCGGCCATGCGGCAGTGTGCGGGGAGACGGCCTGGATCGGCGACTATGTCATCCGGCGGGCGGGACAGTCGCGCATCGATCTGGTGACCGCGGTCCTGCGCCATCCGACTGTCGAGCGGCTGCTGCTGGTGTGGAGCATGGAAGAGATGGTCCGCGTCGGCCTGCCGCTGGACCGCTTCGACGTGGGTATCGTCGCGGGCCCGGCGCCGGACGAACCCTGGCTTTCATGCCTGAAGCGGACCTGCACCGACCTGCATCTGGCCGATGATCTCGAGCGGGCGCTCCCCCTTGCGCTCGGCGCGTCGGCGCCCGCCCCCCTGCACCAGGCCTGTGTCCGGCAGGCGCGCCCGGAACGAAAAGAGGAACAGAGCGCGGCCTGACGCGCCTCAGGGCTCCCCGTACCCGCCGCCTCCCGGCGTTTCGATGACGATCATGTCGCCGGCATCCAGTCGCGCCTCGTCGGTCGCGGCGAGCGGTTCTTCGGCACCGCCGGCGCGGACCACCCACTGACGGCCGGGGGCGCCGGGTCCACCGCCTTCCAGGCCGAAAGGCGGCACGTTCCGCCGGGAGGAGACGATCGTCGCCGTCATCGGTTCGAGCGCGCGGACGGCGCGCACCGCGCCATCGCCGCCGCGCCATCGCCCGCGTCCTCCCGAACCTTCGCGCGCCGCGAACCGCTCGAGGCGGACGGGATAGCGCAGCTCCAGCACTTCGGGATCGGTGATGCGCGTGTTGGTCATGTGGCTGTGCACCGGCCCGGCGCCGTCGAAACCCGGCCCGGCCCCGGTCCCGCCGCAGATGGTCTCATAATATTGGAAGCGATCGGTCCCGAACAGGAAGTTGTTCATCGTCGCCTGGGCACTGGCGCAGGCGCCGAGCGCCCCGAGCAGGGCGTTGCAGATCGCCTGGCTGATCTCCGTATTGCCGGCGACGACCGCACGGCCGCGATCCGGGGCGAGGAAGGACCCGTCCGGTATCACGATGCGCAGCGGCCGCATGCATCCCTCGTTGAGCGGCAGATCGTCGCCGACCAGGCAGCGGAAGGCGTAGAGGACGGCGGCGAAGGTGATCGCGCGCGGCGCGTTGAAATTGCCGTCCCGCTGCGGGCTGGTGCCGGTGAAATCGATCACCGCCTCGCGCGCCGCATGGTCGACCTTCACCGACACCACCAGGCTCGAGCCGTCGTCCATCCGATAGTCGAGCCGGCCGTTGCCGATGCGATCGATGACCCGCCGGACGCTTTCCTCGGCATTGTCCATGACATGGCCCATATAGGCCCGGACGCAGGGCCAGCCGTAGCGATCGACGAGCCCGTGCAATTCCCGCACCCCGGCCTCGTTGGCGGCAAGCTGCGCCCGGATGTCGGCCACGTTCACGTCCGGACTGCGCGCGGGATAGGGACCGGAGGCGAGCAGATCCCGGAACTCCCCTTCCCGGAACCGGTGCTGTTCGACGATGAGGAAATCGTCGATGACGACGCCTTCCTCGGCCAGGGTCCGGGACGTCGCCGGCATGGATCCGGGCGTCACGCCGCCGATGTCGGCATGATGGCCGCGATTGGCGACGAAGAAGCGGATCTCCTTGCCCGCTGCGTCGAACACGGGCGTCACCACCGTCACGTCCGGGAGGTGGGTGCCGCCGTTGAACGGATTGTTGAGCACGACCGCATCGCCCGGGCGGAGCGTGGCGCCGCGGCTGGCGATCACCGTCCGCACCGTTTCGCCCATGGCGCCGAGATGCACCGGCACGTGCGGCGCATTGGCGATCAGCCCGCCGCGCGCATCGAAGATCGCGCAGGAGAAATCGAGCCGCTCCTTGATGTTCACGCTGGTGGAGGTGTTCTGCAGCACGGCCCCCATCTGCTCCGCCACGCCCATGAACAGGTTGTTGAACAGTTCGAGCAGGACGGGATCCGGACGGTCCGACGCTTCCACCTTCCGCTCGGCGCGAGCGGTGCAGGTCAGGAGCAGTTCGCCGCCGCCCAGCGTTTCGGCGCACCAGCCGGGCTCGACCACCGTCGTCGCAATTTCCTCGCAGAGCAGGGCGGGACCGTCGATACGATCGCCGGGCCGCAGACTCGCCCGTCGATAGACCGGCGCCTTCCAGGCCGCGCCCCGCGTCCAGATCTCGGCTTCGTCGATCGGCGCCGGCGGCGTCTCTGCCCTCGGGACGGCAGGCCGGATCGGCTCGCCCGGCCTGATGGCCTCGACCACCAGATCCTCGACCACGATCGGGCGGCCGGGCGTCGTGAATCCGAAGCGCGCGCGATGCGCGTCCTCGAAGGCGAGGCGCATGGTCCCGGCGTGCCCGAACGGAACACCGAGCGGCGTATCCGTGCCCTCGTAGCGCAGATGGGCACGCACGATCGTGCGGATGCCGGCACCATTGCCGTCCCCGGCCAGCGCGCGGACGGCCTCGGCCGCCATGCCCCGGGTGATGGCCTCGAGCGCGCCATGATCCTCGCCCAGGGGAACCTCGGCCGCCCGCTGAAGGGTCGCCGTCTGGTCGGCAAGGCCCATTCCATAAGCGGACAGGACGCCGGCAAGCGGATGGATGAGGACATGGCTCATTCCCAGCTCGTCCGCGACCAGGCAAGCGTGCTGCCCCCCGGCCCCGCCGAAGCAGTGGAGCGTGAAGTCGGCGACATTCCGGCCGCGGCTCAATGCGACGCGCTTGATCGCGGCCGCCATGTTGGCGACGGCGATGCGCAGGAAGCCTTCGGCGACGTCGCGCGGTTCGGGATTGCCGACGCGGGCGGCCAGCGCCTCGAACTGCGCCGCGACCGCCGCCTGGTCGAGCGGCTGGTCGCCGCCCGGGCCGAATATCGCCGGGAAATGGGCAGGCACGATCTTGCCGCACATGAGATTGGCGTCGGTGACGGTCAGCGGGCCGCCGCGCCGATAGGCGGCCGGCCCGGGATTGGCGCCGGCGCTGTCCGGGCCGACCCGGAAGCGGGCGCCGTCGAAGTGGAGGATGGAACCGCCGCCCGCCGCCACGGTGTCGATCGCCATGGTCGGCACGCGCAGCCGGACGCCGGCGATTTCGGTATCGAACGTCCGCTCGAAGGCACCGGCATAGAGCGCGACGTCGGTCGAGGTGCCGCCCATGTCGAAGGCAATGATGCGATCCCTGCCCGCCGCCTCGGCCGTCCGGGCCGCGCCGACGACGCCGCCTGCCGGCCCGGACAGGATCGCGTCCTTCCCCTGGAAATCGCCAGCGGCCGCCAGCCCCCCGCTCGACTGCATGAAATAGAGTGGCGTGCCGACCAGCTCCGCGCTGACCTGATCGACATAGCGGCGCAGGACCGGGGACAGATAGGCGTCGACGACCGTCGTGCCGGCGCGCGCGACGATGCCGACCAGCGGACTGACCTGATGGCTCGCCGACACCTGGGCGAAGCCGGCCTGCCGCGCCAGCTCGGCCAGACGCGCTTCCATCTCGGGATACTTCCAGGCGTGGAGCAGGGCGATCGCGCAGGCCTCGAAGCCCTCGGCCCGGCGCTGCCGCAGGATGGGAAGGATCCCCTCTTCATCCAGCGGGACCAGCATCTCCCCGTCGGCGCCGATACGGGCATCGACCTCCTCGACCGCATGATAGAGCCTCTCCGGAAGCCGGATATGGAGGTCGAACAGCCGCGGCCGGGTCTGATAACCGATCCGCAGGAGATCCCGGAATCCCCGGTTCACCAGGAACAGGGTGCGGGCGCCCTTGCGTTCGAGCAGGGCGTTGGTGGCGACCGTGGTCCCCATCTTCACCAGCGCGACCGTTCCGGCGGGGATCGGGGCGTCGTGCGTGAGGCCGAGCACGGCCCGGATGCCGGCGGTGGCGGCATCGCGGTAGCGCTCCGGATTCTCGCTCAGCATCTTGACGGTCGAGATGCGGCCGTCCGGGCTGCGGGCGACCACGTCGGTGAAGGTACCGCCCCGATCGATCCAGAACTGCCAGCCGGTCACCGTCCCTCCCTCGTGCCGATAGAGTCGGGACGGGCGGTACAGCCGGCCGGCGCGGGAGGAAAGCCGGGGAACGGCCGGCCGCGCTTCGATTGACACTCCGCCTGGGCTCTGGTGATCTCGGTCAGGCCGTTGACGAGGGGGGATGAGAATGGAAGCCGCTCGACCGCCCGCCCGCGCGGTCACCGACCGGGACCGCTACAGAGCGTTCGCGGCGAGCCTCACCGGGACCTCGCTCGAATATTACGACTTCGCCGTCTACAGCTCGGCGGCCGCGCTGATCTTCGGCCAGTTGTTCTTCGCAGCCGAAGATCCGCTGACCGGCGTCTTCAATGCCTTTGCGACCTATGCCGTGGGCTTCGTCGCAAGGCCGATCGGCGGGATTTTCTTCGGCCGCCTCGGCGACGTCATCGGCCGCAAGAAGGTGCTGGTGGCCACCCTCCTGCTGGTGGGCGTCGCCACCTTCCTGATCGGGCTGCTGCCGACCTATGACCGGGTCGGCATGGTTGCCCCGGCGCTGCTGGTCCTGCTCCGCTTCGCCCAGGGCGTCGGGGTCGGCGGCGAATGGGGCGGAGCCGTCCTGCTCTCCAGCGAAATGAGCGAGCAGGGCAGGCGCGGCTTCTGGGCCTCGGCGGCGCAGGTAGGCCCGCCGCTCGGCACGCTGCTCGCCAATGGCGTGCTGGCGATCCTGACCGTCTCCCTGTCCGATGAAGCCTTCCTCCAATGGGGCTGGCGCGTCGCCTTCCTGCTGTCCGCCGTGCTGATCGGCTTCGGCCTGTGGATGCGCTGGGCGATCGAGGAAACGCCGGTGTTCCGAGCGCTCGAGGCCCGCGGCGCCCAGTCGCATGCGCCGGTCTCGGAAGTCCTCGCCACCCACCGCCGCGGCCTCGCCGCAGCCCTGCTGGCGCGGATCGGCCCCGACGTCCTCTATGCGATGTTCGCCGTCTTCGTCCTCGCTTACGCCACCCAGCAACTGGGGCTGAGCCGGGCGCAGGCGGTGTCGGCCGTGCTCCTCGGATCGGCGATCCAGGTGCCGGTGATCCCGCTCGCCGGCCTGCTGTCCGACCGCTGGGGCCGCAAGCGCGTCTATGCGATCGGCGCGGTCGGCGGCGCGCTGTGGAGCATCGGCTTCCTCGCCCTGGTCGGCGGATTCGCGTCGCTGCTGATCGGGGTGGTCGGCGCCCTGATCCTGCATGCCCTGATGTACGGCCCGCAGGCGGCGTTCATCGCCGAGCAGTTCGAATCCCGGCTGCGCTACACCGGAAGCTCGCTCGCCTACACTTTCGCAGGGCTGGTGGGCGGCGCCATCGCCCCCCTCGCCTTCAGCTGGATGCTGGCCCGGCCGTCGCTGATCTACCTGATCGGCGTCTATATCGCCGTCGCCTGCGCGATCACGCTCACGGGGCTGATGCTGGGACGCGCCGTTGCCGATGAATCGGATGCCACGGGGGTGTAACCCATGTCTCCGGAACGCGAGAAACCCGGGTGGTGCCGCTTGGGGGACTCGAACCCACGACCCCATCATTACGAATTATATGGCCCAAATTTCCCCTTGTTGCCCTGAGGCTGCATCGGGTTTCCAAAATCCGCAGAAAACTCCCATCGTTCATTGCCCGTTCTTGCTTTGTGTTGCGCCGCGTTTCTGTTAGAATGATTACGTGGTGATTACGCCGATTACGTGGAGCGGGTTTTTGGCCTCGATCAAGATCAGCAAGCGGACGGTTGATGCAGCAGCGGTGCCGGCTGGGAATGACACCTACTATTGGGATACGGAGCTGAAGGGCTTCGGCCTGCGTGTGACCCCCAGGGGAGTTCGCTCCTATGTCGTCCAGTACCGACTGAAGGGACAGGCGGCGAAGCGCATGACGCTTGGCATCCACGGCGCACCCTGGACGCCAGACAAGGCGCGTGAGGCGGCTCAGACGATGCTGATCGGCGTCAAGCAGGGCATGGATCCTGCGGCGGAGGCGAAGAAGAGGGCGCGCGACAAGCGCACCCTAGCGTTTGGCTCGTACGTCGAGCGGTTCACGGATGAGTGCCTGAAAGCCGAATGGGCCGACTCGTGGGAAGAGGCGGCTGCGATCCTGCGCAACCATGTTGCGCCGAAGCTCAAGGGCAAGGCATTACCCGAGCTGGAGGCGGCTGACGTTCTAGACGTAATCAACCCTCTCAGGGCTCAGAAGGCTCTGGCTCGAAAGACTTGGGCGGTGCTGAGTCGCCTGTTCTCGTGGGCGATCGAGCAAGGGGATCTGTCGAAGTTCCACAATCCCATGATTGCGATGAAGCCGCCGCCGGCTCCCCCCCGTCGCAAGCGCGTCCTGTCGCCCGATGAGCTGCTTGCGGCGTGGCGGGCCAGCTACAAGCTGAACGATCCGTGGGGACCATTCGTCCGGCTCCTGATCGCAACATTGCAGCGGCGGTGCGAAGTGTCCGGTCTCCCCTGGAAGGAACTGGACAGGGAGCGGGCGCTGTGGACCATTAACGGCGACCGGGTGAAGAATGACGAGGACCATCTGGTCCCGCTCAACCGGCTGGCGATGGCGGAGCTGGAGGCGATGGGCTGGCGGCATCGCGGTCTGGTGCTCACCACTACGGGCACCACTGGCATTTCCGGTTTCTCGAAGATGAAGAAGGCGCTCGACAATCACATGCGGGCGGTGCTGCAGGAGCTATCGGACAAGCGCGCCGAAGCCCTCGGCGAAGACCCCGCGCCTGTCGAGCTGGAGCGCTGGACGCTGCACGACCTTCGCCGAACTGGAACGACTGGAATGCAGGCGCTCGGCGTCCCCGTCGAGCATACGGAAGCCGTGCTGAACCATAAGGAAGGCGAGGCTCAGAGCGGTATCCGCAAAGTCTATAATCTCTGGAAATACGAGCCCGAGAAGCGGCGTGCTCTCAATGCCTGGGGTGAATATCTGGAACGGCTGATTGCGGGGGCTAATGACTCCAGCGTCGTCACTTTCGCGCAGAAGAGAGCTTAAGCGTGCGAGTGCGATCCCTGACTGACGCGGACCGCCAGGTGATTGCTGCCATAAATCGGCGTGATCCGGACCTGCTCGCAGATGCGCTTGAAGAAGGCGGAGGAAGTGCGCGCTCATGCGCGATACGGTTGCTGATCTCGGCTATCACGATCCGCCCCAAGGACACGCTCCATCTGCGACCCGCTCGTGGAAAGCGGCTGACCCTGCTGAGTCGCCTCGGCGTTTCCGCTTGGAACCTGCGAACGGGCCTACCGCCGGAGGCCCGAATAGAACTAATCCACCTGTTGCGCACTGGAGCAGTGCAGATCGGCAAGTTGAGACAGCGTAAGCGGGGACCTCGCAGCGATCGAGCGTTCATCCCAAAACTATGGTTGGATGGCTGGAGAGTTCAGCAGCTCATTAATGACTTGGCGTGTGAGGATGCGAGGAAGATCGCCTCGGTCAGCCCAAGGGGAACAATCGTACCTGTAGTGATGGCCCGTGGGCTTCAGAAGAGGGCAATCGACCTCTTTATCCAGGAGCAACCGCAGCTCTCTATGTCACCTGAGCACGCGGCCAGATACGCGAAGAGAGCGTTGCGGGCTGTCCAGAAGCTGGACCTTGGCAGCGAGTGATCCGGGAAATGCGAAAACTTTTGCCACCTGAGATCGGGAGAGCGCTAGCATAAATGAGATGTCGCCAAGCAATAGGAGGCGGCATTGTCCAACATTTCCAGTCCGGCAGCGCTCACGACGGAAGCGGCTGCTACTTACCTGGGTCTCGCCGAAAGCACGCTTGAAAAAGCCAGGGTGCACGGGACCGGGCCCAAATACGTAAAGTTGGGTCGCGCGGTCCGTTATCGAATCCGCGACCTCGATGAGTGGCTTGAAGCCCGGACCATGAATTCGACCTCTGAAATGAGGGCGGCGTGACTGGCCATGTCAACCCTGGATCGAGCGCCGTCGCGAAACCACAGGCCCCGCAGCACAACGGCTCCCTGGCCCATCAATACCGCATCACTGCTCACCAGCCTTGAGGGCCGGTTCGACAGCACGACGGTTCTGAAGGCGCATCGATGGGGGGAGAACCTGGCGAGAGAGGCGGATGCGTGGCGGCTTATCCAAGTTCGTCGGCATGACGGCTTCTCAGTCGAACAGATAGCGCGGCGGATCGCGGACGAGTGCGGCGTCTCTATGGAGTATGCCCGTCTGGCATCCCGCTACATGAATGGGGGCCGCGATGGCTGAGCGCGGCTGGTATCTCATGCACCGAGGATGGATGGAGAGCCGGGACTTCCGTCCGGATCCGTTCACGGAGCGCGAGGCTTATCTGTGGTCCATCGAGCAGGCCGCGCACAAGCCG